>Ga0302187_10000434_pt1 | contig 39043 bp, 36 predicted proteins | sample II_Bog_E1_3_FD_202120 | JGI IMG/M metagenome (GOLD analysis project Ga0302187, IMG submission 202120) | Peat permafrost microbial communities from Stordalen Mire near Abisko, Sweden - II_Bog_E1_3 | ecosystem: Environmental > Terrestrial > Soil > Wetlands > Peat | place: Sweden: Abisko...
AAACCTATCCGAAAATCACGGTGACCACCCGCGCCACTGGCCGGCCGCTACAGCGCGATATGAAAAGCGCGCGTCCGGCCAGCAGCGCTACCGTCAGAACCTACACCACGTCCCGGGACGCGATCCCTTTTCCTGAACCCCTCGCGAAGCGCCAGCCACCCCCCATTTGCCAAATCCGCGCAACCCGTTAGACCTCTCGCCATTGGCGCAAGGCGCGCGCTGGCGGCCCCGGACTGGCCCCGCGCGCACCCAAGGCGCGACAACCATCCGGAGCGCCCGACAAGGCGCCCGAACGAAAGACCCGCGATGACGACATCGACGTTCGACCCCGAAACCCCAGCCGTGGATCGCGGCTGGTTCGGCCACCCGCGACAACTGGCGCGGCTGTTTTCCACCGAGATGTGGGAGCGTTTTGGCTTTTACGGGATGCGCGTGTTGCTCACGCTCTATCTCACCAAGCATTTCCTGTTCAGCGATACAGTGACGACCGGGCTTTATGGCGGGTTTACCGCGCTGGTCTACCTGACGCCGCTGATCGGCGGGTTGGTGGCGGACCGGATGCTGGGGGCCAAGCGATCGGTCAAGTTCGGCGCGCTGGTGATGTCGGTGGGGTATTTCACCTTGTGCTTTGGCGGGCCGACGGCGGCGCCGAATGCCACCTTCGATGGGCACACTTATCCGGTGCAGATCGTCAACGGCTATGACCGGCCGACGAGCACCGGCGAGGAGCAGCGCTACGTCGTGATGCCGGCGGGCAAGTTGAAGATCCACGGCAATGCCGATGGCTCGATCGACCTGCAGCGCGCCGATGGCTCGATCGCGCGGCATCTGGTGAAGGATGGGCTGGTCTCGGGCGGGATCCGGCCGGCGTTCTACACCGCGCTGCTGGTGCTGGGGCTGACGCTGATTACCGTGGGCAACGGGTTCTTCAAGCCGAACATCTCGACCATCGTCGGGTCGCTCTATCCCGCCGGGGATACGCGGCGCGATGCGGGGTTCTCGATCTTCTACATGGGGATCAACCTGGGGTCGCTGTTTTCGCAGTTGCTGTGCCCGGTGCTGGCCGACCATGTCGGCTGGTGGGCCGGGTTCGGGCTTGCCGCGATCGGCATGCTGGCCTCGTGGGCACTGATCCAGTTCGATGGCGGGCGGCTGGCCGGCCATGGCGACCGGCCCGAAGGCGCCAACCCCGCGCATGACTGGCGCGTTTGGGTGGGATCGCTGGTGGCGGTACCGGTGGTGTGCCTGTTGCTGGTCAACCTGATGGACTATGTGAAGCCGGCGGCGGGGAGCGGCATCGTCGGCTACCTGATCAGCCTGCCGATCATGGGCAAGGTGATGTTCGCCACGTTCACCATCGCCGTCCCCGGCATCTTGATCTGGAGCCGCAAGAACGGCAGCCGGCAGGAATTCCAGATGATGTGCGCCGCCATGGTACTGGTGACGTTCAACACGGTGTTCTGGACGCTGTTCGAGCAGGCCGGCTCCTCGCTGACGCTGTTTGCCGACCGCAACACCGACCTCCACGTGACCAGCGGCTTCTCCATGAGCGCGGGGCAGACGCAGTTCTTCAACGCGATCTTCATCGTCATCCTCGCGCCGATCTTCAGCATTGTCTGGCAGGCGCTGGGCAAGCGCGGGCTGGAGCCTTCTATCCCGGTCAAGTTCGGCATCGCCCTGTGCGGCGCGGGGGCGGGGTTCCTGCTGCTGGTGTTCGGCGCGCGGTTCGCCGGGCCGGATGCGCGGGTGGCGCTGGGGTGGCTGGCCGGGCTGTACTTCGTGCACTCGGTGGCGGAGCTGTGCATCTCGCCGGTGGGGCTGAGCATGATCACCAAGCTCTCGATCGCGCGGATCGTCGGCATGATGATGGGGGTGTGGTTCCTATCCATCTCGGTGGCGCAGTATGTCGCCGGGATGGTGGCGCAGGTCGCCAGCGTGCAGACCGTGGGCGGTGAAGTGACCAACCCGCGGTTGAGCCTGGAGACCTATGTGGGGGTGTTCACCACGATCGGGTGGGTCGCCGTCGGGATCGGGGTACTGTTGCTGATCATCGCGTTGCCGTTGCGGCGGTGGATGCATGGGGTTCGGTAAGGGTTGAAGGAAGGGTGTGCGAAGGAAGGGTAGATGCGAGGGGCTAGCCCCTCGCGCTCCCCCAACGTTGTCAGGATCAGCTTGGGCCGGCAGCGTTGCGCAAGGTTGCCGCGCCGCAGGCTTTATGGCGGCTTCGCCGCACGGCGCATGATCGCCGGTGAGCGCAACATGGACAAGGAATGGGGGTCCGGGGGGCTAGACCCCCGGCCGCCGGAGGCCCCTTACTCCTCCGCGCATTCCCCACAACGCCCGCGCACCTCGACAACCGGGCGGATATCGGCAAACCCGTTGGCCCGCGCCGCCGCGACCAGCGCACCGGTCAAGCGGTCGTCATCGAGATGCTCTGCCCGGCCGCAGACGTCACAAATCAGGAAAATGCAGTCGTGCCGGCAGCCGGGGTGGCTGTTGGCGACATAGCCGTTGGCGCTCTCCACCCGCCGCGCGAGGTTGGTGCGCACGAACAGGTCGAGGATGCGATAGACGCTGTTGGCCGCCACGCGCTTGCCGCGCAGGGTGGAGACGCTTTCCGCGACATCATAGGCCGAGGCCGGGCGCGGGCGCTCGACCAGGGCGGCGTAGACGTCGGCGCGCATCTCGGTCCATTGCTCGCCGGCGTTGGTCAACGCGTTGCGTGCCGCATCGACGAGAATCGTACCGTGAAGCTCGTGGTGGAGGTGTTCGCCCATGGGGGGGATATAGCGACGATCCGGCGCGGCGGAAACCGGGACCTTCAGCTCCGCGCCGCGCGGGGCACATACAGCGCCGGGAACAAGCGCTTAAACGCCGCCAGCTTGGGCGCATCCCAGTAAGCGACATAGGGGTTGTCCGGGTGATCGGCCATGAAGTTCTGGTGATAGCCCTCGGCGGGGAAGAAGCCTTTGTCGGGCGCGATCACCGTGACAATCGGCGCCCCCCAGCTGCGCGCCGCCGAGAGTTGGGCGATGTAGGCAGCGGCCATCTGGCGCTGCGCCGGTTCCAGCGGCACCAGCATCGAGCGGTACTGCGTGCCGGTGTCGGCACCCTGGCGGTTGAGGGTGGTGGGATCGGTGATCACCGAGAAGAACACGCGCAACAGGTCGGCATAACCGATCTTCGCCGCATCGTAGGTAACGCGCACCGATTCGGCGTGGCCGGTATCGCCCTCTTCGATGCGCTCGTAATGTGCGGTGGCGGCGGCACCACCATCATAGCCGGCCACGACGCGGGTGACCCCGCGCACATGCGCGAACACCCCGGCCACGCCCCAGAAGCATCCACCGGCAAAGACCGCCTGATGGAGGCCGGGGGCTTCGGGCACAGCGGCGGCGGCGGGGGTGAGGACGACGCGTTCCTGCGCCAAGGCCGGGGCAGCGGCCAGCGCCGCCCCCAGTAGCACGGCGACGCAGGGAAGGCGCCGCCGGCGGGTCATCGCGCCTGGCCGACCTGCGCGGCGGGGGCAATGTGCGCGGTGGCGGTGGTGCCGATGCCGCCCATCACCGCGCAGATCGCCATCGAGGCAATCCCAAAGCCGATGGCGAAAGAGCGGAAGAGGTCGCTTTTGAAAATCTGCATGGTCGTTTTCGAGCCCGCTGAGTCGGTCTGTGTCGTTCCCCTACCGCGCTATATGGGTGGGGGTTGCGGAATTGCCAGTGATCAATGGTAACGCCGTGGTTACACTGTGGCAGGGCGCGCCCGGCGCGCGATGAAACACCGCCCGCCGGGGAACATTTGCCCTGTTGTCGGTGGCTTGGATCAGTGGCGGAAGTGGCGCATGCCGGTGAAGATCATGGCCAGCCCGGCCTTGTCGGCGGCGGCGATCACGTCCTCATCGCGGATCGAGCCGCCCGGCTGGATCACCGCCGTCGCGCCCGCTTCGGCGGCGGCCAGCAGGCCATCGGCAAACGGGAAGAACGCGTCCGAGGCGACCGCGCTGCCCTGGGTGCGCGGGGCGGCCCAGTTGTGGGTCTCAGCGGCCTCGGCGGCCTTGGCGGCGGCGATGCGCGAGGAATCGCGGCGGTTCATCTGCCCCGCGCCGATGCCGGCGGTGACGCCGTCCTTGGCGTAGACGATGGCGTTGGATTTCACATGCTTGGCGACGGTCCACGCGAACAGGCAGTCGTTGAGTTCCTGCTCGGTCGGCTGGCGCTGGGTGACGACTTTCAGCATGTCCTGCGTGAGCTGGCCGTTATCGCGTTGCTGCACCAGCACGCCGCCGGCGATGATCTTGGTCGTCAGGCCGCCACGGTGCGGATCGGGCAGTTCACCGGTGAGGAGGAGGCGCAGGTTCTTCTTCTTGGCGAAGACGGCGCGGGCGTCGTCATCGGCATCGGGGGCGCAGACGACTTCGGTGAAAATGCCGCTGATCGCCTCGGCGGTGGGTCCATCCAGGGGCCGGTTCACCGCGATAATCCCGCCGAACGCCGAGACCGAATCGCAGGCCAGCGCCGCCTCGTAGGCCTCGACCAGCGTCGACGCGGTGGCGACGCCGCAGGGGTTGGCGTGCTTGACGATGACGACGGTGGGCGCAGCGTCGCGGAACTCGGCGCAGAGTTCCAAAGCGGCGTCGGCGTCGTTGTAGTTGTTGTAGCTGAGTTCCTTGCCCTGCACCTGCGTGGCGCCGGCGATGCCACGGATGTGCGGGCCGGCGGGCAGGTACAATGCCGCCTGCTGGTGCGGGTTTTCGCCATAGCGCAGTTCGGTGACGAGCTGCGTGCCCATCACGCGGGTGGTCGGGAAGGTCTGGCCCTGATCGACGGTGGCGAACCACTGGCTGATCGCCGCGTCATAGCCGGCGGTCAGCGCATAGGCCTTGGCAGCGAACAGGCGGCGTTCCTCCAGCGTGGTCTCGCCCTTGGCGACCGTTGCGTAATCCGCCGGATCGGTGACGATGGCGACATGCGCGTGGTTCTTGGCGGCAGAGCGCACCATCGAGGGCCCGCCGATGTCGATGTTCTCGATGATCTCGTCGCGGTCGGCGCCCTTGGCCACCGTCTGCACGAACGGATAGAGGTTCACCACCACCAGATCGATCGCGCCAATCTCGTGCGCGTTCATCGCGGCGACGTGCTCGGGGTTGTCGCGGACCGCCAGCAGCCCGCCGTGGACCTTGGGATGCAGCGTCTTCACCCGCCCGTCCATCATCTCGGGGAAACCGGTCAGGTCCGAGATGTCCATCACGGTCAGGCCCGCCTCACGCAGCGCCTTGGCCGTGCCGCCGGTGGAGACCAGTTCCACGCCCTTGGCAGCCAGCGCCTGCCCCAGTTCGACCAGACCCGACTTGTCCGACACCGAAAGCAGTGCGCGGCGGATGGTGACGGTATCGGTCATGGCGGCGAGTCCCTTGCGTGATGATCTTTGCCGGGGGCCATAGACGGTTTGGGGGGTTTTGGAAGATGGGGCGGGATGAAGGGAAGGGTGAATGCGAGAGGCACGCCCCTCGCGCTCCCGGGACCTGTCCACGTTGTGTCCGGCACGCTGCGGGGCGCATAGGGGCTGGATCTTAGCGCGCCATCTATGGGTTGCGCCGCCGCGAAGCGGCAGGATTGAAGGCGGCTTCGCCGCAAGCGCCGGATGGCGGGCATGGCACGAAGAACATGGCCGCGTTGCGCAACAACGCCGGCCCAAACTGCCCAAGACACGTTGAGGGAGCGCGAGGGAGCCGCAGGCCGGCGAAGCCACCTGTCCCTCGCATTCACCCTTCTACCCCACTTTCTTCAACAACCACCCGAACGACTCGCCCCCGCGCGAAACCATCCCCTGCAAGACCAGTTGCTGCACCGGCACCGGGCGGCCATCGCCATCGGCCCAGATGCTTTCCTCGATCGCCACCTCGCCCCCGCCCGAGCGGAACTGCCACCAACTGCCGTCGGGCAAGGCCAGGCCGACGCCCTGCCCATCCTCGCTGCGGGTGGCCTCGATCCCGGCGCCGAGATGAAAGCGGATGGCATAGCCCACCATCCCGCGCTTGCCCTTGCGCCCGGTGGGGAGCAGCACGTCCTCGCCGCGCAGTTCGGTGCCATCGTCGCGCAGGATCAGGATGCGGCGATGCGTCAGGCCATAGCGCGCGACATAGCCGTCGTGGCTGGCCTCCAGCCGGGTGGCGCCCCAACTGGTGCGGGCGCCGTTGGTGCGGGTGGCATCGCCATCGATGGTGCGGCGGTCGAACTCGATCTCGTCCACCCCCGCACCCAACGCGCCGTTGATCAGCACCGCCGTCGAGTTGGCATCGTCCAGCACCAGCGTCGAGTGCGCCGCCGTCGCGCGCAACCCCTGCTCCAGCCGCACCGGCATCAGGCCGCCCGCCGCAGCCGCCCCGCCGCAATTGACGATGACCCGCTGCCCCGCATGGCTCAATTCAAACGCCAGGGTCGATGCGCACCCGCTGCGCGCATGACGCGCCAGTGGCGGCGGCGCGGCATCGAACTGCAACACCGTCTTGCCGGCAGAGATCCGCTGATACCCCCACTGGCGCACGTCCTTCAGCGGCCGCGCGCGCACGCCGGTGGCGGCGATCAAATCGGCCACGACATCCGCCCCCATCGCCCATCCGCCCTGCCAGTTGCCCAGCGTGCCATCGCCATGCCCCAGCGCCAGCAACGGCGGCACCATCAGCGCCAGCATCGCCTCCAGCGCGGCGGGGGGCTCGCGCCGCACCGCGCGGTAACAGGCCAGCACCCGCACGGTGCAGGCAATCGCCTCCATCTGGAGCAGCGGACTGCGCGAGAACACGCCGCCATCCTCGCCGATCAACTCGCCGAGGCAGCGCACCATCCCCGCCTCGCCATAGAGCCGGCGCGGCTTGCCATCGGGCAGCAGCAGCCCCGCCGCCACGATTGCGCACCACCCGGCAAACGCGGCCGAGGCATCCTCGGCCCGGCCGACATTGCGATCGAGCCAGCGCGCCGTCTCGGCCATCATCGCCAGAATGCGCGCGCGCAGGGCCTTGTCCGGCCCGGCCAGCAGCAACGGCCCATGCACCAGCCAGCCCAGCAGGCGGTGCCCGGTGTTGTCCACACTCCATGCGCCGCCCTTGGCCGGGCGCGCGGGCGGCTTGGGATTGGCGGCCAGCCAGGCCTGGACGATGCGCTCGGCCACCGGCACCACCGCCTCGCGTGCGGCGGCGGCCTCCAGGTCGGCCAGCCAGCGGAAGCCATGGACCACCCGCTCGACCGGCGGGGTCAGCCGGCCGATGCCGGCGAAATCGATCTGCGCGATCGGCACGCGCAGGCCATTGACCAGGAAATGCCCCGCGCGCAGCGCCGTACCGGCGGCCTTCTCGCCCGCCACCGCGCCATCCACCGTGGCCAGCAGCCGCGGCTTGCCCGGCCCGCGCAACGGCGCGCTCAGCGTCGATCCCGAAATGCCGATGCGATAGGCCAGCCGGATCAGCCGCTCGCCCACGCCGAGCGCGGGGGGGGCGATATCGGCCAGCACCAGCGCGCGCGCCGGCTCGATCACCCGCGCACTGCGCCCCACGCGGCTGTCATCCACCACCAACGTATCGCCCAGCCCGTCCTCGGCCGCCAGCGGCACCGCCGCCGCGCCCTCCACCGGGCGCCCGGTCACGGTCCGGGAGGCCGCCATCGCCGCCTCAGCCCTGCTTCAGTCGGGCGATGTTCGCGGCATAGTGCTCCGGCCCACCCCGGAAGCTGGCCGATCCCGCCACCAGCGCATCGGCCCCGGCGGCGACGCAACGCGGCGCGGTCACCGCATCGACCCCGCCATCGACTTCCAGCCAGATGTCGCGGCCGGACTTGTCGATCATCTTGCGCACCGCCTCGATCTTGCGGAGCTGGCTCTCGATGAACTTCTGCCCGCCGAAGCCGGGGTTGACGCTCATCACCAGCACCAGGTCGATATCGTCGATCAGGTAATCCAGAGTCTTGGCGGGCGTCGCCGGGTTCAGCGCGATCCCCGCCTTCTTGCCCAGCGCGTGGATCGCCTGAACCGTACGGTGGGCGTGGGGGCCGGCCTCGGGATGGAAAGTGATGTGATCGGCGCCCGCCTCGGCAAAGGCCTCCAGATAAGGGTCCACCGGCTCGATCATCAGATGCACGTCGAAGGGCTTGTCCGAATAAGGCCGGATCGCCTGCACCAGCATCGGCCCGAAGGTCAGGTTGGGGACGAAGTGTCCGTCCATCACATCGATATGGATCCAGTCGGCGCCGGCGGCGTCGATCGCGCGAACTTCATCACCCAAACGGGCGAAATCGGCGGAGAGAATCGAAGGAGCAATCAGCGGCATCAAGCTTCCCTGTCCCGGGACAAAGCGTGGGTGCGGCGCCGGCGCAGTCATCGCGCCAGCCCCAGCGTGAACCCCACCGCTTACGCCTCGCCGCCCCCACCAGCAAGGCGCGTGCGCCGCATTTTCCACATGCCCCCGCCCGGTTCGGCACATCTGTGGCCCGTCTGCGCGTGAAAAACACGCTTTTGGCGGACCCCGCGACAGGTTTGGAACATTCCATCGTGAAACCGCCGCAATTGTGGATTACCCGCGCCGCGATGTCGATCTTGCCCCACGCTGTCCGCCGCGCGATCCTGCGCACCATGATGCTGCCGGCGTTCGCCTGCGCGCTGGCCCCGGCCGCGCTGGCCCAGCCGGCCGCGCCCGCCGGCTGCACCGGCCCGGCCAGCAACACCTGGCTGAAGGTCGTGATCTCGGGGGTGCGCAGCTCCGCCGGGCTGGTCGCGGTCACGCTCTATGCCGATGATTCGTCGCGGTTCCTGGTGCATCACGGCTCGCTGTACGTGGGCCGCGCGCCGGCCACGCAGGGCACCACCGAGACCTGCATCTTCGTGCCCCGCCCCGGCATCTACGCGCTGGCGATCTATCACGACGAGAACGCCAACCAGAAGTTCGACCGCACGGGGCTAGGCCTGCCGGCCGAGGGCTATGGCTTCTCGAACAATCCGGGCACGCTGTTCGGGCTGCCCAGTTTCAGTTCGGTGCGGATTCAGGTGCTGAAAAGCGGCCTGAGTTCGCACATCCAGCTCAAGTACCCCTAAGCCGGGGTATAGATCGCCGGCAGATAGGCAGGGGCCTCGGCCTCGGCCAGGGCATGGGCGCGCGGATCGTCGACATCGATCCACCATGCGTCGGGGCCATCGCCGATCTCCATGGTGAAGGCGCGGCCGGCGTCGGCCAGCCGCTGCATCCCTTCGGAGAGGCTGCCCGCCGCGCCGTCGGCAATCGCGGCGGCAATCGCGGCGGCCAGTTCGGGCGTGGCGAGGAAGGCGCCGCAATCGCAGGCGTCATAGGGCGCGATGGTCTTGCCGATGGCGGTGATGCGGCCCCCGGCATCGGTGCGCACCCATGTCGCGTCATCGGGATCGATGCGGGGATCGTCGATCCGCCGGTCGATCGCCAGCGTCACCCCGCGCCCCGGCGCGCCAGTCAAAGCCAACCGCCGCAAGATCGGCCCGGCAAAGATGTGATCGGCCATCATCAACAGATAGTCGCCGGCGATCCGCTCTGCCCCCGCCATCACCGACCAGCCGTTGGGCCGCGACCAGTCCGCCAGCCGCACCGCCTCCACTGGCACCCCGATCCGCGCCGACAAGCCGGGCAGAAACGCCTCCAGCCGATCTGCCTGATGCCCGGTAACCACCACCACCTTGCCCGCGCCGGCCGCCACCGCCTGCCGCGCGCCGATCTCGATCAGCGGCACGCCAGCGATCGGCGTCAACGGCTTGGAAGGCGAAAGGTCTGCCAGGCGGCTGCCATAGCCGGCGGCGATGATGAGAGCGTCCATCCGCGCTGGTTAGGCGGGCTTGCGCCCGAGGGCAATGCCGTCAGCGCAGCCAGCGCCACCCGGCCCAGATCACCCCCGCCCAGAGCGCCCCGCCACCCACCAGCATGATCGCCAGCCGCACCGGCCAGGGATAGGGCGCATCGGCATCGACCAGCGGCGCAGGCAGATCGGCGGCGGGCGCATGCTTGCGCGCCGCGCCATGCGGCGCAAAGCGCGTGGCCTGCGGCCCGACGAAGTGCGAGGCCTGCGGCCCGGAATCGCGATCAGCGTTCATCGGCACCCTTTCCGCCGCTTCATACCATGCAAATCGCCCGGATGCGAGCGCCGGCGCGGCAATCCCGGCGATAACCGCGCGCACAGTCCAGCCGGTTGCCCGCCGAATCCGTAGACTTACGGGGCGATCGGCAGCGCAGGCAGCTCGGCGGTGGGCAGCGTGGTTCCCATCGCGACGGCCAGCGTCGGCGCGATCGCGCGCATGTCGACGGTGCCCAGATCGCGCCCGCGCGCCACGCCCGGACCCATCAGCAGCAAGGTCGAGCGCATCCGCGCATCGCCGGGCAACCAGCCGTGCATGCCCTTGTACGGCGCAGGCGCGATCACCAGCGGCAGGTTGGGGCCGCGGAACGGGATCGCCATCACATCGGGCGCCAGATCGAGGTAGAAATCAGCCTGCGGATTGCCGCCGCCGCGCACGATGGCGGCATGATCGATCACGCGCGCGATGCCGTTGGCCGGATCGGCGGCCAGCTTGGCCAGCACGTCGCCCACGCGCGTGCGCAGCGCCGCGTCCTCGGGATGCGCCAGCACCACCGCGATCGATCCGCCCGAGGCCCATGGCACCGCATCCCAGCCGGTGATCTTCCACCCGCCGGTGCCCGGCCCGGCATCGGCACCATGGATCAACCCGGCATCGATGAACGCCCGCCACAGGTACAGCCCCCGATCCACAGCGGCAAAGCCATGGTCGCTGACCACGGCGATCACCGCATCCGGGTGCGCCACCTGCTCGGCGGCGATCAGCCGGCCGACGAGGCCGTCGATGGTTTCCAGCGCGGCATGGCTGGCGGGGGTATCGGGGCCGGCGTGATGCTGGGTGGTGTCCAGCCCGGTCAGGTAGACGGTGAGGAAATCGGGATGATGATCGGCGATCAGGCGCAAGGCGAACCGCGCGCGGGTCACGTCGCCCGGCACGCTGTCATCGATCCCGCGCGCATAGGGGCCCTCCTTCGCCACCAGTTCGGGCAACAGGCCGGGGGTGGCCAACGCGGCCAGATCCTTCTCGTCGTCGGGATGGCCGGTGTGCCAGATCTGCGGCAGGTTCCAATCGATGCTCGCCGCGCCGACACTGACCGGCCAATGGACGTTGCCCACGGTCAGATGCGCGGCATGGGCGGCATCCCACAAGGTCGGCACGCGGATATCCTGCGCATACCACATCCAGCCTTCGGCGTTGATCTGCAACGGATCGAAGCTGTTGTTGTTGACGATGCCATGGTGCGCGGGGGTGGCGCCGGTGATCAGCGTGGTGTGGCTGGGATAGGTCACCGTCGGCAACACCCCGGTCACGCCATCGGCATAGGCGCCATCGACCAGGAACCGCCGCAAGTTGGGCACGGCCAGCCCGCGCTGCGGCGCCTCCAGCACGTCCCCCGGGCGCAACCCGTCGATCGAGATCATCAGCACCGGATGCGCCTGCGCCGCGCCGGCGGCAAACATCAACGCGGCAGCGGCCAGTCCGGAACGCAGCAGGGTACGGGCGGGCATGTCGGGCTCCTGTGACGGGGGGCAGGGCGGGCGCCCTGAATAGCGTAAGTTCACGGCTGGTGCGCGCGCGATGTTGCATCCGCGTGACGATCGGCCAACACATGCAGCGGCACCGGGCTCAACGGCTCCAGCCGCGCCGCCGCCTCCAGCACCGCGCGCATCGCGGCCGAACGGCGCTGGTCCGCGCGGCACACCACATAGCCGGTGAGCAGCGCCGCGTCGGGCTGGCAATCGGGGCGCAGCGCCGCGATCCGCGCATCGGGCGGGCACTCGGCCGAGAAGAACAGGCTGACCCCCATGCCGATCGCCACCGCCTCGCGGATCGCTTCGCGGCTGTGGAGTTCGATTGTGCGCGCCGGACGGACATCGTGCGCGGCCAGCAGCGACTGCGTGGCCCCGCGCGTCTTGGAGGCATCCTCGCGCGTCAGCAGGCATTCATTGGCCAACGCGGCCAGGGGAAATTCATCGGCACCGGCGAGCGGATGGGTCGCGGGCACCACCACCTTCAGGTAATCGACGAACAACGGGCGATAGGCGAAGCGCGTGTCGATCTGGGGATCGCTGGCGATCACCACGTCGGCATGCGCCTCCAGCAACTGGGTCAGTGTGGTGGCGGAATTGACCACCTGCACCTCGACGCTGAGACGCGGATCGGCCTCCAGCAAGGCCCGCGCCAGCAACGCGCCATAAGGCGGCGAATCCGAGGCGATGCGGATCGAGATCGTCTCGGCGGCGGGCTCGTCGCCCAACAGGTCCGAGATCTCGTCCGATGTCGCGAACATCCGCCCGGTCAATGCCAGCAGCTCGCGCCCCACCGGGGTCAGGTGCAGCGGCCGGCGGCGCCCCTCGAACAACATGCGCCCGTGGCGGTGTTCCAGCGCCTTGATCTGCTGCGAGAGTGTCGGTTGTGAAATATTCAGCCGGCGCGCGGCCCGGCTGAAGCTGCGTTCGGTGGCGACGGCGTGGAATGCCCGCAAGTGTTGATGATTGACGGACATGACAGTTTGGCAACCTTGTCGACGTTGTGCGACTGCGGAACAGAATGCGTCAGAATAATGACATATTGATGACAATCCACCCCCTAATATAGACCCGATCAATAATGGCCTTTCAGATTATATATTTGTCCGAAGAACCCCCGCCCCTGTATAACGCACCGCAACAAGGAACCCCGGTTGCCGCATGAGGGCTGTGCCCGGGATGTTCGTTCTAACGGGGGCAACCATGCGACATTCGACCAAGCTGCTGACGGCGCCGCGCGCCGCTTTGCTCGCCACCTGCGCCGCCGGCGCGCTGTTCACTGCGGCGGCTCATGCCGCCGATGCGCCGGCCCCGGCCGCACCCGCCGCCGATACCACGCCGGTCACCGCCGACATCGTCGTGACCGCCACGCGCCGCAATGAATCGATCCAGAGCGTGCCGATGACGCTCCAGGCGCTGTCGGGCAACGCGCTGTCGCAGCTCAACGTCACCACCTTCAATGACCTGTTGAAGTTCACCCCCAACGTCACATTCGCCAGCAACGGCCCCGGCCAGGGCGCGATCTTCATGCGCGGCCTCTCCACCGGTTTCGCCGGCAACCAGTCATCCGGCACGATCGCGCCGTTCCCGAACGTAGCGCTGTACCTCGATGATCAGTCGATGCAGTTCCCGGCGCGCAACGCCGACGTCTACATGGCCGACATGAGCCGCGTCGAAGTGCTGGAAGGCCCGCAGGGCACGCTGTTCGGCGGCGGCGCAGAGGCCGGCGCGGTGCGTTACATCACCAACAAGCCGGTCATGGACCGCTTCGAAGGCCACTTCGAGGGCAGCGTCGGCGGCACCGTCGGCGGCGCGCCGAACGGCTCGTTCTCCGCCACGATCAACATCCCGGTCATCTCGGACAAGCTGGCCATCCGCGCCACGATCTATGACGACCACCACGGCGGCTATATCGACAACGTGAAGAGCACCTTCACGCGCAATGCCTCGGATCCGGGCAGCGTCGGCTACGGCTTCGTGCCCACCGCCGCCAACCAGTCCAACGCCGGCCAGTACAACAACTATGCGCTGGCCCGTAAGAACTTCAACCCGGTCGACTATCAGGGCGGCCGCATCGAGGCGCAGTGGGACATCACCCCCGACTGGAACCTGCTGGTCACCGAAAGCTATCAGAACCAGGACGCCGAGGGCAGCTTCTCGACCTATCCGATCGGTTCGGACGGCCAGAAACTGGGCACGTTGCAGACCACGGTGTTCACCCCCGAATACAACAAGGACAGCTACTGGAACACCGCCTGGACGGTGAACGGCAAGATCGGTGACTGGAAGGTCGTCTACACCGGCGCCTACATGAGCCGCAAGATCACCGAGCAGCAGGACTACTCGAACTACTCGCGCACCGGCGGCGGCATGTACTATCAGTGCACCGGTTCGGCCACCGGCTTCGGCAAGGGCGCGACATACTGCTACTCGCCGGTCGCCTATTGGCACGACAAGATCAAGAACACCCACCAGAGCCACGAGTTCCGCGTCTCCTCGCCGGAGAACAAGCGGATCCGCGTGATCGGCGGCGTCTACTACGAGAAGTTCCATATCTCGGATGTGATGAACTTCGATTACGAGACGATCCCGAGCTGCACCACCTCGCTGATCTCGCAAGGCGCGGCGTGCTCGGGCGTGGTCTCGACCTATCCGGGTTCGACCGCCAACAACCCCGGCACCGAGCCCGCCGGCGCCGCCTTCGGCGAGGATACCCAGCGCGGCTACGACCAGTTCGCCGCCTTCGCCACGGCCGATATCGACATCCTGCCGAACCTGACGCTGACCGGCGGCACGCGCTATTACCACTACAAGGAATTCGAGGTCGGCTCGCAGTTCCAGACTTATGCGGGCAACTGCTATGAAGTGGTGGTCTGCGCGATCGCCGGCGGCGGCAACCACAGCATCGATGCCGACAACGATCACGTCACCTACCACGGCTTCAAGAGCAAGGGCACGCTGACCTGGAAGCCGGCCGACCGCACGCTGGTCTACGGCACGTTCAGCCAGGGCTTCCGCCCGGGCGGCTTCAACCGCCGTGGCTATTACGTGCTCAACGACGTGAACGGCGTGCCGCAGTTCTTCCGCCCCAAGAGCTATGCCCCCGACAGCCTGACCAACTGGGAACTGGGCCTCAAGACCGACCTGCTCGACCACAAGGTCACGTTCAACCTCTCGGCCTATTACATGGTCTGGCAGAACGTGCAGATCGGCTTCTTCAACCCGGCCGGCGGCTTCGGCAACACCAGCTTCGTGACCAACGGCGCCAACTTCCACGTCAAGGGCCTCGAGGCGCAGTTCGTGGCGCGGCCGGTCGATGGCGTGACCATCCAGGGCGGCGCGACCTACAACAAGAGCAAGCAGGTGACCACGCCGTGCCTGCCGGTCAACAATCCGCTCTCGGTCAACAACGGCCAGTGCCTGAAGACGTACTACTCGGGCACCACCGCGATCAACGTGCAGTCGCCATTCGGCAACGCCGGTTCGGAACTGCCGTACAGCCCGAACGTCCAGGCCGATATCCGCGCCCGCTATGAGTGGAATGGTGGCGCCGACATCAAGTGGTTCTCGTCGATCGGCGTGGGCTACACCGGGCCGACCTACAACCAGCCGGCCACCTACCCGACGCAGTCCCTGTGCGGCAGCGCGACGATCCCCTGCACCACCGTGCTGCGTTACCACATGTCGGGCTATGCCATTGCCGATGCCGCCATCGGCATCAGCCGCGACGAATGGAAGGCGTCGATCTTCGCCGACAACTTCACCAACTCGCACGCCTCGACGTTCACCTCCTCGGCGCAGTTCATCAAGTCCGAGGTTCCGGTGCGCCCGATGACCTACGGGGTGAAGTTCGCCTACGACTTCAAGTAAGCTACAAGACCGAATGACCCAGACCGCCAGCGTTGCCCCCGCCACCCCGCCCCAAGGCCCTGCCCCCACAACGGGGCCGGCCGGGGCGGGGATCGAGGGCGCGCGCGCGGCGCTGGCGCACGGCGATCATGCCGGGGCGCTGAGCGGCGCGGCGGCGGTGCTGGCGCAGGATGCGGGGCACCGCGATGCGCTGTTGATCGCCGCTTCGGCGCGGCGGCATATGCAGGATACCGAGGGCGCGCTGGCGATGCTGGCGCGCCTTTCGGCGTTGTACCCCCAGTTCAGCCTGATGTTGCAGGAGCGCGGGCTGTGCCATGTGGCGCGGCGCGATGCCCCGGCGGCCATCGCCGACCTGCTGGCGACGGTGACGATCAACCCGGCCTTGCCCCATGCGTGGAAGATGCTGGAAGGCCTTTGGCGGATGACCGGCGATGCGGCCAACGCCGCGCTGGCCGCCGAACATGCCGCTACCTTGCGCACCCTCCCGCCCGAGGTGATCCACGCAACGTCGTTGTTTGCCGACGGCGATCTCGATGCGGCGGAGGCGCTGATCCGCCCGTTCCTGCTGACGCGCGGTGATCACCCGGAAGCGATGCGGCTGCTGGCGAAGATCGGCCTTGCGCACGATGTGCTGGACGATGCCGAACTGCTCTACGCGGGGGTGCTGACGCTGGCCCCCGATCACCATGCGGCGCGCGGCGAATATGTCGAGACGCTGCTGAAGCGCCACCGCTATGCCGCCGCGCGCGAGGCTTTGGCTCCCTTGCTGGAGAGTGCCGCCGCCCACGCCGGCCACCGCCAGCAGGCCGCGACCATCGCGGTCGGCCTTGGCGAGCATGATGCCGCCATCGCCATCTACCGCGCCTTGCTGGCCGAAACACCGGCCGAGGACACCGTCCGCGCCGCCGACATCAACCTCTGGCTCGGCCACGCGCTGAAGACCGTGGGCGCGGTGCCCGATGCCATCGCCGCCTATCGCGAGGCCACGCGCCTGCGCCCCGATTTCGGCGATGCGTGGTGGAGTCTGGCCAACCTCAAGACCTTCCGCTTCACCGAGGCCGACATTGCCGCCATGGAGGTAGCCCCGGCCAGCGGCGCGGATCGCGTCGCGCTCGATTTCGCGCTGGGCAAGGCGCTGGAGGATCGCGGCCATGCCGATGCCGCCTGGGCCCGCTATGCTGCGGGCAATGCCGGGCAACGCGCCGCCAGCCGCTATCGTCCCGAGATCATCGAGACCAACACCCGGCTGCAACAGCCGGTCTGCACGCCCGCGTTCTTTGCCGCGCGGGCCGATTGGGGCGCGCCCGATCCGACGCCGATCTTCGTGCTGGGCCTCCCCCGCGCCGGCTCGACGCTGATCGAGCAGATCCTCGCCAGCCACCCTGAGGTCGAAGGCACGCAGGAACTGGCCGAGATCCACCGCATCGCCGGCGACCTGCAAGGCCGCGACCACGATGAGGCGAACCCGCGCTATCCCGGCGCGCTGGCCGATCTCACCCGCGACGAGGTCCGCGCGCTGGGTGAGCGTTACCTGGCCGAAACCGCGCCGCACCGGGCGCTGGGCCGCCCGTTCTTCATCGACAAGATGCCGAACAACTTTCGCCACATCGGCCTGATCCGCCTGATCCTGCCGAACGCGAAGATCATCGACGCGCGCCGCAACCCGATGGATTGCTGCTTCTCCAACCTCAAGCAACTGTTCGCGCAGGGGCAGGAGTTCACCTACAGCGCCGAGGACATCGCGCGCTATTACCGCACCTACCTCGACCTGATGCGCCACTGGGACGCGGTGCTGCCCGGCCATGTCCTGCGCGTGACCAACGAGGACGTGATCGACGATCTGGAGGGGCAGGTCCGCCGCCTGCTCGCGCATTGCGGCTTGTCGTTCGATCCCGCCTGCCTCGATTTCCACCGCAATGCCCGCGCCGTGCGCACCCCCTCCAGCGAGCAGGTCCGCCGCCCGGTCAACCGCGACGGGCAAGGGGCATGGCGCGCGTTTGCCGCGCACCTCGGCCCGCTGGAAGCCGCGCTGGGCGATGCCCTCACCACCTGGCGCGATTGAAAGACCCACGCGATGCTGCCGACCACACCCCTCGGATCCTATGACCTCGCCGTTGTCGGCGGCGGCGTACTGGGGCTAGCGCATGCCTATGTCGCCGCCCGCGCCGGCAAGCGCGTCGTCCTGATCGAGCGCGAGGCCCGCGCCAACATGGCCTCGATCCGCAACTTCGGCTTCATCACGGTGACGGGGCAGGAGCGCGGCCTGTCATGGCGCCTCGCCCGCCGCACACGCGACATCTGGGCCGAGATCGCGCCGCAGGCCGGCATCGCCGTCCACCACGCCGGGCTGATGATGACGGCGCGCTCGGCGGAAGCCATGGCGGTGATCGAGGCCTTCCTCGCCACCGAAATGGGCGAGGGCTGCACGTTGATATCGCCGGCCGATTTCCGCGCCGCCGCGCACGGATTGGGCGGCCCGGACCTCCAAGGCGCTCTGCTTTCCCCCCACGAACTGCGCGTCGAATCGCGCGACGCCATCCCGCAACTCGCCCGCTGGCTGGCCGAGGCCCAAGGCGTCACCATCCTCCCCGAAACCGTGGTGTTCAGTGCCGAGCCCCCGCGCCTGCAAACCTCGCGCGGGATCATTGAGGCCGCCGCCACCGTCGTCTGCCCCGGCACCGATTTCTCCACGCTCTACGCCGATCGCATCGCGTCCTATGGCCTGCAGCGCTGCCGCCTGTCGATGCTACGCTTGGCCGATCCCGGCTTCCGCCTCCCCGCCGCGCTGATGAGCGACCTCGGCCTGGTCCGCTACGCCGGCTACGGCGCGTTGCCGGAGGCGCGCGCCTTGGAGGCGAAACTCCGCGCCGAACAGCCGCGCCATTTTGCCAACGGCGTCCACCTGATCGTCGCGCAAGGGGGTGACGGATCGCTGATCGTCGGCGATTCGCACCACTACGACCACCTGCCCAGCCCCTTCGCCCCCGCCAGCGCCGAGGACGATATCCTCGACGAATATACCCGCGCGCTCGGCACCCCGCCGCCCGTGACCGAGCGCTGGACCGGCGTTTATGCGGTGGCCAAGGACCGCACCTTCCTCGTCGACACCCCCGCCCAGAACGTCCGCGTCGTCATCGTCACCAGCGGCACCGGCGCCTCGACCGGCTTTGGCATCGCCGAACAGGTGCTCGCCGATCTCCTCGCCATCCCCACCGGAGCCTGACCCCATGACCACGTTTCCCGTGAAAGCCGTGATCTTCGACTGGGCCGGCACGATGATCGATTTCGGCTGCATGGCCCCGGTCGAGGCGCTGCGCGACACCTTCGCCGCCGCCGGCGTGCCGCTGACCGACGCCGAGGCCCGCGCCGACATGGGCATGGCCAAGCTCGACCACTTGCGCGCCATCCTCGCCAAGCCCGAGGTCGCGGAGCGTTGGCACACCGCCCGTGGCCACGCCCCCGGCGAATCCGATGTGCAGGCGCTCTACGCCGTGCTCGAACCGGCGATGGAGGCCGCCGCCGCCCGCGCCGCCACCCTCATCCCCGGCGCCGCCGATGCCTTTGCCGAACTGCAAGACCTCGGCATCAAGGTCGGCTCGGGCACCGGCTACACCCGCGCGATGATGGCCCCGATCCTCCCCGCCGCCGCCGCGCAGGGCTACGCGCCGCAAGTGGTGATCTGCGCGGGCGAGACCCACAGCGGCCGCCCGTCGCCGCTCCCCGCCTGGGCGGCCATGGTCGCGCTGGACGCCTGGCCCGCGCGCGCCTGCATCAAGGTCGATGACGCCGCTGTCGGCATTGTCGAGGGCGTCGAGGCCGGCTGCTGGGCCATCGGCGTCGCGGCCAGTGGCAACGGTGTGGGGGTCGATGCCGGCACGCTCGCCGCCATGCCCGAGGCCCAGCGCGAGGCCGCCATCGCCGCCGCCGCGCACATGCTGGTCGAGGCGGGCGCACATGTCGTGATCGACGACGTCTCGCAACTGCTGCCCGTCGTCCACGCCATCGCCGCGCAGATCGCTGCGGGCGAGTACCCCCACGTGCTCGACACCGGCGCCCCGCTCGACGCCGGCACGCTCTGATGGCCAGCGCCGCCCTGCCGCCGCCCACCGGCCTTGTCGCACGGGGGCAGGCGGTGATGGCCAAGGCGCCACCACTGCTGTTCGGCCTGTTCGCCGGGCTCATGGCGTTCGGCACCTATTTTGCGATGTACGCCTTTCGCAAGCCGTTCGCGGCGGCGGAATATGCGGGCGTGGCCCCACTCCCCGGCGGCGTGGACTTCAAGGTCGCCTTGGTGATCGCGCAAGTCATCGGCTATGCTCTGGCCAAGTTCATCGGCATCAAGGTCGTCGCCGAACTGCCGCCGCATCGCCGCATCGCCGGCATCGCGTTGCAGATCGCCGTCGCCGAACTGGCGCTGGTGGGCTTTGCGCTGGTCCCGGCGCCGTGGAACGTGGGGTTCCTGTTCATCGACGGCCTCGCGCTCGGCATGGTCTGGGGCATGGTGTTCGGCTTTGTCGAAGGGCGCCGCCAGTCGGACCTGATCGGCGCGATGCTCTGCGCCAGCTTCATCCTGTCCTCGGGCGTGGTGAAATCGGTGGGAAGCTGGGTGTTGCTCAGCCACCTCGCCAGCGCCTTCTGGATGCCGGCGGTGACGGGCCTGCTGTTCGTGCCGGTGCTGCTGGTCTGCCTCGCCGGCCTCGCCATCCTGCCCCCACCCAACGCCGGCGACCGCGCCGAGCGCGTCGCCCGCGTGCCGATGGACGCCGCCGCCCGCGCCCGATTCCTGGGGCGGCATGGCGTGGGTCTGGCGCTGCTGATCGTGATCTATGTCGGCCTCACCGCGCTGCGCGACTTGCGCGACAACTTCTCTGCCGAGATCTGGAGCGATGTCGGCCTCGGCGGCCGCGCCGACCTGTTCACATGGTCTGAATTGCCCACCAGCATCGCCATCCTGCTGATCCTCGCCTCGCTGACGCTGATCCGCGACAACACCCGCGCGCTGGCCGCCAACTTTGCGCTGGTCGGGCTTGGGCTGGCGGTGGCGGCACTCGCCTCGATGAGCTTCACGGCCCACATCATCGGCCCGGTGGCGTGGATGATGGCGCTCGGCTTCGGGCTGTACCTCGCCTACACCCCGTTCAACGGCATGTTGTTCGATCGCCTCGTCGCCGCCACCGGAGAGGCCGCCACCGCCGGCTTCCTGATCTATGTGGCCGATGCCAGCGGCTATGCCGGCTCGGTCGCACTGGTGCTGGTGCAGAACTTCGCCGGGCTGCACCTGCGCTGGGCCAGGTTCATGGAGGGTATCAGCGAGATCAGCGGCGGCGCCGGGCTGATCCTGCTGGCGCTGGCCACCCTGTGGTTCCTGCGCGGAGGCCGCCGTGACGCTCGATGACCTCGCCGCGCTGTTCGCCAGCCCTGCCATGGGGCTCAACTATGGCGAGGCGCTGTCGATTCGCGATCACATGCTGCAATGCGCGGCGCTGGCCGCCACCCGAGGCCTGCCCGATGCGCTGATCGCGGCGGCGCTGCTCCACGATATCGGCTGGGCCCTCCCCACCGGCGAGCCCGACCACGAAACCAGCGGCGCCGACCTCCTCGCCGGATTGTTCGGCGAGGCCGTGATCGCCCCCATCCGCGCCCACGTCGATGCGAAGCGCTGGTTGGTCGCGAACCGGCCGGGATACGGCGCGCGGCTCAGCATCGAGTCGCGCCGCACGCTGGTGCTGCAAGGCGGGCCGATGGATGAGGACGAAAGCGCCGCCTTCGCCAGGGCTCCGTGGTTTGCCGAGGCCATCGCCCTGCGCGAGATCGACGACCACGCCAAGGATCCCGAAGCCGCCGCGCCGCCGTTTGCCAAATGGCGGCCAATGTTGGGGCGGTTGGTGGTTGGGGTTTAGGGAAAAGGGCGAAGGCCGGGGGTCACAACCCCCGGACCCCCATGACTTGTCCACGCTGCTTGGGCCCTGCAACGTCACGCAACTTGGCGAGGACGTACGCGCTGCCTGCACCGTCGAGCGCCTGCGGCGAAGCCGCCATAGTAAGCCTGCGGCGCGGCAACGTTGCGCAAGGTGGCTGGCCACCTCTGACCTCGACAAGTTATGGGAGCGCGAAGGACCAACCGATTTCTCTCGAGACATCGGCACGCCAAACGTCCCTCGCCTTCACCCTTCCTGCTTCTCCCGGGGCGCAGCCAAAGCCATCCCCGCCAACGCCTCGCAACCCGCACCCGCGACGCCGGCCAAAGCCCCCGCCTGCACCGCGCGATAGCCCCCCAGCACATCCCGGCCAAAATCGGTCAACCGCGCCCCGCCCGGCCCGGGCGATGCCCGCACCAGCGGCTCCGCCCAGCAGCGGTTCATCGCATCGACCAGCAGCCACGCCCGGCGATAGCTCATCCCCATCGCCCGCGCCGCCGCCGAGATCGACCCGGCAGCGGCGATGGCATCGAGCAGATCGGCCTTGCCCGGCCCCATGGCGATCTCGTCACCCACCATCAGCCGGACGTCGCACTTCAGGCGCATGGGATCAGTTGCGGCCGAACCACATGCGGCGGAACTCGGGCTGGCGATCGATGAACTGATGCTTCAGCGCGCCCAGGATGTGCACCGCCACCAGCGCCATCAGGATCTTGGCCGAGATCGCGTGGACCCCGCCGAACACATCATGCCAGTGGTCCTTGCCGGCATCGGTCATGCCGTTGAAGAACGGCAGGCGGAAGAACGGCACCGTGCCATAGAGCACCAGCGGATGGCTTGCCGCCGCTTTCCAGGCCGAATCGTGCAGCCAGCCCGCCAGCGGCACCAGAAACATCAGCAAATAGAGCAAGTGGTGGATGCCGGTAGCCAGCTTGTGCTCCCACCGTTTGGCGGGCAACAACGGCGGCGGCGTGTGCCCCACGCGCCACAGGATGCGCAGCAGGAACAGGCCGATCACAGTGATCCCGATCGACTTGTGCAGCTCGATCGAGGCGCGGCCCGGACCGTGGGCATCATCCCACACCAGATTGGCCACCCACAGATTATAAAGTATGCCCACCGCGATCAGCCAGTGCAACACCACCGCTACGGCGGAATAACGCGTCTTCATCTATCCCGATCCTTTTCCCAAACGTGCGCTCGTCACGGCCGTATGAAGCCGCTAGGTGCACACGAGGCGCCCCCATGCGCTTCCTTGCCCCGGTGAAGCGGACTCGCGCAAATGAATATGATGGATAGCACCTTTCGCATGGAATCGCCGCGCCTGCGTCCCCGGCGCCCCGGCTGGCTCAGCGTGGCGGTGGGGCTGGTGCCGCTGGTGCTGTTTCCGCTGCTGATCGCGCGGGCATTTGTGGCGACGGGGGTGGCGGGATGGTCTGTCGGGATCGTCTATATCCTCTATGACACGTTCCTGCTGGTCTTCACCGGGCTGGCGATCCGGCGGCTGCCCCCGGCCCCGCCCGCGCCGCCGATCGATGCGCCGGGGGCCAGCCTTGGCGTGATCGTCGCCGCCCGCAACGAGGCGCGGGCGCTGGCCATCACCATCGACACCCTCGCCGCGCAAGCTCACCCGCCCGAACTGATCCTGCTGGCCGACGATGGCTCCACCGACAACAGCCCGGCGGTACTGGCCGCGCGCTATGGCCTTGCCATGCCCGCCGTGGGCGAGATCAGCGCGCCTTCTCCGGTGCTGCCGTCGCTGCGCTGGCTGCGGCTGCCGCCGGGGGGCAAGGCGCGCGCGCTGAACGCGGCGCTGGGCCGGATCGACACCGACCTGATGTTCACCATCGATGCCGATACCCTGCTGGAGCCCGGCGCGCTCGCCGCCATGCGCGATGCCTTCACCGCAGAGCCGGGGCTGGTGGCGGCCACCGGCGTGCTGCGCCCGATCTGCGGCAAGACGCCGATGGCCCGCGCGTTCCAGTGGTTCCAGCGCTATGAGTACGTGCGCAATTTCCTCTCGCGCTATGCGTGGATGGGGCAGAACGGGCTGCTGCTGATCTCGGGCGCGTTTGCCGGTTTCCGCCGCGATGCGGTGATGGCCGTGGGCGGCTTCGATCCCGATTGCATGGTCGAGGATTACGAGCTGATCCACCGCCTCCACCGCCATGCGCACGAGAACGGGCTGGACTGGCGCGTCCGCGTGATCGGCGGCGCGCTGGCCAGCACCGATGCCCCCGCCGCGCCCCTGCCCTTCCTGCGCCAGCGGCGGCGGTGGTTCGGCGGCTTCCTGCAAACCCAGCACTGGAACCGCGACATGGTGGCCAACCCCGCCTATGGCCGCCTCGGCACGCGGATGCTGGTGGTCAAGGCGCTGGATACGCTGCAACCGGTCTATGGCATGTCGGCGTTCTTCATCCTGATCTGGCTGTTGCTGACGGGGCAACTGTTCACCGTCGGCGCGATCATCGGCATCATGGGGGCCAAGGTGGTGATCGATCTCTCGTTCCACCTGTGGTCGCTGGGGGTCTATCGCCGCTGGACGGGGCAGACCGCCGGCCTCGGCTTTGGCATGGCGCTGCTCGCCTCGGTGATCGAGCCGTTCACGTTCCAGCTCCTGCGCCATGCGGGCGCATGCTGGGGGTGGATCGCCTTCCTCTCGGGCCGCGAAACCTGGGTGCGCCAGAGCCGCACCGCCATTGAGGGTATGCCGCAGTAGCCCTCTGGCGCGGCGGCGTGGCTCGCGTATCATGACGGCCATGGACCTGATGTTCGCCCCCGCCCTGCCCGCCCGCGCCGAGGCCATCGCCCCCGAGATCGTGGCCCTGCGCCGCGCAATCCATGCCGAGCCGGAGATCGGCCTCCACACCCCGCGCACGCGTGACAAGGTCCGCGCGGCCTTGGCAGACCTGCCCATCACGTGGCGCGAGAGCACGCAGACCAGCGGCCTGATCGGCGTGCTGAAAGGTGGCCGCCCGGCGCAGGAAGGCCATGCGCGGGTGTTGCTGCGCGGCGACATGGACGCCCTGCCCATGCCCGAGGAAACCGGGCTCGATTACGCCTCGACCATTCCCGGCCGGATGCACGCCTGCGGCCATGACGCGCATGTGGCGATGCTGGCCGGCGCGGCGCGGCTGTTGGCCGAGCGTGCCACCGATCTCCCCGGCGAGGTCTGGCTGATGTTCCAACCCGGCGAGGAGGGCTATCACGGCGCGCGGTTCATGATCGAGGAGGGGCTGATCGGCGGCGGCGCTTTCGGTCCGCTGCCCGATGCCGCGTTTGCCTTCCACGTCATGCCCAATCAGCCGCATGGCTTGCTGATGGGCCGTGCCGGGGCATTGATGGCGGCGGCGGACCAGCTCACCATCCGTGTCGAGGGACGCGGCGGCCACGCCTCAATGCCGCACCACGCGATGGACCCGGTGCCCATCGCCGCCGAGATCGTCATGGCCATCCAGTCGCTGGTCACGCGGCGGTTCGATGCGCACGATCCGGTGGTGGTGACCATCGCCAGGATCGAGGCCGGCACCGCGCACAACGTCATCGCCGATCACGCGACGATGGTGGGCACCATGCGCAGCCTCTCGCCCACCCACCGCGCGCGCCTCCATGCGGAGGTCGCCCGGCTGGCCGAGGGCATCGCCGCCGCCCACGGCGCCCACGCGACGGTGGATATCCTGCGCGGTTTCCCGGTGACGCTGTGCGATCCGTGCGCGGTGGCGTTCGGCGAATCGGTCGCCCACGCCCAGTTCGGCGCCGATGCCTTCCACCGCCTCCCCGCCCCGATCATGGGCGCGGAGGACTTCGCCTATGTTCTGGAGCAGGTCCCCGGCGCAATGTTCTTCATCGGCGTCGCGCACGCAGGCGCCGACTGGGCCCACGCCTGCGGCATCCACAGCCCGCGCATGGTGTTGGACGAGGCCGTGCTGCCGCGCGGCGCGGCCTATCTTGCTGGCCTCGCCGAAACCTTCCTCAACAGCGGGTTTGGGGCCTGACGCCCAGAGCCAAGATCCGGTCCGCCACAGCCTCGTGCCGGCGGATCGAGCGCACCATCAGCAGGTTGAGCCCGACGATCTGCCACACGAAATACCACAGCGGGCTGCCGGCCAGCATCGACAACCCCAGCACGATCGCACGCGGATTGGGGCCCAGAATCCACAGCGGTTTCAGCAACCGCGGCGCCTCGCCCAGCGCGGCGATGCGCAGGGACTCGCGCGTGGCGGGATCGCTGGCCGCCACGGCGTCATCCACCCGCCCGATGCCCGATGAGGTCGCCGCCGCCACCGCCAGATAGGCATGGGCCAGCCCGCCCAGCACGCCCTTGCGGGTCGCCGCCCCCTCGCCCGCATGCGATTGCGAGAGCCACGGCACGTCATAGACCCACCATGCATAGGCCCGCCGCCACGATTCCACATGGTTGGCCTGAACGATGTGGCTTAGCCCGCCGATCACCACCACCGGCCACGCCACCCAGCCGATCTGGTGCATCAGCAACCAGCCCAGGATCAGGTACAGCACGACATGGCTGGCATAATCGCAGATGCCATCGACCATCTCGCCGATGGGGCTCGCCCGGCCGGTGATCCGCGCCAGATCGCCATCGGCGCCATCGACCACGTGCCAGCCCATGTGCAGCGCCATGCCGATCAGCGCAGGCAGCGGCCAGCCGGGCTGGGCATAGGCCACCCCCGCCATCACCACGAAACCCGCGCCCAGCACCGAAACCATGTTGGGCGTGATCGGCGTGCGCGCCAGCACCGTCGCCAACCGCCAGGCCAGCGGGTGATAGAGCCAATAGTTCAGCGCATCCTCAAGCTCGCGCGGGCGCTTGCGGGGCTGGATACGGGTGACGGGCCGCATGGCCGCTGTCGCCGGGCGACCCCCGCCGGAATGGGATTCGATCATCGTCTGCCTTAAGTCGCGCCCGCCTGATGGCCAATCGCCGGGATGGCCGCCGGCGTTGGCACACCGGACGTGTGTCTCCCCACTATAGCGCGGGCGCGATGCAAAGGTCACGGCGAAATTCCATAATGTTGTCCCGCTTCAACACCGGCTGACGGATTGCACGGCAAGGGGCTTGCTTTTGCGGTCGATCTTTCCGACAAGGCCGCATTGCAGATCTGTGAAAATTCTCCTCAGAGGATCATTTTAATGAAACCAATCAGGGTGGCGGTGATCGGCGTTGGCAATTGCGCCAGCTCGCTGGTCCAGGGCGTCGCTTACTACCGCACCAACAACTCGACCCAGGGCCTGATCCACGACCGGATCGGTGGCTATGGCGCCGGGGATGTCGATTTCGTGATGGGCGTGGACGTCGATGCCCGCAAGGTGGGCAAGGACATTGCCGAGGCGATCTTCGCCGGCCCCAACTGCACAGCCGTGTTCCATGCCGACGTGCCGGCCACCGGCGCCAAGGTCATGATGGGCCGCATTTCGGACGGCGTCGCCCCGCACATGACCAACATGGGCGAGCGCGGCTTCATCGTCGCCGACGCGCCCGAGGCGACCCGCGAATCGATCGTCGCCGCGCTGAAGGCGACCAAGGCCGAGGTCCTGATCAACTTCCTGCCGGTGGGCAGCCAAGAGGCGACCGAGTTCTACATGGAATGCGCGCTGGAAGCGGGCGTCGCCGTGGTGAACTGCATGCCGGTGTTCATCGCCAGCCGGCCGGAGTGGGAACGCCGCTTCGCCGAAAAGCGCCTGCCGATCGTTGGTGACGACATCAAGGCCCAGGTCGGCGCCACCATCGTCCACCGCGTGCTGTCCAGCCTGTTCGGCGCGCGCGGCGTCGACGTGCAGCGCACGTACCAGCTCAACACCGGCGGCAACACCGATTTCATGAACATGCTCGATCGCCAGCGGCTGGGCAGCAAGAAGGAATCGAAGACCGAAGCCGTGCAGGCGATGCTCGCCTCGCGCCTCGCCGACGAGAACATCCACGTCGGTCCCTCGGACTATGTGCCATGGCAGAACGACAACAAGCTGTGCTTCCTGCGCCTTGAAGGGACGCAGTGGGGCAATGTGCCGATGAACCTCGAACTGCGGTTGTCGGTCGAGGACAGCCCGAATTCGGCCGCCTGCGTGATGGATGCGATCCGTTGCTGCAAGGTCGCGCTGGAGCGCGGCGAGGGTGGGGCGCTGATCGGCCCCTCGGCCTACTTCTGCAAGCACCCGCCGCAGCAGTTCAACGACGACACCGCGGCCTCGATGGTCGAGGCCTATATCGCCGATCCCGCCATCGCGGCGGAATAAGGCGAGTCGCCGGTATTAAAAAGGCGCCGGTCAGCTTGGGCTGACCGGCGCCTTTTTGCATTCAGGCCGGCGGTCAGCCCAGTTCCTCGGGCCAATACAAACGCATCGGGTTGGTGATCAGCAGCTTTTCCTGCAATTCGGCCGTCGGGGCGATGCGCGGGATCATGTCGACCAGATGGCCATCGTCGGGGATGGCCTTCTCCATGTTCGGGTGCGGCCAATCGGTGCCCCACAGCACCCGGTCCGGATAATCCGCCACCAAGGGCGCGACCGCCGTGGCAAAGTCATCCCACGGATCGCCGCCGGCGATGTCCAGCCGGTCGGGGCAGGTCGCCTTGAACCAGATGTCGGGCCGTGAATCGAGCAGCGACCGAAACGCCTGCATATCGGGGCCATCGGGGCCTTGGGTCACATCGGGGCGGCCCATGTGGTCGATCACCACCGGCACCGGGATCGCGGCAATGAAGTCGCGCATCTCTTCGAGGATGTCGGCCTCGAAATAGATCACCACGTGCCAGCCCGCCGGCAATCGTCCGGCGACCTCGAGGAACTTGTCCTTGGGCGCGTCATCGACGAGGCGTTTCAGGAAGTTGAACCGCACACCGCGCATCCCGCCAGCGTGCAGCGCCGCCAATTCAGCGTCCGAGATCGCCGGATCGACCACCGCCACACCGCGCGCCTTGCCGCCCGACTTGGCGATGGCATCCAGAGTCGCCGCATTGTCGGTGCCGTGGCAACTCGCCTGCACGATCACGTTGCGGCTGAAACCCAGATGATCGCGCAGGGCGAACAATTTGTCCGGGCCGGCGTCCTCGGGCAGATACTTGGCCTTCGCGCTGAAGGGGAACTCGGCCATCGGCCCGAACACATGGCAATGCGCATCGACCGCGCCCGGCGGCGGGGTGTACTGCGGCTTGGAGGGGCTGGCGTGCCAGCTGGTGATCCGTTCGCTCATCCGAAAACAACTCCGTCCATCAACTTGCGCGCCGTGCGCAGCAACGCGGCACTGACCACGTCGCCCTTGTCGTCCGTTTCAACCACGCAGGTCATCTCGCCGGTCGGATGCTCGACCGACAGCGTCTTGCGCGCACCCTCGGGCACCACGGCCACTTCGGCGGCGGGCGAGCCGGGAATCAGGCACGCCGTCGCCACGCTGACCGCGCCGAGCACGCCGATCGTGGCATGCGCGCGGTGCGGGATGAAGCTGCGCACGCAGACCGCGCCGCCCGCGCGCGGCGCGGCCACCAGCATCATCTTGGGCACCGACTTGTCCTTCACGTCGCCCAGGTTCATCCGCGCGCCGACGGCCAGCCGGATGGCCTCGATCTTCGCCTTCAACTCGGTGTTGGCGTCGAGGCTCTCGCGGTCCTCATAGCCGGTGACGCCGACGTCCGCCGCCTTCATCACCACGCAGGGCATGCCGTTATCGATCAACGTGACGCGCACGCCATTGACCACATCCACCGCATTGCCCGTGGGCAGCAAGGCCCCGCACGAGGAGCCGGCGGTATCGCGAAACTCGGTGGGGATCGGCGCGTGGGTGCCGGGGACGCCGTCAATCGCGGCATCACCCGCGTACGTCACCACGCCGCCGGGGGTCTGCACCGTGGCGATGGCGACTTGCCCGGTGTTCTCCATGAAGATCGCCACACGGGTTTCATCGCCAGTGGCAGGGGTGAGGCCGCGCTCGATCGCAAAGGGGCCGACGCCCGCCAGAATATTGCCGCAGTTCTGCGCATCGGTGACGATCGCCTGATCGACGAACACCTGCAGGAACAGGTAATCGACATCGATCCCTGGGCGCGTTGACTTGCTGACCACCGCGATCTTGCTGGTCAGCGGATCGGCGCCACCCATCCCATCGATCTGGCGCGGATCGGGCGAGCCCATCACCGCCAGCAGGAACGCATCGCGCGTGGCGGTGTCGGCGGGGAGATCGGCTTTCAGAAAATAGCCGCCCTTGCTGGTGCCGCCGCGCATCCACATGCAGGGGGCGGAATGGCCGGTGGTCATGGCGTTGGCTCTCCTAGGGATTTGGAAGAAAAGGGAAGATGCGAGGGGCTCGCCCCTCGCGCTCCCATGACGTGTCGGGCTCGGCGCCTGCCCGCGCCCTTACGCAACATCGCCGCGCCGCAGGCTATAAAGGTGGCTTCGCCACGTGGCGCATCACCGAAATCAAGGCTGGACGAAGACAGGAATGGGGGTCCGGGGCCATCCGATTTCTCTCGAGAAATCGGCACGTAAAGCGTGACCCCCGGCCTTCCCCTTTTGCCCCGTCAAACGTACTTCAACCCTTCCTTCTCCAACCGCTCGCGCATCTTGTACATATCGAGCCCCAGCACCCCGGCGGCCAGCTTCTCGCGCTTCTCGCCTTCGTTGGCCTCACGCGCCTGCGCGGCCTTGAGCACCTCGGCGGCCTTTTCGCGCGGCACCACGCAGACGCCATCGTCGTCGGCCACGATCACATCCCCGGGGTTCACGAAAGCGTTGGCGCAGACGATCGGCACGTTGACCGAGCCCAACGTGTTCTTGACCGTGCCCTGCGCGTAGATCGCCTTGGACCAGACGGGGAAGTTCATCTCGGTGAGGTCGCGCACGTCGCGCACGCCGGCATCGATGATCAGGCCGCGACAGCCGCGCGCCTGCGCGCTGGTGGCCAGCAGGTCGCCGAAGTAGCCATCCTCGCACGGCGACGTGGGGGCCAAAACCAGAATGTCGCCCGCCTGCAACTGCTCGATGGCGACATGGACCATCCAGTTGTCGCCCGGCGCCGCCGAGATCGTCACCGCGCTGCCGGCGATCCGCGCGCCGCGATAGATCGGCCGCATGTAGCTGGCGAGGAGCCCGGTGCGGCCCTGCGATTCGTGGACCGTGGCGACGCCGCAGTGGGCCAGGCCGTCGATCACCGCCGGGTCCGCGCGCTCGATGTGTTGGACGACGATAGCGCTCATGAAGACCTCTCCAGATGGAAATTCAGTTGTCCCGCTGATGCGCCTGTGAGGCCAAGGGGGGAATGCGCAAAGGCTGGCCGAGCTATTCGTTTTCGCTAAGAGTGATGCGATGGACATCTGGGCCCTGAACCTGCGCCACCTCGCCGCGATCGCGCGGATTGCCGAGCTGGGCTCAATGAGCGCGGCGGCGCAGGCGGTGAACCTGACCCAGCCGGCGATCACCCAGGCGCTGGCCCGGATCGAGGAGATCACCGCCACCCGCCTGTTCGAGCGCCGCCACGACGGCATGGTCCCCACCCCCGCCGCCGACCTGCTGGTGCCGCGCATCGCGGCCGCGCTGGATCACATCGCCAGCCCGCATGTGACGATGTCGCGGATGCGGGCGATGTTGGCGCTGGCCGACAGCGGCAGTTACAGCGGCGCGAGCACGCTCACCGGGCTGTCGCTGCCCTCGCTGCACCGGGCGGTGGCGGACCTGTCGCTGGCACTGCGCCGCAAGCTGGTCGAGCGGCGCGGCAAGGGGGTGATCCTCACCGACAGCGGCGCGACATTGGCCCGCGCGTTCCGGCTGGCGCGGGTGGAGTTGCAGGCGGGGCTGGACGAACTGGCGGCGCTGCGGGGCCATGAAACGCGGCGCATTTCGGTCGGCGCCATGCCTTTGAGCCGCGCACGGGTGTTGCCGGCGGCGGTCACGCGGTTCCTGCGCCGGTATCCGCAAGTGCGCGTCTCGATCGTCGAAGGCGCTCGGCTGGAACTGGTCGAGCCGCTGCGCAACGGGGCAATCGACCTGATGGTGGGGGCCCTGCGCGAGCCCTTGCTGGAGCCCGATCTGGTGCAGCAGGCGCTGTTCGACGACCTGCCCGCGATCATCGCCCGGCGCGGGCATCCATTGGAGGGCACCGCGCCGGGGCTGTCCTCACTCGCCGCCTACCCGTGGATCGTCGCCGCGCCCGGCGCGCCTCTGCGCGACAGTTGGGAGCGGATGTTTGCCGAGGCTGGCTTGCCTCTCCCCCCCGTACCGATCGAGTCGGGATCGGTGATGACCATCCGCCAGCTGCTGATCGATAGCGATTTCCTGACGCTGCTCTCCCCGGATCAGGTGGCGGTGGAGCTGGAGGCCGGGTGGCTGGTGGCCCTGGGGCGGGCGCCGGCGGGGCTGGAGCGGCGGATCGGGATGACCACGCGCGCGTCCTGGCGGCCGACCAGCGTGCAGGCGGAGTTTGTGCGAGATTTACTGGCGGTGGTGGGGCGGGAAGAACAAGGGATAGATGCGAGGGGCTAGCCCCTCGCGCTCCCCCAACCTGGCCATATTGGCGCATCGTCGCGAGGGAGCGCAAAGTGGCCGCGCCGCAGGCTATAAAAGCGGTTCCGCCGCATTCTATAAAGGCGGCTTCGCCGCATGGCGCCACGCCTCCGGCCCATCCCACGTGGACAAGGCAAGGGGGTCCGGGGGTGTAACACCCCCGGCCTTCACCTTTTTGACTTCACGCCGGTTCCAAGACCAACGTCGCCCCGGCGGTGTTCGAGATCGGCAGGTGGTAGTTGCGGTGGATCTCATACGCCCCCTCGCCCAGCGCCCCGCGCGCGGCGATCCAGTTCAGCACCTCGACCCCTTGGGTGCCCGAGAGACGGACGATCTCATGGATCGAATGCCGGGTCAGGGCATCGGGATCGCGGGCGAGGTGATCGAGGCAGAACAGGTCGTAATCGGGGTTCATGAACCCGGCACGCGCGCCGTCCAACTGGTGCGAGAGGCCGCCGGTGCCGATCACCACGATGCGCTCGTCACCCTCCCACGCGGCCAGCGCGCGATGCACCGACCGCCCCAGCGCGAGGCACCGCTTGGCCGAGGGCAGCGGGTGTTGCACGGTGTTGATGCCGATCGGGATCAGCTTCACCGGCCATTCCGCCACGCCCGGATAGGCCAGCTCGAACGGGATCGAGATCGCGTGATCGACCAGCATGTTCTGGCATGTCACCGGATCGAACTCGTCCTCGACCAGTTGCTCGATGATCCGCCACGACAGCTCCGGGTGGCCCTTGAACGATTTGTACAGCGGCAGGCCCCAGCCCTCGTCGGCGTTGGCGTATTCGCGCGCCGCGCCGACGGCAAAGGTCGGCATCTTGTCGAGGAAGAAGTTCAGCCCGTGGTCGTTGGAGAACACCACCGCGACATCGGGTTTGACCTCGGCAAGCCATTCGTGGACTTTGTCGAAGCCGTCGAAGAACGGCTTCCAGTAGGGCGTCTGCTGGTCGCCGCGGTGGATCGCGCCGCCGATGGCGGGGACGTGGCTGGTGAAATAGGCACCGACGATTTCGGCCATCTTATGCCTCCTGATGTGCGCGGCGGGCGGCATAGGCAGCGCCCTGGTCTGCGAGGTATTGCTTGAAGTCCACCACCGACTGGCCGGTTTGCAGCGCGCCCACGTCCTGCACGTTGAGGCCGAAGATGCCGGCCAGCTTGGCGAGGTAATAGATGTTGCCACCGGCCTCGATCATGCCGAGGACATCGCGGCGGGCGACGGCATCGCGCTGCGCCGGGGTGAGGTGGAAGCGCGCGCAATAGGCATCCTCATCGGCGCGGAAGGCCTCGCGGTTGGCAGCCGCGTTGAACGAAAAGCACATTGCGTTCAGTTCGAAACCCTTTTGGGCGCAGTCGCCGTCGAACAGGGTGGTGCCGGGGATGGTGGCCTCGTGTGCCATGGCATGCTCTCCAGATGGTGGAATGGCCCGAGGCTGCCTTGGCCTGTCGGACGGGTGTTTGATCGCGGTCAAGTGGCAGGGCGGGGCGCTCATTTCGAACCACGATTAGACACAGCTTATGGATGCGGGGAGTTTCCGATTTGCGCATCGCCTGCCGCGCGCCCACTTGGGACCGCATGGAGAAGGACATTGCCCTGATCGGATTCGGCGAGGCCGGCTCCACGTTTGCCGCCGCCGGTGGATGGGGTGCCCGCGCCCGCGTGTGGGACATCCGCGCCTCCGCCCAAGCCGCTGCTCAGGCCGCCGGGCTTATCGCCGCCGGTTCGGCGCAGGCGGCGCTGAGCGGCGCCCGGATCGTGCTGAGCCTGGTCACCGCCGATGCCGCCTTGCCGGCGGCGAAGGCCTATGCCGCTTATCTGGCGCCCGGCGCGCTGTGGTGCGATTGCAACTCGGTCGCCCCCGGCACCAAGCGCGCCGCCGCTGCCGCTGTGGAGGCCGCCGGCGCGCGCTATGTCGATGTCGCGGTACTGGCCCCGGTCGATCCGGCGCGGCTGAAGGTGCCGTTGTTGCTCGCCGGATTGGCGGCGCAGGATGCCGGCGATGCGCTGGCCGCCATGGGCTTCACCAACATCCGCAGCGTCGGGACGGAAATCGGCCGCGCCTCGGCGATCAAGATGATCCGATCGGTGATGGTCAAGGGGATCGAGGCATTGACCGCCGAGATGATGCTGGCCGCCCGCGCCGCCGGGGTGGAGGACGAGGTGCTGAACAGCCTCGACGCCAGCGAGCGCGCCCGACCATGGGCTGAACGCGCCGCATACAACCTCGAACGCATGGCCACCCACGGGTTACGCCGCGCCGCCGAGATGGAAGAAAGCTGCCGCACCCTCGCCGATCTGGGCGTGGAACCGGCGATGACCGAGGGCACCGTCCGCCGCCAGCGCGACATGGCGGGCAAGCCCTGGGCCTGAACACCACATTGGGAGAGTAGAATGAGTTTGGTGATCGACTGCCACGGCCACTACACCGTGCTGCCCAAGGCGCACGATGCCTGGCGCGAGGCGCAGAAGGCGGCGTTCAAGGCCGGCGAGGCCGCGCCCCCCTATCCCGATATCAGCGACGACGACATCCGCCAGACGATCGAGGCCAACCAGCTCCGTCTGATCAAGGAGCGCGGCGCTGACCTGACGATTTTCTCCCCACGCGCATCGGCGATGGCCCCGCACGTGGGGGATCAGTCGGTGGCGGTGCCTTGGGCGCGGGCGTGCAACGACCTGATCGCGCGGGTGGTGGGCCTGTTCCCCGAGGTGTTCGCGGGGGTTTGCATGTTGCCGCAATCGCCCGATGGCGATCTGACCGCTTCGATCGCCGAACTGGACCGCTGCGTCACCGAACTCGGGTTTATCGGCTGCAACCTCAACCCCGATCCCAGCGGCGGCAAGTTCAGCTTCCCGCCGCTGACCGATCCATTCTGGTTCCCGTTCTATGAGAAGATGGTCGAGCTGGACGTGCCGGCGATGATCCACGTCTCCGGCTCGTGCAACCCGGCGATGCATGCCACGGGGGCGTACTACATCGCGGCGGACACCATCGCCTTCATGCAGTTGCTGGAGGGCGATCTGTTCAGCCGCTTCCCGACGCTGCGCTTCATCATCCCGCATGGCGGCGGGGCGGTGCCGTACCACTGGGGGCGCTATCGCGGGTTGGCCGACATGCTGAAGAAGCCGGCGCTCGACACGCACCTGATGAACAACGTGTTCTTCGATACCTGCGTCTACCACCAGCCGGGGATCAACCTGCTGGCCGACGTGATCGAGAACAAGAACATCCTGTTCGGCAGCGAGATGGTCGGCGCGGTGCGGGGCATCGATCCCACCACCGGGCACTATTTCGACGATACCAAGCGCTACATCGACGCACTGGACATCAGCGACGCCGAGCGGACCGCGATCTTCGAGGGCAATGCCCGCCGCGTGTTCCCCCGCCTCGACGCCAAGCTCAAGGAGAGAGGTCTGTGACCGCAACCACTGACATTCACGCCTATCTGGCCGAGTTGGAGGATATCCCCGGCACGCGGATTTATACCGCTGCCCGCGCGCGCAAAGGCTATTGGCTGAACCAGTTCGCGATGAGCCTGATGAAGGCCGAAAACCGCGATCGCTGGCGCGCCGATGAAAAGGCCTACCTCGCCGAATGGGCAATGACCGAGGACCAGAAGGCGGCCGTGCTGGCGCGCGACTATAACCGCCTGCTCGATCTGGGCGGCAACATCTACTTCCTCGCCAAGGTGTTCTCGACCGACGGGCTCAGCTTCGCGCAGGCGGTCTCGACGATGACCGGCATGAACTTCGAGGACTATACCAAGATGATGGTCTCGGGCGGGCGCAGCCCGGTGGGCGCGCGCTCGATCCGCGAGAACGCAGCACGCGATGCGGCGGCGTCCGCCGCCGATGCCGCCGCCATCGCCGACACCAGCGCCGGGCCCGATCTCGCGTTCGACGCCGACAACAAGGGGAACTGAACCATGGCACGCATCACCGCAGGGGTGGGCTCCAGCCACATCCCGCTGCTCGGCGTCGCCGTCGATCAGGGCAAGACCAGGGACGCCTACTTCGGCCCGATCTTTCAGGGCTATGAGTGGACCAAGGCCTGGGAAGAACAGGAAAAGCCCGACGTCATCCTGCTCGTCTACAACGATCATGCCAGCGCCTTCGACATGAAGATCGTGCCGACCTTTGCGATCGGCTGCGCCGAAAGCTACAAGCCGGCCGACGAAGGCTGGGGCCCGCGTCAGGTGCCCGATGTCGAGGGCCATCCCGACCTCGCCTGGCACATCGCCCAGAGCCTGATCCTCGATGACTTCGACATGACCATCATCAACGAGATGGATGTCGACCATGGCCTGACCGTGCCGCTCTCGATGATGTTCGGCCAGCCGGAGAAGTGGCCGGCCAAGATCATCCCGCTGGCGGTCAACGTGGTGACGTACCCGGTGCCCTCGGGCAACCGCTGCTGGGCACTGGGCGAGGCCATCGCCCGCGCCGTCGCCTCGTTCCCGGAGGATCTCAACGTCCAGATCTGGGGCACCGGCGGCATGAGCCACCAGCTCCAGGGCCCCCGCGCCGGCCTGATCAACGCCGAGTGGGACAACCGGTTCATGGACGGCCTGATCGGCGACACCCAGGCCAACCGCACCATCCCGCACATCGAATACCTGCGCGAGACCGGCAGCGAGGGCATCGAGATGGTGATGTGGCTGATCATGCGCGGGGCGCTGGGCCGCGAGACCAGGCTGCTCCACCGCCATTACCACGTGCCTTGCAGCAACACCGCGGTCGGCCATATCGTGCTCGAACCGGTGGCGTGATCGATTTTGCGCCGGCGCCCCTGTTGCGGGGTGCCGGCGTTGCCTTATGGAAAAACGCCCGGCGCGCCCGGGCCAAGGAGTGACCCCCCATGCGTATTGCCCTCGTCGGCGCCGGCGCTTTCGGTGAAAAGCACCTCGACGGCCTCAAGAACATCGATGGCGTCTCGATCACATCGGTGATCAGCCGCCGCGCGGATCAGGCCGCCGAAGTCGCCGCCAAGTATGGCGCGGTGCACTCGGGCACCGAACTGTCCGAAGCGCTGGCCCGCGACGATGTCGACGCGGTGATCCTGTGCACCCCGACCCAGATGCATGCCGAACAGGCCATCGCCTGCATGAAGGCCGGCAAGCACGTGCAGGTGGAAATCCCGCTCTCCGATAGCTGGGCCGATGCGCAGGACGTGATCAAGGTGCAGGAGGAGACCGGCCTGGTCTGCATGGTCGGCCACACCCGCCGCTTCAACCCCAGCCACCAGTACGTGCACAACCGCATCGTGGCGGGTGAGTTCAACGTCCAGCAGATGGACGTCCAGACCTATTTCTTCCGCCGCAAGAACATGAACGCCAAGGGTGAGGCGCGGTCTTGGACCGACCACTTGCTGTGGCACCACGCGGCGCACACCATCGACCTGTTCGCCTATCAGGCGGGCAAGATCGTCAAGGCCAATGCGATCCAGGGCCCCAAGCATCCCGAGCTGGGCATCGCCATGGACATGTCGATCCAGTTGAAGAGCGAGACCGGGGCGATCTGCACGCTGTCGCTCTCGTTCAACAACGACGGACCGCTGGGCACGTTCTTCCGCTACATCGGCGACACCGCGACCTATATCGCCCGCTACGACGATCTGGTCAGCGGCCGCGAGGAGCCGATCGACCTGACCGGCGTGACCGTCAGCAACAACGGCATCGAGTTGCAGGACCGCGAGTTCATCAGCGCCATCCGCGAGGGCCGCGATCCCAACTCGTCGATCGCCAAAGTGCTCGATTGCTACCGCGTGATCGGCGAACTGGCCGCCGATCTGGAACGGCAGGACGGCTGGGCATGAGCCTGCGCCCGATCGGCGGCAAGCCGCTGCGCCCGATCGGGCTGGGTTGCATGAGCCTTGCGCATGGCTACGGCGTGCCGCCCTCGCCCGAGGATGGCGCGCGGGTGCTGCGCGCGGCACTCGATCTGGGCTACGATCACTTCGACACCGCCCGGCTCTATGGCGCCGGGCGGAGCGAAACCCTGATCGGCGAGACGCTGAAGGGCGAGCGGCAGCGGATCTACCTCGCCTCGAAGATGGGCATCATCATCGAGGGCACATCGCGCCGGATCGACTGCAAGCCAGCTACCATCCGCGCCGAGGTGGAAAAGAGCCTCACCGCGCTGCAGACCGATCACATCGACCTTTACTACATGCACCGCCGCGATTTCGACACGCCGATCGAGGACTCGGTCGGGGCCTTCGCCGACCTCATCGCCGAGGGCAAGATCGGCGCCATCGGCCTCTCCGAAATGAGCGCCGAGACCCTGCGCCGCGCCCATGCCACCCACCCGATCGCGGCGATGCAGACCGAGTACTCGCCGTGGACGCGCAATGTCGAGATCGCCGTCCTCGAAACCACGCGCGAACTGGGCGTGGCGCTGGTGGCGTTCTCGCCGGTGGCGCGCGGGGTGTTGGCCGATGCGTTGCACGATCCGGCAACGCTGCGCGCGGACGACATCCGCTATGCCATGCCGCGCTTCAACGCCGAGAACTGGCCCGCCAACCGCGCGCTGGCCGAGGCGTTCAACGCCCTCGCCGCCGAGCAGGGGGTGACGCCGGCGCAGTTGTCGCTGGCGTGGGTGCTGTCGCGCGGGGATCATGTCCACGCGATTCCGGGGACCGCGCGGCTCGATCACCTCGCCGAGAACAAGGCGCGCGAGGATTGGGTGCCGGACGCCGCAGTGATTGCGCGGATCGATGCGCTGATCAACCAAGGGACGGTGCGCGGGCACCGCTATGCGACGGCGATGCAGCGGACGATCGATACCGAGGAATTTGCCTAGGAAAAGGGGCAAATGCGAGGGGCACGCCCCTCGCGCTCCCATGCCTTGTCAGCGTGGGCCTCGGCCAACAGCCTTGCGCTAGGGTGCCGCGCCGCAGGCTATTTTTCCCGCCGCAGATGCCCGTCCCATCCGAAAACACACATCTGAAGGCGGCTTCGCCGCAGGGCGCTTCGCCGATCTTGCAGCGCGACGAAGACAGGAATGGGGGTCCGGGGGTCTAGGCCGTGGTGACGATTTAACTATTTCAGCCATATAGCGATGGCTGCGAGTTTGACGAAGCCCATGAAGTTTGCGAGCAGCTTGTCGTATCGGGTTGCCACTCGTCGGAACTGCTTGAGTTTGGC
>Ga0302187_10000442_pt1 | contig 38689 bp, 29 predicted proteins | sample II_Bog_E1_3_FD_202120 | JGI IMG/M metagenome (GOLD analysis project Ga0302187, IMG submission 202120) | Peat permafrost microbial communities from Stordalen Mire near Abisko, Sweden - II_Bog_E1_3 | ecosystem: Environmental > Terrestrial > Soil > Wetlands > Peat | place: Sweden: Abisko...
AACCGCCGCACCATGGAGCCGGACTTGATGGTGCGCCTACTGCGCGCTTGCATCTGCACACAAACCATCACTTACAAACAGCTTGTCGCCACGCCGGAGCTAGCGTGATATTCATCTTCTGTAAATACGAAGCGCTTCTCTGGAACCGATTACCAGCGCTGGAGCGAGATCATCGAAGCCGGGTACCAGGCGGCGAAGGCTCACGCTTCCGAGCTTGCCCGTCTTGAACTTTCACAGCAGGATTGGAATGCGCATCTGGCCGAGCGCAACGCAAGAATGAGGCTCTCGAGTGAGAGGGGCAAGGTGCTGGTTGTTTCAAGTCCGAATCCGTCGTTCCAGAGAAATGCGCAAGCCGAGATTCACCGGACCATTGGAGACAGGGCCGTGTCGGAAAAAGAGCTGGAGAATGTGTTGTCCGGCATTGTCGCCGCCACTGCTGTTCCTGGAGCGGCATACGAATGGCAGCAGGACGGTTCAGGCTTGGGCGGCTACAACGTCAAGTTTGCCGAGCGCCCCACCGATCGGATCCTGGTGCGCGTCTCTGGGCAATACGCGGTGTCGCCCGGCGAACCATCGCGTTTTGGAGTGAAGCTGTCGACGGCAGTGATTCCCAAGAGCGCCTACAAGGCTCAAATCCTGAGTACGGCAAATATCGGCTACGATCCAACCTTGCAGGTAGAGGCTTACAAGCCGTTCGACGGGAGCCAGTACTTTATTGCTTCGCAGGTCTTTGGCGGAAGAACGCATTTCAACAGCTACACGGGACCGGACCGCCAGAGCGACACTCGAGACCGAGTCGGCGGGGCCTTTTACGCCGGCATCGGGACCTGGCGCTATGCACAGCTTCGGCTGGGTGCGCAGGCTGGGTACGATTCATACAGTCGCAACGTGGTCGTTGACGGCATTTCATCGCACAGCGGCGGGTTCACAGCTCCTGAGGCACGGTGGATCGTAAATCATCAGGATTCGGGCGGCCTGCCCACGCGCGGTGCGCGCTCCGAAGGCGAGGCCGGTTATTTCCTGCGCACTACCGGAGACTACCCGTTCGTTCACTCAGACTTCAGCAAATTTCAACCTCTGAATCGTGATGTGACTCTCTTTGCGACCAACCATGTCGGCACAAGCTTTGGACGGAAGCTTAACTATTTCGATCAGTTCATTGCCGGCGATCAAACCAACATGGCGGCATTCCGGTACCAGGAGTTTCATGCAAATACGCTCGTGACCGCTGGCTCCGGTGTGATTTTGCATGGCCGCCCCATTCGGCATGTTTCATCCCATCCCGGGTTAGCGCTCTGGTATGAGGTGGGCCGCTTTGATGCCGGATCCGCTGGCTGGAGTACACGTCAGAGCACATCAATCGGGACCCTCTTCCCGACACAGCTTGGAGCAACAGGAGTCCAGGTGAGCTTCGATGAGAAAGGGAAGGCGCGGTTCCGATTGATGCTCGGAAGCTTTTGAGCGCGTATAGCAAAGGTTGTCGCGGCCGCAGTAAAACTCTGTTCTCTTCACGAAGATCATGTATCTGAAGCACACTTCATAGATGCTGCCTTGCGATCGACGGCGAAACACGCGCCGATCCCCTGGGCCTGTTTTTGCTTACGAGTTGATGAAGACCGTGCCTGGTCGGCGCCCCTCCCGACGACAATCTGACGCCCCGATTCATCAATTCCCAGAGGGCCGCTTCTCCCTCTGCGCTGATCTGAGTGACATTTCTGAATACGAGAACGATTCTCCGCCCCCGCCTTCCTGCCGAGGCTCTCAACCAGGCCGTCCTCAGGTCCATGAGCGTAGAAGGAATGAGCGCACCTTCAAGAACGAGACGCCGCTCCGAGCCACTGTCAACGATGGAAATCATCAACATGAGTTTTTGCCTCTTTCATCAATAGCGAAGCAATTGCAATGCCAATGATGCTGGCAGACTACGGTGTTGAAATTCATTGCTCGTATCGAAATCCAAAGGGCCGAGGTCGAAAGCGCCGTCTTATTGATCCGGCCCTATTGTGTTGCAACAGAGAATCTGAAAGTACAACTGCAGATCCTTCACTTCGCGGTGCTTCGTTCAGGATGACAACTCTCGGGTGATGCAATCATTTTGGCCGGATCAATAAGTGTCGACAACCCACCAATCAAACGACCATCTGTTCGGACGTGAAACATACGAACAGGGGCGGGCCGATTCTCTTCATTCCGGCGATGCGATCCATCGACCTGGGAGCATGAACACAAGAGCGTCGGCCCGGTCTCCGCGGCAAAGGACCTGAGCTTCGAACGATCAGGGACTGGTAGTATCACCGGTGCCAGAGGATGTCAGGCGCCTCCAAGGGGACAAATGCATCGGGATGAAAAGGGACGATCCGGGGCGTAAAGTCCTGTGCCGGACGAGTGGCGGGAACCGACGCGGTGTAGCGCCAGACATTCTGGCCGACCAACGATTCGCCGCGAACCATGACCTGCCGCACGCGCTCATCGCCATTGGCCGCGTCGGCGTAGAGTTCCACCTGGATTGCACCAGGATCCATTTCGTCAAGATGGACCTGAATATCGAAGTGATGATGCTCGTCCGTGCTCTCGATGCGCACGGAGCCGAAGCGCAGTCTGGACCAATGATCGGCGAGTTGACGCTTCCAGTCGAGCAGACTCTCTGCGCGTTTTCCGCCGTCATTGGCTCTGCGCAGATACGCGGCGGCCAAGGGAAGATAATACTTTTCCGTGTACTCCAACACACATCGGGTTGCTGAGAATCCGGGCGTCAGTCGGGCCATGCTTTCCCGCACCCGAGCGATCCAGGCCGCTGGAATACCTGAATTGTCCCGCTCGTAGAACTCCGGGATGACTTCCTGTTCGAGCAAGGTATAGAGCTGTTCTGCCTCTTTGGCGTCCCAGGCCGGGTCGTCTCCATGTTCGAGGCCATCCCCAAGCGCCCATCCAACATCGTGGGAGTATGCCTCGGCCCACCAGCCATCGAGTTCGGACAAATTGAGACCGCCATTGACCAGCACTTTCATTCCACTGGTGCCGCAGGCTTCCCACGGGCGGCGCGGCGTATTCAGCCAGAGATCGACACCCTGTACCAGGTGCTCGGCCATTCGCATGTCATAGTCGGCGAGGAACACTACGTGTGAGCGCGCCGGGCCGCGGCGGATGAACTCGATCCAGCGCTGAATCATCTCCTGCCCCGGTCTGTCCTGCGGATGAGCCTTGCCGGCGATCACCAACTGTACGGGTTTCTTTTTGTCGGTGAGAATAGCCATCAAGCGTTCGGGGTCATGCAGCAACAGATTCGGCCGCTTATAGGTGGCAAAGCGACGCGCGAAACCAATCGTGAGTGTATCCGGTTCAAAGATCTTCCGGGTATTGGTAATGTCCTCAGGGCGTCCACCGAGACCTGCAATTTGGCGTGCCAGTTGTCTCCGGACGTAATCGACCAGGGATTTTCGCGAAGCCGAACGCATCTTCCAAAGGCGGACGTCTGAAACCTGCCGGACATTTTCTCCCAGTTCCCTGACCAGGTCATCTCGCTTGAGATGCGTCGTCCACGGGCGCTTTCCGCACACCTCCGTCCACAACTCATCGGACTGGGCGGAATCCCATACAGGAGCGTGAACGCCGTTCGTTACATAGTCAACCGGTACTTCGGCTTCAGGCCAGCGGGGAAAGAGGTTATGAAAGATTTTCCGGCTCACCTGCCCATGCAGCCGGCTCACACCGTTGACGGCTCCGCAGCCCCGCATCGCCAACAATGCCATGTTGAAAGGCTCCGAGTTATCTTCCGGGTTCTGACGGCCGAGGGCGAGCAGCACGTCGATTGGAATGTGCAGCACGTCGGCGGCATAGTGCCGGAAATATGTGTTCATGAGCTGTGGGGCGAATCGGTCAAATCCTGCCTCCACGGGAGTGTGCGTAGTAAAGAGATTGCCCGCGCGGGTTGCCGCGAGCGCAACGTCAAACGACACGCCCTGGCTCTCCATGAAGTCCCGCGCTCTTTCGAGTACGGCGAATGCAGCGTGCCCCTCATTGAGATGGCAAATCTCGGGCTGCTTTCCGAGCGCGCGCAGCAGGCGCCATCCTCCGATCCCCAGCACCATCTCTTGGGCGATCCGCACCTCGGGCCCCCCGCCATAGAGTTCGCTGGTAATGCCGCGATACGTAGGTGGGTTGGCCGGGTCATTGGTGTCGAGCAGATAGAGATGCACACGCCCTACCGTGACCTCCCAGGTACGAAGCCACATACGGAAACCGGGCAAGTTGACAGCAATGCGCAACAACTCCCCGTTGGGCTGCCTTACGGGCCGGATCGGCAATTGTCCTGGCTCGTTGAAGGGATAAATTGCTTCTTGCATACCTTCTGCATTGATGTGCTGCCGAAAGTAGCCACTTTGATAAAGCAGGCCGATACCTGTCACCGGGAGGCCAAGGTCACTGGCGGCCTTCAATTGGTCACCGGCCACGTTGCCGAGCCCGCCAGAATAAATTGGCAACGCGTCGCTCAGCATGAACTCCATGCTGAAATATGCAATGCCGCTGAGCGAAGCTTCCGGCACGGAGCGCTGAAACCAGTTCGCCGCCTCTTCGCGCTTGGCCCTTGTTTCCAGAACTTCATCTAGGGTGCGCCTGAACTGCGGAGTCGAGCAGATCGCCTGTAATCTTTCGCGGGAGACAGTCTGCAAAAGCACCCATGGGTTATGCGTCAGTCCTGTCACGTAGAAGACGGAGCGATCCGGCGTGAGGACAATGGCGGGGGATGTCCAATTCTCGAAACCATTGACGGATATGCGAACCTGATAGGGAACTTCGAACTTGAGATTGCGGAAATCAAAAGCCGCCGCGTCGTTTGCTGTCGCCGTTTGGTTTTCGCAAGGGGATGGGCATTCGAGCGTGACGAGGGCCCCAGGTACGAGATCGCCATTTACGTCAAGTACTGTACCGCTAATGCTCCCGAGCAGCGGATCGGGAGTTGCGATGTCCTCTGCAATCGCTGACAGTACCGTCGTTAAGCAAATCAAGAGCAAGCATTTCTTTAACATCATTGCTTTCCTCACGCCATAGAGGAAATGCAATGGGAATGCCAAATCTCTAGCGCGTTAACCTCCTTGTTTTCAGTAGGAATATCCGCCGACTGCCGGTCCTGTCGAAACTGTCGACGACAATTCGGAGGTTTTCGTCGGCCTGGGGAGGCCGATCTCAGAATCACAGGTGTTGACGACGGTGGCGCAATGGAAGTGTCCAAGAGCGAAGACAGGCTTCTCAATCTGGATTCGATTGTTTTCACAAGCTAGGATATTGGAACCATCATCGGAGGAAAATTTCGGGCGGAATGTTTGCACACTCCGCCCGGGAACTATCAACAAGACTCTGCATCCAGCTAACGGCGCTCAACATGGTTCCTGAGCGCAGCCATGCTGGGAATGGTCATCATAGAGCCTCTCAACTCCACCAGTCCTTTTCGTCGGAACTCCGCCAAGGTGCGGGTTACACTTTCACGAGTAGTACCAATGAATTCCGCGATCTGCGCATGACTCATGGCCAGCCGGTACCGTGATCGATCGCCCATTCGGGCGCCTTGCTCCGCCCAAACCAGCAATTGCCCACCCAGCTTTTTGCGGACAGAATCGGTGAGTCCAAGGATACGGAGGGTTCGACAGGCATAGCTGCAAGTCCGGATGATTTCCATCGTCGCAAGGCGATATACTTCGGAGTGCCGGTCGGCAAATCGAATAAAGTCGCCGCACTTGATTGAGGCGATCTTGGACGGGTAGAGGGTATCTGCCGACCACTCGGAGAGGCTTCCTGAGAATGCTTCGGAGACGCCGAGAACGGCGCCCCGGCGTGCAATTCGAAGGGTCAGCCTCTTGCCACCGATGTCTTGCAGAGACAGTCTCACGTCTCCTGCCAGAACGACGAATACTTGGTGGAGTAGCTCTTGTTCCAGGAACAAGATGTCGCCGGCATCGTAGTCCACAATGGACATGATCGATTCGAACTCCCGCAAGGCCTCTGCCGACAGCGCCCCCAGCGAAGTATCCGTTGCCCAGGACCGGAATTCGCGGTCGCTCGAGACAAGATGCGGAGTGTGCGCGCTCCATCCGCTGTTGAATGCCGCTTGCGCCGCAGTACTTGCCATTGCTCAGTCTGCCTTTCTTACGCTCTCAGTATCTGGTCGGATCCAGATGGTTGCCCAACGTCGCTCCCGGCGGGTAAGCGCTGACAAGAGGATTCTGTTGACCATAGCCCTACTGAAAGCCGCCGGACCCTGAGTAGGAGCGCGAAGGAAAGCATCATAACAACGAACTGGATACCTGCCTGAATCATCTCGGCATTCATTGGTAAACCTCTACGTGTTCCATCCAGGCTCACTCTGACAGATAGGAGACCGGCCCTCGTCGCCTTCCAAAACGGGGGCCGGGTGGCGCCTTGGAATGCTACTGCTGGTTTGCGGTGGCTTTCCTGTGGCGACGCACAGCCAGAGGCTTGCGTTCTTCAGGTTTCACTGCGCTCTCTTCGACCGCAGCGGTACCCTGCACGTCTTTTTCGAACGTAGCATCGGCAGGCACCAGGTAGTTCTGAACATTCTCGTCATTTCCTGTTCCGGTGGCCACGCTGATGCGACTGGCGTCGATTCCCTGATCATTGACCAGGTAGTCCTTGACGTTGACTGCGCGCTGTTGGTCAAAGTATTTGACCTTGAAGTGCCTATGTCTGACCGCAATCTTCTCCTGCTTCGCAGTGATCTGCTTCTCTTTCTCATTCGAGTCAGCAACGATGACCGCTTTGGCATCGGGAGATTTCTTCAGATCAATGGCAATCTGGTCCAGGCACGCCTTGGCTTCGTTGTCGACGCGTGTAGGCCGCTTGGAATCTCTTGCGAACGAGATGCTGCACAGCGCCTGCACATGTGGGACCGGCAGCGGCGGAGCCACGATTGTCACACTTGTATCCGCTTTCGCCGTATGGTTCTTGTCGTCCGCTACATTGCAGGTGATCGCTACCGTTCCCGCAGGCGCACCATTGGAAGAGAAGGTAGCAGTGGAGTCGGCACCAAGAATCGTTCCTGCTGCAGCCGAGTAGGTGTAGGTCAAAGGACGGTTCTGCGGGCTGGCGCCGGTGCAGGCAATCGTGCTGGTATCCCCGGGCTTCAGCGTCGAAGGGTTCGCCAGGCAACTGACCGTCGGGGGCTCAAAATCCTTCACCGTAAAGCCAGTCGAGCACTCTGCGGTTTCGCTGGGCTTCAATCCCTCCTTGCCCTTTTTGCCTTCTTTTACTTCAGCTTTTATCGTGTAGCTGCCGGGATTTAACGTATCGGTGGCAATGGTAGCGGTACTCCCATTGCCCGTGACTCCGGATCCCGACCAGTTATAAGCCACATTAGTGTGTTTTTTAAAGCTTATCGAAGCGGCTGTCGCAGTGGCGGTCACCTGTTCGCCCGCGTAGACCGTGGGCGGTGTAGCATTGCAGGCCAATGTGATTGGTTGCACCTTCTTACATCCAACAGAAACAAGGGCCAAGCTTATAGCCATCAGGCTCAGACTTATCGACTTCAGACTTCGTGAACACATATTCCATTCCTCTCTTTCTGACTTCCAACCTTCCTTCAGCGAGACGAATTCATCTGCCGGTCGCAGTGCTGAGCAGCTTTCGATCTCACCAGTTCGTCGGAATTCCCTTTCCGAAGTGCAATACTGCCGTCCGGCATCCGTTCTTTATTCCGGCGCGGAGACATGCCGTGACGTTCACCGGGGCTGCTATTTCTCGCCCTCGCCCCTGGCGTCTTCCTCGATTTGACTTAAGCAAGAGAGGTGCCAAACTGCAAGGCTACCGTCCTCGGCTCGTGTATTGAGCAACAATCACACGCCGAGCACATGCATACGCCTTCACCTCACGCTTGCCCAATCAATCCGGAACGCAAGGACTTATATCGATAGGGGCCAATATGGTCCATACAGTTCTCAACGGGCTGCAGCGATTTGCCGAAAGATGCGACGCACATGACAAGGTCGCCGCTCAGGCACCGTTCCGGCGAGAGTGTCGGGAAAAATCGAAACTGACGACGACAGTTTCGACACTACCGATCATTGGTGGAAAGTTGCTCTGAAAACAAAAGGGATAACCCTCGGCGGGTTTGGCATTCTCATTGCATTATCTCAACACCGAACCGAGTAATGATGGGACAGCAGGAACGGCAATATGAGAAAGACCACGAAGGTACTTTCACTGGGTATCGAGGAGTGGAGCATTGCAATTCGCGAAGCCTTGCCCGCAAGCCGGAAGAACGGCTTTTGGGGGGTGAACAACTATTGGAATCTGTGTGCTCTTTCGCAAGCTGTGTCAGTAGATGTTGCCGTTTTTCACCACTCCTTTGCCACGCACGACCTCCGATACGCGACCGAGTACATTCGTCGGCGCTGGCCGGATGCCGTGATTCTTGTGATCGGCGAGCAAGCGGAGCAACTGGATGATCCTCTCTACGATGACAAGGCGAGCAGTGGCATCTCGATCAAGGAACTGGTGTCGATGATCGAGACGTCGGTGGCGACCAGAAGAAGGGTCAGAAGAAACGTACGGTCCGGGCTGGGTAACGCTCGACAGTAAAAAAGCAGGCGGAACAACGACGATCTGTTCTGCCTGACGGTTACGATGGCGCCGATTCCGGGCGCATATGGAGGATGCAATGCAGTTGGAATGCAAGCCGGAGCAGGAACTCGCGAGCGAAATGAGGCATGGACCTTGGCTCCGGGCCAAAGAAGGTGGCGGTCGGCAGCGCAGCGATGAAGAACTCGTCATCGCTGCCCAGAACGGAGAGTCTTGCGCTCTGGGTGAACTGTTCGGCCGCCACCAGAAAATGATATATAGCTTTGCGCGCCGTTATAGCGCGAATGCAGATGAAGCCCACGACCTGGTTCAGGAAACGATGTTGCGCGCCATCAGAAACATTGGCAGGTTCCGCAGGGAGTCGGGTTTTGTTACCTGGCTAGGCTCCATCGTTATCAATACAGCCATCTCCAACAAAAGGAGAGAAAAGCACATTCGGTGGATTGCCCTTGACGAACAAGAAGAAGCGGAGACTCGATTCTGCATGAGAAGCCTCCGGGATGTGCGCCGTAATCCGGAAGAGGACTACTCTCATCGCGAGCTTCGCGGTCTGTTGCGGCGCGAGGCCTTGAAACTGCACCCAAAGTACCGATTCATATTGAAGGCATGCGATCTTGATGATTGCTCAATCAAGGAGGTTGCACACTCGCTGGGAATGCACATCGGAAGTGCCAAGTCACGATTGCACAGGGCCAGGCGGGACCTTTCGGCGGCAATGAAGAAATCTGGAGCAGTTGGCACAAATTTCCGTACAGGGCGGATTGAGTTTGTGTCCGTCTGCAGGACGATTGAATGATCTCATTGGCACAGCGCGAAGTGCTGCAACTGGAAGACCGGCAATGCATCCCGACGCACCGGATCGCGAGAGGGGGGCGGAACTATGAGTGAACTGAGAGATCATCCCGTCATTCCCGGAACGGCGCATCGGCCCGCATCAAATATGGTGGATATTTCTTCGCCACTGCGCCCTCAGGAACTTCCCTTTACAGCGGAAGAGCGTGGCTCTGTGAACTGTGTATTCTCTCGCCGGAGTACGGCTTGCATAATCGTGAACAAATTGACCCCAATCATTTTGAAGTCAGAGTCAATATGCACACGCTGGATGCGGTTCGTGTCCTGGATTGTGCAGAGAGTCTACGACAAATCATCGGAATATCTCTGGATGCTCGTGGACTTCAAGAAGAAATCGACTACACGCTAGAGATTAAGCGTGACTATGAAGTGAAAGGGACTTAAGCATATATGCCGCAAAATAGTGCGGATTTTGATTTGTTGAAAGGAGACTGACCCATGAGCGATCTTCCACGTCCGTTTGCAAACACTGAATCGTCTTTTCCGACACTTCGTCTGAGCGAGGATGCCAACGAGCAATTGAAACGAGGAGCGCGTTCAAAACTGCCTCCCCCTCCGACGGGAATTCCCGAGCCTCTTCCCAACCCCGTTTTTCCTAGAAATCCTGAGCTGTTTTGCGCTTCGGATTCGGACTATCTCCCAAAGAATGGGAAGCGCCATTATACGATTCCGCAGATTTACCACACCATGCAGGGCTGGATGTTTCCCTATTTCCGCTCGCGCCTGTTGCCAGGCGACTTCCACCCGCTCATTACTTATCTGTTTACTGAGTCGAAATGCAACCTTGATTGTCACTATTGCTGGGCCTACGACATCAAGATCATCGTTTTGCAAGATGGCGCCGTCAAAGATTTCAAGCTGAACACGCAGTGCTCGGCGGGTAACGGGTATTTTCTGCAGTCCGCAGCGGAATCTTTCGGTAACGAAGCCGAGAACCTAGCGATTCTCTATACTCGGCTCGTACAAGTGATGGAACAGACTGACGATAGATTTGAAATTGTGCTCGTCGACGATGGTTCGCAGGATTGCACCTACAGAAGGCTGGAAGAGATTGCTGCCGTCGATAGCCGTGTTCTGGTTGTGAAATTGCGCCGCAATTTCGGGCAGACGTCGGCCTTAGCCGCGGGGTTCGATCATGCGTCCGGCGAATTTATCTTGGCTATGGATGGCGACCTGCAACACGACCCGGACGATATTCCGGCTTTCCTCAAGAAGCTCGAAGAAGGCTACGATGTGGTTTCTGGATGGCGCGAAAAGCGGATCGACAATTTTCTTCTGCGCCGCTTTCCTTCGCGTTGCGCCAATTGGCTTATGGCGAAGTTATCGGGTGTGGCCATTCACGATTTTGGGACGACGTTCAAAGCCTATCGAAGCGAAGTCATTCATAATATCCCGCTCTATGGCGAGATGCACCGCTTCATCCCTGCGCTGGCGGCATGGTATGGAGCATCGATTTGTGAAATCCCGATTCGCAACATAAATCGCGAGCGAGGTAAGAGCCACTATGGCATTGGCCGAACCTTCCGTGTGTTTTTCGACCTTCTAACCATTCGTTTTCTGCTTCGTTATATGAATCGCCCGCTACATTTCTTTGGAAAAATCGGCGCCCTTTCGATTCTCTCTGGAAGCATTTTGGCAGCGTTCGTCCTCGGGATGAAGCTCTTGAATCCTCAACTGGCTGTAATGAACTATCATGGCCCAATCGTCGTGATTGGATCCATACTCATCGTTTGTGGCATTCAGTTGCTTGCGCTGGGCTTAATGAGCGAATTGCAGGTTCGTCATTACTACACCAATCAATGTCAATACGCATATACCGTTGACCGAGTCATTTCGCTTGCCCCAACTGGTTCACAAAGGCAGTAAAGTCTCCCTGAGTCTACAGAAAAAGGAGGTTGGAGTCTCGCGAGAGTTATCAGAGGCCGTTCTCTTTAAGAAGCTGATAGTCGGGATCGGAGATTCTTCACATCGGCAGCTGGGATGCTCTGAAAATCGGTCCTCCCGATGTTCAGCCGATTCATCTTGTTGCGCAGCGTAGATCGCTTCAGCCCCAACCGCTCGGCCGCTCCTCCTGGGCCTGAGACTTTCCCGCCCGATGCCTTTAGCGCCGCGAGGATGGCCTTCCGTTCAGATTCACGCAGTGTCGGCGGATCAATTTCCCTCACTTGCATGGCAACCCGCACCGGTTCCGCTAGTTCATGGAGGGGTACTTCCAGATCCTCACCCCGGGTCAGAATGACTGATCGCTCGATGAAGTTCTGGAGTTCCCTTATATTGCCGGGCCAGGGAGCATTCGCCAAAGCGTCCATCGCGTCTCTAGGGATGCGGCGAATGGACTTCTGCATTTCGCGCGAATGGCGTGCAACGTAATAATGCACCAATAGGGGAATGTCCTCGCGCCGTTCCCGCAGAGGCGGAATTTCGATCGGGAAGACGTTGAGCCTGTAAAACAAATCCTCCCGAAATAGCTTCTCACGAATCATCGCTTGCAGATCCCGGTGCGTTGCCGCGATCAGCCGTACATCAACGCGGATACTCCGGTTGCTTCCCAGCCGCTCGAACTCTTGTTCCTGAATAGCCCGCAGCAACTTGGGTTGCAGTTCGAGAGCAATATCACCCACTTCATCCAGAAACAGCGTCCCTTGGTCGGCGACCTCGAATCTTCCGCGTTTCTGGTCAATCGCGCCTGTAAACGCCCCTTTTTCGTGTCCGAAAAGCTCGCTTTCCACCAGAGTGGAAGGGATTGCAGCACAGTTGAGCTTTACAATTGTTCTTTCTCGACGAGTGCTCGCATTGTGAATTGCCCTGGCAATGAGTTCCTTGCCAGTTCCCGTCTCCCCGTGCAGCAATACCGTCGAGCGCGTTGACGCCACAACAGAAACCTGCTCCAGCACTTTGCGTAGCGCGGGACTATCGCCGACGATATCTTCAAATTGGAGCTCCGAACGAATCTCCGACTCAAGGTAGAGTTTCTCATCCTCCAACCGATTCTTAAACGCGTCCAGCCGCCCGTAGGCGATCGCGTTGTCCAGCGCAAGGGCCATCTGATATTCCACCTGAAGCAAAAGGTCAAGGTCGGCTTGGCTGAAATAATGCGGCTGGCGGCTACCGAGCGCCATCATCCCTACAACTCCCTGCGCCGTGACCAGAGGAGCGGTGATCAGAGACTTGATCGCTTCGGACTTCAAGGTGCGCAGCGCCGGCGCGGATACCCCCTCAATCTCCTCTTCTTTCCATATTCGGGGAATCCGATTTTCCATGCGCTCGAGATCGGTGTCTGCGGGCGTTAGTACCCTATGCCATCTCGTTGGCCAATGATTTTGAGCGTCCGTTGTTCGTTTTGCACGTCGTTCCTCCCCACCGTACGCATCTCATTGAGAAAAACCGCATCCCGCGCGGCGATTACGAAGCGTTGGCGTCAGCACATCTGAATGCACTCATTCCTTCGGACGCCACTCAAAAGTGCGCCGTCACTCATCTTGTCGAACCCTGCGACCCTGCTGACGGCATTCTCCGTGCGGCAATGCGCATTCATGCCACCACCATCATCATGGGAGCACATCGGGATTCGATTTCCGACTTGTCCACCCGGCTTTCCGGGACCATCACCAACCATGTGAATCGTGAGGCAATGTGCCCTGTCCTCACAGTAAGAGGGTAGTTTCGTGTTATTGCATCTTCCAGTTATCGAATCCACTCTGGCTTGCATGATAGGCCTCTTTTGCGGTCCCCGGCTTTCGTGCGGCGAGCCAATCGCAGCGTCTCCCGACTCCGCGCGCGTTCTGGCGCGGAAAGCAGCGATGAAGCTCCTGTTTTTGAGCTTCATCATGCTTTCTCCCCTAGAAATTCATGCACAACAGCCGCTGAATCTCGACGTGGCGTCCGTTGCCAACCTGGCCCGCACGCAGAGTTGGACTTCCAAGCAGGCACATCAGGATGCCGCCACGGCGTCCGCCGACGCACGACGGGTCGCAAGCGCAAGATGGGGCCAGATCAACTTTCAAAGCCAGTACCTGCGCTTTAATGACCCGATTCACATCGAATCGCCAATCCCCACCAACCTGCAGCCGGTTCTGGGACTGAAGTCGCTGACTACTCCTCTGGCGCCGCAAGATAACCTGCATGTGGATTTCGAGGCTGGGTATCCCATCTTTACCGGCGGAAAGCTCCACAACGCGATCAAGGCAACCCAGGAAGTAAGCCATGCGTCGGCAAAAGCGGCGAGCGACACAGACGACGATGTCATCCTGACGGCGGAACGCAACTATCTGTCGGTGCTTTTGGCGCGACAACTGGTGGAATTGAACTCGGTCGCCCTGCAATCGTACAACGAGCATCTGGATCACGCACAGACATCGTTCAAACTCGGCACTGCCGCAAAGTACGATGTCATCCGCGCAGAAGCTGCTGTTGCCGAGCAGGAGAAACGCCTGACAGAAGCGAGAAACCAGCTTACGCTGGCAGAGGCAGCCCTTCGTACTTCCCTCGCTCTCGAAGACGCTACACCTATCGACATAGGCGGACATTTATTCGAGATTACCGATGAGATCAACCTGAATGTGTCGATGGATGTTGCGGTCAAGTCGAGTCCTCTGCTGCAGGCGCTCAGGGATAAAGTTGCCGCCTATCGCAGTGGAGTGCGTGTGCAAGAGGGGGACTACCTTCCGCAGATTACGGCCATCTCTGGCAAAGAACTGGTGACCAGTAAGCTATCGCAAACCGATCCAACATGGTTTGCCGGGGCGCGGGCGACGCTTCAGCTTTGGGATGGCGGAGAGCGGCGCGCACGCGTTTCCCAGGCCCGCTCACAGCTCCAAAGCGCGGAGTTCGAGTGTCGCCACGCAGTAGAGCAGGTGCGTCTCGCGGTACGCAGCGCCTACCTCGATTTCGAATCGCAGCAAAGCGAACTGGTTTCCGCACAAAGAGCTGCCGACCGGTCTGGGGAAAGCCTGCGGCTGGCAAACGAACGATTCAAGGTTGGCACGGGCACAAGCCTTGAAGTGCTCGATGCGAATGTGTCTCTCACTGCATCGCAAATTGGCATCCAGCAAGCACTGTATCAAATCGACCTGGCGTATCTGCGCATGCATCGCTATCAGGGAGACATTGCCGAAGTCACTACGAGGATTCAGAAATGAAGATGAAGCACACATGCACGAATGCTGTTGTTTTGGCACTTGTATCGATTGTCAGTCTCTTCAACACCGGATGCCACAAGCGCACGGCGACAATGGTTGTGGATGGCACGATTGACTGCGACGAAGTCAATGTCTCCTCCAAGGTTCCGGGACGCATTACAAAGCTCTTTGTCGATGAGGGAACTTCGGTAAAACCAGGCGACCCCGTCGTTATACTCGAGTCGAACGAGATTGATGCAAAGGTGGATGCCGCATCGGCAGCCTATCAATCCTCGGTGGCGCGCGTTGCCCAGGCTGGCACCGCGGTCAAGTTCCAACGGGCATCCTTCGTGGATCAGCTCGACCAAGCGAAAGCGCAGTATGAGGCGCGCAAAGAGGATGTGCGGCAAGCCGATGAAAACCTCAATGCGGCAAAGGCCAATTACACCACCCAACACGACAGCTATGAGCGCTTTCATGGGATGTTTGCCGAAGGTGTTGTTCCTCGCCAGGTAGAAGAGCAGTATGAAAACACCTACGCTTCCGCCAAAGCTCAACTGGGAGCGGCCAAGTCTAAAGTAGATCAGGCCAAGGCCGGACTCAAGGCAGCCGCCGCGGCCCTGCAATTGGCGCAGGATCAATCCATGCAAGTCACGCTCCGTGAGCAGGAGCAAGCCGCGATTCAACAGCAGGCCGATGCCGCCCAGGGGCAGATGCATGAGGCGCAGGCCTTGCAGGGGGAAACCCGCATCGTGGCTCCAGTAGCAGGCTACGTCTCCGAGAAGATCTCGAATGCGGGAGAAATAGTGGCTCCTGGATTTCCTATGGTCACCATCTCTCGCGCCAACGACTTCAAGGTTAAGGTCTATGTGGACGAGTCAAAGTTCGGCTATCTCCAGATCGGCCGCCAGATCAAGGTCATTCTCCCCGCACTCGGCAACCAGGCCGTCTACGGAAGACTGATTCGCATCAATCAAGCTGCCGATTTCGCCACAAAGAAGGCTACCAACGAACAGGGAACATTCGATGTGCGTGGCCTGCAACTTGTGATCAAACTCGATGACGACCCGCGCTATCGGAATGGCATGACGGCTCGAGTAGAGCTCAATGTAGGTGAAAAGTGATCCGCGACATTCTCCAAGTTGTAAAACGCGAATGGCAATGGATACTTCTCGAGAAACGATATATTGTTCTCGTGCTCGTGGGTCCCATTCTGTTCACTCTTTGCCTTCACGGGATTTACGGAACCAAGAAGGTTGTCGGGTTGCCGGTCGTCTTCGTCGACCATGACCACTCGCAACTGTCGCGTGAGATGAGTCGCGCCTTTCTTGCAAACGAGGCCTTCAAGTCCGCCGGGTACATCAACTCGCCGGACGAATTTCCAAAGTTGGTCGCCGAAGACCGCGCCCATGTGTGCGTTGTCTTCCCGTATGGAATGGAACGTAATCTCAAGGCGGGCCGTGGCGGCCGCGTGGAAGTCATGGTGGACCAATCGAACTTTCTTTCGGGAAGCGTCGAATTGGCCAACGCGAACGCGGTGCTTACGCCGTTCTCAGTGGTTGCGGACGCACGAATCATTGAAGCGGTCGACGGAGTGAAGCAGGAACAGGCGTTGCGTCGAGCCATGCCCATCGATGTGGGCACCCGGGTGTTGTTCAATCCGGGCTTTACTTCGAACTATCTCAACTACATCCCGGTGGGCGCGGCGACCATCTCATTGCAGTTGGCGGCCCTTTTGATTGGCATTCGTTCCGGCAGTTCGGAGTTCCAGGAACGTTCGTTTCAGCCATTGCCTTCGGTTCAGGCCAACCCCATCGCATTGGTAGCCGGCAAGGTCGTGTCCTATCTTCTCCCGCTCCTGCCAATCTATCTGATCACTCTCCTGATCCCTCATGTGTTGTTTGGGTCCCCGTTCGTAAGAACCGGTCTTTCCTTCTGTGTGATTCTTGTCTGGTTCCCGGCGGCCTTGATTACATTCGGCTACGGCCTTTCGGCCCTGACCGGCGACTCTCTGATGGCGACCGAGGTCTGCGCGCTCCTCACGCTGCCGAACTTCCTGGTCACCGGATATACCTGGCCTATGTTTGCCTCTCCCAAAGCTATGCTTCTGTTCACTTATGGCATGCCGCTGTATCCGTTTGCGTTCGCGATGAAGAAGATCACTATTCTGGGTGGCACTCTGGCAGATTGCATAAACCAGATCTGGTGCCTGACGGGATGGAGCCTGATAGCCGTTCTGTTTGCCTGGGCCGGAACGCGCCGCATCTTCACACACCACCCCGAAGGATCGGTGAGCCATGGATAAGACACTGCTAAAACTGTGCCTTCGGGAAGTAAAGAGGATCATTTCCGATCCTCGCATTGTCACCCTGCTGCTCTGCGGTCCCTTTGCTTATGCTTTCATCTTCGGAGGAGTGTACTGGAACGGAAGGACAACAAATGTCCCGATCATTATCGTCGATCAGGATCATTCCAGATTGTCGCGCGAGCTGACCACTGCGCTTCGCTCTTCCGACAGTCTGAGCATTGTCGGCTTCGCCAACTCTCCGGCAGAACTGCCCCCCATGACTCGCCGCGAAGAGGCCTACGCCTGTGTCATGTTTCCCTTGCACTTCGAGCGTGATGTGCTGGCAGGGAGATCTCCACGAGTGGCTATCGTGCTCGATGGCAGTAATACTCTGATTGGCGGTACGGCGTTGAATGCCATTCGCACTATTGTTGGCACCTACCAGGTCGGAGTGGACCGGAGAGTGTTGGAGGCCACGGGATTCCCCGCCGGGAGCGTGCCAACTGTCGCCCGGCCGATTATCATGACGGGGCGGCAGCTCTTCAATCCGACGTCCAACTACAGCTATTTTTTGCTCATCGGGCTGGTGTGTGCGGCCAGTCAGTCTGTTCTTCGCATGATTACAGGCATGTCGATCGGGCTTGACAGCTACAAAGAACTTCGCGATTCCGTTAAGACAGACATGCCAAGCATCCCTTGGCTCTTTGCGACCAAGGTTGCTGGAACATGCTGTCTGGCTATTCCTGTTGTCTTTGGCGCTGCGGCCTCTGTCCTCACCTTGTTTGGAATGCCGCACCGGGGTAGTCTACCGCTTATTTTCTCGGCCCTCGCGGTCTATGTCGTAATCCACGTCTGCATGGGATACGGCTACTACGGCATGTGCAAATCCTATATTCTCTCTACCCACCTTCATCTGTTTATGGCGGTGGTGCTGTTCTTTCTCTCTGGATTCACCTGGCCTTATTACGCCATGCCTCCGGCGGTCCAGGCCATCACTCCGTTCATTCCCATCTTTCACATGAACTGCATCATGCGGAAGGTAAACTTGGTTGGCGCGACAGCAGGCTGGGTGCTTCCTCACCTTGTCGCTCTAGCAGTGTGGCTGGTGATCGCATATGCATGGGGATACAAAGCTTTCAAACAGTGGTGCAGAGAGCAGAACTTGGCTCCAGCCCCGGACAGTCAGGCAGTGGCTTGAGTGAAAATATGCCGGCAGCAGGAAGTTGTTGTTGCGAAAAATGATGACAGTCCGCGAAGATATTCATGAGTCTTACGCCAGCAAGTTCATGGCGTAGATCGTCGCTGGGAGGGGATCCGATGACTACAGTTTCGGCCAACATGCAGCGGTATGATCCCGTTCTTCGCGTGAGCGAGGCCATCTCTGGCTGCCGGGAACCGGAACAGCTTGCAAATGTGCTTGCCGAGGAATTAAGCAAGCTGCTTGCCTTCGACTTCCTCGATGTGCTGATCTTCAAGGAGGGTTCGGAAGAAGTCGAGTGGTTTGCAATTGGTAAGGGCTCCTTGGCCCTATCGGGGATACCGACTGAGGAGCTTACGGCCTGGCATGGTTACGACTCCCAGGAACCGCTGCACATTGCGGACTGGGAGACCGACGAGCGATTTCCGCGGTTGAAGCAATTATCGGCGGCAAACGGAATTGAGATCGGCTCGGTTGTCCGTCTGCCTCTTACTGAGTCTCGCATAATATGGTGACACGATAGGTCAAATAAAGAGCCCCGCGTGGTGCAGGAAAGAAAACGGCAGCTTGGATTGGCGCACTCGCTCCATGCCGCTCCGCACGCCGTCTTCGGCCTCGCCGAGCCCGGCAACACAGCGGTTGGCCAACTCCTGACCTTTGATGTTGCTCCACAGGTCTTCCACCGGATTCAAGTCGGGAGAATAACCCGGCAGCGTTTCTATTTGCAGCCAAACGCGCTGGCTCTCCAGATACTGTTTCATCTTCCGGCTCTTGTGCGCAGGCAGTCCATCCCAGATCAGAATCGCCTTTTGCCCGCGCATGTGCTTTTTCAGATCGCGCAAAAATTCGATCAGCCGTTCGTCGTTGTAGCTGCCGGGCTGGGTCTGAAACCACAGTCGGCATCGCTTGCCATCCCAGCGATAGCCGAGTGCCGCGCTGATCGACAGCTTTTTCCAGTTGAAGGCATAAACCAGCACTGGTGTCTCCCCCTTCGGTGCCCAAGTCCGTCTTACCGGCGGCCGCTCCGAGACTCCACTTTCGTCCTGGAAGAGAATCCAGGCTCTTCGCCGCCGGGCGTTTTTTTTATGGCCGACCACCGCTTCGCCATCCACAGCCGCCGCCCTTCTTCGTTGCGTTCTCGCGCCTGCTTGGCCGGTCGTTGCAGGCTCCACTGCAGAGCGGCAAGAATCTTCCATACATGGCCGGGATGATAGTGAACGCCCGTAGTCCGTTCGATGACCGCCGCTACGCGGGGCAACGTCCACAGATTGGTTGCGAAACCATGGGTCTGTGCGCCTTGACGCAAAGCCTCGTCCACCTGCTTGCGTTGTGCTTCGTCCAGTTGCGGCCGGCGGCCCGCCCGCCCCGCCCCGCGAATCCAGTCCGGCTTATCCTGCTGCCAGGCCGCGAACCATCGGCTCACGCTTTGACGGCTGATGTCGAGTTCACGGGCGATCTCGGCCTGGGAACGCCGGCCTGCGGCAAACAGCCGCGCGGCGCGGCGGCGGCGTTCTTGCATGGCGGCGAAGTCACGACGCGGCGCATTGGATCGTGTCATGCCTGATAGATTACTGCTTTATGATTGATGCTGTCACTATATTATGCGAGGTTCAGTAATACTGCATACCGGCGGCTGGGGACCCTGGGCATCGCCAGCCGTCCAGGCGTAACTTATAGTCAAGAAGAGATCAGCTTCCTGCGGATGATTGCGCGCGTGGTGGCTTCTGGAATCGATGACGGTCTCAACCTCAGGCGGGCACAAGCCGCGCAAGAGGAGCTGCAGCGCCGCAACGACCGGCTCGAGCTGCTGCTAAACCTCACAAACGCAATCACTTCTGATCTCGACCTGCACGAGGTCCTGCGCTTAACGTCCGCTCATATCCGCGAACTCATGCACGGGGACATTGCGGGCCTTTCAATCCGCGACAATGCTTCTGGAAAACAAAGGCTGTATGCTCTCGATTTTCCTCGGAGCCGGGGGCTGATCAAAGAGGGTTTGCTTTACGCTCAATACGGTGCCGGGAAAAGGGCTTTCGAAACCCTGAAGCCCGTCATCGCGAGCGCTTCTGAATTGAACGAGATGTCCCCGGAGGTACGCGAAGAACTAGCGCTCGTTGACGGAGCCAGGAGTATGTGCGTGGTTCCGCTTGTGAACCGCGGACACGGGCTTGGTAGCCTGGCGATCATCAGAACGACGGCAGACCCGTTTACCCCAGAGGAGGTCGAGTTTCTCAGTCAGGTTGCAGGCCCGATTGCCATCGCCATCGAGAACGCCTTGGCCTATGAGGAGATTGCTCAACTGAAAGACAAGCTCGCCGAGGAGAAGCTCTATCTCGAGGAGCAAATCCGCAGCGAATTGGGGTTTGAACAAATTATTGGGAATAGTCCGGCGCTCAAGCATGCACTACAAATGGTGGAAACGGTCGCCTCCAGCGACTCCACAGTCTTGCTGCTTGGCGAAACCGGTACGGGAAAAGAACTGATCGCTCGAGCAATCCACGAACGCAGCCGGCGCAAAGACCGGACGTTTGTGAAACTCAATTGCGCCGCCATCCCCACTGGGCTTCTGGAGAGCGAACTTTTCGGGCATGAGAAGGGAGCGTTTACCGGCGCGATCACGCAGAAGGTTGGGCGCATGGAACTCGCCGATCAAGGCACGCTATTCCTCGATGAAGTTGGTGATATTCCAGCCGAGATCCAGCCGAAGCTGCTAAGAGTCCTACAGGAGCGGGAATTCGAGCGGCTTGGAAGCACTCATACGCGCAAAGTAAACGTGCGGATTGTGGCGGCAACCAACCGCGACCTCGAAAAGATGGTTGCCGAACGCGAATTTCGCGCCGATCTGTTTTACCGCCTTAACGTCTTCCCGATCCGGGTTCCTCCCTTGCGGCAGCGAAGAGAAGATATCCCTCTATTGGCCGCCTATTTCGTTCAAAAAATTGCAACGCAAATGCAAAAGAAGATCGACTGCGTTCCAGCAAGTGTCATCAAGGAGTTGACGGCTTGGGAATGGCCGGGAAACATCCGCGAACTGGAAAACTTCATTGAACGCGCCGTGATCTTGACGCGTGGCAAGACACTTGAAGCGCCCCTTGCGGAACTGCACAAGGTGAACATCGATCAACCTGCGCAGCCATCCATGACTGCGCAACCAGCAACGGCAAGGGAAGAAGAAGAGATCGCGCGGATCGTGAAGGATACGATTAGTTCGCTGAGCGAAAAGCGCGCCTTGAATGAACATACAAGAAAGCAGCGCGACGAAATTATTCGAGTGCTTAGTGAAAGCAAAGGGCGTGTTGGAGGGTCGGATGGAGCAGCGGCCCGCATGGGGATAAGTCGCACAACCCTCATTTCTCGAATTAGGAGATTCGGCATAGATCCATACCAATATGCTTGACAAAAGTAAGCGTTCGGTATTCCTTTCAATTACCCACAAGTTGAGCTCCGATCATGATTCCCAGTTCGATGTCGGTTAGTCGTGGCAGCCCTCTCCAGATGACGGTGTTGCCCGGTGGCGGATCGTGGGTGCGAGCGAGATAGCCACCTAATCGGGCAAGCTTGACGATGTAGTGCGCGAGTGCTGCCGCTGGATGCTTGGCCGGTCTGTCGGGCACCAACTCGTCCAACAGATATTGGTCAAGCTCTGTGAAAGCCGCATCGGGCAAAGCCTGTGGCTCCGTGCCATTCAGCATGTTGATCCAGAGAATTCTCCAACTCAGGATGCATCGAATCGCGATGAGATGAGTTTGGCAAGTAATCTTGGGTTCTTCGTCACTTTTTGTGAACAACGAACCTGGAACGCCTTCGCGCCAGAGGCGTTGGTGCCAAGCGCTCTTTGGCCAGCCGGGAGTTCGCACTGGGCTTCGAATCCCTGGAGCGCGTCAACCGCCGCGAACTGTTGCGCCGCACGCATGAATGTGTCTTTGGCGTGCTGGCACTGGAAAGCGAACCGGTGGACCCACGGCTGTAATTGGAAAGAGGAGGAGAGTATTGAAACCACGAACTACATAGGTTCACGGATAATCGGCTTGAAGTGCTGAGAAGCAACTCGGAAGTGACACGTTTCCGAGTTGCCCTCACGCTTGGTTTCCGAATGGAATGCAATTCCTGTCCACTATCTGCTCAGGTTGCCCTATTCCGCCTTATTCCGCCTTATTCGAAGTCTGGTCTGGAGTAGATTCCACAGCTAAAAACCGTACCGCTCCTCGCCCGTGTCCGCGAGAATTGATGAGCCCAAGCCTTTTCAAATGAAGGAGATCGTCGCGCAATGTACGATCTGCCACCGCGGGATCGATCTGACCGCGGATACTGGCAAATTGGCGCTCTCGTTCTCCAGCAACGGCTTGAAGATCTGGTGCTGGCGATCCGTGAGGTCATGAGCCACGCGAAGCGGCGCCATTCTTCTGCGCAGAGTAAAAGCCGCATTCACCGTCCAAACGCGGCTTCGTACGCCTCAAACTGCTTGACAAGCCGTATTGCAACCTGAGAAGCCAACTCCGACGATGTGAGGTTCTTGCCTGACTCTTTCACATGCCATACGACGTTCTGGCCTTCTGCCTTGGGCTCCAACGACCATACTTCAGCCGCAACTGGCGACTTGTCTTCAAGAAATACACCCTGAGGGCCAGAAGCGTTCCGGTCAAATCGTATACTGCACGCCTGAGGAACTCCATTGCGAATTCCGTTGTCAATGAAGATTGCCGCTACATCTTTCAACTGTAGGAAATCCGGATAGGGAGCACTGTAAGGAGCCCACTGAAACGGATTGCCATCAACAGCCTTGCCCACAGTCAAATCCTTTGCCGCATCCTTCACTCTTTTCCACTCCGCAGCAACTCCTTGAGCAATAACTTCTTCGGAAGTTATGAATTGATTTTGCTTGGCCTCACGGGAACTCAAGAACTCATCGAACTCGCTGACGGTCTCTTCTTCTCCGTCGGCAACTGCATTGGCTCGACGAATCGCTTCTTCAATTCTGGCGATCTCTTCTTCGCGCAATTCCGGAAATTGACGGCGCTTTTTCGCAGACAGTGTGCCGTGGTTCTGCTGAATAAACCGGGCGAGCAAAGATGCCCGTGCATTCGGCATATCGACGATCATCTTCACCGCTGCCATCGCCTTGTCGAAGACCTCAAGGAATTCAATTTCCTCTCTAAGATCTTTGCGGATGGTTTCGGCCACGGCTTCATAGAGGTACTCCGCCTGAGGCGTCGCATCGTAGTAACGATAGAGCTTGTCCGTGCTGCTCAGAACAGTGAGCCGTTGCTGATCGTCCATTTCATACTTGATCAGGGGCATGATGTTTTTGGAAAACGCATTTAATGCGGCATCATATGCTTTCGGTGCGCGTAGCATGGCTGCGGAAACCGGGAAAAGAACGCCCTGCGGAGCGAATTTCAACTTCGCCAAGCTGCGATGAATCAGAAAGCGGTGGATTCTGCCGTTTCCATCTTCAAAAGGATGAATGAATACGAAACCGAATCCTGTCACCGCCGCCGCGCAAATAGGATCAACTCTGCCGCCTTCGATACGAGAGACCATGCGCATCCAGCCGTCCATGAGACTGGGGACATCTTCCGGCCTAGGGCAGATAAAGTGGACGATTTCGGAGTAGTTGGATGCAGTTTGGCCAACGTAATTCTGAATGGAGCGCCAATCCTTCTGCGCGTAGCGAGCATCAACGATAGAGTTCTGCAATTCCACGAAGGCCTGTTTGTCGCTGGTGTCGAAGTCGTTCGCTCGCCCCAGTGCCGCCACAAATCGTAGCGTTCTGTCCGTACTTGGCACCTCACCTTCGATAGCAAAGGAGGATTTGGTCTCTTTCGTAAAGAGGTAGTGAACCGCTCGGGCCAATAAGGCGGGGTCTGCGCCTTCGACAATCTTCTTCGCTTCCTCTCCCAATTGCTGCTGTTGGCCAGCGTTCAATCGGTCGGTGCGACGAATCGTCGGGCAGTATTCACGATTGCCCAGGAGATTGTCGATCACACGTTGCCGGCGGACACGAACGCCGGTTGTTGTGATGTGCAATGCTGGGTCTAGTAGGAGCACATTATCTGTGGGCGGAACGTCGGGGATATCCAGCGTTTCACCGGTCAGGAATTCGTAGAGATACCAGGCGCGCCGTGCGTACTTGCCAACCGGTTCGCTTTTGACCCATGCTTCAAAATCATCGCGGCCCACCTTTTCGAAAAAGGCGACGAGCACATTCAGGTCAATGGGTTCGTAGCGCATGGCAAAGCGGAGGTGCCCGAACAAATCCGTGGGTCCGTATGCCAGCGGATACTGCTCAAGGACCATGCCGTCGGCAATTCTCGTTTTCCGCGCGCCGCGAATCGCTTCGGAGCGAACAGCAGGAGGCACAACGGCCAGTCCGAGCTCTTCGATCAGCCGGTACAGTCCAATCGCCTTGGTCTCTGATTTCGATTTTGAATCGCTAATTGTCATGAGGAACCGCTAAATCACGCCTCCGATGAAACGAAAACGCTAAGAAGCTAGAGCGATTGAAGCATTCGGATTCGCTAAAGTCAATTCTAAAACGATAAATATTTCCTCATATGAATCTAAATCGCTAAATCTCCGCTGCAACGCCCTTGGGCCGATACCTCAATGAATTAGGGACTATTTGTCCCCATGCGCTCGCACTTGAAAAGCCGGAAGGTGTCCAAAAGCTGCAATGCTATAACGTCACCGGAATCCTTCGGGCATGTCCGGTTCCCCCTCGCGCTGAGGCGTGGCATGAAACATGCTGACCTGATCGCGTCGCCTATTTTCTGGGTCCGATTGATGTATAAATGTTGCAGAGCACTTCAGAGTGTCTCTCATTTGCAGTAAAAGATCTGAAGGTTGGGGTTCTGGGAATTGCTGGCAATCACTGTACAGTGACCGTACAGTAGATTTGGAAATCATTGCATTTCCTGCAAAGCTGTCATTCCGAGAATCAGTAAGTTGAGCGTTTTCAACACTGATGTCGGGTTCGACTCCCGCCGCCTCCACCAGTAACTTACTTATTATCAGTAACTTACGGACGAAAAGCGTAGGAAAAGCGAAGAACAATGCCATCTGTAAGCCCTTCATAATCAGACAGATGACTCTTTTCAAAATCTTCCCTGAAGAACCCGCGTCAGGAAAAGAGTCAAGTTTTTCGCGTCGCACGAAAGCTTTCATAAAATCGGTTTCAGATATGAGAAGGCAGACCGCAAATCGACTCGCGCAATTGTTCAAGGCTCCCGCAAGGGCGCGATCCATTCCTGCACGCGATGGCTTCGAAATCGGGCAGGCTAGACGGCGGCTTGGTCTGACGCAGGAAGCCTCGGTAGTTCACGAAGGACTGCGCAGAGGGTTAATTCAGCACCTGTTCATGGATGAGGATTTGGCTGACCTTCTCGGGGAAATCGGTGCGGTGCCTTCTCGCAGCTCCTAATTGTGATCGGCTGATCAACATATTGCTTTTGGCAAACAAGGTTTCGGGCTCAACCTAGTCAGGTGACTGAAGGCCACCAAGACTTTCATCTCTTGGTCCGTGTTACTTTCTTCATTGGCGTTCCTTCCCCTTAGCCCATTCGGAAAGATATTCTGCGGGCTTTTGATTCCTCACTATCCCGCGATTCATACCTTTGCCTCGGGCGCGTCGGCGACTGCCTCTGCGGGTATCTGTTCCGGCACGTCAAGGCGCGCCACACCAATCCGGTTGTCGGCCATCCCATAATAGACATCGAAGCGGTCGGGTGTGCCAAGATCGTCGCGCCGGTCGATACCGGTGGGGAACACGACATTGGCGACCGTCCCGTCGCGTTCTTGCGGGAGCACCGGAGTCAACACCGGCTCAACCGAGCGATAGCGGACCACGCGCGGATGTTCTTTTGAAAGCACCATCACTCCGGCCGAGTAGCACAGGTGATGTCCATCGCCGCGGGCGGCCGACGCTTCGCTCACTCCGTGATAAATGATCAGCCAGCCGTGCTTGGTTAGGATGGGCGGAGTTCCAGCGCCGATCTTGAGGCGCTCCCAGGGCGAGACCGGAGTTGCCAGCCGGTGATGAGATGTGAAACGGCCCAGGCGATCCGGCTCCCGGCTTTTCAACGCCGGCGGGCAATAGGAAATCCAGATACTCTCATGATCAAGGTCCACTTCACGGGACGCAGGGTGGCAAGCTGTTTCCTCAGGTCTAGTGCCGGGAAAGAGTGGACGATGGAGCATGCCTAGTTCCAGGTGCCCGGACGAGTTAGGGATGGCGACAGGGAAGAGGCTCGCATCTTTGTCATCGATGTTGCCCAGCTCGATGTTGTGCCAATGAGCGTAGGTTGCGAGCCCGAGACGCTTCCAGTGGAAAAGATCGTCTGACTCCGCCATCGCAATTCTTGGTCCCTGTGGAGAAAATGCCGCGTAAGTCATCAAGTAACGTTGGAGCGGCTCTACGAACGTGACACGAGGATCCTCACACCCGCCGCCTCCCGGCCGCAATTCATACTCGGCTTCGGGCTCCAGTGCGATTCCAAGCCTCTCGACGCCTGCCGGATCGCCGGCTTCATTGAATTTCACTCGCGCAATCCCAATGCGTGAATAATTTCCCTTGGCGACTAGCCGCGGAAACAGGTACAGCGCCCCGTCAGGGCCGCGAGCGGCAGCAGGATTCAGGACGCCTTCGACTTCCTGGGGATTGCCTGGCTCCGGCTCCATCATCATCCCCAGGCGATGCAACTTGAATCCACCCATCGAATCTCCTCGCGAGCGCCCGTTCACTTATCGCCTAAGCAAGCGATGATTGTCTCGATGACCAGATTGGTATCGTCGGGTCCTTTAACAGGAATCGACACAACACCCGCCTGTTCCGCCGGATAGTCGTTCCCGCCTGGGAACAAGGCATCTCCGATATAGACCATCTCTTTCAAAGAGAGGTGGAGAGTATCCTTCAGCTTTCCTATCCCGTAGGCTTTGTCGATGCCAGGCTTGGTCACGTCGATCGAGGTTGCACCGCCCATGCGGACGGAGAACTCCGGTATAAGCGTTTTCAGGATCGCTGTGATCTTCTTGCGTTTGGCGAAATCGGGATCCCATTTTTCCTTTTCCGCCAAAGGAGCTTGCTGACCCAATGCGGAGAATGTGACCTGGCTTCCCCGGTCCTCAATCACCTTTCCCCAAACCTTCTCTGCGTGAAAGCCCGATTCACCGGCAGCTTTGTTCAGAGAGTCGATGATCTTCTTTTTTTGGTCCGCTGTCAGATCCTCTGAATAGAGCTCCTTCCAATTTCCTTTGTATTGGAAGAATTTTGTCCCACAAGTTGGAAGCAGGGACAAATTCGCGAGGAGACTGCCTTTGGGAAGATCGGTGAGAAGCTGCTTTTCAAACTGGGTCCACGCGCCTCCAGAGATTACTGCAACTTTGATGATGCCCAAGAGGTCATGCAGTAACGCGGCCGTTTTGGGAGCCAGGGACGACTTACTGGGCGCTAGGGTCCCGTCCAGATCGAACACAATGAGCTTTTTCATTCAACCCCACCTCCGGGGTTCGCGAAACCAACTCGAGCTTCCGCGCTTGCACCAGCGCACTGTCTTCAATTCCGCACTATCCCCAATTCCTACGATCCATGGATCGCAATCTCCAGCAGGGTTACTTCCTGGCTGGGTTGAAACGCACACAGCCCGGCCTCTGCAGGCAAGAGCCATACGTCTCCTTTGCCTACGGCATAAGGGATGTTGCCGTGCTCAACCTGCCCTGAGCCTTCAATGCAAACCAGCACCCGTGGCTCTGCGATGTCGCCAACTTGGAACGGCGCTTGACCGAGCAATCGCCACACCCGGAATGGTTCACAATCAAAGAGTCTTTCGCGCTCCACCGGAGTGGTGGTCACTACAATGGGAGTCACGAGACCACTTTTGCTGTCTGCAAAGTCAACGCTGGCAAACGCCTGATCGACCTGAAGCGGCCGTGGCGTTCCAGTCTTCGGGTCGACATGGCCCCAATCGTAAAGGCGGAACGTCACGTCGCTGTTTTGCTGTACTTCGAAGACAACAACATCACCGCCCAAAGTGTGAACCGTTCCCGCAGGGATGAATACGGCATCGCCCGGTTTTGGGACAATGCCCACCAGTTGATCCGCGATGGTTCCGTTGGCGAGGGAACGTCGAAGGCCGTCGGCAGTCGTGCCAGGTTTCAAGCCTGCATAGATGTGGCTTTCCTTCTCTGCCTCGATCACCACCCAGGCTTCGGTCTTCCCCGTCTCGCCCGTTGGAATCAGGTCTGGGTAGACGTCGCTGGGATGTACCTGCACGGAAAGCATTTCGCGCGCGTCAAGAAACTTGAGGAGCAGCGGAAAGCGGCGGAAGCGCGGAGCCAGCTTCCCCATCAGTTGCGCTCGATATTGTTCCATCAATCGACCGATAGTCTGGCCCTTCAGCGGTCCGTTGGCAACCAGGCTTTGATGATCGTCGCGGTCGCTGAGTACCCACGCTTCGCCGATAGGACCGTCACCGGGTAGCGGCGCGGAGAGCAGGCCAGACAAGCGCCTGCCACCCCACAACCGATACTGATAGATCGGCTCGAAACGCAGGGGATACAAAGAAATCTGGCTCATCTGGTTCCACTCAGTTCATAGGATCGGTAGTTGGCACTTGATCGGTGTCAACAGCGGCCCCTCAGATGGCTTGAGCCGGCGGGGCCGCTGACTTATTGGGTTGATCGGGCGCTACTATCACGGTCCGGATGCGGGCAACGCCGGTTGCGGGTGTCCGCGTGGAACCCATGCCAGGTCGCCGCTCAGAACGTAGACGGCGAGTGCAGCACCCATAAGGAGCGCGCCTATCCAGAAGCGCCAGTCACGATGCATACGCTTCCAGTAGGGGCCCGGTTCGGGTTCGCCGCTGTCGCCATTGTTTCCTTCATGGTTGTGCTTGCTTCCGGTCATCTCTTCTCCATTGCCGCGTCGTATTCGCCGCGGCGGGCAGCCTGATTGCAACGTGCGCGGTGATACAAAGCCTGCTGTGCAGCCAATACGTTGGCCTCCTGGCCCTTCCAAATCTCCAATGCAGGTTGCTGGATGGCGCGAGAAAACGAGAATGCCACCGCCCATGGAAGCCGCGATTTGAATCTCAAATTCATCGCATTCAAGCGCGCCGAAGCCAGCTCTGGGGATTGGCCCCCCGACAAGAACGCAATCGCAGGAACAGCAGCGGGGACGGCTCGCAGGAAGCAGCTCACCGTAGCATCGGCTACTTCATCCACAGTCTCCTGCCTTGTGCAGGCCAATCCGGAGAGCACCATGTTAGGCTTCAGAATCATTCCTTCCAGCGCGACTCGTTGTGCAAACAGCTGGCTGAACACCGTTCTCAGCAATTCGTCCGTAACCTTGTAACATTGCTCCAGCGAGTGCTCGCCATCCATGAGTACTTCAGGTTCAACTACAGGAACGAGTCCAGCTTCCTGGCATAGCGCCGCATAGCGGGCCAGGGCATGCGCATTGGCTTCGATCGAGCCCCAGCTTGGAATTCCATCACCGATGGTTATTACGGCTCGCCACTTGGCAAAGCGTGCGCCCATTTTTGAGTATTCGGCAAGACGGCCGCGCAACCCGTCCAGACCTTCAGTCACTTTCTCGCCGGGATGTCCTGCCAGCTCTTTTGCGCCAGCGTCCACTTTGATTCCGGGAACGATTCCCGCCTCAATCAGGACTGCGATGAAGGGAGTGCCATCGCTCTTTTGCTGACGGATCGTTTCGTCGTAGAGAATCGCGCCGCCAATGCACTCTCCGAGCCTTGGCGTTGTCACAATCAATTCGCGATAGGCTCGCCGAGCCTCGACGGTCTGCGGAATCCCCAAGCTAGCAAAACGCTTGTTACAGGTTGGGTTGCTTTCATCCATCGCCAGCAGGCCCTTGTCGCTCGCGAAGAGAGCCTTTACGGTGTCCCTGAGCATTTGCGATTTCATTCAGGTCCGCCTCCTTCTTAGTTCGGTTGACTGAAGCTATTGGAATCTTCTCTTTTGGCCACAGGAATCCCTTTTTTGTTTGTCGCTTAACTGTCGGTGAATATGGCCTTCTGCGGATGTCCCTTGGCAAGCGGAGCCGGCGCGGCGGCATTGCTGAAGTCTTTCGTCCACTGCCAGTTCCTGATCTCCGGCATATCCTCAAGATGTTCTCGAATATAGTCGTGGTGGCGTTGCAATTCCTGGTTGAAGAAGTTGATCGCATTCTCCGCTTGCAGACGAAGACGGGGAATGTGCTTCAGTGCATCCAGTGCAAGATGGAACCGGCTCATTTCATTCAGCACAACCATGTCGAACGGAGTTGTGGTCGTGCCGTGATCCATATAACCGTGCACATGGAAACGGCCTTCATTGGAGCGCCCATGAACCAGGGTGTGAATGAGCCAGCGATTGTTGTGGAAGGCGAAAATCACCGGCGCCTTCTCAGTGAAGAGCGCATTGAACGACATTTCGTCCATCCCGTGCGAATGCTTGTCAGGAAACATCAAAGTCATCAAATCGACAACGTTGACAACGCGCACCTTGATGCCCGGGACATGTTTCTGCAGCAGCCACGAGGCCGCGCAGGTCTCGATGGTTGGAACATCGCCAGCACAGGCCAGCACTACATCCGACTCCCCGCCTTCATCGTTGGTTGCAAACTTCCATGTGGACGCGCCGCGAGAGCAATGCTCCAGAGCCTCGTCCATGTTCAGCCATTGGAGCTGTGGCTGCTTGCCGCACGTAACGACGTTCACGTAGTTGCGGCTGCGCAGGCAATGGTCGAAGACGCTAAGCAGGCAGTTGGAGTCCGGTGGATAATACACACGGATCACTTCGCTCCTGCGCGCCAGCGCATTGTCTACGTACCCGGTTGCCTGGTGACTGAAACCATTGTGGTCGTTGCGCCATGCATGGCTTGTGAGCAGAACATTGAGGGACGCGAGCGGTCTGCGCCAGGGGAAAGCTTCGCATTGCTCCAGCCATTTGGCATGTTGCGTGGTCATCGAATCGACCACCTGCGCGAAAGCCTCGTAGGAGGACCACATGCCATGACGACCTGTAAGCAGGTAGCCTTCAAGCCATCCCTGGCAAAGGTGCTCGCTCAGTACCTCCATCACGCGGCCATCCGGGCCGAGTTCGTCATCGATCGAGACAATTTCAGCCATCGAGCAGCGCTTGGTGGCCTCGAAGATGGAGTTCAACCGATTGGAATTCGATTCATCGGGGCAGAACATGCGAAAGTTCTTCGGATTCATTTTGAAGATGTCCCTAAAGAAATCTCCAAGCTTGCGCGGGGCCTCGGCTAGAACTTGACCGGGCCCGGGAATCTCGAGCGCATAATCCGTAAAATCGGGCAGAGCCAGAGTGATAAGCGATCGGCCGCCATTCACATGAGGATTTCCTCCCATGCGCCGATTGCCCACCGGCGCGAGTGCCGCCAATTCTTCAATGAATTTGCCATTCTTGTCGAAGAGTTCCTCCGGCTTGTAGCTTCTCATCCAGGCTTCGAGAATCTTGAGGTGTTCAGGGTTGTCTTTAACCGATGCGAGCGGAACCTGATGCGCGCGGAATGTGCCTTCAATCGGGGTTCCATCCACTTCCTTGGGGCAGGTCCATCCCTTGGGCGTGCGCAGGATGATCATGGGCCAGATAGGCTGCCTCTTGAATCCAGTGCCGCGCGCCTCCTTTTGAATCGACCGGATTTCCGCATAGCAGTCGTCGAGCGTCTGAGCCAGGAGTTGATGCACGACCTCAGGATCGTCGCCCTCGACAAAGTAGGGCTTGTAACCGCGTCCCACATAAAGGGCCGTCAAGTCTGCGTCACTCGTTCGTCCCTGAGCCGTTGGCCCGGAGATTTTGTATCCGTTGAGATGAAGGATCGGCAGGACCGCGCCGTCTCGCACAGGGTTGAGAAAGTTGACAGACTTCCAGCTTCCTTCCAGCGGACAGGTCTCGGATTCGCCGTCGCCGATCACACAGGCGACGATCAGGTCTGGATTGTCGAAAGCCGCGCCAAAGGCATGCACAAGCGAGTAGCCAAGCTCACCGCCTTCATGCATGGAGTTTGGGACATGCGGTCCGCAGTGACTTGGCACGCCGCCTGGCGTCGAGAACTTTCGGAACATCAGCCTCATGCCGTTCTCATCCGGCGTGATCTCCGGGTGTACCTCGGTGTATGTGCCCTCGAGATAGGAGCTTGCATTCAGCGAGGGACCGCCGTGCCCTGGTCCAGAGAAGTAGATAATGTCGGCATCATGCTCTTTGATGAGGCGATTCAAATGAATGTAAATGAGGTTTTGCCCCGGCGAAGTTCCCCAGTGTCCGAGAAGTCGCGGTTTGATTTGTTCCGCCTTGAGCGGTTCTCGCAGCAAGGGATTCTCAAACAGGTAGATCTGGCCGATGCATAGATAGTTCGCTGCCCGCCAGTAGCGATTCATCTTGTCGAGCATCTCCGGAGAAAGTGGCCCCTTGGGCTTTGGGGCTCTTTCTTCGTTTTTGCCGTTGGCCGCAATTGCGGTTGATAGGGACACATCGAAGATGAACCCCGAGGAGTTGCCAGTCTGATCGAAGTTCTTGCTGAATGATTCCGGGATGCCATCCTGATCAGCGTTGATGGGGAGTTCCTTGGTAGCCATAATGACGGTTCCTTTCGATTTTCTCGCAACTGGTAACAGCATGTTGGGGTCTTTAAGACCTCGGTTTGTTCAGATCTTCCGTTGACGAGCCCCTGACGTCACTTCGCCAGCAGCTTTTTGATCGCGAGCAGTTCGAGACGCCGCTTTGCGGTGGTTCTGGGGTACGCCATCTTGAGTTCTGCCATTGCATCCAGCACGATTTGAGAAACGATCAGGCGTGCGTTCTCCTTATCGTCGGCGGGGACGACGTACCAGGGCGCATGATGAGTGCTGGTCTCACGGAAGCAGTCTTCGTACGCCTTCATGTAATGCTTCCAGTATTTCCTCTCGTGAATATCAGAGGTGCTGAACTTCCAGTTCTTGTCTGGCTCATCGATGCGCGCAAGGAATCGCTTTTGCTGCTCCCTGCGAGACAGGTGGAGAAAGATCTTGACGATTCTCGTGCCGTTGCGATGAAGGTGCTTCTCCAAGTCCGCAATGGAGCCATACCTCTGCTCCCAGATGTCCTTTTCGTCGCGCAATTCTTCGGGAAGTCCCTGGCTGCGGAGAATCTCCGGGTGCACTCGGACAACCAGCACTTCCTCATAATAGGAGCGGTTAAAGATACCGATCCGCCCGCGTTCGGGAAGGCGGCAGGTGGTGCGCCAGAGAAAATCGTGATCGAGCTCTTCTGCACTTGGCTGTTTGAAACTGAAAACCTCGCAGCCTTCTGGATTGACCCCGGACATCACGTGCCGGATGGCGCCGTCCTTGCCGGCGCCGTCCATGCCCTGAAAGATCAGCAGCAACGCATAGCGGTGGGATGCGTAGTGAAGCTGCTGTAGCGAGCTCAGCTTCTCCATGTGTTCTTGCAGGAGTTCCTTATACTGCTTCGTAGACTTCGCATAGGGCTCGACAATCGTCGGCCACTTGCTGAGGTCGACTTTCTTATCTGGCGGCACGCGGTAGTCTTTCGAATCGATGGTCACTGTCTTCCCCCGGTGTTATGAAACTCGTTACGGAATCTTTTCCCCGGCCGGCTGATCGCCCCGTTTCTCCCGCTCCGCTTAGACCTGTCTGACTCTTTCCGCGGACTCTCCACCGTCAGGATTCATAAGTGTCCGATCAGATCAAGTTCGCGTTTGACCTATGTTCCTGCCTTCGTGTGATGCAAATGGATTCGGAATTCGGCCCAGGAAACGGACTGTACCCATCGAGTGGGGATGAGCACCGATCGATTATGAAGCCAGTCTCCGCCTCTAACATCGAGGTAGCCGAGGTGCCAGCTAGCCTCATCCATGACAAAGCCCTCAAGGATTCCAAACTCGCCGTCGGTTGCCCAGACTTGATACCCGAGCATATGTGAGGTGCTGCGCAGATGGAGCACCTGGGCGGTATGTACAGGGTATTTCGTTCCAGTCGGCATGGACGAAAGGCCAAACTCGCTGTCAACCCAGGATGCCAGCGGGCCAAAGTAATCATGCATGGCAATTTCCTGCTGACGTGAGACCGGCTTTTCCGCATCAACGTCGGGACTGTTGCGGACTTGCTCCTTGGTCAAATGAGCGTGGCAGGTCCTGTTTGTCCAGTCGGGCTTTTCAAGCGCGGTAATCGGAAGAACCACATCGCGCCGTTTCAGCCAGTTCCCTACGTCTACCACCAGATAGCGCACCTTCCAGGACTGGTCATCGAAGAGAAAATTGCGGACACTTCCCATTTCGCCATCGGTCGCTACAACGGGAGATCCGATTAAGGCTTTCAGATCGCACAGCATATTCCTTCCTCTCAGGTCGTCTGGTTGACTCGATCTCAGTCCCAAGGTTTTCCTGCAAGCCAAGGCCTTGATTTTTCAACCGCGAACCGCAATCGGTCACTTTGGACGTTCACACAGCCTTCGAACGTCCCGCCGGCTCCTTTTTGTCTGGCAGCATGCAGAAATCCTTTGAGTTGATTCTTGAGTTCGGTTTTTCGGTCATGCCGGCCTCGTTGTTCCTGTCTGTTTATTTGTGGGCTTCATGTTTCTCAGGTTCCAACTCCGAATTTTCTAATTCCTGAACGGCTTGAACGTCCTCGCGCCCCAGCTGCTCGTAGAGTTCATGGACGCGCTTGACGAGTTGTGGCGACACATCAGGCTGAGTCTTGTCTTTGGCTTCAGGCGAAGGTGCGTCAGCTTTGGCCACAGGCTTCGGCTCACCTTTGGCTTCAGGCGCAGGTGCGTCAGCCTTGGCTTCGGGCTTGGGCTGGTCAGCTTTAGCCTCAGGCTTAGGTGCATCGGCCTTGGCCTCAGGCGTCGGCGCAGCTTTTTCTTCAGGCTTCGGCTCGGCTTTGGCTTCAGTTGCAGGTGCGTCAGTTTTTTCTTCAGGCTTCGGCTCACCTTTGGCTTCAGGCGCAGGTGCGTCAGCCTTGGCTTTGGGCTGGGGCTGGTCAGCTTTGGACTCATCATTCCGAATCTCCTGCTCCGCCTTCTTCCAGTCCTGAACTGCTGTACCGTCGTTGCCGGCTCGCTCCCCGTAGAGTTCGTAGGCTCGCTTAGCGATCTGCGGCGTCAAATCGGACGGTGTCTTGGCTTCCGGCTTTGGCTCGGATTTAGCCTCAGGCTTCGGCTCGTCAGCTTTGGCTTCCGGCGTCGGCGCAGCTTTTTCTTCGGGCTTCGGCTCGCCTTTGGCTTCAGGTGTATGTGCGTCAGCCTTGGCTTCAGGCTTCGGCTCGTCAGCTTTGGCCTCAGCAGGCTTAGGCGCGTCGGCCTTGGCTTCGGGCTTCGGCTCGCCTTTGGCTTCAGGCGTAGGTGCGTCAGGTTTGGCCTCAGGCTTCGGCTCGCCTTTGGCATCGGGTTTCGGCTCTGCCTTGACGGGATCAAAAATCTTGTATGCAAGCAGTTTCACGCGATCGTTGACAAGGGCCCAGACCAGAGCGTAGCCCCAAACGAACCCTGCCCACTTCCAGCCGAGGGGCGTCATAAACACCCCATAGACCGCGAGCAATGTTGCTATAGTTTGCGTGCCCAGCACTGCAATCCATAGAATCCGAGCGGGACGTATCGACCAGAATGGGCCTCGCGTACGCGTGAGGAAGATTGTCAAATGCCCGGCCACGGAAAGCTTCAGGTACATCAGTGTCTGGATGTGCAAGCGGTCCATGTGGAAGACTCGTTCGCCGAGATAGAACAGAAGAAACGCAGCGGCAACCCCGATGACACCCAACACGGTGGAGATCGACAGTACAAGCCGCATATTCCAGGACTCGGGTTTGTTCTTGTAGAGGACGTTGTCGTAGGCGATGGACAGGATAGCTCCATCGTTGAGCAACGCCAGCATCACGATCATTACGGCGGTGAGGGGATAGAAGTTGAAGACCAGGATCGCCAGCGTCATGAAGAACAACACCCGCAGCGTCTCCGCGATGCGGTAAATGGCGTAGCTGTTCATCCGCTGAAAGATGCGACGGCTCTCCTTGATTGCATCGATGATGACCGAAAGGCCCGATGCCAGCAGTACGATGGATGCCGCTGCGCGGGCCGCGTCTGTAGCGCCGGAGACGGCGATGCCGCAGTCGGCTTTCTTGAGCGCGGGCGCATCATTCACACCGTCGCCAGTCATCCCGACGATATGGCCGCGCTGTTGAAGAACATCTACAATGTGGAACTTGTGCTCGGGGAATACCTGGGCGAATCCGTCCGCCTTTTCGATGGCCTCCGCCATCTGAGAAGACTCTTGCTTCTTCGTGTCACCCAGCGCACCAGCATCCAGGATGTTTGTGCCCAGTCCGAGTTCTTTCGAGGTTTCCCGTGCGATGGCAATTTGATCGCCCGTAACCATCTTGACGTCCACGCCCATCTGCCGGGCGCTCGCAATGGTCGCCTTGGCTTGCTCGCGGGGTGGATCGAACAGGGGCAACATGCCGACAAACTTCCATTTGCCTTGCTCATCTGCCCTGGCTACGCCAAGGGAACGGAAGCCGCGTCCCGCAAACTCGTTGATAGCCTTCTCGACGGCAGGTTTGACCTCGCCGACGTTGGTTGCCATCTGAAGAACTACCTGCGGGGCCCCCTTGGCCACAAAGAATTGCTTCCCGTCCGCTCCCTTGATGGTGGCTTCCGTGCGCTTATGCACCGGGTCGAAGGGCTGAAAGTGAAGTACCTGGAAGCTCTTCAGCTCCTTGTCGTCCTTCACTCCACCGATCACCGCAAGGTCGATGGTGTCTTTGTCCTCAGCGCGCGAAGCGAGTGCGGCCCACAGAATGACCTTGTCGGACGCAATACCGTCCACGCTGAACGGATCGCCCAGCGTGAGTTTGTTCTGAGTCAGCGTCCCGGTCTTGTCCGAGCACAGTACGTCTACGCCCGCCAGTTCCTCGATGGCAGGCAAGCGCGTTACAATCGCTTCCTTCTTCGCCAGCAGACGAGCGCCCACGGCCATCGTCACCGACAGTACGGTGGGCATGGCCACAGGGATTGCGGCCACCAGAAGCACGAGGCAGAATTCCAGCGTGGTGAGGACTTTGTCACCGCGCAAGAGCGCGACGGTCAGGATCACAACGACCAGCGCTACCGCGAGGATGATCAGGTAGTCGCCAATCTTCATCACTGCCTTCTGGAAGTGACTGACGGTATGAGCTTCCTGCACCAGTTGCGCGGTTTTGCCAAAGTAGGTGTTCGTGCCGGTGGCATACACCATGGCGTCGATTTCGCCCTGACGGATGATGGAGCCAGAATAGACCGCACCGCCGGGCTTGGCGGTGACGGGCAACGACTCGCCAGTCAAAGCGGACTGGTCTACCTCAATCGAATCGCCATCGAGCAATCGTGCATCGGCGGGAACGATGTCGCCGAGCCGCAGACGTACGACGTCGCCAGGTACGAGTTCACTCGCATTGGGATCCTCCCACTTGCCATCGCGCTTGACCTTGGCCTTGATCGCCAGTCTGGCCTTGAGAGCGGCGATGGCGTTGCCCGCCTGGTGTTCTTCCCAGAATCCAACCACGGCGTTGGAGAAAAGCAGAAGGAGGATGATGAAGAAATCCAGCCAGTGCTGGACCAGCGCAGACAAAATCACGGCGGCTTCAATCATCCACGGAATGGGACCCCAGAAGTAGGTGAGGAACTTCAGGAACTCATTCGTCTTCTTTTCGGTGATCTGGTTAGGTCCATACTGCGCTTGACGCTTTTGGGCCTCGGCTTGAGTGAGTCCGTCTGCAGATGCGCCCAGCTTTTTCATGAGCTCAGGCATGGGAAGGGACTTCAGATCATCCTTGGGCGCGGGCTTGGACTCCGGCTTCGGCTCAGACTTATCTGCATTGGGCGTCGGCTTCGATTCAGGCTTCGAATCGGGATTGTCAGGATTCGATGTCACGATGGTTGTTCTCCAGTTTTGGCTCCCTCCACCGGGTGCCAGTCCCGGGAAGGCTTGGAAGATCGTTGAACAGGTCCTGAAGAAGGCTCATTGGAGGCCTTTGAAATCCCCAAAAGTGGGCACATTTCACGCAGCATGTCGTCCATGCATCCCGGACTGGCGCTTGCAAAAAGTATTAACTTTCACAGGTGCAGACGCTGTGCAATTTTGCTCAAGAATGGCCGAACGACCGTGCACTTGGGGGATTGTGTCGGCTGCGCCAGGAGGCTGCGAGAACACTTTGCGATTTTCTTCCATGCGAAATACGGCAGGATCAAGACGGGCCATTTATCCGGCTGTTAGACAACTGCCCAGAATAAGCAGAATGGAACCAATCGCTGTTTCTGCTAGGGCGATACTGCCGTCGTGTACATGTAAAGAGGGAACGCACTGCGGCCGGTGATGCGAAAGGCGGTGACGAAGGAAGCGGGCAACGCGTCGATGTAAATTGGATTCAGGGTGGAAGGAGAATTGCGTGTAATGCGGTCTTCTCCGGAGTGGTTGGTATCATTCATCCATGCGTGAGGACCGAAAAGACCGCCGGCTCAACAAGCTCTAGCCTGTATCATTCGTGAATCTGTCTGAGCGCAGGCATATTGATGGTCTGGGCGGCTGAAAATGTGCATTTTGAGCCCGGTGTCAGATTTTGTTCTCAAGGAGGGGTTGCGTTTCATCTCTCCAGCTGT
>Ga0302187_10000446_pt1 | contig 38531 bp, 29 predicted proteins | sample II_Bog_E1_3_FD_202120 | JGI IMG/M metagenome (GOLD analysis project Ga0302187, IMG submission 202120) | Peat permafrost microbial communities from Stordalen Mire near Abisko, Sweden - II_Bog_E1_3 | ecosystem: Environmental > Terrestrial > Soil > Wetlands > Peat | place: Sweden: Abisko...
GCTCGCGGACCCGACGGTCAGCTCTACTTGTTCCCTCGGCTGGTCGCGAAGGGAAATTATTCGCGCATAGGCATTGCACGAGTGCGGTTCAATGAAACCGGCGATCCGACAGGCGTCGAAAGGCTCGGCATCGCGCTCGAGCCGGAAGCTGATTATGAGCGCCGGCCCAACGGCGGCGGCGGTTGCGAGGATCCGCGCGTGACTTATGTGGAACCACTTCAACACTACATCATGTCTTACACTGCATTTTCGCCCCAGGGTCCGCGCATAGCCCTGGCCATGTCGGAGGATCTCTTTCATTGGGAGCGTCTCGGTCTCGCAACCTATGCGCATTGGCACGGCACGGAATTGGGCAACGTGGATGACAAAGATGCCAGTTTCTTCCCAGTCGCAATTCCAAATCCATCCGAGCATCCGGAACTGGCGATGCTTCATCGGCCACTGTTCCCAGGCACTCGACCGGAGGAGACTGCCTGTTGTCCGACATCCCGCGAGGTGGATCTCGATCGGGAGAGCATCTGGATTTCGTATTGCCCAATGGCCCTGCAGGGACATGACCTCAATCGTCTTGGCAGGTTTACCTCCCATCACCGGCTGGCAATTCCAGTGTCGGCATGGGAAAGGCTCAAGATCGGCGCAGGCACGCCCCCGATCATGACCCGGCACGGTTGGCTGATTCTCTATCATGGCGTCAGCGAGAGGCCGCAACCGAACGCCTCTGAACACCATCTTTGCTATTCGGCCGGCGTGATGGTGCTCTCGAAGGAGCATCCGCAAATGATCCGTTATCGGTCGGCCGAACCGGTGCTCACTCCAGAACTGCCGGAAGAATGCCACGGGACTGTCGCCCATGTTGTGTTCCCTACCGGCATCGATCGGCGCGACGATCTGGGCGCCCCCGATCGCTTCGACGTCTACTATGGCATGGCTGACAATCGGATTGGCGCAGCGCGCCTCGACGTTCCGGACGAGCTACCAACGGATGCAGTCGCCAACGCGGCGGGAGTAAAGGTATAAAGCGTTCAATGGCCAGTCGCGCTGCCGCTCAGTTAACCGTTTATCGCCACTCGATCAAAACGGTGGAGTACAAAGAGCAGCAGGCTGCCAAACAGCTACGTGAAAGTCTCCACCGGCCGCCCTCCAGTGTTCTCATCTTGACAACAAGATCATTGGACAGACGATGGGTAGGGACAGGTTTCAAATATGTTTGGCTAGAATTCGGATCGGTTCGGAAAATGGAGGTGAGCTCATGCGCGTTCGTGGAGAGTGGCTGGTGTTGGCCATCCTGGCTGGTTGCGCTGTTGCCGCCAGAGGACAGGACGCGAAGGGAATCGTCGGGCAGGCTGTCCAGACCGAGCTGACCGCGGCCCGCGACGACCACTCCCGCTGGTTGTATTACGAGATCCCCTCCGCTTCGGTTACGCAGTGGGTGGCTGAAACGAGCAACGGCAACCTGCGGCGTGTACTCCGGCAGAACGGCCGCCCCCTTTCCCCGCTCGCACAGCATCGCCTCATGGATCGCTTTATCCAGGATGCGCAGACGCAGGCCAGGCAGCGCAAAGCCGGCCATCATGACGACAACCAGGCGGCGGAGATGCTGAGGCTCTTGCCCAAGGCCTTCGTGTGGACCATCACCGCCAGGAACGCAAGCGACACTACGCTGCACTTCAGCCCGGACCCCGATTTTCAACCGCCCGACTGGGAAACCCGCGTCTTCGCTGCCATGGAAGGGGACATGACGGTCGACAACGCGCAGCACCGCATCGTCAGCCTCAAGGGCCGCCTCATTCACGACGTCAAGTTCGTCTTCGGGGTGTTCGGCGATCTGAAGGCCGGCGGTACCTTCGATGTCGAGCGGCGCGAAACCGGCAAGTCGGTCTGGCAGATTACCCAGACCCATGTACATATCCAGGGCCACGCGTTGCTCTTCAAGAACATCTCCCAGAACGGGGACGACGTGCTCTCGCGGTTCCAGCCACTTCCCGGTGACATCTCTTTGCAACAGGCCGAGATCGAACTGCTCAAGCAGCCCGAATGACATCTTCGCCGCCTTCGGCGCCCGGTCATCGAAAGTGCAGCGGCTCATTCAGAGACTGTCTGGCACGGGCTTGAGGCACTCATTATGAGAGCAGGGTTGAGATTGAAATCAATCTGAGCCTCACCATTATTTTTCGCAATCAGAGTGCAGCATGATGATCGACCGGGGATTGACGCGGTAGCTCGGCCCTCCCACGCGAGACCCTTTTGCTCCTTCGGCAATGTCGTCCGGAGTGGGGAGAGAGGTATCCATAGCGCGACGCCAGCCCCCATTTGCGCTGTCAGCGACGGGCGGAAGCGCAAATTCCAACGGTTCCCAGTATGCGTTAATGGCGATGTAACGCACCTGGGTGCCGGCGAGATTATGCAGGGACAAGGCGAGGCTATGAGAGCTACGACCCCAGTCTGGCATTCCAATCTTGACGCCATGCCACTCGATACGGCTTTTGCTCAGGTAGTCCTCGAGTGTCGTTTGTCCACGTTTTCCCTTCTCAACGAAGTGGAGGCGCAGATGAATGATCTGCCGCACAAAGCGTAGAACGTCGGCGTTGGTCTGACAAAGGCTCCAATCGAACCAACTGGTTTCGTTATTCTGGCAATATGCATTGTTGTTCCCGAGCTGGGTTCGGCACACTTCATCTCCCATGAGCAACATCGGCGTCCCGACGGAGAGCAGAGTGAGCGCGAGAAGATTCCTGATCTGCTGCATCCGCAAGTGCTCGATGCCGTCATTGGCTGTCGGGCCTTCGATACCGCAGTTCCAGCTCAGGTTCGCATTTGTGCCATCCTTGTTCGACTCGCGATTTGCCTCATTATGCTTCGCATCGTATGAAACAAGATCGTTAAGCGTAAATCCGTCATGACAAGTCACGAAGTTTATGCTCTGTCCGGCATGCTGATCGTATTCTTGATACAAATCAGGGCTTCCCGAGATTCGCTCTCGGAGCTTTAGAGTCGTATTCTCGCCACCCTTGACAAAGCTACGGATGTCATCACGATATTTCCCATTCCACTCCTTCCATTTATCGTGACCAAAACTACCAACCTGATATAAACCGCCTGAGTCCCATGCTTCAGCGATCAGTTTTGTGCCTGCCAGCACTGGATCAGAGTCAATCTCCCAAATGATCGGAGGGTTCAGCATCGGTTTGCCCGACTCATCGCGCGAGAAAACTGATGCGAGATCGAAGCGGAAACCGTCGACGTGCATCTCCGAAGCCCAGTATTTTAGACTGTCGAGAATGAGGCGCTTCACAACGGAATGATTGGCCTTGAGAGTGTTGCCCGCACCGGTATAGTTCGCATATTTGGTCCTATCCCTCTCCAGTATGTAGTAGAAGCTGTTTTCGAGTCCGCGGAAGCAGAGTGTCGGTCCATTCTCGTCTCCCTCTCCGGTGTGGTTGTACACAACGTCCAGAATTACTTCGATGCCGGCCCGATGCAACGCTTTCACCATGGTTCGAAACTCATCCAGACAGACGAGTGGATCGTTGCAGGTGCTGTAACCGAGATGCGGCGCAAAAAAAGATACTGGCCCATAACCCCAGTAGTTATCGAGTCCGGGTGCGGCGTCTTGAATATCGAACTGGAACACTGGCAAGAGTTCGACGGCCGTGATCCCGAGATACTGGAGATAAGGGATCTTTTCGACGAGTCCGAGATACGTTCCTCTCTTGGTCTCGGTAACGCCGGAGTTTAAGTGGCGGGTAAACCCGGCCACGTGCATTTCGTAGATCACTGTCGCGCGAAACGGATGCTTGAGCGGCCGATCTCCTTCCCAGTCGAAAGTACTCAAATCAGCAACAACGCTCTTCATGGAGGTCGCTGCATTGTCTCCGGGGTGACTCGCAGCAGAACGATCATAGTGTTTGCTCACGGAAACGCTTTTGCCATATGGATCAACCAGAACCTTGAGGCGGTCAAACCGGTTTCCGTCGGATGCTTCGCCTGGACCATCGACGCGGTATCCGTAGAGTTGCCCAGCCACGATTCCGGGTACAAAGATGTGCCAGTAATGAGAAGTGCGATTGATCGTCGAATCGAGCTTTGTGACTCTGGCCGGTTGCTGAGCGTCGGCGTGATCGAAGAACAAGATCTCGACCTGAGTGGCATGGGCTGAGAAGATACTGAAGTTCACGCCGGCCGCAGTTAGCGTTGGACCCAGCGGGTACGCAAGACTTGCGCTTGTGCCCTCGGCGGCGGCATTGTAGGAGTCGGCGGATTTCCGATGGGGGTCCATGTATCGCTCCGTGTACTGGCTTTTGTGGATCTAACGCGAAATGAAGCGCTACTGTTGCGATGCGCAAGGTTTCGCATGCCAGCTCTACCCCCGCACCAAGTTGAGAACGAGGATCGACATGAGTATGATGCCGAGGATGATGGTATCCGAGAGTGCGCGTTGGTTGACGAGCTCTGATGGCGAGAGGGTGTTTTGTCTCGGATTTAGGGCATTGTAGTAGACAGAGAAGGTTTCACCTTGCGTCCTTGCAACTGACGATCTGAATTCGTCGTAGTAGATTTGTGCGTGGGCGTAATAGGTAAAGGAAACGATCACCTCGTCAGGGTCTTTGGTGACTCGCAGAGGCAACTTCCTAACTCTGGAAAGCTCACGATGGCACTCGGTAACTCTGGCCTCAGTCTCCATCCAGATTGGTAGAGCAATAGATTGCGCGGTGTCGTTACTGTGCTTCGCGTTGAATGCTCCTGCGGCACGCCCATTTTTTACCTCTTGCTTCCAGGCGCGAGGACCTGCTGCATTCAGGAGTTTCCGCGCCCGTTCCATGATTCCGAGATTGGCCATCAGCATCTCCTTTTAAATGCCAGACCCCAAGAAGCGGAGGCGGCTATCCCAAACCGCTTGCGATAGCCTGGCCTCCACCTCGATTTCAGCTCGACCACCTTTAACTGTCGGTGAACATTGCCTTCTCTGGATGTCCCTTGGCAAGCGGAGCTGGGGCGGTGGCATCACTGAAGTCCTTCGTCCATTGCCAGTTCCTGATCTCCGGCATATCCTCCAGATGCTCACGGATATAGTCGTGGTGGCGCTGCAATTCCAGGTTGAAGAAGTTGATCGCATTCTCCGCTTGTTGACGAAGACGGGGTATGTGCTTCAGCGCATCCAATGCAAGGTGGAAGCGGCTCATTTCGTTTAGAACCACCATATCGAACGGAGTTGTGGTCGTGCCGTGATCCATGTAACCGTGCACATGGAAGCGGCCTTCATTGGAGCGCCCGTGAACAAGCGTATGAATGAGCCAGCGATTGTTGTGGAAGGCAAAGACTACGGGCGCGTTTTCGGTGAAGAGCGCGTTGAACGACATTTCGTCCATCCCGTGCGAATGCTTGTCAGGAAACATCAAAGTCATCAGGTCGACAACGTTGACAACGCGCACTTTGATGCCCGGGACGTGTTTCTGCAGCAGCCAAGAGGCTGCGCAGGTCTCGATGGTCGGCACGTCGCCGGCGCAGGCCAGCACTACATCCGGCTCCCCGCCTCCGTCGTTGGTTGCAAACTTCCATGTGGACGCGCCGCGCGAGCAGTGCTCCAAAGCCTCGTCCATGTTCAGCCATTGGAGTTGCGGCTGCTTGCCGCAGGTGACGACATTCACGTAATTGCGGCTGCGCAGGCAATGGTCGAAGACGCTAAGCAGGCAGTTGGAGTCCGGTGGATAGTACACGCGGATCACTTCACTCCTGCGCGCCAGAGCATTGTCTACGTACCCGGTTGCCTGGTGACTGAAACCGTTGTGGTCATTGCGCCATGCATGACTCGTGAGCAGAACATTGAGAGAAGCGAGCGGCCTGCGCCAAGGGAAAGCTTCGCATTGCTCCAGCCATTTGGCATGTTGCGTCGTCATGGAATCAACCACCTGCGCGAAGGCCTCGTAGGAGGACCACATGCCATGGCGGCCTGTAAGCAAGTACCCTTCAAGCCATCCCTGGCAGAGATGCTCGCTCAGTACCTCCATTACGCGGCCATCCGGACCGAGTTCGTCGTCGATCGAGACAATCTCGGCCATCGAGCAACGCTTGGTGGCCTCGAAGATGGAGTTCAGTCGATTGGAATTCGATTCATCGGGGCAGAACATGCGAAAGTTCTTCGGATTCATTTTGAAGATGTCGCGGAAGAAATCTCCAAGCTTGCGTGGCGCCTCGGCGAGTACCTGACCGGGGCCAGGAATCTCAAGGGCATAATCCGTGAAGTCGGGCAGCGCTAGTGTGATCAGGGACCTTCCGCCATTGACATGAGGGTTGCCCCCCATGCGCCGGTTGCCGATTGGCGAGAGAGCCGCCAATTCTTCTACGAACTTGCCGTTCTCGTCGAATAGCTCTTCGGCCTTGTAGCTCTTCATCCAGGCTTCAAGGATCTTGAGATGCTCTGGATTTTCACGGACTGTTGCCAGCGGAACCTGGTGCGCGCGGAATGTGCCTTCGATGGGGATTCCATCCACTTCCTTCGGGCACGTCCATCCCTTGGGCGTGCGGAAGATGATCATAGGCCAGACCGGCTGCTTTTTGAATCCGCTTTTGCGAGCCTCCTGCTGAATTCCACGAATCTCGGCATAGCAATCTTCGAGGGTTTGGGCCAAGAGCTGATGCACGACTTCCGGGTCGTCGCCCTCAACGAAATAGGGCCTGTAACCTCTTCCCACATAGAGGGCCTTCAAGTCAGCATCGCTGGTGCGTCCCTGTGCAGTTGGCCCAGAAATTTTGTACCCATTGAGATGAAGGATGGGTAGAACCGCCCCGTCTCGCACTGGATTGACGAAGTTGACAGATTTCCAACTGCCTTCCAATGGGCAAGTCTCGGATTCGCCATCGCCGATGACGCAGGCGACAATCAGGTCCGGATTGTCGAAAGCCGCACCGAATGCATGGACCAGCGAATAGCCAAGCTCGCCGCCTTCGTGCATCGAATTCGGGACGTGCGGCCCACAGTGGCTGGGCACGCCGCCCGGAGTCGAGAACTTGCGGAACATGAGTCGCAGGCCATCTTCATCGCGTGTGATCTCCGGATGAACCTCGGTGTAAGAGCCTTCGAGATAAGAGCAGGCATTCAGCGAGGGGCCTCCGTGCCCCGGTCCCGAAATGTAGATGATGTCCGCATCGTGCTCTGTGATAAGCCGGTTTAAATGAATGTAGATGAAATTCTGTCCAGGCGATGTTCCCCAATGGCCGAGCAACCTTGGCTTGATCTGCTCTGCCTTGAGCGGCGAGCGAAGCAGGGGATTGTCAAAGAGGTAGATCTGGCCGATGCAAAGGTAGTTCGCGGCGCGCCAGTAGCGATTCATCTTGTCCAGCATCTCAGGCGAGAGCGGTCCCTTGGGCTTTGGTGCTCTCTCTTCGTTCTTGCCGTCGGCCGCAACCGCAGTCGACAGGCTCACATCAAAGATGAACCCGGATGAATTGCCAAACTGATCGAAGTTTTTGCTGAAGGGTTGAGGCGTGTCATCCTTCTCAACTTTGATGGGGAGTTTCGTGGTAGCCATATTGAATGTTCCTTTCGATTTCTTCGCAACTGGTAACAGCGTGTTGGGGTCGTTCGGATATCGGGTTTCTAGGGGCTTTCTGCGCTGGATCTCCGGCGTCATTTTGCCAGCAGATTTTTGATTGATTGCAATTCGAGGCAACGCTTTGCGGTGGTTTTCGGATAGGCCATCTTGAGCCCCTCTAACGTATCAAGGACGATTTGGGAGACCATCAACCGTGCGTTCTCCTTGTCGTCGGCGGGGACGATGTACCACGGCGCATGATGCGTGCTTGTCGCATGAAAGCAGTCTTCATAGGCCTTCATGTACTGCCTCCAGTATTTCCTCTCGTGAATGTCGGAGGTGCTGAACTTCCAGTTCTTGTCTGGCTCATCAATGCGCTCAAGGAATCGCTTTCGTTGCTCTTCGTAAGAAAGGTGGAGAAATATCTTGACAATCCGCGTGCCGTTCCTATGAAGGTGCTTCTCCAGGTCTACGATGGAGCCATACCTCTGCTTCCAGATGTCCTTCTCGTCGCGCAACTCCTCGGGAAGCCCCTGGCTTCGGAGAATCTCCGGATGCACTCGAACAACTAGCACTTCCTCGTAATAGGAACGGTTGAATATGCCGATCCGTCCGCGCTCGGGAAGGCGGCACGTAGTGCGCCAGAGGAAATCGTGTTCAAGTTCCTCGGCGCTTGGTTGTTTGAAGCTGAAGACCTCGCAGCCCTCCGGATTGACCCCGGACATGACGTGCCGGATGGCGCCGTCTTTGCCGGCGCCGTCCATACCTTGGAAAATCAGCAACAGCGCGTATTGGTTGGACGCGTAATGAAGCTGCTGCAGCGCGCTCAGCTTCTCCATGTGTTGGTGCAAAAGTTCCTTGTACTGCTTATTCGACTTGCAATAGGGAGGGACAGTCGTCGGCCATTTACTGAGGTCAACCTTTTTGTCTGGCGGCACGCAGAAATCCTTTGAACTGATTTGTATGTTGGATCTGTCAGTCATGCCATCCCCGCTGTTTGTGTCTGTTTATTTGTTGATTTCATTTTTCTGACGCTCCAACTCCGCCTTCTCCCAGGCCTGAACGGTTTGAACGTCCTCGCGCCCTAGCTCCTCGTAGAGTTCATGGACTCGATTGACGAGCTGAGGCGACACATCAGACTGCGCTTTGTCATTAGCTTCCGGCTTCGGCTCATCAGCGTTGGTTTCCAACTTCGGCTGATCGGCCTTGGCATCGGTCGCACGTGTGTCGGCCTTGGCATCGGGCTTCGGTTCGTCAGCCTTGGCCTCAGGCTTCGGTGCATCGGCCTTGGCTTCGGGCTTCGGCTCATCAGCTTTGGCATCAGGCTTCGGCTGGTCAGCTTTGGCATCGGGCTTAGTCTCATCAGCCTTGGCATCAGGCTCTGGAGCATCGGCCTTGGCTGCCGGCGTCGCCTCGGCTTTGACATCGGGCTTCGGCCCTGCCTTGACAGGATCGAAAATCTTGTATGCAAGCAGTTTCACGCGATCGTTGACAAGGGCCCAGAGCAGAGCGTAAGCCCAAACGAACCCCGCCCACTTCCAGCCGAGCGGCGCCATGAAGAGCCCATAGACCGCAATCAATGTTGCTATGGTCTGTGTGCCAAGCACCGCTATCCATAGGATCCGCGCTGGGCGTATGGACCAGAATGGACCGCGGGTACGTGTGAGGAAGATGGTCAAGTGCCCGGCCACCGAAAGCTTCAGGTACATCAGTGTCTGGACATGCAGGCGGTCGAAGTGAAAGACGCGCTCGCCGAGATAGAACAGAGCAAACGCAGCAATAACCCCGATGACTCCCAGCACTGTGGAGATTGCCAGCACGAGCCGCATGTTCCAGGCTTCGGGCTTGTTCTTGTAGAGGACGTTGTCATAAGCGATGGACAGGATAGCTCCATCGTTGAGAAGCGCCAGCATGACGATCATCACGGCGGTGAGGGGATAGAAGTTGAACACCAGGATGGCGAGCGTCATGAAGAACAGCACACGCAGCGTCTCCGCGATGCGGTAGATGGCGTAGCTATTCATTCGCTGGAAGATGCGGCGGCTTTCCTTGATGGCGTCGATGATCACCGACAAGCCGGAGGTGAGCAGCACAATGGATGCTGCTGCCCGCGCCGCATCTGTCGCGCCGGAGACGGCGATCCCGCAGTCGGCCTTCTTGAGCGCGGGAGCGTCGTTGACACCATCTCCAGTCATGCCAACGATATGGCCGTGTTTCTGCAGCACGTCAATAATGTGAAACTTGTGTTCGGGAAAGACCTGCGCAAAGCCATCGGCGCCTTCAATAGCCTTGGCCTGCTCCGGGGTCGCATCCTTCTTAAGGTCGCCTAGTGAGTTGGCATCCAGGATGTTCGACCCCAGCCCCAGTTGTTTCGAAGTTTCTCGGGCGATGGCAATTTGATCGCCCGTAACCATCTTGATCTTCACGCCCATCTGGCCGGCGCTTACGATGGTTGCTTTGGCTTGCTCGCGCGGCGGATCGAACAGCGGCAACATTCCGACAAACTTCCACTTGCCTTGCTCATCGGCCCGTGCCACGCCGAGGGAACGAAAGCCGCGTCCCGCAAATTCATTTACGGCCTTCTCTACCGCAGGCTTGACCTCAGTGGCGTTTGTCGACATCTCCAGGATCACCTGCGGCGCACCCTTGGCCACAAAGAACTGCTTCCCGTCCGCTCCTTTGACAGTGGCTTCCGTGCGCTTATGCACCGGATCGAAGGGCTGAAAATGCAGCACTTGAAAGCTCTTCAGTTCCTTGTCATCTTTCACGCCGCCAATCACGGCAAGGTCGATGGTGTCCTTGTCTTCCGCGCGCGAGGCGAGTGCGGCCCACAGAATGATTTGATCGGAAGCGATACCGTCGACGCTGAAAGGATCACCCAGCGTGAGTTTGTTCTGAGTGAGTGTGCCGGTCTTGTCCGAGCACAGCACATCCACGCCAGCCAGTTCCTCAATCGCCGACAGGCGGGTCACAATTGCTTCCTTCTTCGCTAGGAGACGCGCGCCGACGGCCATCGTCACCGATAAGACAGTGGGCATCGCGACAGGAATCGCGGCAACCAGAAGCACCAGGCAGAATTCCAGCGTCGTGAGGACCTTGTCACCACGGAAGAGCGCGACGATCAGGATTAGCACGACCAGAGCTACGGCGAGGATGATCAGGTAGTCGCCAATCTTCATCACAGCCTTCTGGAAGTGACTGACAGTATTGGCCTCCTGCACCATTTGCGCGGTCTTGCCGAAGTAGGTGTTCGTCCCGGTGGCGTACACCATCGCGTCGATTTCGCCCTGACGAACGATTGACCCTGAAAACACCGCTCCGCCAGGTTTGGCGGTGACGGGCAAGGACTCGCCAGTCAGTGCGGACTGGTCCACCTCGATCGAATCGCCATCGAGCAGGCGCGCATCTGCCGGCACGATGTCGCCGAGCCGCAGACGGACGACGTCTCCCGGTACCAGGTCACTCGCTTTGGGATTCTGCCATTTGCCATCTCGCTTGACTTTCGCCAAGATCGCCAAACGGGCTTTCAGAGCGGCGATAGCGTTACCGGCCTGATGCTCTTCCCAAAATCCAACCACGGCGTTGGAGCAAAGCAGAAGGAGGATGATAAAGAAATCCAGCCAGTGCCGGACCACGCCCGAAAGGATCACAGCGATTTCGATCATCCACGGAATGGGGCCCCAGAAATACGTGAGGAACTTGAGGAATTCATTGGTCTTCTTTTCCGTAATCTCATTCGGACCGTATTGCGCCAGGCGCTTCTCAGCCTCGGCCTGAGTAAGCCCGTTTGCCGATGACGCGAGCTTCTTCAAGAGCTCAGGCATGGGAAGGGACTTCAGAGCATCCTTGTCATCCTTCGGAGCCGGCTTGGAGTCCGGCTTCGGCTCGGGCTTATCTGCATTGGACGTCGGCTTCGATTCGGGCTCATCTGGATTCGATTTCACTTGTGACCGTTCTCCTGTTCCTCCTCCATCCGCCAGGCGCCAATCCCGAAAAGGCGTGGGGATTCGCTGCACAGGCGCTGAAGAAGAAGGCTCATTGGAGCCTTTTAAATTTGCAAAAAAACGGGAGCATTCACCCCGCAAGCTGCCTAGCTGTTCCAGACAGCCTCCTGCAAGAAGTATCAGTACACGTAGACGCGGACGCTGTGCTGTTTTGCTCAAGAATGGCCGAGCGGCCACTCACCTGGAGGTTGTGCGGAAGGCCGTTCGCGGGGCTGAGATCCGTTGGGGCAAGTACGCAGAGCTGCAACCGCGCGGACAAGACTTCCCGTTTCGAACTCGCCCTAAATCCCATCTCTTGTGTGATACAGATCTATTCTGAGGTCAGCCCAGGAAATAGACTTCACCCAGCGAGTGGGGATCAGCATTGAGCGGCCGTGCAACCAGTCCCCAGCTTTCACATCTAAGTAGCCGAGATGCCAGGAAGCCTCGTCCATGATCAAGCCTTCCAGGCGCCCAATCTCGCCGTCTGTGGCCCAAACCTCATAATTAAGTAAATCCCGGACGCTGCGGAGATGCGGGTCTTCTTTGGTGTGGACAGGGTATTTCCTTCCGGTCGGAATTGAAGCTCCGCCCTCAAAGTGGGTGGATACCCAATAGGCCATCTTCCCCCAATATTCCTCCATCGCAATTTCTTGTTGGCGAGTAACCGGCTGTTCGGTATCGACATCAGGACTGTCGCGCACTTGCTCTTTCGTCAAGCGGACAAGGATCGTTCTCTTCGTCCAATCAGGCTGTTCGACCACTGAAATCGCAAGAACCACATCTCGCCGTTTGAACCAGGTCCCCACGTCAACTACCAGATAATGAATCCTCCATGAAAGGCCGTCGAAAAGAAAGTTGCTGACAGTCCCTATTTCGCCGTCCGCTGCTATCACAGACGAGCCTTTCAAGGTTTCCAGGTCGAGAAGCATATTCCTCCTGCAGGTCGAAGGTGATATTAACCGCGCATGAACGAGAAGACTGTTCCGCTTTGAACAGCATATGTAAAAGAAGATCCCGACATAGAACAGCTGATAGAATCAATCATCTAGGAAGTTGATTCAGCCACCGTTCCAGATTGTCCCTTCCCGATGCGCGACCGCCATGAGCCATTTCCGCCCACTTTTCTTCATTGTTGGTTTGTATGGAGAATGGTCACACGCTCAAAAAACACAACGTCGTCATTCATGCAGCATGGCACTTTGCGATTGAGTCTTTCGCATAATATCTTCACTTCGAAGAATGAGTCGCATGGCATCATTCCAAGCCACGGTCAGGACTTTTGCAACGTCTGCTATGGTCTGAGGGTGCCGTTCTGGTCGATCCAGCCGCCTCGAAAGAAACGGTGATGCACCATGCTCTGGGCAAGCAGAAAAACGGAGACGGCCAACCCAATCAGAAACAGGAATTGTCCAATTTGGAACCAGGGCGACTTTTCTCTTGTACGGGTGGCCTTATCCGAATTATTAGTCATCCGAACTACCTCCCTGCCAAGTCAAGCGACTACCGTAATAATGCTATTTGTGCGCCTGAACCGACACAACGGTCTGCACTAATTTGCTCAATATCGAAAATTGCCGACCAGGCCCTATGAGATGATCGCGCATCTCAGCTCAATCTGAAATCACTTCTTGCATTACTAAACCGCTAAAATGATACTGCGTTTGCGCGGGTTCGCAGGATGGGATCCGCCGTTGAGGCCAGTAGAGCGCTATAGCGCCACGATGCTCTGCAGCGGCTTTGCGGTTCGGCTGAAAGTATCGTTGGGGCACCGGACGTTGCACTCATTATTGGCGGCCTGTGCCGCTGCCTTTGCTACCACCACTCCATTGAGCGGTTTGAAGGAGTCTTTTCGCCGGTTTCCGGCTTGGCTGAGTGAAGAAGCAGGAGGGGACACTGCACGAGCTTAATGACCTTCTCGGCGATCGATCCAAACACAAGTGGATGCCAGCCAGATATTCCGTGCGTGGAGATCACTACGAAGTCGATTTTTTCTCGTTCCGCCACCTCCATAATGGCCCCCGCAATGTCATTCGCAAGTTCGACACTGGAGCCTGACTCCACTCCCTTTTTAGTGAGAACCGCCCGAACCTTCGCCAGATGCTGCTCAGCACGCGCCTTCTCCTTCTGTTGAAACTGCACCTGAGGAACAGCATATTCGGACGTAAAGGTCGAGAAGATCGGAAGGACATTCACAAGGAAGAGCTCGGCATGGAAGTGCAAAGCGAGGTCGGCCGCTGTCTCCAAGGCCGTTTGGGACGATGGGCTGAAGTCGATAGGCAACAGAATCTTTGTAGGGATGGACTCAGAAGCATGACGTTCTGACATGACGCTCTCCTCGGCGGACCAAAGTCGCGGTCCAACACCATTGTTTTCTCCGGGGAAAACAATGACTGTGCCGTTTTGCACAGTTCCGCCCCAATGCGCCCGATGTGTTCCTCTTTCAGTCAAGTGAAGTGCTGGCACTGGGATGGCGGACCTCTCAGATGAGCAATTGTGACCGGCATTCCTGAACTGGCATGTTCGATACTCGCGACGCAGCGTCAGTGCATACGGCCGGATTTGAAGATGCGTTACGCCGACAGACGATGCCGCAACAGATGCTTCTATTTACGTGTACCGGCAGCCCATCGCGGGTGAGGGAAGAAGAGTGATGAGAATCCTAATGGCAGTTGACGATTCGTCGTTTGCTAAAGATGTGCTTCGCGCCGTTGTAACCGGAATCCGTCATGAAAATACTGACGTCCTTGTTTTACACGTGCTGCAACCAGTAGACACTGTGCCTCCGCCTGAGATGGCCCAAGGTTATGCTCCTGAGTTGGAAGATGAGAAGCCGCCAGCTCGTGCATTGGTCGAGGAGATTGCGGCCGAGCTGCGCAGCGCTGGATTTGTGGCACAGACGGGTGTGCGAATTGGAGACGTAACAGACACCATTCTCGACAGAGCAGTCGAATGGCGTGCCGATCTAATAGCGGTCGGTTCACACGGGCAAAGAAGCATCCACGACTTCTTGCTCGGCAGTGTCGCGGAGTCGGTCGCTCGTCGAGCAGGATGCTCCGTGGCGATCATTCGCCCACCGCTCAGCACCTGAAGAACTCCCTGGCATAGGCACGCACGATGCATGAGCAATTCGGAGCAGATATGGATGCGTGCCGATGAAAGTCTGGTTTCGCACATGGCTTGAAGTCTCCAGGACCATGTGAATGTTATGAGCGGATGGTGGCGATGAATGCGATTCTTCATTCTCCGGATCTTGGTAAGTATGTACGATTGCGAATTGACCGCCAAGCCGGCCAGAACTAATTCGAATCGGCGCCTCTGTGTGACGGTTGATCGAAAGTGGAGTGAACATGACAGAAGCATTGACATCACCTATTGAGAGCGCTGCATGGAAGGTCCTTGAGGCTTACGCCGCGACAAACCGCACTCTCAGTCTTAGGGATCTCTTCGGGCAGGATCCAACGCGGGGAGAGCGCCTCAAAGTTGAGGCGGCAGGAATCTACCTCGATTATTCGAAGAACCGCATAACCGACGAAACCGTGGGACTTCTCCTGCAACTTGCCGAGGAGTCTGGCTTGCGTTTACGCATCGACGCCATGTTTCGAGGAGAAAAGATCAACGTTACCGAGAAGCGAGCGGTTCTGCACGTGGCCTTGCGAGCCCCGAAGGGGCAAGAGATTTTCGCCGATGGAGTGGACGTTGTCCCACAGGTGCATGCCGTCCTGGACAAAATGGCCGTGTTCTCGAACATTGTGCGAAGCGGCGAATGGAAGGGCTATACCGGAAAACCAATCCGCAATGTCATCAACATCGGCATTGGTGGGTCCGACCTTGGCCCAGTCATGGCCTACGAGGCTCTGCGCCACTATTCCCAGCGCGATCTCAATTTCCGGTTTGTTTCGAACGTTGACGGTACGGACATCGCCGAAGCGACGCGCGATCTGGATGCTGCGGAGACGCTCTTCATCCTCTCATCAAAGACCTTCACAACTCTTGAAACGATGACTAACGCGCACACAGCTCGTGCCTGGGCACTTGAAACGCTGAAGCACTCCGCAGCCATCGCAAGACATTTTGTTGCCGTCTCGACCAACGCCGAAGAAGTCGAAAAGTTCGGCATCGACACGGCCAACATGTTCGGCTTTTGGGATTGGGTCGGTGGACGGTATTCGATGGACTCGGCGATTGGGCTCTCCACCATGATCGCGATCGGCCCGGACAATTTCCGTCACCTGCTTAATGGCTTCCATGAGATGGACGTCCATTTTCGCACCGCTCCCTTTGAACGCAATCTTCCCGTTCTCATGGGCCTCCTGGCAATCTACAACAACAACTTCCTAGGCGCGCAAAGCGTCGCGGTTCTGCCTTACGAACAATATCTGAAGCGATTCCCGGCCTATTTGCAGCAGTTGACAATGGAAAGCAACGGCAAGCACGTAACACTGGATGGAACGGGAGTCGAATACCAGACTGGGCCGATCTATTGGGGAGAGCCAGGCACCAACGGCCAACATTCCTTTTATCAACTTATCCACCAGGGAACCAGACTCATTCCCTGCGACTTCATCGCGTTCGGTCAGCCGCTGAATCCCATCGGCAGGCATCACGACATCCTTCTGGCCAACGTCTTCGCGCAAGCCGAAGCATTGGCTTTTGGCAAGACCACGCAGGAAGTCGAGGCGGACGGCACGCCACCGTGGCTCGCGCCTCATCGCACCTTCGACGGTAATCGGCCGTCCAACACGATCTTGCTGGAGCGGCTGACCCCGGCGGCGCTGGGGAAGCTCGTTGCATTGTACGAGCACAGCGTTTTTACCCAGGGCGCTATCTGGAAGATCGATTCTTTCGACCAGTGGGGAGTGGAACTCGGGAAGGTGCTGGCCCAGCGCATCATCCCCGAACTCGAGTCCCCAAAAGAAGAGAATCTCAAGCACGATAGCTCGACCAACGCTTTGATCAAACAGTACCGCAGCATCCAGAAGGGAAGCGCAGGATGAATGCAACCGCAGTTAATCCTGTCGTAGCCAGCCGCCCGGTACAGGCTCCAGCCGCGAGCCAAAGGTATGTCTATATTGCTGCAATTTTTGCTGCAATTGGCGGCCTGCTGTTTGGATACGATACCGGAGTGATCTCCGGCGCGCTCATTTTCATCAAGCGAAGTTTTGGACTGTCCATCTTCCAACAGGAGCTTGCTGTCAGTTCGGTTCTAGTTGGTGCTGCGGTTCTCGCGATCACCGGAGGCAGCCTCTCGGATCGATTCGGTCGCCGAAAGATGCTGCTCATTACTTCGGTCGTTTTTATTGCGGGCGCATTGGTATGTGCCGCAGCAAGTTCGATTCAGATACTCATCCTTGGGCGAGTCGTCGTGGGGATGGGCATCGGACTTGCGAGTTCTGTCGTTCCTCTTTATATCTCCGAGATCTCTCCAGCGAAAGCGCGCGGCTGGCAGGTGTCGCTCTTTCAATTGGCAGTTACGGTCGGAATCCTGGTTGCATATGTTGCAGACTATGCTTTCACGCCTTCGGCTGCGTGGAGATGGATGCTCGGTCTTGCCGTGATTCCGGGCGCGCTGCTTGGCGCGGGCATGCTCTTCTTGCCTGAAACCCCTCGATTCCTCGCCCGGCATGGGCACTTCGATCTCGCCCGTACAGTATTGGTCAAGATTCGAGGTACACAAGACGTTGAAAAAGAACTTCTGGAAATCAAGGAGTCATCTCAGGCATCGGCTCTGCGCGGGCACATCTCCGACTTGCTCCTGCCCGCCCTCCGGCCAGCCCTGATTATCGGCATCTTCCTTGGAGTGTTCCAGCAAGTCACAGGAATCAACACCATCATTTATTACGCGCCCTATATCATTCGCGCAGCGGGAATCTCCTCGATTCAAGGCTCGATTCTTGCCACCGCAGGAATCGGTACAGTGAACGTGGTCATGACCCTGGTCTCGATGTGGCTCATCGATCGCGTGGGAAGACGGCCGCTGCTGTTGACTGGTATTGCCGGGATGATCGTCAGCCTGGGCGCGATTGGTTATGTTTTCCATTTGTCAGGGCCAGGCAGAGGGCTTGCGGATCTTGCCGTTATCAGTCTCATGTTCTACGTGGCTTCGTTTGCCATCAGCCTAGGACCGATCTTTTGGCTCATCATCGCTGAGATTTATCCGTTGAAGATTCGCGGTCTGGCGACCGGGATCGCAGCCGGGATAAGTTGGATTGCCAACTTTGCCGTCTCTCTCACCTTCTTGTCGCTCTTTAAGTTGCTGGGGCCAAGCTTGACGTTTTGGATGTATGGCGTGCTTGCAATCGGTTCGTGGCTCTTCTGCTACCATCTTGTGCCGGAAACAAAGGGGCGCACTCTGGAGGAGATCGAGGCCAGCTGGCATAAGAGGCCGGCGGTAATTCAGCTGGGCGCGAACAGTGCATAGGGCCACGGCCTGTTCTGCATCGTCGCCATCAACGCGTTATACCACCGGAATCGATCCGGACCTGTGGGGAATCGTAATGAGAACGCTGCAGTTGTTTGCTTTCGTTGCATTTTGTCTTACTGCCGCCGGCCAGACCGGAACCGCCAATTCTGGCTCTACCCAACAGAGCACGAAGACCGGGGAAGTCGCAACCCATACAAGTCTGCAGCAGGTACCTGACGATCTTCGGCAGGAACTCGACCGGGACGCTGTTGCGCTGTCGAGGATACCAGCGGACCCGATTCTCAAAACTGATCCTTTTGGAGCAATTATCGAGCCATTTGAACGGCTAACGGATCGTATCAACGAGTCTGCAAAGCTCAAAATCGGCGCGACCTACACCTTCTTGAGCCAATATGCAACAGCTGCACCGGATGGTGTGCGGCACGATCAAACCAGCGGCCGGGCTGATTTCACTGCCGCCTGGAAGGTATACGACCATGAAAGCACGTCGGGGATGATCAGTTTGCTGGTGCGTTCGAAGACTAACATCGGCATCAGCCAACAGTTCAATCTGAGCGATAGGCTCGGGTCGGGACTGTACCTCAATTGTCTGCAGGCAGGGGGTCCGCAGGAACCGATCACGGTGGATGTTCTCTACTGGCGTCAGGATCTCTTCAACAAGAGGCTTTCACTCTATGCCGGAAAAATACATCCCAACGAATACATCAGCCTCAGCATGTTCAATAATGACGAGACTGCGCAGTTTCTGAACGGGAGCGATGACACCAACCTGACATTTAACTCTGATGGGGGGTATGCGGGTGGAGCTGCGGTTGAACTGCAAATAACCACGCATACTTATATGCACGCTCTCGCCGTGGATACGGAAGGGTCGCCGCAGTCAAACCTCAAAACGCTAGTCGACCGCAAGTATATGGAGTCGATTGAACTTGGCTGGCTGGGCGGTTCGCCCGGCAGGAAGTTCCGGAACTATCGGATGGATTTCTGGCGAGACGATACACAATCGCTCGGCAGCGGCGTTGGCGGGGGCATTGGTTTCGAGCATGAACTGCGTAGTGGATGGACACCCTTCGGAAGATTTGGCTTTGCGTCGAACACAGGAACCTCGATTAAGCAAGTGGAAGAGCTTGGCCTGGACCAGGTGAAGCCATTCGGAAGACGGGGAGACTTGTTTGGCATTGCTATAACTCACTCTGAACCGACGTCCGGCGCCAAACATCACGAGAGCGTATTGGAGACGTTTTACCGGCTTCGATTGACGAAGACTGTTGACCTTGGCCCGGACCTGGAGATTTCAAGCCACCCCACGTATGCGAGCAAAGCCTATACCACCGCATTGCTGGGGGCGAGAATGCGGATCATTTTCTGAATGACAGAGCGCTCAAGAGGTCGAGGGCATGTTTCGGGAATCGTGCGATATTAATCAGCGGATGGTGAGCAGTCTTGCACATACTGCTGCACTTCCATCCACTATTGTGACCACGGAGCTATTCATGGGAGGTGGTTCCTCCTCTGCGGTGCCATATCAATTCGGCCAAGTGTCATGCTTCATTTGTGACTCAAGGCAGATTCATCCCTAAAGAAAGCGGACTGACAAAATGCTAGAACAATTGCGGACTGAGGTTCTCGAAGCGAATCTGGAGCTTCAGCGGCGTGGACTGGTCCTCTATACGTTTGGCAATGCTAGCGGTATCGATCGAGAACGCGGACTCGTCATTATCAAGCCTAGCGGCGTCCCTTATGACAAACTCAAAGTCGAGGACCTGGTCATCGTTGGTCTGGACGGAACCCGCGTTGAAGGTGATTTGAACCCGTCTTCCGATCTGCCAACACACATTCTCCTTTATCAGGCGTTTACGGCTATTGGCGGCGTGGTTCACACTCACTCCGAATTTGCGACATCGTGGGCGCAGTCTGGCCAACCGATTCCTTGTTATGGTACCACCCAGGCAGACTACTTTCGCGGGGATGTCCCAGTGACGGACCCGCTAACTGACAAGGAAATCGAGTCTGCCTATGAACGAAACACGGGAGAAGTAATCCTGAGACGTTTTCAGGATCTGGACCCCATGGCGCAGCCCGGCGTATTGGTGGCAAATCATGGTCCGTTCGTCTGGGGCAAGACGGCTACCGAAGCGGCATTCAATGCTGTAGTCGTCGAGTACATCGCGCGCTTGGCCTACCGCACAGAATTGATCAATCCGAAGAGCCATCAGGTGTCCGCCGCTCTCTTGCGCAAACACTATGAGCGCAAGCATGGTCCCGAAGCATATTACGGCCAAAAGCAGGTTTGAAGAAGTTGGTTGTATCAGTGGAGTTGCAGGCAAATTGAAAAATCGAGGGCCTGAATCATGGCACGGCTTTTTATTGGTAATCACATCGCCCAATCTGGTTTGGCTTTCCTCCTGCCTTCCAGCGTGTTAGCCCATCTCTCGATTATCGACATTATTATCATCACCAGTTACTTTGTGATGGTTGTATGGATTGGTTTCTACCTCAAGGGCCAGTCCAATACCGGTTTGGACTTCTTCATGGCCGGACGGCAGATGTCGGCGTGGATTGCGGGTCTGAGCTTCCTTTCAGCGAATCTCGGATCGCTGGAGTTGATGGGTTGGGCCGGATCAGCGTATCAGTACGGTATCCTGGCAGCCCACTGGTATTGGATCGGGGCTATCCCAGCCATGCTTTTCATGGGTCTGGTGATGATGCCGTTTTATTACATCTGCAAAACAAATTCAGTCCCAGGATATCTGAAGCTTCGTTTCGGGGAATCCAGCCGAGTGTTGTCAGGCGTCTGTTTTGCCTTCATGACAATCCTGATGAGTGGCGTCAATATGTTCGCCATGGCGCTGGTGATGAAGGTAGTTCTTGGATGGAACATCTCCTTCAGCATTCTGATGTCTTCGCTGGTCGTCGCTCTCTATGTGGGGTTGGGCGGCTTGCGTTCGGCGATCTTCAACGAGGTGTTGCAGTTCGCGCTCATCTGGTGCGGCGCGCTTCTGGTTCCCATTCTCGGATTGATCGAGGCTGGTGGCTGGCATAACCTGCAGGCCAAAATATTGATGAACTACCACACTTCGGAATACACCCATCTTTGGAAGGGGCTGGGACAGTTCAATACAAATGCGATGGGAGTGCAATGGACCGGCATCGTGTTCGGCCTGGGCTTTGTCATCTCCTTTGGGTATTGGACCACTGATTTCCTCGTTGTGCAGCGCGCCATGGCCGCAAAGAACCTTCGCGCGGCGCAGATGGCGCCAATCATCGCAGCAGCATTCAAGATGGCAATTCCTTTCTTTGTCATCCTCCCCGGCCTGCTCGGCTTGGTTGTGTTGCACAACAACGATGGAACGCTCATGCACCTCGTGGGCCAGGATGCAGTCAGCACTGCAAATCCCAATAGTTACAACGAAGTTCTCCCCCTGATGATGGAGCGATATCTTAGCCCTGGCCTTCTCGGACTTGGAATCACGGCCCTGATTGCAGGGTTCATGTCCGGCATGGCGGGCAACGTGAGCGCATTTTCCACGGTATGGACCTACGACATTTACAAGCCCCTGATCAAAAAAAATGGGACCGACTCACACTATGTCTCGGTAGGCCGCTGGGCCACAGTCCTTGGTATCGTGGTCAGCATCGGGACAGCGTACCTGGTAATGCAGGCGGCAGGCATAATGGATTACGTCCAGGCGCTGTTCAGCTTTTTCATCGCGCCACTGCTGGGTACGGTGCTCGCTGGCATGTTCTGGAAGCGGGCGACCAAGGCGGCCGGTTTCTGGGGATTGCTTGTTGGCACCGTAACATCTGTCGCCCTTTATGCCTGGGTCAGGGTGGATCCAACGGCGCTTCGCTACGTGGCGTTCTCCTCCGATGCAAAGGCAATGGCAGCGGATCTCTATCGTGCGCTTTGGGCCTTTTCGTCATGCGCCCTTGTCACTGTCATTGTCAGCTACTGCTCCAAGCCAAAGCCTCTCTCTGAGTTAGCCGGACTGGTGTATGGGGCCACCACCCTTCCGCATCAGGAGCGAATGCCGCTTCTCAAGAACCACTGGTTCTGGGCTGCAATCGTGATCACCGTGTTCTTCGTCCTCAACATAGTCTTTTATTAGCGCCCGCGGGCAGGAGCAGCAAAATGCAAATCTCAGGCAAGATTTCAATCTGGTTTTTCATCGGTGTCTTACTGGCGTTCTATGGGGCACTGATTTTTGGATCCGGGATTTATGAACTTGTCACCGGGATTCTGCCTAATGTAGTGCTCGCTCGATTGCATGCGCCTGTCTGGTGGGGCGGAATGATGCTTGCGCTTGGCCTGTTTTACTGCATTCGCTTTGTACCGGGCAAGAAACAAACGAACTGAAAAGCAGAGGAGAAGTGGCGGAATGGCTTCTAACAAAGCAATCACAATGGGTATCATCGTTGGCAATCGGGGTTTCTTTCCCGGCCATCTTGCCAAGAGTGGCCGCGAAGAGATGATCGCAGCATTCAAACTTGCAGGTATCACACCGATCGTGCTCAGTCCGGAGGAAAGCCGGTATGGAGCGGTCGAGACGTATGACGAAGCACAGCGTTGCGCGGAACTCTTCAAACGCCATGCCAGCGAAATCGTCGGTATCGTAGTGACATTGCCAAACTTCGGCGAGGAACGTGGGATCGTCGACGCGATTCGGCTCGCAGAGTTACACGTCCCGATCCTGGTGCAGGCAACCCCGGACAAGACCTCGAAGATGGAGATCGCTGACCGGAGGGACAGCTTCTGCGGTAAGATGTCCCTCTGCAATAACCTGATGCAGTACAAAGCTGCTTACTCTTTGACAAAGGTGCACACAGAGGACCCGGCCTCGGAGCAATTTCAAAAGGACCTGGCTTGGTTTTCCGCTGTTTGCCGCATTGTTCGTGGGCTGAAGAATGTACGCATCGGAGCAATCGGCGCTCGACCGGCTGCATTCAATACGGTTCGCTACAGCGAACGAATCCTGGAATCCAACGGAATCACCGTCGCCCCAGTTGACCTGTCCGAAATCTTCGGGCGAATCGCCAAGCTCAGTGACAATGATGATGCAACTCAAGCAAAGCTGGCAGCCATCAAAAAATATGTTTCGACAGCCGGGATACCGGATGCAGCACTGTTGAAGATGGCGAAGCTTGGCACGGTCATCGACACATGGATGAATCAGGAACACATCGATTTCAGCGCGATACAGTGTTGGACCTCTCTTGAAGAGAACTTCGGGGTTGTGCCTTGCACCATCATGAGCATGATGAGCGAACAGTTGATCTCAAGTGCCTGCGAACTGGATGTTTCTGGCGCACTGAGCATGTACGTGCTGGCACTGGCCTCCGGAACCCCTTCGGCGATCATGGACTGGAACAACAACTACGGCGACAATCCTGACCGGGCGGTCTGTTTCCATTGCTCCAACCTGCCCAAGCATTTCTTTAACCCGGTTGACTTGAAAATGGACTTTCAGCAAATCATTGCCGGGACAGTTGGCAAGGAAAATACCTTTGGGACCTGCGTGGGACATGTAAAGGCAGGAGCCATGAGTTATGCGCGCTACTCCACTGACGATCGTCGCGGCGTCATTCGCGGATATACCGGTCACGGGCAGTTCATCAATGACCGCCTCGAAACCTTTGGCGCTACTGGCGTAGTGGAGATTCCGAAACTGCAGAAGCTGTTGAAGTTTATCTGCCGTGAAGGATTTGAGCACCACGTGGCGGCCAGCTTCTCAGAGACTGCTCCGGCGGTTCACGAGGCTGCCATCCGCTATCTTGGATTCGAAAGCCATTACCATCCCGAGATCGAAGACTAGATTCGTCGTTTTGATGCCTCGGATGTCTACCAGCCAGCGCCGACCTGCTCGACGCAATTCCATCCGTCCTGGCTGTCCGCCTACAGCGAGGCGCCTAGCCTTAACCAACCAGAGAGCTTGAGAAACGAGCAAGCGGATGACGATTGTTGCTGGTGTCGATTTCGGAACTTTAAGCGTGCGTGTGTCGGTCCTGGATAGCGACGGGAGCAGGCTAGGGGCGGCAACATCCGCATATCCGCTGCATCGAAAGCGAGATGATCCGGACTTTGCGACCCAGTCGCACGGCGACCAAATGAGTGCGCTTGCGCTGGCCTTTCGGGGAGCATGCAAGGACGCGGAGATTGAGGGCTTAACTTTGGATGCGATTGCTCTCGATACAACAGGATCGAGCGTGATTCCGGTTGACGAGCACCTGCAGCCACTGGATGAATACTATTTATGGTGCGATCATCGCGCTAAGAATGAGGCGCAGGAGATTACTGAGGCCGCACATCGGGACAAACTGGAAGCGATCGATTGGTGCGGCGGTGTGTACTCGAGCGAGTGGGGGTTTGCAAAACTGCTCCACTGGCTGCGCCATAATCCCGAAAAACGCGGCAAGCTTGGCACTGCGCTTGAAAATTGCGATATGGTGGCCGCGACACTTTGCGGCATCACCGCACCTCGCGAAATGAAACGCAGCATTTGCGCAATGGGGCATAAGTGGCTCTGGAACCCGCGCTGGGGCGGCTTTCCGCCACAGGCCTTCTTCTCAGCCATCGATCCCCTGCTTGACGGCATCGTGGAGAAGCTGGTCGGCGAGTGCCATACCTCCGACGCTCTTGCCGGTCACCTATGCGAACACTGGGCAGCGGAGCTGGGACTGCGGGCCGGCATTCCGATTCCAGTAGGCGCCTTTGATGCGCATTGGGATGCGATCGGCGCAGGCTGCCGTGAAGGGGACGTGGTAAACGTCATCGGCACGTCCACCTGCATTATCGCCATGGCCAAGCATCCAGAACTAGTGCCGGGCGTTTGCGGCGAGGTCCCGGGCAGCGTGAATCCGCACTACACCGGCATTGAAGCGGGCCTGTCTGGAACTGGCAATATCTTCGAGGCAATCGCGCAGCGCGCTGGGATAAAAGTCGCCGATCTATCAAAAGGCTTGGAAGATTATCGTGCCGGCCAGACCGGACTTTTGCGTATCCCCTGGGACAACGGCGACCGCACTGTGCTGGTGAACGCGGAACTCGGCGGCGTCACCCTTGGCTGGACACTGGTCTCGACCCCGCAGGATGAATTGTTCTCAGCCATTGAGGGCACTGCCCTCCACACCCGTATCATCCTGGAGCGCATGGCACAGCACAACGTACCTGTAGACCGGGTCATTAATGCCGGGGGCGTTCCTCAGAATAATCATGTGCTGAACCAGGTTTATGCAAACGTATTGAACAAGCCTGTGCTGGTACCGTCCGGAGTCCCGACAAGTCTCGGTTCGGGCATCTTCGCGCTGCTGGCCGCCGGTGCATTTTCTTCTCTGGAAGAGGCACAAAAGAAGATGTGCCTGGCGAATAGAACTTATGCTCCCAACCCGGAAGCGGTAGCAATCTATGAAAGGCTATACCCGCTGTTCCGGTCGCTCTACTTCGCACTTGGCGTGCCGGACTCTAAACCGGAGCGGGTAGGCAATACTCTTCCGGAGTTGCGAAAGATTGCGGCGGAAGTCTCGCGACTTAGAGGCGAGCAACCATGAATCGCAAAACGATTGGCATCGATGTTGGCACAGGTGGAACGCGGGTGATCCTTCTTAGTGAGGAGGGTGAGATGCTGGCGTCCGCGACCCATGAACATGCTCCGTTTGCATCTCCCTGCGACGGGTGGGCCGAGCAAGATCCGCACGACTGGTGGAACGCCTGCAAGGAATCTCTGCGTAAACTCCTGAAGGAGAGCGCTGTCCCGCCATCGGAAATCACCGCTATCGGCCTGACTGGGCAGATGCACGGCGCCGTGCTGCTTAATGAGCAAGATGAGGTTCTGCGACCAGCCATCATCTGGTGCGACCAGCGATCCCAAGATCAATGTCAGGAACTGAACGAGAGCATTGGCATGAAGCGTCTCGTCGAGTTGACTTCCAATCCGGCAATGCCCAACTTCACCCTAACCAAACTGATGTGGGTTCGGACTCACGAGCCGGAGAAATGGAAGCGGTTCCGCTCACTTCTCCTTCCGAAAGACTATGTGCGATTGCGCCTAACGGGAGTGCATGCGACCGACATGTCAGATGCCTCTGGAACGCTATTGCTCGATGTTGCCCACCGACGCTGGTCTGATGCGATGTTGAAGGCGGCGCAATTGGATCTGCATTGCCTTCCGCCTGTCTTCGAATCTCAGCAAGTTGTTGGAAAGATATCCGGGCTGGCGGCGAAGGAGACGGGGCTGACCGAGGGCACACCAGTTGTCGCAGGAGCGGGAGATCAGGCAGCGGGCGCTGTTGGTATGGGCATTGTGAAGCCAGGCGCCGTCAGCACAACCATCGGAACCTCCGGAGTAGTCTTTGCCGCAACAGATAAACCCTTTCTTGATCCATTCGGACGCTTGCACACTTTCTGCCATGCTATTCCGGACCGATGGCATGTGATGGGTGTGACCCAGGCGGCGGGTCTTTCTCTTCGTTGGTTTCGCGACACGTTTGGAACAGTCGAGGGGCGCGGTGGAGACCCTTACGAGCTGCTGACACAGGAAGCATCGGTGATTCCTCCAGGCGCTGACGGTGTGATTTGGGCGCCCTATCTGATGGGAGAGCGAACACCCTATGTCGACTCGGAAGTGCGCGCTGCGCTTGTTGGCCTTTCCGCCAGCCACAGGCGCGGGCACATCATCCGGGCGATCCTCGAAGGGGTAGCCTTCAGCTTGAAAGATTCGCTGACGATCTTCGCCGAGATCGGCGTTCCCGTCGACGATATCCGCCTCGGCGGTGGGGGTGCGCGTTCACCACTTTGGAGCCAGATCCAGGCCGACGTTTACGGAATACCTGTCTCGCAACTTGCAACAGAACAGGGCGCTGCATATGGTGCGGCAATCCTGGCCGGCGTTGGTGCGGGCTTCTGGACCTCGGTAGATGACGCCTGCTCCCGTTTAGTGAAAATTAAGTCGGTAATTCAACCCAGCAAGGATTCTTCGGTTAGACTCCAGCAGCAATATATGCTCTATCGAGCGATCTATCCAGCGCTCAAGCAAATCAGGGAAGTAATTGCGGCTTCCTCGGTTCAACCCTAGATGGAGAGAGAACTGGGACATTAGCGCGCTGCTACAGACATTGACTCGAATACTTGATAGGCACATTATTCCCGGCGGTGCGCTCACGCAATTTGAGATTCAATATCAAAGGTGAAGATGGTAGTCGAATGCATCGTCTCTCCCGGCTTCAACAGCGTGGTCGGAAAGTACGGATGATTTGGCGAGTCTGGAAAGTGCTGAGTCTCCAGGCAGAGCCCCTTATGCCTGGTATAGCCGACACCGTGCCGTCCGGTGTAGGTTCCGTCGAGAAAATTACCTGAATAAAACTGAATTCCCGGTTGCGTCGTGGCTACTGTCATCAGGCGTCCGCTTGCGGGATCGTAAAGCTTCGCGGCAAGCTTGAGTTGGTCATTTTCGCCATCCAGAACAAAATTATGGTCATAGCCGCCTGCGAATTTGAGCTGCTCGTGCGCATCGCTGATCCGAAGACCAACTCGCGTCGCTTCGCGGAAATCCAGCGGTGTCCCGGCAACCGCAGCCAATTCTCCGGTAGGGATCAACTCTACGTTGGTCGGCGTGTATCGATCCGCGTTCAGCGAGATTTCATGGTTGAGAATGTCTCCAGCTTCGTCCCCATTCAAGTTGAAGTAGCTATGGTTCGTCAGGTTTACTACGGTCGCGCGATCCGTTGTCGCGGAATAGTCGAGCCGCAAAGCATGGTTTTCCAGGCTGTAGACCACTTTCGCGATCAGAGTGCCTGGAAAGCCCATGTCTCCATCCCTGCTCGCCAGCGTGAACTCGACGGAATCGTGCGCGACTTCTCCCCTCCAGACGCATTTATCGAAACCGACTGGCCCTCCATGGAGCGTGTTCCCATGATCATTCAGTGAGAGTTGATATTGCTGACCACCTATCCCAAAAGCTCCATGAGCGATACGATTCCCGTAGCGTCCCACAACGCCACCCAGAAAGGTTTTCTTGTCCGCCAGGTAATCATGCACTGAGTCGTAGCCCAAGACCACATCGGCGACCTTGCCGTTGCGATCGGACATCTTGACGCTGACCAGCCTCGCACCGTATTCGGTGAGACGGATCTCAATCCATCTGCTCTTGAGCGTGTAGAGTTTTATGATTTCGCCTTTGGGGTCAGTTCCCCAATCCGTTTGGGTGGTCCCTGTCTTCACCGATACGCTCGCCACTATGTACCTCCAGAGATGCCGCCGCATGATTCCTTACTCCGAAGGCGCACATAGCAGTTGCCGCCGGAGACATCGTGTGCTTCTTGTGCTCGACCATCGCATAGTGCGGTTCGAATTTACTACGACCAAATCCAATCCCGCACTCGCGCGGTTGACGTGGTTGAATTGATCCTCCCATCAGGGACGGCTGACCATCTGGTCAATTGGATACATTCGACTTCATGGCTCAACCTACAGAATTGCATTGTGCACGAATCAAGTTGTGAATTACATAGCCTCCAAACGAGCGAAGGCATGTCCGGGTACAAGGAGTATTTATGACCACCACGCAAAAGTGCGAAAATCCGGGCTGTAACTGCCAGCCCGCGAGCGGCAAGAAGCATTGCAGCACCGCATGTGCAGACACAAAGAAGGAATTAAAGACACCTTGCCAATGCAAGCATCCGGAATGCATTGGGGATATTGGCCTCAAGATGTAGCGAGGCGCGACTCTTGACGCACCTGTGAGTCTCGAATCTCCGCGCAGTATTCAATCCATTTCAACGGTGAAAGGCAAAGAGCACCTCATGTCATCCCCTGCGACAATCTCAGCGCCCATCGCTCCAACTGCATTGGACGAGCTGTGCATCAACACGCTGCGCTTTCTGGCGGTGGACATGGTGCAGAAGGCCAACTCGGGCCATCCCGGCTTGCCGATGGGTTCGGCGTCCATGGCGTACGCGCTCTGGGATCGATCGCTCAAGTTCAACCCGCGCGATCCCGACTGGCCCGACCGGGACCGGTTCGTTCTCTCGGCCGGACATGGGTGTGCGCTGTTGTATGCCTTGCTCCATGTCACGGGTTTTGACTTGCCTCTTGAAGAACTCAAAAGGTTCCGTCAATGGGGCAGCCGTACTCCGGGGCATCCCGAGTACGGCAAAACTCCGGGTGTCGAGGCTACCACAGGGCCACTGGGACAAGGATTGGCGAATGGCGTTGGCATGGCCATTGCGGAGGTGGCGCTTGGAGCACGCTTCAATCGGCCCGGTCACCGGATTGTGGACCACTATACCTATGTTCTAGTCAGCGATGGCGACCTGGAGGAAGGGATTTCTTCGGAGGCCGGATCGGATGCAGGTCATCTGCATCTGGACAAACTGATCGTTCTCTATGCCGACAACCACATCACGATCGAAGGCAGCACGGAGCTTACGTTCACCGAGGATCGAATGGCCCGGTTCGCCGCCTTCGGCTGGCACGTTCAGAGAGTAGAACAGAGCAACGACGTTGACGCGGTGGCCCTTGCCCTACAGAATGCCCGTGAGAAAAGCGGGCGGCCATCGTTGATTGCAGTGCGCACCCACATTGGCTTTGGCAGCCCGCACAAACAGGACACCGCGGCGGCCCACGGAGAGGCGCTCGGCGTAGAAGAAGTCCGCCTTACCAAGGAAGGGATGGGCTGGCCGGTTGAACCTTCTTTCCATATCCCGGAGGAGGCGCTGGAGCATTTTCGGAGAGCGGTTGCGCGCGGAGATTCTGCGCAGACAGAATGGGCGTCTCGCTTCAAAGCGTACGCGCAACAATGCCCCGGCTTAGCAGAGGAGTTTCAGAGAGTTATTGACAGACGGCTTCCCAATGATTGGGACGCTGATCTGCCGGCATTTCGTGCGGCGGACGGCCCGATGGCGACCCGCGTTGCTTCAGGGAAGGTGATCGAGGCACTCGGTCCCCGCCTGCCGGAGATAATGGGAGGCTCGGCAGATCTTGGTCCCAGCACCCACACGAATATTGATGGAGCCGGAAACTTCGAGCCGGAAAACTGGGCGGGACGCAACATGCACTTCGGCATTCGCGAGAATGCGATGGGCGCCATCTTGAATGGAATGGCATTACACCGCGGCCTCATCCCTTATGGGGGAACGTTCTTTGTTTTCACCGACTATATGCGTCCACCGATGCGCCTGGCGGCTATGGATGCCTTGCCAGTGATCTATGTATTCACCCATGACAGCATTGGCATGGGCGAGGACGGCCCGACGCATCAGCCTGTCGAACAATTATTGGGATTGCGATCGATTCCCGGCATGGTTGTCCTTCGGCCAGCGGACGCGAATGAGACAGTGGCCGCGTGGCGAGTTGCCATTGGCAGGAAGAAAGGCCCGGTTGCATTGGTGCTGACGCGGCAGGGTCTTCCCGTGCTTGACTTAGGTTCCTATCCATCCATTCCTGCGGGAGTGCCGCTCGGCGGTTATATTCTTGCGGATTCTCCGGAGGGTGATCGACCTGAAATCATCCTTATCGCCACCGGCTCCGAAGTCCATCTAGCGTTGGAAGGTCGAGAACGGCTAGCGACCGAGAACGTGCAGGCGAGAGTTGTGAGCATGCCGAGCACAAACCTCTTCGCGTCGCAGCCGGATGATTATCGAGGAAAGATCCTACCCACAGGTGTACCGCTGTTGGTCATCGAGGCCGGTGCATCCCTCGGCTGGAAATCCTATGTCGGTGCTCAGATTGCAGTGATTGGCGTCGATACTTTCGGCGCATCGGCTCCTGGGTCAGTCGTGATGCAGCACTACGGTTTCACGGTGGAGAATGTCTGCAAACAAGCTCACGCCGTGCTCGACCGGCTTAAGGAGAAAGCATCATGCGCGTAGGAATTGCATCGGACCATGGCGGGTTCGCCCTAAAAGAACAGATCGCGGAGTTGTTGCGAGGCGCGGGCCACGAGGTCGTAGACTTCGGCGCTCATCAACTGAGCCCCCAAGACGATTACCCGGATTACGTCATCCCTATGGCCAATGCCGTGGCCGCTGGCAAGGTGGATCGCGGAGTAGCACTCTGCGGCAGTGGAGTGGGCGCATCCATCTGCGCCAATAAGGTTGCCGGTGTACGGGCCGGACTTATACACGACGTCTTCTCCGCCCACCAAGGAGTTGAAGACGACGACATGAATGTCTTTTCTCTGGGTGGAAAGGTGATCGGGTCCGCGCTCGCGTGGGAACTGATCGAGACGTTTCTGAAAGCTCGCTTCAGCGGCGCGGAGCGCCACCGACGCAGAGTCGACAAAGTGAAGACGCTCGAAACGCATGAGGTTGCATTTTGACTGTATCCATGAGCTAACCGCATTCTGGCGCGAATGAGAAGCAGTCGTCAATTGCGGATCGCTGGGATCGAACTTCCCCAGGCCGCGAAGGCGGGAGCCAAACGTGTCCGCTATCGGCAGGGATTGGTACTCACAAACCGCGCGACGGAGGATATTCCATGATCGAGATTCTAAAGAACTTTCCCGACAATGTCATAGCGCTCTCCTGCAAGGGACAGGTCACAAAAGAGGATTATGACGGGGTTCTTGTTCCGGCCATTCTCGAAGCGCTCAAACGGCACGACAAGATCCGGCTTCTCTACACGACCTCTGCGGATTTCACCGGCTACGACCCAGGTGCTATCTGGGAGGATCTCAAGATTGGCGTGGAACATCCCACGCGCTGGGAGCGCGTCGCGGTGGTCACGGACGTGGACTGGATCGTACAAATGATGAGGCTATTTAGCTTCCTTGTGCCCTGCTCGACGAAGTTGTTTCCAACTTCAGAGTTCGCGCAGGCCCATGCCTGGATCATCGCCGCGATTTGAGCCCAGAAGGACGCAAGCCAGCATGATGAGTTGCGTCCTGCCTGCTTATCAGCGGTGCGTCGCAAATCAGTGAGTGTTCCCGCGCTGCCGCGCGACTACATCACCTGCACGCGGGCGTAGCTTTGTAAGCACCACAAATTCGCGAATCAGCGTTTCAATCGCTTCGGCACCTTTTTCAGCAGAGGAAACCACATGGAATTGGGCATGATCGGATTAGGTAGGATGGGATCCAACATGGTGCAACGCCTTCTGCGGGCCGGCCACCAGTGCGTTTCTTACGACGTGCATCTGGAAGCCGCGCAAGCGCTCGTTAAAGACGGTGCAGTCGGGGCAACGTCGATTGAAGACTTCGCCAGGAAGCTGAAAGCGCCTCGCGCCGTCTGGATGATGGTGCCGGCAGCCGTGGTCGATGAGACGCTGAAGGCACTCATCCCGTACCTCGAAAAGGATGATGTGGTTATCGACGGCGGCAACTCCTATTATCACGATGACATCCGCTGCGCTGCCGAATTGAACCGGAAGGGCATCCACTATGTGGACGCAGGAACCAGCGGTGGGGTGTGGGGCTCGGAGCGAGGCTACTGCCTGATGATCGGCGGGGACGACAACGTAGTACAGCGCATTGATCCCATCTTTTCTGCCCTCGCCCCAAGCATCGATTCGGCGCCACGCACGCCGGGTCGGGAAAAGGTCGGCGGAACGGCCGAACACGGCTATCTGCATTGCGGTCCGAACGGCGCCGGCCACTTTGTCAAGATGGTCCACAACGGCATCGAATACGGCATGATGGCTTCGTACGCGGAAGGTTTGAACATTCTGCGCCATGCCAACGCGGGCAAGCAGAAGCAGACCGTGGATGCCGAGACCACGCCGCTGCGTAACCCCGAGTACTACCCCTATGACCTGAACATTGCCGACATCGCCGAGGTCTGGCGCCGCGGCAGCGTCATTGCTTCGTGGCTGCTGGACCTAGCCGCCATCTCCCTGCTCGACAGCCCCGACCTGGCGAAGTTTGAGGGGCGTGTATCGGATTCGGGAGAAGGGCGGTGGACGATCAAGGCGGCCATCGACGAGTCGGTTCCAGCCCCCGTCCTTAGCGCCGCGCTCTACGAACGCTTCAGCTCGCGAGGCGAAGACGACTTTGCCGAAAAAGTGCTTTCGGCGCTGCGGTTTCAGTTCGGTGGCCACAAGGAGAAGGCAGCCGACAGCAAGGGAGGCGCCTGATGGCCCGGTCCCATTCAGACGCGCTGGTGATCTTCGGTGTGACGGGCGATCTGGCCCACAAGATGATCTTCCCGGCACTCTATGCAATGGTAAAAAAAGGCGCGCTCAAAGTTCCAGTCATCGGTGTCGCCTTTCCAAAGTGGAGCATGGAGCGCCTGCACAAGCGTGTGACAGACAGCATAGAGCGATCGGGCGGAATCGACAATAAACGCGCATTGCAACATCTTCTCTCTCTGCTCAAGTATGTGAGTGGAGACTATAAGGATCCATGCACGTTCACAGCGATCAAAAAAGTGCTGGGCAAGGCGCGGAGGCCTGCCCATTATCTGGCAATTCCTCCGTCTCTCTTCGAAACGGTGATCAAAGGTCTCGCCGCCGCGAAACTGGCTGATAACGCACGCGTGATTGTCGAAAAGCCTTTCGGGCGCGATCTTGCCTCCGCACAGGAACTCAACCAGGTCGCTCATGCGGCGTTTCCTGAAGACTCAATTTTTCGCATCGATCACTTCCTCGGGAAGGAAGCGATCATGAATATCCTTTATTTCCGCTTTGCCAATTCGTTTCTTGAGCCGATCTGGAACCGTAACTACGTGGCCAGCGTCCAGATCACTCTCTCGGAGAGTTTCGGCGTGGGAAAGCGCGGCGCGTTTTACGAGACAGCCGGCTGCTTACGCGACGTGATCCAGAATCACCTCTTCCAGGTCGTCGCGCTCCTTGCCATGGAACCACCTGCGAGCCGGGACTTTGGTGCAGTGCACAGCGAGAAGGCCAAGGTCTTCAAGGCAATGCGGCCTCTGACGCCCGACGATGTGGTCCGCGGCCAGTACGCAGGCTACCGGGATGAGCAGGACGTAGCGAAGCGCTCAGACGTGGAGACTTTCTGCGCTTTGCGACTGTTCATCGATTCGTGGCGATGGGAGGGGGTGCCATGGTATCTGCGTTCCGGCAAATATCTTCCCGACACAGCTACCGAGATTCTTGTCGAGCTGAAGCCGCCACCGCAGAGGCTTTTCGCCGATGCAACCCGGGCGACAAGTCGGTCCAACTACATGCGCTTCCGGCTCTCTCCCAACTCGGCCATCGCGCTTGCTGCACGCGTCAAGCTCGCCGGAGAGGAATTCGTCGGAGAGGAGCGAGAGCTCTACCTTTCGGAAGAGCGGTCGGGAGACGAAGCGCCCTACGAGCGGCTCTTGGGTGATGCCATGAAGGGCGACGGGGCACTCTTCACCCGCGAGGACGCGGTCGAGGCCGCCTGGGTGGTGGTCGATCCGGTTCTAAAATCCCATCACCGGGTTCGCCCTTACAAACGAGGAAGCTGGGGGCCAAAGGAGGCTGACACGCTCATCGCGGCAGACGGCGGTTGGCAAAACCCCAGCAGCGCCGACTCATCGGGGTGAAGAGCCGGATGCCGCCGTGTTTAGTCCAACCCGGCCATTGCAGGACACACCAACTCAACACCGTTCTATACAGGAGAAATCTAATGAAAACGACCCAGAAACTTCATGATATCGGCCAGAGTCTCTGGCTCGATAACATCACCCGCGGCTTGCTGTCCAGTGGTACGCTTCAACGCTACATTGAGGAGTTATCGATCACAGGTCTTACCTCGAACCCAACGATCTTCGATCACGCTATCAAGAACAGTCACGACTATGACGAAGCTATCAGCCAGAAGATGAAAGAGGGAAAATCAGGCGAGGCGCTATTCTTCGAACTGGCAATCGAAGACCTCAAGCAGGCCGCCGATCTCTTTCGGCCAATCTACGACCGGACCAATGGTGTAGATGGCTGGGTGTCTTTGGAGGTCTCGCCCCTGCTGGCTCGCGACACAGCCCGAACTCTTTCTGCGGCCAAGGCGCTCCACGCCCGTGCGGGACGGCCCAATCTATTCATCAAAATTCCGGGTACCAGCGCCGGTCTCCCTGCCATTGAGGAGGCAATCTTCGCAGGCGTGCCGATCAACGTAACCCTCCTGTTCTCTGGCGCGCAATATGTCGCAGCCGCCGAAGCATACCTGCGCGGCATCGAGCGCCGCATCGTTGCCGGGCTGAATCCCGATGTCGGCTCCGTGGCGTCACTGTTCGTCAGCCGTTGGGATGTTGCGGTAGATGAGAAAGCGCCAGAGGCTTTGCGCAACCAACTCGGCATCGCCATCGCCGGTGAGACCTATGAGAGGTATCGCGCTCTGCTTGACTCGCCGCGATGGAAGCGCATCTTGAACGCAGGCGCCCGTTCTCAGCGCCTTCTCTGGGCTAGTACCGGAACCAAGGACCCCAAAGCCTCCGACATCCTATACGTTCAGGCACTCGCCTTACCCTTCACCGTGAACACGATGCCCGAGGCCACCCTGAAGGCACTGGCCGCGCATGAAGAATTCGGCGAAGCTTTACCCTCAAACCACGGCGAGAAACTGGCAGAATTCGCCACGGCCGGTATTGACACAGGCGCCGTGGCGGCCCAACTCCTCGAAGAAGGAGTCACTTCGTTCGCCAAGTCCTGGAAAGATTTGCTGGCTTGCATCGCGTCCAAGAGCCAAGTGCTCAAGGCCGCCTGAGTAACGAGTTGGGACCACGCTCTGCTTTGTGTACGCAATTGCTCAGTGCCACGGTCTTCATTACTGAGACACTTGTTGGATGAGTGGCCTCCAGTTCGGCGACAGCTTGTGATGCTGACCAGCATGAGATGCCTGTTGGCTTGTTAAGAGGAATGTATTGCGACCGCATTGGCGCTTTGGGAGCGGCCGCCTAAGCTATGTCAGGTCAACCATGGAAAAGGAGACATCATGTTAATCAAGGCAAAGGCGCTGAAGGGTTATTCACTCAAAAGCCTCGATGGGGACATCGGATCGGCCAATGAACTCTTGTTCGACGACAGGTTTTGGACAATTCGATACCTCGTCGCAAACTCAGAGAGTTGGCTTAGCGGCAAGAAGGTGTTGATTTCGCCATTCTCTCTGAACGGTGTCAATAACTCCGATGAGAAGGTTTCCGTTCAATTGACCAAGAAGGAGATCAAAGATAGTCCTTCCATCAGCACCGATGAGCCAGTTTCCCGTCAATTCGAGAGCTCTTACAACAGCTATTATGGCTATCCGGAGTATTGGGGCGGCCCCTTTATGTGGGGAGGTTATCCGTACATTGTGCGGGATCGCGCCAGGTGGCGTTCGTCCGCCTCGGAAGCGATGATATGGGATCGCCATCTTCGCAGTACGAACGAAGTAACAGGTTACCATCTACTTGCGCTTGACGGTGAGATTGGCCATGTCGACGACTTCATCATCGATGACGATACCTGGGCGATTCGTTACCTTGTTGTGGGAACCAAGAACTGGTGGCCTGGGAAAAAAGTTCTCATTTCACCAAAGTGGATCGAGAGTGTGAGCTGGGACGCCAGGGAAGTTGTGCTTGGACTGACTCGTGAGACCATCAAGGCTGCACCCGAATACACCGACGAGTCTCTGCTCACACGGGATTACGAAACAGGCTTGTATGGGCACTACAATCGTGAAGGATACTGGGTCGAGGAACTCGCGGCCGTCTGAATGCATTTCAATAAGTTGTTGCAGCAAATCCGTGTTGAATGTGCACTTCGAAGCAAGATAGGCCACAGACCCCGCTTCCGCGCAGTCTGTGACTTATCTTGCTTTGCTCTTGACATCCCCGACCGATATTGCAAATTGCACTGAGCAGGTGTGTATGAGCTTTTTTCTCTTTAGATATCGCCTTTGCGAAGCAGGAGACTTATGTTGAAGGTTACCTCGCACTCTCTATATCTTTCGAAATCGGTAGGACTTCACCATGCCTACGTCGGCAAGCAGCAGCGCACTTCGGATGCCGACGCCATTGTATGCGGCTAGCCACAAATGCAAGCCTCCTTGATTGAATGACCTCGGAATCATAAGATCCTTTGTTCCTCAAAGATCAACAAATTTGATACTTCCCGACTACGGCACTTGGCAGACTCAGGAAGTGCCCGGTTTTGAACAGAAAAGGGAAGCCATTGCTTACTAAGATTTCATGCCAGACGGTTCATATTCTCGCCTTACTTTGAAGATTTATGCGGAGTATGAGTCCAGTTGGACATTGGGATGTGCTTGCACGTGATTTCAGCGAGATTCATAACGTTGGATGCAGGGATCTAACTACCGCACAGAGAGGGTACAGTTAATGACACCCAGATGGGTAGAGAACGAATCGATCAAGGCCGCGGTTGGCTTCTTGGGTACACGCGCGAAGTTCTTGTTCAGGATGCTTCTCACCTGTATGATCTTACCGATGACCGAATTGCCAGCAGAGACGCCACCATCAGCTACCGCTGCGTCTGACCAAGCTGCGGTTGTCGAGGGTAACAACGCCTTCGCCATTGATCTGTACTGCCAATTGCGGACTCAAAGCGGCAACCTCTTCTTCTCGCCCGATAGCATTTCCACTGCGCTGGCCATGACCTACGCCGGGGCACGTGGCGACACCGCCACCGAGATGGCGAAGACAATGCATTTCACGCTGCCGCTTCAGCGATTGCATCCGGCCATGGGAGGTATTCTTGCCAATCTCAATGCCCCGCATGATGCATACCAGCTTCGCATTGCCAACGCTCTTTGGGCACAACAGGGGTATACGTTTCTCGATGATTTCCTGCAGCTGACCAAAAGCGATTATGGCGCGGGCTTTAAACAAGTTGATTTTAAAGACGCCACCGAGGCTGCTCGATTGACCATCAACCAATGGGTTGAGCAGCAAACCGATGACAAGATCAAAGACCTGCTTCATCCAGGTGTACTTAGCTCCAGGACAAAGCTGGTGCTGACGAACGCCATCTATTTCAAGAGCGATTGGCAGACGCAATTCGACAAAGCGCAAACCAGGGAAGATGATTTCCATCTGTCTTCGGTGCAGAATACGAAAGCACCCATGATGCATCGCGACAGCGGATTCAACTACTTCGACGGCGAAACATTTCAGATCCTGGAAATTCCGTACAAGAGCGCGGAGTTGTCCATGATCATCTTGCTGCCCAATGATGCCGGCGGGCTGTTTGCTTTGGAGCAGTCGCTGACCGCGTCCAACACCAAGCAATGGCTTGGCCAGCTGCGGCCGGTTCCAAAAGTTATCCTGACATTGCCCAGGTTCAAGATGACGAATCAATTCGAGCTGCAAGACTCGCTTGGCGCGATGGGGATGACGCTGGCGTTCGATGCGCACGCAGATTTTTCCGGGATGACAGGCAACCGCGACTTTTTTATTTCAGCCGTGATTCATAAGGCCTACATTGATGTCAATGAGGAAGGGACCGAAGCAGCGGCGGCAACGGCGGTCGTGATGCGCTCGATGATGGTGAGAATGCAACAGCCGGCGCCCCCCGTTTTCCGCGCTGACCATCCGTTTATCTTCCTGATCCGCGACAATCGCTCAGGCGGTATTCTGTTCATGGGCCGGGTGGCCGACCCTACAAGATGAGAACGTGGTTGTGGTGCTCAATGCATCTTCTCGTGGTGCTACTTCCTGTCACCACCGAAGCCGACCTCGGCATCGCCT
>Ga0302187_10000448_pt1 | contig 38438 bp, 34 predicted proteins | sample II_Bog_E1_3_FD_202120 | JGI IMG/M metagenome (GOLD analysis project Ga0302187, IMG submission 202120) | Peat permafrost microbial communities from Stordalen Mire near Abisko, Sweden - II_Bog_E1_3 | ecosystem: Environmental > Terrestrial > Soil > Wetlands > Peat | place: Sweden: Abisko...
CCCCGTCGGTAAACGGCCCTCTAAGTCCACACCGCGATTCGGTCAACTCCCCTCATTGCACTTTTATGGCGAATTCGACGAAACCACTCAAAATAAACGTCAATTTCCACGAAAGCCGTCCACCAGCCCCTCGCCGCCCCTGTCGCCAGGCCACCACGGCACCCCATTTGCCCCACCCCCGCGACACCTGCCAAAACCCCGTGACTCACCGTTTCTTTACGCCCCGCGTATATCCGCAATGTCACGAGGGAGGCCGCACCCGCGCCCGACCCTTCAATGGATAAGCCGCGCCACCGTGACCGATTCGCCCACCCCCGCCCTCAGCGTCGCGCTCAGCGTCTACAACGGCGCGCGTTTCCTCGCCGAGGCGGTGGACAGCATCCTCGCGCAGACCTTCACCGACTTCGAGTTGCTCCTCCTCGATGATGGCTCGCATGATGCCACCCCCCGGCTCATCCGCAGCTTCGCCGCCCGCGACCCGCGCGTCCGCCCGATCATCCGCGAAAACCGCGGCCTCGTCGCCAGCCTCAACGAACTCGTCACCGAAGCCCGCGCCCCGCTGATCGCGCGCATGGACGCGGACGACGTCTGCCACCCCGACCGCTTTGCCCGCCAGATCGCCTTCCTCGCCCAGCATCCGGACTACGGCGTCGTCGGCACCTGGACCGACGACATCGACGAACACGGCGCCCCCTGGCTCTGCGAGGCCGACACCCATCCCGCCACCCACGGCGAATTCCTCGCGCGCATCGAAAGCGGCGGCCCCCTGCTCTGCCATCCAGCCGTCATGTTCCGCCGCGCGGTGGTGCGACAGGTTGGCGGCTATCACGCCGCCTTCCGCCATTGCGAGGATCTCGACCTCTGGCTGCGCCTCGCCTCGGTCACCCAACTGGGCAACATCCCGGAGCGCCTGATCCGCTACCGCCACTACGCCGATCAGGTCTCCAGCCGCCACGCCACGGAACAGCAGATCGGCGCCGCCATCGCCCGCCTCGCCTATGAAGAACGCGCCGCCGGCCGCCCCGACCCCACCGAACATCTGGCGGCCCTCCCTGCCGTCGATGAGCTCGACGCCCTGTTCGGCCGCCCCGGGGTTGCGCGCTCCGTCCGCGCCACGGTCGCCCACGGCCTGCTCTATTCGCGCGCCAGCCTGCGCGACACCGGCTTCGACCTCATCGTCGATCACATCCGCGAAGGCGGCACGCGCGATGGCATGTGGCGCACGGTCGGCCGCCTCGTCACCTTCGGCGAGCCGGTCCGCGCCCTGCGCCTCGCCACGGCACTGGCGCTCGCATGAACGCCCCCCTGCCCATCGAGCGCCCCCCCATCGACACCACCCCCACGCCCCACCCCACCGGCCGCGAACCCGCGCAAATGGGCGTCCGCCATGCCGCACTCTGGGCGATGGGCGGCCAGTACCTCAGCTTCGCTACCCAGTTCGCCACCTCGGTGGTCATCTCGCGGCTGTTCCTCAGCCCTTCGGAAGTCGGCCTGTTCTCGGTCGCCCTCGCCGCCTCGGCGCTGGTGGCAATGCTGCAGGACTTCGGCCTCTCGCGCTACATCTCAGGCCTCCCCAGCATCGGCGCCGAGGACATCGCCCGCTGCTCGACGGTCGCGCTGATCTTCTCGCTGCTGGTGACCGGGATCGTCTGGGCCATGGCCTGGCCAATGGCCTATACCTATCACGAGCACCGCCTCCTGCCGATCATGCTGATCATCGGCACCAGCTACCTGTTCCTGCCGCTGGCCGTCGTGCCTCAGGCGATGCTCGCCCGCTCGATGGCCTTCCGCAGCCTGTTCGTCGTCAACATGTCCGTCACGATCGCCCAGGCCGCTCTCGGCGTCCTTCTCGCCTGGGCCGGCTTCTCCGCCTTCGCGCTCGCCTGGGCCACCCTCGGCGCCGCCGTCGCCCGAGGCATCGTCGCCCAACTGATGCGCCCCGCGCTCCCTTGGCCCTTGCGCACCGACGGCCTTGGCCAGATCGTCGGCGCCGGCTCGCGCCTGACCACGCTCTATGCCAGTGGCGCCCTCGGCACCCGCACGCCGGACATGATCGTCGGCAAAGTCCTCGGCCTCCTCGCCGTCGGTCTCTACAGCCGCGCCGCCAGCCTTTCCGACCAGTTCCGCACCTTGATGTCGGGCGCGATCGGCAGCGTGTTCTTCCCCGCCTTCGCCCGCATCCGCGATCGCGGCGAGCCGCTCGGCCCGGCCTACCTGCGCGTCGTCGCCGGCTACACCGCAGTGATCTGGCCGGGCATGGCCGGGCTCTCGCTGGCATCCGAACCCATCGTCCGCATGCTCTACGGCGAGAAGTGGCTCGGCGTCGCCCCGCTGCTCAGCCTGATCTCGCTGACCGAGATCTTCCTCGTCGCCCTCCCCCTCCACACCGACCTGCCGATCCTCCTCGGTCGCCTCAACCGCCTGCTCGCGATCAACGCGCTCGACACCCTCGCCTCGATAGCGCTCCTGACGGTCTTCGCCTTCTGGGGCGTCGAGGCCGCCGCCGGCTCGCGCATCGTCTACGGCGCGGTCTGGGTGCTGATCTACGCGCGGTTCCTCGATCACCTGATCGGCTTCGACCGCCGCGCGCTGCTGGCGATCTACGCCAAAAGCGCCGCCTGCGCCTTGGCCGCCCTCGCCCCGTTGGCGCTATGTTATGCACTGTGGCTCGGCCCCGCGCACATCCCCTTTGCCCTGCTCGCCGCACTTTCGGGCCTCGGCGTTGTGCTGTGGCTGACAACAATGGTGCTGATCCGCCACCCCGCGCTCGACGACATCCTCGGCATGGTCGAGCATCTGCCGTTCGGCCGGCAACTCTCACCGGTCACGCAGCGCCTGCGGCGGGCTTGAAGAACAAGGGGTAAATGCGAGGGTCACGACCCTCGCGCTCCCATAACTCTGGTAGCGGCGCACCTCGGTTCGGCCTCACTTAACATCACAGCGCCGTAGGCTTTCAAGCCGCTTCGCGGAATGGCCCACGGCTGCCGGCCCCAATCGACCTCGATAAAGTCATGGGAGCGCGAGGGGCCAACCGATTTCTCTAGAGAAATCGGCACGCCAGACTCCCCTCGCATTTCCCCTTTCCCTTTCCCTAACCACTCCCAATCCCTACATGCACGCTGATGCCACCCGAAACCCCCACCCCCACCGACAAGACCCGCAAGCACGACGGCTGGCAAACGCTCAGCCGTTTCCTGCCCTACCTCTGGCCCCGTGATCAGCCCGGCCTGCGGATGCGGATCGTCATCTCGGTGGCGCTGATCCTCGCCTCGATCGCGGCGCAGACGGTCCTGCCGTACTTCATGAAGTACGCGGTCGATGCGATGCACGTCGCCGGCCCGCGCCCGCTGCAATTCGCAATGCTCTGGGTGATCGCCTATGCGGCGGGGCGCTTCATCGGCGTGGCGTTCGACAACGCGCGCAACATCATCTTCGAGCGCGTCGGCCAGGATGCCACCCGCGCGCTGGCCGAGGACGTATTCGCCCGCCTCCACCGGCTGAGCCTGCGCTTCCACCTCGCCCGCCGCACCGGCGAGGTCACCAAGGTGATCGAGCGCGGCAGCAAGAGCATCGACACGATGCTCTACTTCATGCTGTTCAACATCGCTCCGACGATCCTGCAACTGGTCATCATCGCGGTGATCTTCCAGATCACCTTCGGCTGGCCACTGGTGCTGGCGACTGCGCTATCGGTCGCCGCCTACATCTGGGCTACCCGCACCATCACCGAGTGGCGCACGCACCTGCGCGAGAAGATGAACCGCCTCGACGGCCAGGCCATGGCCAAAGCCGTCGATTCGCTGCTCAACTACGAGACGGTCAAATACTTCGGCGCCGAATCGCGCGAACAGGCCCGCTACGCCCAGGCCACCAGCGCCTATGCCGATGCGGCGGTGCAGTCGGAAAACTCGCTGGGCCTGCTCAACATCGCACAAGGGTTCATCGTCAACGCGCTGATGGCGGCGGCCTTGGGCTACACCGTCTGGGGCTGGACGCAGGGCCGCTTCACCGCCGGCCAGCTGGTGTTCGTGCAAACCTACCTGACCCAGCTGTTCCGCCCGCTCGATATGCTCGGCATGGTCTACCGCACCATCCGCCAGGGCCTGACCGACATGGCCGAGATGTTCCGCCTGCTCGACACCGCGTCCGAGGTCAACGACGCCCCCGCCGCCCCCGCGCTGATCGTCCGCCAACCGTCGCTGGTGTTCGATAACGTGGTGTTTGGCTATGACCGCAACCGCCAGATCCTCCACGGCCTGTCGTTCGAGGTGCCCGCCGGCCACGCCATCGCCGTCGTCGGGCCATCGGGCGCGGGCAAGAGCACCATCGCCCGCCTCGTCTTCCGATTCTACGATCCGTGGTCAGGCCGCATCCTGATCGACGGCCAGGACATCGCGCAAGTCACGCAGGCGTCCTTGCGCGCCCACCTCGGCATCGTTCCGCAGGATTCGGTGCTGTTCAACGACACCATCGGCTACAACATCGGCTATGGCGTCCCCGCCGGCCGCGATGCCGCCACCGCCGCCGAGATCGAGGCCGCCGCGCGCGGTGCCGCGCTCTGGCCGCTGATCGAACGCCTGCCCGCCGGCCTCGCCACCGAAGTCGGCGAGCGCGGCCTCAAACTCTCCGGCGGCGAGAAGCAGCGCGTCGCCATCGCCCGCACCCTGCTCAAAAACCCGCCGATCCTGCTGCTCGACGAGGCGACCAGCGCGCTCGACACCCGCACCGAGCAGGACATCCTCAGCACCCTGCACAGCCTCTCGGCCCAGCGCACCAGCCTGACGATCGCGCACCGGCTCTCAACCGTGGCCGATGCCAACACCATCCTCGTGCTCAACGAAGGCCGGCTGGTCGAGCACGGCAGTCACGCCGCCCTGCTCCGCGCCGATGGGCTCTATGCCGAGATGTGGGCGCGACAGGCGGTCGAGGCGGAAACGATCGCCAACGCGGCCGAGTGAAGGGAAGCATGAATGCGAGGGGCACACCCCTCGCGCTCCTCGTTCCTGCATTTTGATAGAGGTGTAGCGCGCGCCGCGAAGCGGCAGATGTCAGGGCGGCTATGCCGCCAGGCGCTTTATTGCGTGTATGGCGCAAGGCCGACACGTATTGGGAGCGCAAGGGGTGTGCCCCTCGCATCCTTCCCTTTAAACCTTCGTCAAAACGAAAAAGGCCGGGCCGCCCCCCAGCGACCCGGCCTCCCGTCTCAAGCCTGAACCGTCCTTGCCCGTCCGGTTCGGCTCGATCGGAATTCCGTCTCAATCGGCAGTCGATCTAATGCAATCGACTGCCGACTGCAATCAGAAGCTGGCGGTGATCGAGAACACCGGCACAGCCTTGCCATAGCGATAGATGCTGGTCTTCGCGTTGGCGGTGATTTCGGGGGTCCCCAGCGTGCCGACGTACGAGCGTGCGTCCTTCTTGCTGATGTTGGTGCCCACGGCCGAGATGTCGAAGGTCAGCGACTTCCACTTGTAGCCGACGCCGGCGGTGTAATCGATGTACTCCTTGACGAAGTCCAGACCGCCGCCGGTGTGGCCGAGGTGGCTGTGCAGCGTCAGCGCCGGCAGCTTGGCAGGCGAGTAGGTCAGTTCGCCATACTCGTACATCGAGTAGTGGTGCTCGGAACCGGCAGCGGTGAAGTAGTGCTGCTTGGGCGCCCAGTTCAGGCCGACCTTGACGCCGATCGGGCCGTACGACTTCGACACGTCGCCGTAGATTTCGTACAGGTTGGCCAGCGGCTCGTTGGGGTAGATGTAGCCATAGGCGCCGCCGTCAAGCGTGAAGCCGGCGAGGGTCTTCGAGTAACCGCCGTAAACGTCGATCTCGGTGCCGTTGTTCGGGCTGGCGTAGAACACGCCGGTGCCGTCATCGATGCGGTTGCCGGCGCCCGACGAACCCCACATCGAGACATAGAAGCCCGACTTGTCGGTCACGGTGATCGAGGCCTGGACGGCAGGCTTGTTGTCCGACTGGGTCAGGCCGCGGAAGCGGTACTGCGAGACAACGGCGGCACTGCCGGTGATGGTGAACTCGGGCGTCGGCGCTGCAGCGGCGGCCGGAGCGTCATCCGCGAACGCGGCCTGGCTGGAACCGGCAACGATCAGCGCGGCAACGCCGCACAGAAACTTCTTGTTCATCGAGGAGCCCTTCTTGTTGAAACTTTCAGGGTTCCTCCCGCGCCCGCACCTTCGCCGCTCTTTTCGGAAGCGATTGTTGCGGTGCACCTTCGCTATCAGTCACGGTTGCGTCATACAACGGCGCGCTGCAATGCGTTCAGACGACAGCACAGCATTGTGTCATTTACGCAACGCCCCATAAGCCACACCCCTTTGAAATTCGCAGTTTTTCAAGGATTCGGCAAATCGCGCAAGAAAATGCCGCATCCGTCGTGATGACGGACACGGCATTGTCACGCATTGGGCCTTGACCCGTGACATAAAATCAACGGCCGATCAGGACGATCCGCTCTCGGGCCAAAGCACGGCCTGCGCCGCAACGCAGTATTCGCCGTTGAACGTAATCGCCGGCGATCCGTATAGCCGCCAACCTTGCGCCAGCGCTTCCGAAACGCGCACGCAAAAGCTGTGGTCATCACGCCCGGTCAGCAAGCGGTAGACCGGCTTGCCATCGGGCGGCCCATTGACGTCGCTCATCACCCTCTCCTCACAGAATATAGCGCGACAGATCGGTATCGCGCGCCAAGCCATCGAGCCGCGCCGCGACATAGGCCTCGTCCACGGTCACCGTCTCGCCGCGCCGGTCCTCGGCCTCGAACGAGACTTCCTCCAGCAGCTTTTCCATCACCGTCTGCAAGCGCCGCGCGCCGATATTCTCGACACTCTCGTTCACTTGCGCGGCGATGCGGGCAATCGCCACGATCGCGCTCTCGGTGAAATCGACCGTCACCTCCTCGGTCGCCAGCAGCGCCGAATACTGCGCCACCAGATTGGCCCGCGTCTCGCTGAGGATCCGAACGAAATCCGCCTCGGTCAAGGCCTTCAGTTCCACCCGGATCGGCAGGCGCCCCTGCAACTCGGGCAGCATGTCGCTGGGCTTGGCCACATGAAACGCACCGCTGGCGATGAACAGCACGTGGTCCGTCTTCATCGGCCCGTACTTGGTGGCGATGGTCGTGCCCTCGATCAGCGGCAGCAGATCGCGCTGCACCCCCTCGCGGCTGACCGATCCACCGCGCACATCGCTGACCGCGATCTTGTCGATCTCGTCGATAAACACGATCCCGTTGCTCTCGGCATTGGCCAAGGCCACCCGCGCGACATCGTCCTGGTCCATGCGCTTCTCGGCTTCCTCGTCGATCAGCTTGTCGAGCGCCTCGGCCACCTTCAGCTTGCGCCGCTTGGTGGCATTGCGGCCCATCGCCTTGCTCATCATGTCGCCCAGGTTGATCATGCCGATGCCGCCGGCCATGCCGGGAATCTCCATCGGTGCGGAGGGCGCATCCTCCACCTCGATCTCCACCTCGACATCGTTCATCGCGCCCTGCTCGATCCGCTGGCGGAACGATTCGCGCGTCGCCTCGCTGGCGCTCTCTCCCACCAGAGCTTTCAGCAAACGCTCCATCGCCGCCTTGCTCGCCGCGTCGCGCACCGCCTCACGCCGGCGGGCCTTCTCCAGCCGGATCGCCTCCTCGGCCAGATCGCGCCCGATCTGCTCGACATCGCGGCCGACATAGCCGACCTCGGTGAACTTGGTCGCCTCCACCTTGACGAACGGCGCATCGGCCAGCTTGGCCAGCCGGCGCGAGATCTCGGTCTTGCCGCAGCCCGTCGGCCCGATCATCAGGATGTTCTTGGGGCTCACCTCGTCGCGCAACTCAGGCGCGAGATGCTGCCGCCGCCAACGGTTGCGCAAGGCCACCGCCACCGCCCGCTTGGCATCCTGCTGGCCGATGATGTGCGCGTCCAGAGCGGCGACGATCGCCTTGGGGGTCAGGTTGTCGTTCATGTTCATTGATCCATTTCAAGGAAAAGGATGAAGCAGGGGGCGGCGGCCCCCTGCACCCCCATTCCTTTTTCGTCGCGCAATGCCTCGCCGTAACGCCCCGCCGCAAAGCGGCCTTAAATGAAAGCGGCTTCGCCGCAGGCGCAACGATGAGATCAAGCGCAACACATACAGGAATGGGGAGCGCGAGGGGTTTGCCCCTCGCATCTAAAACTGGTTCTTTACTCAACCACCTCGACCGTCACCCGGTCATTGGTGAACACGCAAATCTCGGCGGCGACCTTCATCGCCTTCCGCGCCACGACCTCGGGATCGGCCTCATACTCGGCCACCGCCCGCGCCGCCGCCAAAGCATAATTCCCGCCCGAACCGATCGCGCAGATCTGGCCATGCTCACCGCCCTCGGGCTCCAGCACGTCGCCATTGCCGGTCAGCACCAGCAGCGCATCGGCATCGGCCACGATCATCAACGCCTCGAGGTTGCGCAGATATTTGTCGGTGCGCCAGTCCTTGGCCAGCTCCACCGCCGCGCGCATCAACTGCCCGCGGTGCTGCTCCAGCTTGCGCTCCAGCCGCTCGAACAAAGTGAATGCATCGGCGGTCGCCCCGGCGAACCCGGCGATCACCTTGCCGTCAGAGCCCAACCGCCGCACCTTGCGCGCGTTCGGCTTCATGACGGTGTTGCCCATAGAGACCTGGCCATCGCCGGCGATGACGGTACGCCCGTCCTTCTTCACGCCGATGATGGTGGTCCCGTGCCACGTGAGAAGCCCGTGGCTGGCTGCGTTGCTATCCATGGCCGGGGATATGGGGAGCCTCCGGCGATTGTCCAGAGGACCCCGCCCGCCCCGGCCCACAGCCGCCGATCAGCTGCCGTTGGGACCGCCGCCACCGCCGCCGCCGCCGCCACCACCGCCGCCAGAGCCACCCATGCCGCCGGCACCCACAGTGCCGATGTTGCCGAACAGATCCTCCAGGAACGAACGGTGCCGCCCCAGCGTCGGGGTCAGGTCGCCTTCGGGGGTGATATGCGGTTGGCCGGTCACGTTGGCGCGATCCACCATGGCCACGTTGCCCTTGGGGTCGAACTGCACGCGGATCACCACTTCCTTGGTGGTGCGCGGATGGCGGAACGGCGGCTGGCTGGTATCCTGCGCCACATAGTACCACACCGGCGTGCCGAACTGGCTGACGAAGGTGGGCCGGCCCAGCGTCTGTTCCACCGATGCGCGGTTATCGATGCCGGGCAGCACGGTCTGCATCATCGTCTGATCGATCACATAGCCGCGATGGTCGTGAATCGAGGCGCACCCCGACAGCGCCACGGCCCCCAGCATCGCCGCACCCAGCGCCATCTTGCGCCCAGCGCCGCCCTTAGCCATCGACCGACCCTTCACCATGAACTCCACGCTCCGAATTGCCTGCGACCGGACGGTCGGGCGCCGCTGTTCTACCGCATGACGTGGGCGGGGCCGTTGCCAGCGCGCGCACCGATCGTCTAGGGCAGACCTGCGATTGGGCGCCAGCCTTACGGTGCTTGGGTCCGGATCGCAATGGTGCATGGCGCGGCTTGCGACGGGCGGCGCGCATGGGCAAAGCGGTACACCGCCACAGGGAGACGAAGGCATGGCCGCCAACAGATTGCTCGCCCGGATCTTCGGGCCCCGCACCGATCCGCATGATGGGGTCCGCCCGCTGTGGAACGCGGTGGTGGCGCTGGGCCGCGCCCGCGGCTGGTATGCCCGCCTCGGCGTGACCGACAGCGTGCCCGGCCGCTTCGATGCGATTACGCTGGTGCTGGCGCTGGTGCTGCTGCGGATGGAGCACGCGCCGGGCCTCGCGCCGCAATCGGCGCTGCTGACCGAGCTGTTCGTCGCCGACATGGATGGGCAACTGCGCGAATCGGGCATCGGCGATCTGGTCGTGGGCAAGCACATCGGCCGGCTGATGAGCACGCTCGGCGGCCGACTCGGCGCCCTGCGCGAAACGTTGGCCGACGATACCGCGCTCACCGCCACCCTCGCGCGCAACGTCACGCTCAATGCCGGCGCCGATGCCGCCGCCCTCACCCCGGTCGTGCGTGCGCTGGCCGATGCGCTGGCCGCGCTGACCGACGACCACCTGCTCGCCGGCGATATCGCCGTGCCGGAGACCCTCGCATGACCCCCGAATTCAGCCGCATCGTCGAAGTCCGCGCCATCGAGGGCCGCGACCTCGCCCTCACCGCCAACGCCGAGGAATGCGCCGCGCTCGCCCGCCGCTTCGGCCTCGTCTCGATCGGTCGGCTCAGCGCCGATGTCACGCTGGATCGCGATGGCACCACGGTCAACGCCGAAGGCCGCCTGACCGCCGCCTACGTGCAATCGTGCGCCGTTTCGGGCGAGGATCTGCCGGTGACCGTGGACGAACCGATCAAGTTCCGCTTCGTCTCCGCGCCGGATGGCCCCGTCTCCGGCCCCGACGAGGAAATCGAACTCGAAGCCGAGGATCTGGACGAAATCCCCTACGCCGGCAGCCAGTTCGATATCGGCGAGGCGGTTGCCCAGTCGCTGGCGCTGTCGATCGACCCCTTCGCCACCGGGCCCGAAGCCGAGCGCGTGCGTTCATCGGGCCTGCTGGGGGGCGAGGCGGTGTCGCCATTCGCGGCCTTGGCGGCGTTGAAAGTCAAGAAAGAAGGGTGACATGCGAGGGACTCGTCCCTCGCGCTCCCTCACCGTTATCGGGCTCAGCCTTGGCCGCCCCCTTGCGCAGCCCCTCAGCGCCGCAGGCTTTGAATAGCGGTTTCGCCGCGAAGCGCACCAACGCGAGCAAGGCGCAACGTGGACAAGTCATGGGAGCGCGAGGGTTGTAACCCTCGCACCTATCCCTTCAAACCTTTGGCAAAATCAGAACGGGATCTCGTCATCGAGATCGTCGCCAAATCCGCCGCCCGAGGTCTTGCCCCAATCGCCGCCCGACGACGCCGGCGCCCCGCCCGAGCGCCCGCCGCCCGCACGCGAACCGCCTTCATCGCCCCACGACGAACCGCCCGACGAACCACCGCGCGCACCGCCGCCGCCGCCGGCACCACCAGCCCCCGGCGCCCCGTCGAGCATGGTCAGCACGCCGCCGATCCCGCCGACCGAGATCTCGGTGGTGTAGCGATCGTTGCCGCTCTGGTCCTGCCACTTGCGGGTACGGAGCTGGCCCTCGATGTAGACCTTGCTGCCCTTGCGCAGGAACCGCTCGGCCACGCCGACCAGCCCGTCGGAGTTCAGCACGACCGAGTGCCACTCGGTGCGTTCCTTGCGCTCGCCGGTGGCCTTGTCCTTCCACTGCTCGCTGGTGGCGATACGCAGGTTGGCGATGCGGCCGCCGTTCTGGAACGACTTGACCTCCGGGTCCGCCCCCAGATTGCCGACGATGATGACCTTGTTGACGCTGCCTGCCATGATAACCTCTATAGCCCCAGAGCCACCGCGCTCCAGTACGTGATTCCTGCAAACACGTAGGCCAATCCGAACAGGTAGAGCAACATGAAGGCGGGCCATTTCCACCCGTTTGTTTCACGCCGCGTCACGGCGATGGTCGACATGCACTGCGGCGCGAACACCATCCACGCCAGGAACGCCAGCGCCATCGGCAACGTCCAGTGCCGCTGCAGCACGGCGGAGAGCGCCTGACTGGTCTTTTCCTCGTCGCCGCCAGCCACAGCATACGTCGTCGCCAGCGACGTCACCGCCACCTCGCGCGCGGCCATCGCCGGGATGATCGCCAGGGCTATGTCGCGGTTGAAGCCGATCGGCTCCACCACCACCGCCAGGCCATTAGCGATATGCCCGGCGATCGAGGCATTGACCTGATCCTCGCCCGGATGCGCGCGCGGAAAATTGAGCAAGATCCACAGAATCACCGCCACCTGCAGGATGATCGTGCCCGCGCGGCGCAAAAACACCCAGGCGCGCTGCATCAACCCGATGGCGATGTCCTTGATTCGCGGCGCCTGATACTTGGGCAGTTCCATGATGAAGCCGCTGGCCGCCCCACGCGTCAGCGTGCTGCGGAACACCAGTGCCGCCACCATCGCCCCGACGATCCCCGCCAGATAGAGCACCAGCAGCACCGCGCCCTGCAACCCCACGTAATGCAGCGGGCCGCTCGCCGCCAAGGGCCGCGCCGGAATGAACGCGGCGATAATCACCGCATAGACCGGCAACCGCGCCGAACACGTCATCAACGGCGCGATCAGAATGGTGGTCAGCCGGTCCTTGGCGTCGGTGATGCTGCGCGTCGCCATGATCCCGGGCACCGCGCAGGCAAAGCTGGAGAGCAGCGGAATGAAACTGCGCCCCGACAAGCCGACCGAGGCCATAAGCCGGTCCATCAGGAACGCGGCCCGCGCCATGTAGCCAGAGGCCTCCAGCGTCAGGATAAACAGGAACAGGATCAGGATCTGCGGCAGGAACACCACCACGCTGCCCACGCCCGTAATCACCCCGTCGGTCAGGAAATCGCGCCAGAGGCTGGCCGGCATCGCCTCTTTTACCAGGGCAACGATCGCCTCAACCCCGCCCTGCAAGGCATCGGCAAAGGGCTGGGCTCCGGCAAACACCGCCTGAAACATCACCCCCATCATCACCAGCAGGATGATCGGCCCCAGCCACGGGTGCAGCAAGACCTGATCCAGCCGCGCATGAACGCGATGCTTGGCGGTTTCCGAAACGATCGCGCCGGCGGCCATCGCGCGGGCCTCCATGCGGCGCTCGGCAACGTCGAAGTCGGCGCGGGGCTCATGATGCGGGGCGACCGGCGCGCGCATCAGCGCCGCCTCGATCCCCGCGCCCAGTTCGGTCAGCCCGCGCCGCCGCACCGCCACCGTGGGGATGACCGGCACCCCCAGCGCCGATTCGAGCGCCTGCGGATCGAGCACCAGCCCATCGCGCTCGGCCAGATCGATCATATTCAGCGCCACCACGCAGGGCCGCCCGAGCGCGATCACCTCCTGCGCGAAGACCAGATGCTGCTCCAGATTGCTGGCATCGAGCACCAGCACCAGCACCGCCGGCGCGACCTCGCCCGGCTGCTCGCCCATGATCACCCGGCGGGTCACGGCCTCGTCGGGGCTGGTGGGGGTCAGACCATAGCTGCCCGGCAGGTCGGTCAGTTCCACCGCCGCGCCCGAGGGCAGCACCAGCCGCCCCGATTTGCGCTCCACGGTGACGCCGGGATAGTTGGCGATCTTCTGCCGCGCCCCGGTCAGGGCGTTGAACAGAGCGCTTTTCCCCGCATTGGGATTGCCCACCAAGGCCACCGAAAGCCCCGTGCGCGGCGCCGCCGGCACCGGTTGCGCGACGAAGGCGCGGGTTTCGACGCCGGCGGTCATGCCTCCGGCTCGCCGCATTTGAAGCGAGCTTCCGGCTCGACCAATGTAACGCGAACCTCCGGCTCGACCAATGTAACGCGAGCCTCCGGCTCGACGCCTGTAGAGCGAGCCTCCGGCGCGACGCCTGTAGAGCGAGCCTCCGGCGCGACGCCTGTAGAGCGAGCCTCCGGCTCGACGCTTGTAGAGCGAGCCTCCGGCTCGACGCGCATGGTGCAGGCGTGGGCGCGGCGCAGCGCCACGGTCATCCGCCCGATCTGCACCGCCAAGGGATCGCGCCCGGCCAGCACGCCGCGATGGGCAACGGTCACAATGGCGCCGGTATCGATGCCCAGCGCGCGCAGGCGGCGGCCTTCGTCCGGATCGAGCGCATCCCAATCCACGGCCGCGATCCGCGCAGGTTGGCCGATCGGCAACCGATCGAGCGTGAGCGTGTCTGTCATGTGCCTCGGCGTGCCACAGACGCCGGCCAATTGCAACTCATTCGCAAGAACGCACCACCCCTCCCGTCGCCGATTGCCGGCGCGCCGGTTATGCCACGGCCACCCCCCGGCGGCCCTTGCCCGCGATCAAACCGTCAAACCGCCGGATATCGCAGCCAGCCCAGCGCCCGTACCGGGCTGAACCACGGGCGAATCGTCGCCGATTTGGCTCCGCCACCCAGCAACTGCGCCTTGGCCTTCTCGAACCGCATCACCCCGGCGATGCGCCGGTCGAGGAAGGCCCAGGTCTCGGCCTTGCCCTCGCTGGCATCGTCGGCAAACACCGGCAACGTGGCGGCATAGAGCGCCGCCAGCGTCACCCGCTTGGTGTAATGGTTGTAATCGGTGGCGGTATCGCCGGCCAACCGCCACATCAGGTCGGCGCTGTGCCAGCCGCGCTTCAGCGCCGCCCCCGCATTCAAGGGCATCGCCATGATCGAGAGCGCGCGCCGCAACGCCTCCTCCTGCCCGGCGATCGCCTCCAGCCGGAAGCGCACCAGCCGCCGGATCCGCTCGCGAATCGGCAAGGTGGCCAGCAGGTCCGCCGGCAACGCCGCCGCCATGGCGGCATCGATGTGATCGATCCACGCATCGATCATCAGCATGGTCGCGGCGTTGTGCGTATCGGCGGCAAAGGCCAGTTCGGCGATCTCGGGCGCCACGCCCTCGGCCGCGGCCGCCGCAGCCACGGCCGCCGCGCTCCAGCCATCGAACACGGCGGCATCGGCAATGGCCGAGCCCAGCCGCAAGCGAATCGCCGCCATCGGCGTCGGCCCGTTGCTCACAGCGCGGGTCCGTAGGCCGATGCCTTGCCCGCCTTGGACTTGGCCGCACTTTCCAGCGCCTGCGCGATGGCGCTGTCCTTGCCATAGCGTTCGGCATACTCGCGCGCCGAACGGCCGGTCGAATCGGTACGATCGGGATTGGCACCGCCCGCCAGCAACGCGCGGATCGTCGGCAGATCGCGGCGCAGCGTCGCGAAGATCAGCGGCGTCTCGCCCGTGGTCTTGTCCGGCTGGTCGGGCTGCGCGCCCTGTTGCAGCAACAGGTTCACACCCTCCACAAAGCCCAGGCTGGCGGCGATGGTCAGCGGGGTTTCATCGCGCACGTTGCGGATGTTCGGATCGGCGCCCTTGCCCAGCAGGAACGAGATCCACGTCAGGTCGCGGCGGCGGGTGACGATGATCAGCGCGGTGTCGCCGCTGGTCACGTCACGCGTGTTGATCAACGTGGCGCCCGATCCGGTGAGCGCATCCTGCACATCCTGCGCCTCGCCCTTCTTGACGTGATCGAGGAACTCATAGGCCTTGGAGAACTGGGCCTGCGCCGGCGCGGCGGCCATCCCCAGCGGGGCCAGCACACAGATCGCCAGCGCCGCGCGCAAGGCCAGCCGGCGCGGCGATGCGCGGCGTGCCGAGCCGGTCGGGAGGGCGAAGAACTCATTGGACACGATGCAGAAAACTCCCAGTATAAGGCGACCGCCCCGTCCCCCTTGCGGCCACTCGCGCTTGCCAGCGCAGCCTTAGCAGAGCATGAAGCAGCGCGCCATGACCAGAACCCGCTCAATTCGTCGCGCGCCCCTTTGGGCGGCGCTGGCCGCCGCGACACTGCTGGCGGGATGCGGGCAAGGCGGCGGCGCCACGGCGGGCGATCCCCCGCTGGCCGGCGCACAGATCGGCGGCGCATTCACCCTGGTGGACAAGACCGGCAAGACCGTGCGGTGGAGCGATTTCAAGGGCCATTACCGCATCGTCTACTTCGGCTACACCTATTGCCCGGACGCCTGCCCCACCGATCTCTCGGTAGAGGCGCAGGGCGTGAAGCTCTTCGCCAGGACCCACCCCAAGCAGGCCGCCGCGCTCCGCCCGCTGTTCATCACCATCGATCCCGCGCGCGACACGCCCGAGGTGGTCGGCCGCTTCGCCGCCGCGTTCTCGCCGCAACTGATCGGCCTCACCGGCACCCCGGCGCAGATCGACCAGGCGGCCAAGGCCTTCGCGGTCTACTATGCCAAGGGCAAGGCGATGGGCGGAGGGGCCTACCTGATGGATCACAGCCGCATCGCCTATCTGATGGGCCCCAATGGCCAGCCGATCGACATGCTGCCGCTGGACAAGGGCGCAGAGGCGGTGGCCGATACACTGGCGGAGTGGGTGCGATGAGCGCGCCAAAACCCTTCTGGGAACGCCCCATTGCGTCGCTCTCGACCGAGGAGTGGGAGGCGCTGTGCGACGGCTGCGGCCAATGCTGCCTGCACAAGGTCGAGGACGAGGACTCGGGCCGCATCTGGCCCACCAACGTCGCCTGCAAGTTGCTGGATCTGCGCACCGCGCGCTGCTCGGATTACCGCAACCGCCGGTCGCAAGTGCCCGATTGCGTGCGCCTGACGCCAAAGCTGGCGCATACCCTGCCGTGGCTACCCGCAACCTGTGCCTATCGCCTGCGCGCGGCGGACAAGCCCCTGCCCGCATGGCACTACCTCGTCTCGGGCGACCACATGGCGGTGCACCGCGCCGGCGCCTCGGTGATCGGCAAGGCGGTGTCCGAAGTTGTCGCCGGCCCGCTGGAACAACACATCATCTGGGGCGAGGACGGGCCGCCCGACGGTATCGAGATTGTGGTGGACGACGATTGATGCCGTCCCGGCGCGCCCATGCTTGACTGGCTCCGCCGCAAGCCGGCGGCCCTGCCGATGGTCGAGGTGGCCGGTCGCGCGCTGCCCATCACCATCCGTCGGCTGGCACACGCGCGCCGGCTGACGCTGCGCCTTGCCCCCGATGGCAGCGAGGCGCGGCTCTCGATCCCGCGCTGGGTGCCCGAGGCCGAGGCCATTGCCTTTGCCCGGACCCGCGCGCCGTGGCTGGCCGAGCAATTGGGCCGCGTCGCCGCGCCGGTGACGATGGAGGACGGCGCGCCGATCGCCTATCGCGGTGCGGCGTACCGCATCGTCCATGCCGAGGGTGCGCCCCGCCGCGTGGAACCGGGCGCCGGCGTGCTGCGCATCGGCGGCCCGGTGGAGGGTCTCGACACCCGCCTGAAACGCTGGCTCCACGCCGAGGCGCGGCGGTTGTTTGCCGCAGACCTCGCCGAATATGCCGCGCGCGCCGGGGTGCCACTGCCGCCCATGGCGCTGTCGAACGCGCGGGCGCGCTGGGGGAGCTGTTCGTCGAAAGGCGTGGTTCGGCTCAACTGGCGGCTGGTGATGGCGCCCGATGCGGTGCGGCGCTCGGTGGTCGCGCACGAGGTCGCGCACTTGCTGCACTTCGATCACTCGCCGGCGTTCCATGCGGCGCTGGCGCGGCTGTTCGAGGGCGATGTGGAGGCGGCGAACCGCTGGTTGAAGCGGCATGGGCGCGGGTTGCACGCGCCGTTCGGGTGAAGAACAGGGGTGAATGCGAGGGGCAAACCCCTCGCGCTCACCATTCCTGTCTTCGTCGCACACTCCTGTAACCTTCGTTCTTCGCGGCGAAGCCGCTGTCATATCATCCAGCTTCGCGCCTTGTTGCAATGTAGATATAGCCCGCGGCGCGGCCACCTCGCGCCAGATTGCCGGCCCCCACCCACGCTTCCAAGTCATGGGAGCGCGAGGGTCGTGACCCTCGCATTCATCCCTTCCCCCTTCCGCTTCCCCTTGAACATCCCTAGATACCCCAACATGGTCTCGATCCGCCCCGGCAGTTTCTGGAAGAACGCCAACCCCACCGGCGCCATCGCCGATTTCGTGCTCGTATTTCGCAATGCGGGGCGCGGGCGGTGGTGGGTGATGGGCGCCGCCGCGTTGACGACACTCACGGTGTTCTGGCCGATCATGCACGAGGAGGCGCGGGTGCTCCCCAAGCCTCCGACGATCACGTATATCACCACCTACCGCCCCGGCCGCACCGATGCCGAAATCATGGCCAGCAATCGCGCCAACCAGCGCATTCAGGACCGCCTGAATGCCGAGCAGGCGGAACGCGATGCCGAGGTCAAGCGAATGTACAAGGTGATCGGCAAGGCATCGGGCCTCGATGTCGAGAAGATGGACCGCGAGGGGCGGGCCGATGCCGCCGCCGATGCGCGCAAGGAAGCCGCCCGGCAGGCTGCGCTCTATGGCGCGGGGCATGTGACGCCCCACCCGTGACCGACGATGCGCGCTGGCTGGCGGCGGCGGCGGCCCTGGCGGCGCGCGGGCGGCCGTTATCGCGCCCCAATCCGGCGGTTGGGGCGATTGTGGTGCGCGAAGGCCGCGTGATCGGCAGAGGCTGGACCCAACCCGGCGGCCGTCCCCATGCCGAGGCGATGGCGCTGGCCGGTGTCGATGCACGCGGGGCCACGCTCTACGTCACGCTGGAACCCTGTGCGCACGTTTCCTCCCGTGGGCCGGCCTGCGCCGATCTGGTGGCGGCATCGGGCGTGGCGCGGGTGGTGGTGGGCTGCGGCGACCCCGATCCGCGCACCGCCGGCGCCGGCATGACGCGCATCCGGGCCGCCGGCATCGCCGCCGACCTGCTGCCGTCAGACGCCGCCGCCGAAAGCCTCGCCGGCTACCTGATCCGCGCCCGTGCCGGCCGGCCGCACGTCACGCTGAAGCTGGCCCTGTCGCTGGACGGCGCCATCGCCACGGCGGGGGGCGAGAGCCAGTGGATCACCGGGGCCGAAGCGCGCGCGCACGTCCACGCCCACCGCGCCCGGGCAGATGCCATCCTGGTCGGCGGCGGCACCTTGCGGGCCGATTCGCCGCGACTCGACGTGCGCCTGCCCGGTTTGGCCGAGAGCTCGCCCGAGCGCTGGGTTTTGACGCGGGCGCCGGTGCCCGAAGGGTGGCGGGGATTGGCCGACTCGCGTGACATCGCCCGCGCCATGCCCCACGCGCAATACCTCTATGTCGAGGGCGGGGCCGCCACCGCCGCCGCCTTCCTCGCCGCCGATCTGGTGGACCGGCTGATGATCTATCGCGCGCCCATCCTGATCGGCGGCGGACGGCCCGGCATCGCCGACATCGGCCTGACCGCGCTGCCCGACGCCCACGGCCGCTGGCGCCAGACCGACGCGCGCCGGCTTGGCAACGACCGGCTGGATGTCTACGACCGGACCCCATGTTCACCGGCATCATCACCGCACTCGGCACCCTGACCGACATCCGCACCAGCGCCACCCCCGGCGCCGCCGACATCCACGCGATCGTCGCCTGCCCGTGGGATCCGGCGCATATCGCCATCGGGGCGTCGATCGCCTGCTCGGGCGTGTGCCTGACGGTGGTGGAACGCGGCGGCGCGGCGGGCAACGCGTGGTTCGCCGTCGATATCTCGGGCGAGACCATCGCGCGCAGCGTGCCGGGGCGCTGGACCGCCGGCATGCGGCTGAACCTCGAAGGTGCGCTGAAGCTGGGCGACGAACTGGGCGGGCATATCGTCACCGGGCATGTCGATGGCGTGGGCCATGTGGCAGCGGTGACGCGCGTGGGCGAATCGTGGCGGATCGAGATCGACGCGCCCGCCGTGCTGGCGCCCTATATCGCCGCCAAGGGCTCGATCACGGTGGATGGCGTATCGCTGACCGTCAACGAGGTCGCGGATTTGGCCGACGGGCAGTGCCGGTTCGCGGTGAACATCATCCCGCATACCGCCGAGGTGACAACCATCGGCGTTTTGGCCGCCGGCGATGGGGTCAATCTGGAGATCGACGTTCTGGCGCGGTATCTGATGCGGATGCAGAGTCTGAAGGCGTAAAAACAAGGGTGCATGCGAGGGGCACGCCCCTCGCGCTCCCCGATCCTGTCGTCGTCGCATACCCTTCCAGCCGAGCGCCATGCGGCGAAGCCGCTGTCATTTAAGGCAATCCCGCGTTGCATTCACAATCGGGGATAGAGCCTGCGGCGCGGCAACCTTGCGCAAGGGCCAGCGCGGGGCGCGACGTTGACAACGTTGAGGGAGCGCGAGGGACGTGTCCCTCGCATTTCACTTTTCGGCCTTCAAACAGCCAAAGGCCCCGCCGCAAACGCCTCACGCGAGATCGCATAGATCACGTGCTTCACCGGCCCGCCGGCCAGTTGCGAAACCTCGAACCGATCGGTCAGCACGCCACCGATCCGCTCACAGGCGATGCGGCTGCGGCAGTTGTTCTCGCCGATACGGAAATCCACGCGGGCCACATACCGAAACGCATGTGCCAGCATCAGCCGCTTCATCTCGCCGTTCCAGCCGCCACCCCAGTGACCGCGCGACAGAAACGTCCAGCCGATCTCGACACTGCCGCCCTCGGCGGGATCGAACGCATCGTAGCGCGAGGAGCCGATCACAGCGCCGGTCGCGCGATCCTCGGCCACCAACATGCCGCCGCTGGCCAGCCCCGCATCGAAAAATGCGCGAAACACGCTCTCCTGCCAGCGGTCGTTTGCGGGATGTTGCGCCCACAATTCCGGATCGCTGGCGACGGCGTAGACCGCCGCCCAGTCATCTGCCTGCGCAGGGCGGAGGAGGAGCCGGTCCCCCGCGAGGACCGGCTGCCGGTCCATTTTAGGCCTCGACCTTGCCGGTGACGGCGGCCACGGCATCGATGAAGGTCCGGATGTTGCCCATCGTCAGGCCCGCGACGTTGATTCGGCCCGAACCGGCGAAGTAGATGCCATGCTCGGCGCGCATCGCGGCGACGTGGGCGGGGGTGAAGGGGATGATCGAGAACAGCCCGTTCTGCCCACCGATCGGGGTCAGGTCGACGCCGCCAACATGCCCGGCCTTGGCCAGCACATCGCGCACCTGACGCATGCGATCGCGCATGGTGTCGAGTTCGTCGAGCCACTGGCGGGTCAGCACCGCATCGGCCAGCACCAGGCGGACGGCGGCGGCACCGTGGTCTGGCGGCTGCGACCAGGCGGTGCGGGCCAGCGCATAGGCGTTGGACATCACCGCCTTCAACTGCGCCGCCTCGGCCATCATCACGTACAACGCGCCGACGCGGTCACGATAGAGGCCGAAGTTCTTGTCGCACGAGTAGGCGACCAGCGCCTCGGGCACGGCATCGAGCACGCGGCGCACGCCATAGGCGTCCTCCTCCATACCCTTGCCCAGACCCTGATAGGCAAGGTCGAGGATCGGCAGCAGGCCCTTTTCGGCGATCAGCGCGGCGATCTCGTCCCACTCGGCAGGGGTATAATCGATGCCGGTGGGGTTGTGGCAGCAACCGTGCAGCAGGATCGCGTCGCCCGGCTGACCGGCGGCAATCGCCTCGCGCAGCGCGGGCATATCGGCGGTGCCGTCGGCGGCGGCGTGGTTGAACGCCTTGAGCGGAATACCCAGCTCGGCGAACATCTGCGGGTGGTTGGGCCAACTCGGGTTGCCCATTATGAAGGCCTTGGCGCCCGCACGCTGGGCCACGCTGAACGCCAGACGCAGCGCGCCGGTCCCGCCGGGGGCCTGCATGCCGTCGATCCGGCCCGCCGCGACCGGCGCCGACTCGCGCCCGAACACATAAGGCTTCAGCGCCTCGACAAAGCCCATGTCACCCTCGGGCCCGAGATAGGCCTTCGAATCCTGCGTCTCGACCAGGTTGCGCTCGGCTGCCTTGATCGCGGCAAACACCGGAGTCGCGCCGTTATCGGTGCGATAGACACCGACGCCGAGATCGATTTTCTCAGGCCGCGGGTCGTCGTTGAAGAGCTTGATCAGCGCGAGGAGCGCGTCGGCGGGCTGCTGGGCAAGGTTCGTAAGCATGGCGCGCGCCTTACGCCCGGGCGCGCGTGGGGGCAAGAACGAAGGAAGGGCGAAATGCGAGAGGCACACCCCTCGCGCTCCCATGACGTGTCGGCGTTGGGGTGGGCCGGCAGGGTGGCGTGAGGTGGCCGCATCGCAGGCCGTGCTCCGATCGCGAATGCAGCGCAGGGTCGCGATAAATGACAGCGGGTTCGCCGCGATGCGTGACGACGAGGCGAGGCGCAACCTGGACAGGAACGGGGAGCGCGAGGGGCCAACCGATTTCCCTTGGGAAATCGGCACATCGAACGCCCCTCGCATCCACCCCTGAACCGCCTTAAAACGGCATCCACTTCTGCTTGGGCGAAAACTTCATGTACCCGGCGTTGACCCCCAGCCGCAGCCCTGCGCCCAGCCGCACCGGGATCAGCACGACATCGCCATAGCGCATGTAGCTGACATTGAACCCGCCGATGAAGTAGGCCTGCCCCTCACCCGCGCCAAAACGATGGTAGAGTTCGTCCATGCGATCGAGGTTATAGACCAGCACGAAAGCCTTGGCGGCGCTGGCACCGAAATCGAAGCCGATCGACGGCCCCGTCCAGTAAACCGGCACGCCTGCGCCGTTATACACCGCGCCGGGGAACGCCCCGTTCGGCCCGCCGGCATAGCTGCCATAACCGCTGACCGGTGCCGGCGGCGCGCCCTTGCGGCACAGCGTGCCAGAGCCATAGCGCAACCCGCCGATGAACGCGCCACCCGCCTCGCGCCCGACGATATAGCCGTTGGGCTCGCCCTGCTTTTTGAGGATCGACTGGATCACCTTGGCGGCATCGCGCGCGCCGACGCCGAATACGCCGGTCGCGGCGCCAATCAGGTCCTGCTCGTGATAGGTCCCCCCGACCGAGGCGGCGCATGGCACCCCGCCCGCCGGCGCTTCCGCCATGGGCGGCGGTGGCGGCGATGGATAGGCCGGGGCCTGCTGATATGCCGGCTGAGTGGCGGGATAGACCGGATAGCCTGACTGCGGCGCAGGGGCCGGGCGGCTCGCGATGTCACCATCGATCGGCGCGCCGGTCTGCGCCCATGCGCCCGCCGAGAGCCCTGGCAGCGGCGCCAGCGTCACCGCCAGTCCGGCCAAAGCCCGCACCGCGCGCCCGCGCCCCGCCACGACACCCCAAATCCCCATAAAAAACCCTCCCGATCAAGCAACCATACGCCGGCCTAACCCAGCCGGACATGCAGGCAACCCCGCGCCGACGGTTGGACGTACCGGCGCATCGCTGCAACCCCTGCGCTGTACCCTGCCTGAATCACTGGCGCCATATAGGGTTCGCGGGCGCATGGCGGGCCCTCTCGCGCCGCCGCCGCAGAAATCGGTAAAAGGGTGCCGTGTGGGTCTTGCCGTGCCAGCAGACCGCCGCTATAGCCCGCCCTCGCCGCTGCGATCCGGAGACGTGGGTGAGTGGCTGAAACCAACGGTTTGCTAAACCGTCGTACTGGTAAATCCGGTACCGAGGGTTCGAATCCCTCCGTCTCCGCCATATTATGTTGATTTTGAAAGAAACAATTTCAAAATCAACAACATGGCCTGAACCGTTCCCATAATGATTGGGTGGTTGCCAGCTCCAGATTGCGAATGTGGATGAACAGGTCGGTATCGCCGGCCGGGCATATACCAAAAACCAACACTTCGTTGATCTAGGATCGCGGCCGGCACGCAGGATTGCCACAATCCAAGTCCGCAACTGTTGCCAAGCAGCCTGCATCGGGGCCGCAGCCTCGCTAGCCGGCGCTTTGGGCCGAAAGCGGCCCTGCGCAGCTTGAAATTCCTTTACCGGCAAACCGGCTGGATATGCGCGCATGCGACCCGACCCCCAAAATCTGGCGACCGAATTCATTCGTCGAGGTTTCCACGCCCCGCCGTCCCGCTTTCAGAGGTGGCCAGAACAGCGCCGTCCGCCTGCCTCCAGCCATAGGCGCGCAAAAATGCAACCACCGCGCCCGTCACCGCGCTCTTGCCATACAGTTCCGGCTCGGCCCCGAACAGCATTGGGTAGATGATTCCCGCCTCCAGCATGCCCTTGAGATGCATGGCGGCCATATGCGGGTCCGACGGGATCAGATCCCCCCGCGTCATGATCGTACCGATATAGGCGGAAATGGCCGTCCAACCGCGCCTCGGACCCAGACGGTAGAGCGACGCGCCCAATTCCGAGTTGCCGCCCTGGGCGATGGCGGTACGTACGCAGGCCATATGCTCGGGCTCGGTCACGAACGCCAGAAACGCCTCGCCAAAGCGCAGCAGCACCTTGGAAATATCCGGCTCGCTGGGATCGAGCAAGTCGAGCATCGCCTGGCCCTGCTCTTCCATAGCCTCGATCATGGCTGCCGCAAACAGCGCCTCCTTTGATGGGAAGTAGCTGTAAAGCGTGGCTTTTGATCCGCCAACCAGCGCCGATATCTGGGCCATGCTGGCCCGCTCGAAGCCAACGTCGCGAAAGAGCGCAAGCGCCGCATCCAGGATCGCCTGGCGACGCGCATCGGTTTTAACCCGCATGACAGCCTCAGATTCTATTTTCATACCAAGCCGTACACTTTTGGCTTGACGCGGCAAGCCAAAATTATAACTAGACCGTTCAGTTCTGTTTTGAAAGACGACTCGATGAGACGCTCATTGCGCTGGATGTGGCTGGCCGTGGCGACATGGCCGCTCCTCCCCACAACCGCCCCGGCAAAGCCCGCGCCGCCGGCTGCCCCGCCATACCTCGCCGCCACACAAAGCCTGGTCGCACCCGTCGTCGCCTGGCCGGCCGATACGTGGTGGAGCGATTACGGCGATCCCCAACTGGCCCAACTGATCCGCGAGGGCCTTGCCGGTGCGACCGACTTGCGCGTGGCGCAGGCACGCTATGCCGCCGCCGATGCCGCGGTTGCCGGGTCTCGCGCGGCGCTGCTGCCCACCCTCTCCGCCGATGCGAACGCGGGCGTGGCCAAGCAAAGCTACAACTACCTGTTCCCCACCGCCTTCGCGCCCCATGGGTGGAAGACCACCGGCCAAGGCGGGTTGAACCTCAACTGGGAAATCGACTTCTGGGGCAAGAACCGCGCGGCCCTCGCCGCCGCCCGCGCCGACAGCCGCGCCGCCGGGGCCGAGGCCGCTGCCGCGCGGCTGACCGTCTCGACCGGGATCGCCGCGGCCTACGCCGAACTTGCCGCGCTCTATGCCGAGCATGACGCCGCCGCCGATGCCGCCAAAGTGCGCGCCCAGACGCTGGCCCTGCTGAGCCAGCGCCGCGATCAGGGGCTGGAGAATGACGGCGCCGTCGCCCGTGCGCGCTCCAACCTCGCCAGCGCCGAGGGCGAGCTGGCCGGCCTCGACGAGCAGTTGACGCTCGCCGGCCATGGCCTTGCCGCGCTGATGGGGGCCGGTCCAGACCGGGCGCTGACCATCACCCGCCCCGCCGTGCCGACGTTGGCCAGCCCGGGCCTGCCCGCCGAGATCCCCGCGCAATTGCTGGGCCGCCGCCCCGATGTCGTGGCCGCCCGCGCCCGCACCGAGGCCGCCGCCGACCGCATCCGCGTGGCCCGCGCCGCATTCTATCCCAACATCAACCTCGCCGGGGTCATCGGCGTCCAGTCGCTGGGGCTGGCCAATCTGGTCAAGTCCGGATCGGACGAAGGGTCGGTCGGCCCTGCGCTCAGCCTGCCGATCTTCGATGGCGGGCAACTGACCGCACGCAAACACAGCGCCGAGGCCGATTACGCTGTCGCCGTCGCGCAATACGACGGCACGCTGGTGCAGGCGCTGCGCGAAATCGCCGACGCCGCCACCAGCCGCCGCGAACTGACCCGCCGCCTGACCAGCGCGCAAGAGGCCGAAGCGGCCGCGCAAAGCGCATGGCAGGTGGCCAACAACCGCTATCGCGGTGGGCTGGGCACCGTGCTCGATGTCCTTGTGGCCGAGGATGCGCTGATCGCCGCGCGCCGCGCCACCGCCGCGCTCCAAACCCGTGCTTTCGCTCTCGATGTCGCGCTGGTGCGCGCGTTGGGCGGCGGCTACTCTGCCTGAAGGACCCCCAGCCATGTCGACCGTCACCCATGTGATCGAGCATGATATCGAAACCGTCGTCGAAAGCTTCAGCGAGATCGAAGACCGCGCCAACGCCGCCCGCCGCAAGCGCCTGTTCATCAGGCTGGGGCTGGGTGTGGCGGTGCTGGCGCTGGCCTATGGCACGTATGATCTGCTGATCGCCTCGCGCCATGTCACCACCGACAACGCCTATGTCGGCGCCGATGTCGCCAACGTCGCCGCGCAGATCGACGCCCCCATCCGCGATGTGCCGGTGCAGGACACCCAGGCGGTGAAGCGCGGCGATGTCCTTGTGCAGCTCGACGATACCGATGCCCGCATCGCGCTGGCCAAGGCCGAAGCCGACCTGCGCCAGACCGAGCGGCGCGTGCGCGGCCTTTCGGCCACTGACGCAGGCCTGGGCGCGCAGATCGCCGCGCGCGCCGCCGACCAGACCCGCGCCGCCGCCGCACTGGTTGCCGCCCGCGCCGATGCCGACAAGGCCGGCATCGATCTCAAGCGCCGCGAGGCACTGGCCGCCTCGGGCTCGGTCTCGGGCGACGAACTGACGCAGGCCCGCAATGCACAGGCCACCGCCACCGCCAACTTGCGCAGCGCCGAGGCCGCCGTGGCACTGGCCGCCGCCAACCGCACCGCGGCGGTGGGCACACGCGATGCCACCCACATTCTGATCGCCGACGATGCCGGCGACGCCAACCCCGAGGTGCAATCGGCCCGCGCCACCCGCGATCAGGCCCGCGTCGATCTGGCGCGCACCGTGATCCGCGCACCATTCGATGGCGTCGTCACCCATCGTCAGGTCCAGGCGGGCCAGCGCGCCAAGCAGGGGCAGACGCTGATGACGCTGGTGCCGGTACAGTCGGCCTATGTCGATGCCAATTACAAGGAAGTACAACTGGCCAAGGTCCGCCCGGGCCAGCCGGTCACGCTGACCAGCGACCTCTATGGCAGCGGCGTGGTCTATCACGGCAAGGTCGTGGGCTTTTCCGGCGGCACCGGTGCGGCGTTTGCCGTGGTGCCGGCGCAGAACGCCACCGGCAACTGGATCAAGGTGGTGCAGCGCCTGCCCGTGCGGATCGCCATCGATCCGCGCGATCTGACGGCGCATCCGCTGCGCGTCGGCCTGTCGATGGACGCCGACATCGTTGTCGCGCCATGAACGCCGCCGCCCCCATGGCCCAGCCGCTGACCGGCGGCCGGATGTGGCTGGTGGTGATGGCCATCGCCCTCGGCAATTTCCTGGTGGTGCTGGATACCACCATCGCCAATGTCTCGATCCCGACGATCGCCGGCACGCTGGGCGTGTCGTCCTCGCAGGGGAGTTGGGTCATCACCTCCTATGCCGTGGCCGAGGCGATCACGGTGCCACTCACCGGCTGGCTCGCCGGGCGGTTCGGTGCGCAACGGGTGTTTGTCAGTTGCTATCTGGCGTTTGCCGCGCTGTCGCTGTTGTGCGGGCTGTCGGGGTCGCTGGGGATGCTGGTCGTGTGCCGCATTCTGCTGGGCCTGTGTGGCGGACCGATCATGCCGCTGGCGCAGACGCTGTTGATGCGCATCCTGCCGCCCGAAAAGCAGACGCTGGGCACCGTCATCTGGGCGATGACCACCCTGGTCGGGCCGATCGTCGGGCCGGTGCTGGGCGGCCTCCTGTGCGACAACGTCGGCTGGTCATCGATCTTCTTCATCAACGTGCCGGTTGCGGCGGCGGGCGGAATGCTGCTGCTTTACATGCTGCGTGGGCGCAATGACGCCACGGTCAAGGCGCGGATCGATGGTGTCGGGCTGGCGCTGCTGGTCATCTGGGTTGGCGCCTTGCAGATCATGCTCGACGAAGGGCGCAACCACGACTGGTTCGCCTCCACCGAGATCTGCGTGCTCGCCGTGGTCGCCGCGATCGGCTTTGTCAGCTTCCTGATCTGGCAACTGACCGAGCGGAACCCGATCGTCGATCTGCGCATTTTCCGCCATCGCGGCTTCGTCGCGGCGGCCTGCACGTATGCGCTGGGCTTTGGCGCGTTTTTCGCCAACGTCGTGATCCTGCCGCTGTGGATGCAGCAGAACCTGGGCTATACCGCCACCTGGGCAGGTTATGCCACCGGGATGATGGGATTGCTGGCGGTGGTGTCGGCGCCGATCGTCGGCAAGATGCTGGAAACGATCGACGCGCGCTGGATCATCTGCATCGGCATTCTCGGCCAGGCGGGCCTTGCCGCATGGCGGATGACGTTCACCACCGATGTCACCTTCTGGCAGATGGCGGTGCCGACATTGCTGACCGGGCCGTGCATGGTGATGTTCTTCATCCCCACCACGGGCCTCGCCATCGCCAGCGTGGCTCCCGGCGAGGAAGCCAACGCGGCGGGCCTGTCGAACTTCATGCGCACGCTGGCCGGGGCCTTTGCGACCTCGCTGGTGCAGACCGGCTGGGCCAATCAAACCACCCGCGCGCAAACCGCGCTGGCAGGCGCCATGCCCATGGGCTCGGCCACGATCGATGGCATGGTGGACAACGGCCAAAGCCACGACAGCGCCATCGCCGCGCTCGACAACCTGGTGCAGAGCCAAAGCGTCATGCTGGCCACGATCCACATGTTCGGGATCATCGCGGTGTGCTTTGTCGCGGCGGCGGCGCTGATCTGGCTGGCGCCGCGGGCGGAGGGACCCATCGATACCAGCGGCGGGCATTGACATGCGAATGCCCGATCGCAAGACTGGCGTTGCATCGTGTCGATCCGCGATGGGAGCGCCGATCCGGTCGCGCGGATAGAGCCGCGCGTCGGATCACGGAACGCGCGCCCGGCACCGGGCGAGGACCGGCGAAACAGCGGACGCATATGCACCGTGATCTGTCGGCCTCCATCCGGTGGGCCACGGCGGGCAATCTCCGCTACCCCCTTTCGGCATCGGGCAGCCAACGCGGCTAAACCTCCGGCAGACGCTGCGCGGCAAATCCCCAGCCAGCCAGATCGCGCGCGCGCTCGACCAGCTTGGCGCCATCGCGGATCGTGTATGGATGCGCGTCCGTCATCCCGCGCAACTCGTCCCAATCAACCGGCACCGCCACTGGCGCGCCGGCGCGCGCGCGCGGGGAATAAGGCACCACCGCAGTGCTGCCCCGCTGGTTGCGCAGCCAGTCGATGAAGATCTTGCCCTTGCGCTTGGCCTTGGACATCGTCGCCACGAAGCGGTCGGGGTGGGCGGTGGCCAGCGCGGTGGCAAAGCGCCGGGCGAAATCCTTGTGCGTCTCCCAGTTGTGACCGGGAGTCAGCGGCACCGTCACGTGCACCCCCTTGCCGCCCGAGAGCAGCGCGAAACTGCGCAAGCCCATGCCGGCCAGTTCATCGCGAATGTCGGCGGCGGCGCGCAGGCAGTCCTTGAAGTCGACTTCCGCATCAGGATCGAGATCGAAGATCAGGTGGTCGGGCTGCTCGACGCTCTGCGCGCTGCATCCCCAGGCATGGAACTCGATCGCGCCCATCTGCACGCAGGCCAGCAGGCCGGCGGCGTCGCGCACATAAAGGTAGTCCTCGTGGCCGCCTCCCTTCTCGGCAATGCTGACGTGGTGGACATCGGGGCCGAACGATCCGCTGTCGTGCTTCTGGAAGAAACAGGCCTTGGCGCGGCCGCCGGGGCAGCGGACCAGGCTCAACGGCCGGTTGCCGGCAAAGGGCAACAGCAACGGCGCAACCGTGGCGACATAGTCTGCCAGGTCCTGCTTGGTGCCGCCGGTCTCGGGGAAGATCACGCGGCTGCCATGCGTGATGGTGGGAGGCGGGGTTGCGACGGGCGGCGGCGCGGGCATTTCGGGATGGACCTGGCGGGCGGGCTTGTCGGCACGCAGGCCGATGAAGCTGGCGTGGCGGACACGCTTTTCCGCCGTCAGTTCGGCAAAGGCGATCTCCGCGACCAGTTCGGGCCGCACCCAATGCGCGCCGCGCCGCTCGGAACCGGGGACATCGACAGGGACGTTCCCGGTGGCCAGTGGGGTCAGCCGATCATTGAGATCGGCCATGGTGTCACCATCGAACCCGGTGCCGACGCGGCCGCGATAGACCAGCGTTTCGCCCTCGTATTGTCCGAGCAACAGCGAGGCGAACCGGCGCCCCTTGGCCTTCGAGGGCGCGAAGCCGACGATCACGAATTCCTGCCGCCTGACGCATTTGACCTTCACCCAGCTTTGCGAGCGGGTACCGCGATAGGGCGCGTCGATACGCTTGGCGATGATCCCTTCCTGCCCGGCCGTGCACATCGCGGCGAACAGCTTTTCGACCGCGCCGATCACATGCTGGGCGACGAAAACCGGCGACTGCGCCTCGGCCAGCAGGGCTTCGAGACGTTCCTTGCGCTCGATCTGGGGCAGCGGGGCCAGATCCTCGCCATCGAGCGCCAGCAGATCGAAGGCGTGGAATTCCAGAGCATCCTCGGCGGTTTGCACGCCATGCCCGCGTTTCAGCACCGCCTGAAGCGCGGAAAAGTCGGGATTGCCCTCGCCGTCGCGGGCGATGATCTCGCCATCGATCAGGCACGGGGGCAAATCAAGCGCGGCGATCCGGGCGACCAACGGCGCGAACTTGTCGCTCCAGTCGTGCCCGTTACGGGTGTAGACGCGCACATCCCCGCCTGCCGCCGCCGCCAATGCGCGATAGCCGTCGAACTTGATCTCGTGCATCCACAGGTTGCCGGTGGGCACGGCATCGACCAGCGTTGCCAGTTGCACCGCACGAAAGGCGGGCGGCTTGTCGCGCTTGCGGGCGGCGCGTTTGGGCTTGGGCGCGGCCTTCACCTCGGCATTGTGCGCGGCGGCATCGTCCATGGCCTTGCCGAACGCCCGGTCGGTTTTACCCGCCAGCGGCTGGGTCGCGGCGACATCGGTGGCGATGGCATTCATTGTCCGCCCGGTCAGCACGCTGGTCAGCCCATCCTCGACCAGCACGTCGCCCTGGCGCGCGTCCGCATCGGCGACTTTGCGCAGCAGCCAGTTCTCGCGCTTTTCGCCAGGGCGGCCCTTCATCCGCACCAGCAGCCATTCGCCCTTCATCCGCTGCCCGGCGAGGGTGAAGTGCAGATGGCCGTCCTCTATATCGTCGGCGCTCTTGCCGGGGACGGGCGCCCAGATGCCCTCGTCCCACAGCATCACCGTGCCGCCGCCATATTCCCCCGCCGGAATGTTGCCCTCGAACCGGGCATAGCTTAGCGGATGGTCCTCGGTGCGGACGGCGAGCCGCTTGTCATCAGGATCGGCGCTGGGGCCGCGGGTGATGGCCCAGGATTTCAGCACGCCATCGACTTCGAGCCGGAAATCCCAGTGCAGCCGGCGCGCGGCATGTTTCTGGACGATAAAGCGGTGTTGGTCGGCATCGGCGCCGCGTTCGCCGCGCGGCTCGCCGGTCTTGGCGAAATCGCGCTTGGCGTTGTACGGGGCGAGCGGGTCGGCGACCCTGCTCTTGGCTGTCGTGCGCGCGGCGGCCATCGCGTCACGCCCGCTTGTGGTTGCGGCTGGCCTTTGCCGCCGGCTTGCGCTTGGGCTCGGTGGGCGCGGCATCGCCCAGCGATTTTTTCAGCGCCGCCATCAGGTCGATCACGTTGCCGCCCTTGGCATTATCGTCGCCCTTGTCCTCGATGATGCGGCGGTTGCCCTTGGCCTTGGCCTTCTTCTCGATCAGCCGGTGCAGTGCATCGACATAGCCATCGTGAAACTGCGAAGCGTCGAACGCCCCCGCCTTCCGCTCGATCAGCGATTGCGCCAGATCGAGGAGATCGGCCTTGGGTGCGTCATCGGGCAGATCGCGGAAAAATGGCTTGGGATCGGCCACTTCTTCAGGATAGCGCAGGATCTCCAGCATCAACCCGCGCCCCTCCGGCCGCAGCGCCACCAGTTCCTCACGTCCGCGCACCGCCAGTTGCCCGAGGCCCACCCGGCCGCTGGCGCGCAAGGCCTTGCACAGGACCGTGTAGCCCTCCTCGGCCAGTTTGTCGGCGGGGACGACATAGCATGGGCGCTCGTAGAACGCGGCCGGAATGTCCTCCTCTGCCACAAAGCGGACCAGTTCCAGCGTGCGCCGGCTCTCGATCTTGACCGCGTCGATCTCCTCATCGTCCAGCAGGACATAGCTGCCCTTGGCGATCTCGTAGCCCTTGACGATGTCGGCGGGATCGATCTCGTCGATACCCTCGGCCACCTTGCGGTAGTGGATACGCTGGCCGCTGGGCTTGTGGATCTGGTGGAACGAGATCGCCGGGCCCGATTTCGTCGCCGGGTAGACCTCGACCGGGATCGAGACGAGCGCGAGACGGATCTGTCCTTCCCAAAGCGCACGGGCGGCCATCGGCGTTCTCCTGTGGTGTCTTGGGGGAAGGTTCGAGAGGGCCGCAGGTTCCGTCGTTCCGATCCGGGCGGCGGCGCTTCTTGCGTCAGCCTTGGGCAGACATGCTGCGTGCCACATCAGCCGTACGGATGCCTTCGAGTACGAGGCCGTAGCCGGTGCCCTCGTCGATTTTTGGGTCAACGCGGCGCGCGTGTAGCGACCGGTCAGCGGTCTGCCTGACCTCGGTCCGCGAGTGCGGCTCCTACGGCTGGCCCGACAGCTATTGACTCCAACATGTCGCTGTCCGCGTCCACCCGCAGAACCCGGCGATGGTCGCCAAGGCGATCAAACGTATGGACCACGGCGAGATCACCGTTCGCGGCTTCAGATCCACATGCCGCGATTGAGCGGCGACAAGACGGATTTCGCGCGCGAGGACGTCGAGATCGCTCTCGCCCACACAATCGAATCGGCAGTCGAGCGAGTCCATCGGCGCGGTCGCGCGTTGGAGAAGCGACCAAGGTCCTAGCCACATTGCTGGCGAGGTCGCGAATACTGTGGATCGGCGCCGAAGCTGCCCCCGCCTCTCAGCAGTGCAACGATCCGAAAAGATTCCATAAGGAGGGATATGAGTAGCGTCCAATCGGCGCCGATCGCAACCCCGGCTCCATCTCTTTTCTGGTATAATTACGGCAACTTGGACGAAATTTAACGGGGTGACGCTTCGCTGCTGACCCTACACCGCTTCACAGTCCGGCGCTCGCGCTTGCGTGCCCGAATCCGCCGCATAGGCCGATCACGCCGGCAATAGCCACAGCCGCGCGCACGTTTTATGGCGGACTTTCCCCCAATTGGAGTTCCGTCGTTGCCCAAGGCCCCGCCAGCCCCCGCGATCACCGCCGATCTGATCGCCGACATGGCCCAGACCCCGGGGATGATGCGGTCTGGCCTCGACTATGCACGGCAGGGCCGCGTGATCGGGCTGGAGATCGACGTTGAACTGGGCGTGGTCTCCGCCGCAGTGCGCGGCAGCGGCAGCCATGTCTACTTCGTCTCGCTGGTCATCATCGACGACATCGGCATCGACAGCGAATGCTCGTGCCCGGTCGGCTATGGCTGCAAACATGCGGTTGCGGTCGCCTTTGCCGCGATCGAGGCCGCACCGCAAAAGCCCCGGCTGGTGATCGAGGCCGCGCCGGCCGCGCAGGCGATCGCCTCGGGCGCGGTGGGGCAATGGCTGGCAGAGGTCGATACCGATGCAATGGCCGCGCGCCTGCCCTCCGACCCGATCCGCTTCGTGATCGAACCCAAGCGCGCGTTCAAGGCCGCCAAGCGCCCCAAAGGCAAGCCCGACCTGACGCCTGCGCGCCTGTTGCTGCCGGTCCGCGCCTTTCGCCAGCGCAGCCGCGCGGGTGAATGGACGATCGTCCAGCCGTGGGAGGTCCAGCAGAACCGCGTTCAGGTCGCGGGGCCGGCGCTGCGCCTGCTCACGCGGATGGCGCCCGATGCGCTCGGCGGCGATTTCACCGGCAACAAGACCCCACGCGGCCGGCATGGCTGGCAATGGCTGAACGAGGCGGCTGCGCTCGGCCTGCTCCACTGGAAGACGCCCGAGGGCCCGGCGCTGACCGTCACGCCCGCGCCGCTCGCCGCCAGCTTTGTCTGGCGCCTGCTCGACGATGGCAGCCAGTGCCTCGATCTGGAGGGGTTGCCCGCAGGCGTGCAGGTCGCCGCCGGGGATCCACCGCTCGCCATTGACGAGGCCGCCGCCACCTTGGCGCCGATCGAGACCGGCGTGCCGCCGGCGCGCGCCGGCCGGTTGCTGGCGATGCCGCCGATCGCGCCGGCCGAAATTCCGCTGCTCGCCGCCCGCTGGGCCGATCTGGCCGGTGAGGCGATCCCCGCGCCCACCGCCGCGACCGCCGCCGACATCGCGGTCGCGCCGCGCCCGGTGCTGCGCTTCATGGTCGACAAGCTCGATACGCGCGATGTCCAGCGCAACTGGTATCGTGACGCGTGGCGGCCGACGCCGTGCAAGCTCGTCCGGCTCGCCTTCGATTACGCCGGCCACCGCCTGCCCGCGCCTGCACCCACGCGCGAGGCGATCGTCCGCGGCGCCGATGGCCCGGTGCGCCTGATCCGCGATCTCGCCGCCGAACAGGCCGCCGCCGATCATCTTGGCGACTTGCCGCTGGTGCCGCTGGCGCTGATCGACGATGTCCGCCTCAAGCCGCATCAGGCGTGGGACCATGCGCTGTCGGGTGAGGGCGGCAGCTATCCCGGCTTCCTCGCCAATACGGTCACCGCGCTGGAGGCCGAGGGGTGGCTGATCGAATATGCCGCCGACTGGCCGCACCAGATGGTGCCGTTCGAGGCCGCCGGGCTGGGGCTGGAAGTCACGCCCTCAAAGTCCGATCCCGGCACCGCCATCGACTGGTTCGATCTCGAACTCCCGGCCCTGATCGCCGGGACGCGGATCGATATCCTGCCCGCGCTGCGCCAGATCCTGGCCGAAGCCGGCGCGGATCTGCTCACCCTGCCCGACGATCACAGAATCGCACTCCCGCTCGACAAGGCGCGTTTCACCACGGTGCCGCTTGGTCCGTTGCGACCGCTGCTCGCCGCGCTGCTGCGGCTGGCGCTCGCCGAGCGCAGTGGCGCGACCCTGCGCGTCAACCGCTATGACCTGGGCACGGTCCACGATCTCGCCGGCGACGGGGCCAACTGGACCAGCGCCGATGCGCTACGCCGGCTCGCCACCGCGCTGCACGATCCCGAGCACGCCGCCTATGCCCCGCCCGCCGGTCTCGACGCCACGTTGCGCCCCTATCAGCGCACCGGCGCGGCCTGGTTGCAGGCGCTCCATGGCGCCGGCCTCGGCGGCATCCTCGCCGACGACATGGGGCTCGGCAAGACCTTGCAGGCGATCGCCCATCTGCTCCATGTCGGCGCCGAGGGGGCCAAAGCCCCCTGCCTCGTCGTCGCGCCGACATCGGTGCTGCCCAACTGGCAGGCCGAACTGGCGCGGTTCGCGCCGGGGCTGCGCTGCCTGTTGTGGCACGGCCTGGCCCGCCGCGATGCCGCCGACGACATTGCCGGGGCTGATATCGTCCTCACCAGCTATCCCTTGCTCGCGCGCGACAAGACGATGCTCACAGCGCAGGACTGGGCGGCGGTCGTGCTCGACGAGGCGCATGTGCTCAAGAACCCCGCCACCGCCGGGTTCAAGGCCGCCGCCGCCTTGCGCGCGGGCCAGACCATCGCGCTGACCGGCACCCCGGTGGAAAACCGGCTGAACGACATCTGGGCGCTGGCGAGCCTGACCAACCCCGGCCTGCTCGGCAGCTTCGAGACGTTCCGCAAGACCTACCGCACGCCGATCGAGAAGCATGGCGATGCGACCGCGCGGACCGCCCTCGCGCGGCGGCTGCGCCCGTTCCTGCTGCGCCGCACGAAGGACGAGGTCGCCACCGAACTGCCCCCCAAGACACTGATCCCTGAACACATCGAACTCGCCGACGCGCAGTTGCGCCTCTACGAGAGCCAGCGCCTGCTGATGCAGACCCGCATCCGCGACGAGATCGCCCGGGTCGGGCTGATGCGCGCGCAGATCATCGTGCTCGATGCCATGCTCAAGCTGCGCCAGATCTGCTGCGATCCCTCGCTGCTCCCCGGCGGCGCGGGGGAAGGCGTGGCCTCGGCGAAACGCGCGCGGCTGCTCGAAATGATGCCCGAACTGGTCGGCGAGGGCCGGCGGGTGATCGTCTTCAGCCAGTTTACCGCGATGCTCGATCGGATCTCGGCGGACCTGTCGGCGGCCGGCCTCGCGCATGAGCAGTTGCGCGGCACCACCCGCGACCGCGCCCTGCCGGTGCGCCGGTTCCAGCAGGGCGAGGTGCCGATCATCCTCGTCAGCCTCAAGGCCGGGGGCGCGGGGGTTAACCTGACCGCCGCCGACACAGTGATCCTCTATGACCCTTGGTGGAATCCCGCAGTCGAGGCCCAGGCGATCGACCGCGCCCACCGCATCGGCCAGACCAGGCCCGTCTTCGTCCACCGCCTGATTGCCGCCGGCACGATCGAGGACAAGATCCTCGCGCTGCAGGAACGCAAGCAAGGCCTTGCCGATCTGCTCTGGAGCGAGGGCGGCGGCGGGGGTGGCGCGCTCGATGACCAGGACATCGCGTTTCTGCTGGGTTGAAGACCGCGCGCGTCGAAACGATCGGTTTCGACCCCGGCACTGCGGCCAAATTCGGGTGCGGCATCCCCACGCGGCTTTGGGCGATCGGCATAGGCGCCGGCAGCCAGCACCGGCGCCACCCGCTCGGCAAAATTGCGATCGCGGAAATAGCGCAGCTTGCGGGCGCGGATCGGCGCCATCCCGGAGATCAGCACCAGCTCCTCGTCGGGCGAGAGCTGCATGACCTCGCCGGGGGTCAGGAGCTGCCGGGCGGTCTCCTGCCGGCTGACCATGACATGCGCGAGCCAGGGTGCGAGCCGGTGTCCGGCATAGTTGCGCATCGCGCGTTGCTCGGTCGCCGTCCCCAGCGCATCGGAAATCCGCTTGGCGGTGCGCTCGTCGTTGCTGGCGAACGCCACCCTGACATGGCAGTTGTCGAGGATGGCGTTGTGCTCGCCGTAGGCCTTCTCGATCTGGTTGAGGCTCTGGGCGATCAGGAAGGCGCGCACGCCATAGCTCGCGAGGAAGGCGAGGCTCGTCTCGAAGAAGTCGAGGCGGCCAAGCGCCGGGAACTCGTCAAGCATCATCAGCAGCTGGTGCCGGCGGGCGCCCTCACCCGGCTGCTCGAGCTTTTCCGTCAGGCGACGACCGATCTGGTTGAGCACCAGGCGGATCAGCGGTTTGGTGCGGCTGATGTCCGAGGGCGGGATGACGAGGTAGAGCGAGCAAGGATGCGCGGCCTCGACGAGGTCGGCGATCCGCCAGTCGCAGCGCGCGGTGGCCTCGGCGACAGTCGGATCGCGGTAGAGCCCGAGGAACGACATGGGGGTCGACAGCACGCCGGAACGCTCGTTCTCGCTCTTGTTGAGCAGTGCGCGCGCGGCCGAGGCGACGACCGGATGGACGCGCGGCGTCTTGTCGTCGCCCAGATGATTGGTGCTCATCATGACGCGCAGGGTGGCGACAAAACTGCGTTGTGGGTCGGAGAGGAAGGTTGCCACGCGGGCGAGCGTCTTCTCCTCCTCCTCGGCATAGAGGACGTGAAGGATGGCGCCGACCAGCAGCGCATGGCTGGTCTTTTCCCAATGATTGCGGCGTTCGAGCGCGCCCTCGGGATCAACGAGGATATCGGCGATGTTCTGGACGTCGCGGACCTCGTTAATACCCCGCCCCACCTCAAGCAGCGGGTTGTAATGTGCTGAGGCGAGATCGGTCGGATTGAACAGGAGGCAGTGCGAGAAGCGCGCGCGAAAGCCAGCGGTCAGGACCCAGTTCTCACCCTTGATGTCGTGGACGACGGCCGAGCCGGTCCACGACAGCAGGGTCGGGACGACCAAGCCCACGCCCTTGCCCGAGCGGGTCGGCGCAAAGGCCATGACATGCTCAGGGCCGTCATGGCGCAGGTAACGCTTGCCCAGCATGCCGAGCATGACACCGGCATCGCGATGGAGGCCGGCGCGCTCGATCTCGCGGGCATTGGCCCAGCGCGCCGAGCCATAGGTGGTGACCTGGCTCGACTGGCGCGCGCGCCACAAGGAGCCGAAGATCGCCGCGCCGCAGCCAATGAAACCGCTGGTGCCGGCGAGCATCCCTGCCTTGTCGAAAATGCGCGGGGCATAGGCATCGTGATGGTACCACCAGCCAAACAGCGCCCAGGGGCGGTAGACCGGCAGGTGGTCCAACCTAAACCACGGCACGCCCAACTCGGGCTGATAGGCCAGCATCGCCGCCGCCCATTGGGTCGCCGACCAGACCCCGGCAACGACGATGCCGAAGACAACAAGGATCTGGCCGATGAGCAGTTTGGTGGGGGTCACCGACAAGGCTCCCGCCCGCCGGCATGGGCCGGTGCGGGCGGGGTCAAACTCGGTGAACGGCCACAAAAACGGAATTGTGCAGGAGCGCGCAACGGTGTGCGTTGCGGGTTATCCGTACGCCTCCGTTGAGGGTCGCCTTCCCCCGGGCGTGATGGACCGCTCTTAAGTTCGCTCTTGAGAGCGGTCGTAGGAGCGGTTTTGTGGGTCAGATCACGGTTTTCGGCGGGCCTGAGCGTCGGCGACGCTGGCGTGAGGACGAGCGGGCGAAGATTTTGGCCGAGGCCTTCTCACCGGGTGCCTGCGTGGCACGGATAGCCCGGCAGTATGATGTGTCGACGGCGTTGGTTTACACCTGGCGCCGCAAAGCTGAAGTCCAGGCCGCTGCGTCGCCGGCGGAGGTGGGCTTCGCCGAAGCTGTCGTTCTTGACGAGGCAGGCGGCAACCTGATGCGCCCCGGGATTGCCGGAGACCTATTTGATCAAATTATGCAGCAATCTGCTTGTCGTCCAGTGCGGCATAGTAGTTTGCCTCGGCCTCGACAGGCGGGATGTTGCCGATGGGGCCGAGCAG
>Ga0302187_10000449_pt1 | contig 38426 bp, 36 predicted proteins | sample II_Bog_E1_3_FD_202120 | JGI IMG/M metagenome (GOLD analysis project Ga0302187, IMG submission 202120) | Peat permafrost microbial communities from Stordalen Mire near Abisko, Sweden - II_Bog_E1_3 | ecosystem: Environmental > Terrestrial > Soil > Wetlands > Peat | place: Sweden: Abisko...
TTTCCGCCACCAGTTCGGCGGTGCGGCGGATGTCGGGGACCAGCCGGCCGAGCATCTCGCCGGCCTCGGCGGCGGCCTTGACGGTATCGGTCGAGAGCGCGCTGATTTCGGTGGCGGCGACCTGGCTGCGTTCGGCCAGCTTGCGCACCTCGCTGGCGACGACCGCGAAGCCGCGGCCATGTTCACCGGCGCGCGCGGCCTCGACCGCGGCGTTGAGCGCCAGGAGATCGGTCTGGCGGGCGATTTCCTGCACCACCGAGATCTTGGTGGCGATCACCTGCATCGCGTCCACCGCCTTGCGCACGGCGGTGCCGCTGACGTCGGCGTCCTTGGCCGATTGGCGGGCGATCTTCTCGGTCTGGGCGGCATTGTCGGCGTTCTGCTTGATGTTGCCCGCCATTTCCTCGATCGCGCTGGAGGCTTCCTCGGTCGCGGCGGCCTGTTCGGTCGCGCCTTGCGACAGCGTTTCCGACCCGGCCGCCATCTGCTGCGCACCAGCGGCCACATTGCTGGACGCCACCAGTGCATCGCCAACCACCGCGCGCAACCGCTCGATCATCGCCACCAACGCATGGCCCAGCTTGTCGCGATCGGACAACGGGGTATGCTGGACAGTGAGGTTGCCTCCGGCAATCTCGTCGGCCAAGGCAGCCGCCTTGCGCTGGTTGGCGGTCATGCGGCTTACCGATTCGACCAGATCTCGGATCTCGTCATTGGTGTGGATCACCACATCCTGATCAAGATCGCCCTGCGCCGCCGCGTCGATCACGATTGCCACCTTGCGCAACCCGCGCGAAAGCAGCAGCGATATCCAGACCGCTCCGGCAATCGCCGCCAACAAAGCCACAGCGGCGGTCAACAGCAAAGTCGTGCGTGCATTGGCGTACACCGCATGGCCCTCCTCGCGGGCCTCGTTCAAATGCGCTTCCTGCCTTGTCACGAGATTTGTGACCGCATCATCGAACGCCTCGTCAAGCGGCTTTTCTTCGCCGTTGACCAGCAATTGCGCCTCCTTCAGATGATGTGCATTCGCCAGGCCGACGCCGTGCGCGAACACCGGCTTGAAACGCGACCATTGATATAAGGCGCCTTGCCAAACAGGTCTGCCATCGGGTGAGGCGAGCGACAGCCCCTTGGCCAGCAAGGCATCGACCTCTGGTGTCAACTTCTCCACTTCGTCCGTCGCCATGGACACCGACCGATCATCGCTGTTGGCGATGATGATCAACTGGTCCTGGATCATCGAGTCCTGGTCATCCTTTGCCTTGAGCGCAATGCGCATCCGCTCCACCGGGCCGGACAGCGTGGCGTCAAGATTGCCTGCCAAGGCGGCAAGATTGCTGATGGCAATGCCACTGATAACAGCCATCAGCAGCACCACGACGGTGAAGGTAGCGACCAGCTTGGCCTTGATAGTGGCTCTCATGACGAACTCCGTGATTGGGCAAATGACGTGGGGGGAAAGTGGCCATCGAGCAGCGCCCGCTCGACCGATTCGAGCAGCTCGGCCGCCTCGACGCGGAGGGCGGCGACCGGATCGTTATCGCTCATCGGCCCAGCACCTTGCGCGCGATCTTGACCAGTTGGTCGGAGTTGAACGGCTTGACCAGCCAGCCGGTGGCGCCCGCCGCCTTGGCCTGCGCCTTCAGGCCGTCCTCGCTTTCGGTGGTCAGGAACACGATCGGCACCCCGGCCATCGTCGGCTTGGTGCGCAGTTCGCGGATCATCGTCAGCCCATCCATGCGCGGCATGTTGAGATCGGTGATGATCAGGTCGAATCGCTGCGCACTGGCCTTGGCAAGGCCCTCGGCGCCGTCGCCGGCCTCGGTGACGGTGTACCCCGCGCCGGTCAGCGCAATGCGCACCGCCATCCGCAGGCTGGGCGAATCATCGACAGTGAGGATCGAGGCGGTCATGCGTCGCAAGCTCCGTGATGCCAGAAGGCAGTGTCGGCGCGCGCGGCATTGGCCCGCGCGGCGGCGAGCGATGGGATGAGGCCGCAGTCGGCCTCGGCCAGATCTGCATGGTCAATGTGGATCGCATCGCCGCCCAGCCCCAAGGCATCGACGACGGCGGCGATACCGGGGCGGTCGCTGGTGGCTCCGTGAAAGCAGTTGTCATGAATGCGCGCCCGAGTTGGTTCAGAGCGCTCAATAACGACAGACCTGCTGAAAACTTGACATGGCGATTTTAGGTAATTCCCACTGTGGCAGCGTGAGATGGCCGGGCCAGCGCAGTGGGATCAGTGCGCGCCCCGAACGCGGCGATCCTCAGATCGCGCTCATGCCGCCATCGATGACCAGTTCCGATCCGGTCATGAAACTGGCCGCGTCCGAGGCCAGATAGACGATGCCTGCCGCCACTTCATCGGGGGTGCCCATGCGCTTCAGGATGTGGCTGGCGGCGACGGCGCGCTGCCCGTCCTCCAGCGAGGCGAAAGCGCCGGCCTTGACGTAATGATCGAAGATTTCATCGAGCATCTCGGTCTTGATGCCGCCGGGATGGACGCTGTTGACGCGGATCGGCAGCGACAATGCGCCGAACTCCGCCGCCGCGCTTTTGGTGAACAGTTTCACCGCGCCCTTGCTGGTGCAGTAGGCGGCGAGAAAGGCGGCGCCCTGAAGCCCGCCGACCGACGATATGTTGACGATCGACGCCCCGCCGTACCGCAACTCCCCACTGCGCGCCAGCAGCGCGGTGGCCGCGCGCGTGCCATAGAACACGCCATCGACATTGACCGCCATCAGCTTGCGCCAGGCGTCGTCGGTGGTGTCGGCAATGCTGGTCGTCAGTTGCAGGCCGGCGTTGTTGACCAGAACGTCCAGCCGCCCGTGCGTCGCCTCGATCGCGGCGATGACGGCGGCCCATTGCGCCGGGCTGGTGACGTCCAGCCGGTGATACGCGGTGGCGCCGGGCACGGTGCCGTCGGCATGGATATCGCTGGCGATCACGGTTGCGCCGGCATCGGCCAAGGCGGCGCAAGCCGCCGCCCCGATCCCGCGCACTGCGCCGGTGATCAAGGCCACGGCGCCATCCAGTCTGAAATTGCTCATCATCGCTCTCCCTTTCGTCAGGGTTAGACCCGGCGTTGCCGAACCCGCTCCTGACGAAAGGGAGAGTTATCCGCATGGCAGCGGCGGTACGGCGGTCATGCCGTTTGGCGATCGCCTCGGGGGGCGCTTTGCCCCGCCGCTGCCTATGGCGCGTGCCGTAAAAACCGCGTGCGAAGCCCCCCTGTTCAAACCCGCCCAAGCCTGCTTTAGGGGCCTTCCCCCATTCAGGTGCATTCCCCCCCATGCCGCCCGAAGCCGATCCCCCCCGCACCGCCACCGCGCGGATTTGCGCGTTGCTCGCCCAAAACGCCCCGCCCCGCGAGGCGGATCTGGCGGCGCAGGCGCGCACCAGTCAGGCGCACGTCAGCCATATCCTGGCCGCCCTGCGCGCCGAGGCAATCATTGCGCCGGATGATCTGAGGGTGCTCGATCCCTCCACCTTGCGTCGGCTTGCGCAGATCGTCTGAGCAGCGCGCCGCAGGCCGCGCACAGTCCGTCGCGCCGCGCGGAACCGCGTGTGGGCGGCAAACGCTGTGCACCGTGAAAAGGAACCGAGCATGCCCCGAGGCGACAAGTCGAGCTATACCGACAAGCAGAAGCGCCAGGCCGCGCACATCGAGGCCGGCTATGAGGAGCGCGGCATCGCGAAGACGGAGGCCGAAGCGCGCGCCTGGGCCACGGTCAATGCCCGGAGCCATGGCGGCAAGGCCTCTGGCAGCGGCCGTGGCCAGCCCGAGAACCACGCGCCGGCGCGCAAGGGTGGCCATCTCGGCGCCGCGCACGAGGATCATGCCGCCCGGTCGGAAGCCGCGAAAAAGGGCTGGGAAACCCGCCGCAAACGCGCCGGCAACTGAGCCCCGCGCGCCGTTACATCGCCATGGCCGGCCCTGCCACGCCCGCCAGCCCCGCCAACAGGTCGAGCACCTCGCGCTCCGGCATCGGCTTGTGCAGGAAATAGCCCTGCATCAACGATCCCCCCAGCGCGCGGATCATCGCATGGTCCTGCGCGGTCTCGATGCCTTCCACCACCACGTCGATGCCCAGCACCCGCCCGAGGTTGATGATCGTGCCGACCAGATACTGGTCGGGGATCGACTGGGTGATGTTCGAGACGAACGAACGGTCGATCTTGATGCGCTGCACCCGCCCGTGCCGCACGGTATCCAGCGAGGAATAGCCCACACCGAAGTCATCGAGGCTGATCGTCACCCCCGCCTGCGCCAGCGTCAGCATCTTGTCCTGCACCAGTTGGATGTCGAGCGCGGTCTCCTCGGTCACTTCGACGTCGAGCAGCCGGGGATCGATCCCCAGCACCTCCAGATGGGTGAGGATGATCGTATCGACCGGCAACTGCATCATTTCGCGCGGGGAGATGTTCATCGCCACTTTCACCCCGGCGATGCCCAGCGACTCCATCTTGATCAGCGCCCGGCACACCCGCGCCAGCACGAAGCGCAACAGCGGCTCGGCATGGCCGTTCACCGCCGCCAGCGTGATCACATCCTCCACCCTGACCCAGCCGTGCTGTGGGTGGCGCCAGCGCAGCAGCGCCTCCAGCGTATCGGGCATGGTGCGCCCGGTGGCGTAGATCGGCTGGAACCAGACGTCGAGATGCCCCTCCTCAAGGTGGCGCAGCAGGTCGCGCTCCAGGTCGCGGCGCACTTGCAGCCGCTGGTGCAGCGCCTCGTCGAAGATGTGGAAGCGGTTGCGCCCCGCGCTCTTGGCGGCATAAAGCGCCTCGTCGGCACAGGCCAGCATGTCGGAGATATCGCCGCGCGGGTTGACGTAGACGCCGATGCTGGCGCCTAGCGTGCCGGTCTCCACCCCCTCGATCGGCACCGAGACGGCGGCGATGATCCCCTGGGCGATCTGCCCGGCATCGGCCCCGGCGGCGATCGGGGCGAACACCGCGAACTCGTCGCCGCCCATGCGCGCCAGCCGCGCCGGCGGCTCCAGATGGGTGCGCAGCCGGCGGGCGATCTCGATCAGCACATGGTCGCCCTTGCGGTGGCCATAGACGTCGTTGACCGCCTTGAACCCATCGAGATCGACGAACATCAGGCAGGCGGCGGTCTCATGCCGGGCGATGCACCCTTCGACTTCGCTCAGGAACCCGGCGCGGTTGAGCAGCCCGGTCAGGTCGTCATGCGCCGCGCGGTGCTGGGCCACGTCGATCATGTCCAGCGAGCGGGCGTGGGCGCGCGCCAGGCTGCTGGCGTTGGCGGTGGCCTCGTTGGTCATGCGGCTGAGATGGCAGAACGCCTGCTCGGCGCGGATCGAGCTGCGCACCAGCGCGGCGATGTAGATCAACACCGTGACGGCGATGCAATAGCGGTAGAACCCCCCCGCCACCAACATCGCCACCCCAACCGAGATCAGCGTGGGCAGCAAAAAGCCCAGCGCGGTGCGCGCATCGGGTGCCCCATGCGTCACCGCGCCGGCGGTCACGCCGCAGACCACGGTCAGGAAAAACAGGCTCTGCGGCGCGGTGAAGCCGGCGCAAAGCAGAGGCACCCCCGCCCAGATCAGCCCCGAAACCACAGCCCCCAGCCAGATCAGCCGCCGCTGCCAGTTCACTTCGGACAAGCGCGGGTAATGCGCGGCCAGCGCGCCGATGCGTGGCGCGGGCATCCGTGCCATCGCCAGACGCGCGAGGTTCACCCCGAACGAGGCGACGAACCACAGGGTGCCGCGCAGCGCCAACCCGCTCTGGCAGGCGACCACCAGGTTGACGATGCCCAGCACGATGTTGATCGGCACGGCGATGCGGATGCAGCTCTTGATCGCGGCGATCTGGTCGAGCACGACTTGCGTCGGCTGCGCATCGGTGGCGAAAACCGCGGCGAGGATGCCGGCGCCGGCGTGGCCGGGCGAATGGCTGCGCGTGACCATGGGAATGCGTTTCGGCCTCATCGTGCGCCCGGCCCCGCGTGACAGCGCGAGGGCGGGCGGGGGGGATAGCCGCAAGTGATGCTGCAATTTCCTCGCCGTTGCGTTAATTTTTTGAAAAATCCGCCGACGCGTTGCTCCGGAGGGCGGGCGGCTCAAACCCCGGAGAGATGAAAGGGGCCCGGGGCGCATGTCCCCGGGCCCCTTGTGGGCGGCTGCGGCGGGTGGTTCAGATCACCGCCGACAACGCAAAGTACAACCCGCCCGAAAGCAGGATCGAGGCCGGCAGCGTCAGCACCCAGGCCATGACCAGATCGCGCACGGTGGCCCACTGCAAGCCGGAGCCATTGCCCGCCATCGTTCCGGCCACGCCCGATGTCAGCACGTGGGTGGTGGAGGCGGGCAGGCCGAAGGTGTCGGCGCCCATGATCGTCGCCATCGCCACCAGCTCGGCGACGGCGCCCTGGGCATACGTCAGGTGCTGCTTGCCGATCTTCTCGCCCACGGTGACGACGATCCGCTTCCAGCCGATCATCGTGCCGAGGCCCAGCGCGATCGCCACCGCCACCTTGACCCAGGTGGGGATGAACTGCGTCGCCTTGGTCAGGATCTTGCTGTACCCGTCGAGCGACTTGGTCTCGGCGGGGGTGAACGTCACCGCCTTGTCCTTGCCCAACTGCTTCAGCGCGGCGCCGGCGACATACATGTCGTTGCGGATATTGCGCGATTGCAGCGACGGCACCGCCGCCAGCGTGCGATAGGCGCCGACTTCGCCGTCGATGCGCTTCACCAGCGTTTCCAGCGCGGGCAGGGTATCGGGCGTGAACTTTTTCTCGGCGATATAGTGCGTCACCGCCCCGCGATCGTCGCCGGTGAAGGACACGGTGCCGGCGTGGGCGCCGATCACTTGTGCCGCCACCACCGACTGGCTGTGGAACTGCGCCTCATAACCCGCCGGCACCGCGCGGTTCAGCGCATAGGCGGTGGGCAGCGTGCCGATCAGGATCAGCATGATCAGGCCCATGCCCTTCTGCCCGTCGTTCGACCCATGCGCAAAGCTGACCCCGGTGCAGGTCAGCACCAGCAGGCCCCGGATCAGCGGCGGCGGCGCCTTGCCATCGACCGGCTCCTGATAGAGCGACTTGACCCGCACCAGCGCCTTGGTGGCGAGGAACAGCACCAGCGCGCCGCCAAAGCCGATCAGCGGCGAGAACAGCAGCGCCTGGCCGATCTTGCCGGCCTGGGTCCAATCGACCCCGGCGGTGCCGCTGCGCCCGTGCAGGATCGCGTTGGCGATGCCAACACCGATGATCGAGCCGATCAGCGTGTGCGACGAGGAGTTGGGGATGCCCATGTACCAGGTGGCGAGGTTCCAGATGATCGCCGCGATCAGCAGCGAGAACACCATCGCGAAGCCCGCGTCGGACCCCACCTGCAGGATCAGCTCGACCGGCAGCAGCGAGACGATGCCGAACGCCACCGCCCCGGTCGAGGCCATCACCCCGAGGAAGTTCCAGAACCCCGACCACACCACCGCCACCGGCGCGGGCAGCGAGTTGGTGTAGATCACGGTGGCGACTGCGTTCGCCGTATCGTGGAAGCCGTTGACGAACTCGAACCCCAGCGCGATCAGCAGCGCCAGAAACAGCAGGCCGAAGGGCAGGTAGCTGGCCGCCTGAATATGGCTGGCGGCGGCATCGGCGTAAACCGAGTACGCGACGAAGCACAAGCCGGCGACCAGCACCGAGAGGAACCCATAAAGCCCGATATTGCCGAGCCCCCGGTCAAGATCGGGCCGACCGGTGGCGATCGGCATGGTGGTGATCGCGTCCATGCGAACGATTCTCCGCAGCAAGAGGTTCGGCGACTATTCGTGCGGTTCGCGTCGAAATGATGACTCCGCGCGGCGGCGTGAGCACAAATTCAACGCTATATGTGGTGAACCACAAATCAGCGATGCGCGCGGGCCACTGCCCCGTGCCCGGCACCGTTCGCGCCGGAATGTGCGCGGCCAGCGGCGGGCGGATCGCGCGACGCGGCGGGCCGTGGGCGCGCTTCATCTGCGGTCTTGGTGGGGCATGGCACAAGGGCGCTGCGGGCAGGGACGCGGTTGCGATTCGTGCAGCCGCGATGGCCGCTGCGGGACTTGCGATGGTGACGGATACGGCGATTGCCCTTAACCGCTTTGGCCTTGGAGCGCGGCCGGGCGAGGTCGCGCCGACCGATCCGCGCGGCTGGTTGCTGGCTCAGTTTGCGCGCTACGATCCGCGCCCGCCGGCCTATGCGGCGGTGTTGCCGACGCCGCAGGCCATCGCTGTGCTGGCCCAGGCCTACGCCGATCGCAAGCAGGACAAGGCGGCGGTGGCTTCCGTAGCTGTGCCCGTGGTTGCTTCCGCAGCGGTGCCAATGGCTGCCTCCGCCGTGGCCCCCGCCATGGCTGCCCCCGCGCCCGATCCGTTTGCCCCGGTGCGCGACGCCTGGCTGGCGGGTGTCGGTGCGCGGTGCAATGCGGCGCTGGCCAGCGACACGCCCTTCGTCGAGAACCTCGTGCATTTCTGGGCCAACCACTTCGCGCTCTCGGTCGAAAAGCCCGAGGTTCAGGCCCTCGTCGGCGCCTACGAGGCCGAGGCCATCCGCCCGCATGTGCTGGGCCGCTTCTCGGACATGCTCTACGCCGTCGAGCGCCACCCGGCGATGCTGCTCTATCTCGATCAGGCGCAGTCGATTGGCCCCGATAGCCCCGCCGCCGGAGGCGGCAAACCCGAAACCCCCGCCGGCAAGCCCAAGCCCAACGCCCCCCACCGCGCCGGGCTCAACGAGAACCTGGCGCGCGAGATCCTCGAACTCCACACCCTCGGCGTGCGCAGCGGCTATACCCAGGCCGACGTCACCGAATTCGCCCGTGCGCTGACCGGCTGGACGGTGGCCGGCATCCGCCCCAACCGCGCGCTCGATGGCATGGCGCCGGGCACCGCCTGGTCCCCCCGCCTGCACGAGCCCGGCCCGCGCAAGATCATGGCCCGCACTTATCCCGACAGCGGCGCCCAGCAGGCCGGCCTGATCCTCGCCGACCTCTCGGTCCACCCGGCGACCGCGCGCCACATCGCCACCAAGCTGGCGCGCCACTTCACCCGCGACAACCCGTCACCGGCCTTGGTCGCCCGCCTGCAACAGGCATTCCTCGCCAGCGGCGGCGACCTGCCAACCGTCTATCGCGCCCTGATCGAGGCGCCCGAACCGTGGGAAGCCCCCCTGCGCTTCCGCAGTCCGTGGAGTTGGGGCCTGGCCGCGATGCGCGCCTGCGGCACCCAACAGATCGACCCCAAGCAGGCCAACGCCCTGTTCGACCAGATCGGCCAGCCGGTGTGGAAGCCCGGGTCCCCCGCCGGCTGGGACGACACCGGCGCCAGCTTCGCCGCCCCCGACGCGCTGTGGCTGCGGGTCGAGGCCGCCGGCCGGATCGCCGGCAAGGCCGGTTCGCTCGATGCCCGCGCGCTCGCCCCGGCGCTGTTCCCCGGTGCGTTGTCCGATGCCACGCGCGTGGCGCTGGCCAATGCCGAGACCCCGGCGCAGGCGATGACGCTGCTGCTGGTCGCCCCCGAAATGCTGCGGAGTTGATGACGATGGCCTTCGATCTCCCCCGCCGCCAGTTGCTCGTCGCCGGCGCCGCGCTGCTCACGCCGCGACTCGCCTTCGCCGCCGCCCCCACCGAGCGCCGCTTCGTCTTCATCATCCAGCGCGGCGCGGCCGATGGCCTGGGCATCCTTGCGCCGGTGGGCGACCCGGCCTTCGCGGGCTTGCGCGGCGACCTCGCCGCCGATTTCGACGGTGCGGCGCGGATAGACGGGATGTTCGCCCTCCACCCCAAACTCGCGACCATCGGCGGGCTTTATGCGCAGAAACAGGCGCTGTTCCTCCACGCCGCCGCTTCGCCCTATCGCGATCGCTCGCACTTCGATGGCCAGAACGTGCTCGAAACCGGCGGCGAGGCGCCCTATCGCCTTGGCGACGGCTGGATGAACCGGCTGCTCACGCTGCTGCCGGCGGGCGAGGGCGCGCTCGCGGTCTCCACCACCATCCCGGCGGCGCTGCGCGGCCGCATGCCGGTGACCAACTACGCCCCCTCGTCGCTGCCCGAGCCGACCAGCGATTTCGACACCCGGCTCGGCGCGCTCTATGCGGGCGACGCCCAACTCCACGCCCTGTGGACATCGGCCCTCGCCACCAAGGCGCGCGCCGGCAAGGCCAGCGGGAGCCACGGCGGCGGGGTTCAGGCGGCGGCCGCCACCGGATCGCTGGCCGCGGCGCTGATGCGGGGGCCGGCGGGCGCCCGCGTGGCCATGATCGAGACCAACGGCTGGGACACCCATACCGGCCAGCGCACCCGCCTCTCGCAACAACTCGCCGCGCTCGATGCGATGGTCGGCGCGCTGCAACAGGGGCTCGGCGCCGACTGGGGCCAGACTGTGGTGCTGATCGCCACCGAGTTCGGCCGCACCGCCGCCGCCAACGGCACCGGCGGGACGGACCATGGCACCGGCTCGCTGGCGATGCTGCTGGGCGGCGGGGTCGCGGGGGGGCGGGTGCTGGCCGACTGGCCCGGCCTTGCCCCCGCGCAATTGTTCGAGAACCGCGATTTGCGCCCCACCCAGCCGCTCGATGGCGCGATCGCCGGGGCACTGGCGGGGCACTATGGGCTCGATCCGGCACGAACGCTGGCGCGGCTGTTCCCTGCGGCGGAAGGGCGCGCGACGGACGGGTTGGTGGCGGCCTGAGCCGGATCTTGACCGCTCCTGCACAATTTTCTGCTGCGTATCTCGCACCTGCGTGATACGCGGCGAGGCATGACCGAAAAGCTCCCCGTTCTCGTCACCGGCGGCGCCGGCTACATCGGCAGCCACGCGGTGCTGGCGCTCAAGGATGCCGGCTGGCCGGTGGCGGTGATCGACAACCTGACCACCGGCTTCCGCTTCGCCCTGCCCGAAGGCGTGCCGCTCTACGAGGGCGATATCGAGGACGGCGCGCTGCTCGCCCGCATCATCGCCGAGCAGCGGATCGGCGCGATCATGCACTTCGCCGGATCGATCATCGTCCCCGAATCGGTGGCGAACCCGTTGAAGTACTATCACAACAACACCGCCAAGAGCCGCGCCCTGATCGATGCCGCAGTGCAGGGCGGGGTGCGCCACTTCATCTTCTCCTCCACCGCCGCGACTTATGGCATCCCCGAGGTCTCGCCGGTCACCGAGGATAGCCCGAAAGCGCCGATCAACCCCTACGGCATGTCCAAGCTGATGACCGAGATCATGCTGGCCGACGTGGCGAAAGCGCATCCGCTGAACTTCTGCGCGCTGCGTTATTTCAACGTCGCCGGCGCCGATCCGCAGGCGCGCACCGGGCAATCCACCGCCGGCGCCACCCACCTGATCAAGGTCGCGGTCGAGGCGGCGCTGGGTAAGCGCGAATCGGTCGGCGTGTTCGGCACCGATTTCGCCACCCCCGATGGCACCGGCGTGCGCGATTACATCCACGTCAGCGATCTCGCCGCCGCGCATGTCCTCGCGCTGGAGGCGCTGGTGGCCGATCCTGCGCGCTCGTTGACGATGAACGCGGGGTATGGGCGCGGCTTCTCGGTGCTCGATGTGCTCGATGCCGTCGATCGCGTGACCAACCGCAGGATCAACCGCGTGATCGAGGGCCGCCGCGCCGGCGACCCCGATTCGCTGATCTCGGACAACAGCCGGATCAAGGCGACGCTGCCCTGGGTGCCGCGCTATGCCGATCTCGATGTGATCGTCGGCCATGCGCTGGCGTGGGAGCGCAAGCTGGGCGAGATCCGCGCCGAGGCCTGACCGCAGGCCACCAAGCCTTGACTTTCCGCCGGTCCACCCTTAACGGCCCGGCTTCATTTTCACGCGGGGCCATCCCGCCAGAGACAGCCCCGAGAGACCCCATGAAGATCGTCAACAGCCTCAAGTCGCTCAAGAACCGCCACCGCGACAACCGCGTGATCCGTCGTCGCGGCCGGGTCTATGTGATCAACAAGACCCAGAAGCGCTTCAAGGCCCGCCAGGGCTGATCGGTCTGCCGGCGATCACCGGCATGACCAGCCTCGCGCATGACGAAACCGCCGCTGTTGAAGCGGTGGTGTTCGACGTCGGTCGCGTGCTGGTTGAATGGCGAATCGCCGGCCTCTACGAGCGCCTGATCCCCGATGCGGCGCATCGGGGATGGTTTCTCGGCACCGTCGTGACCGAGGCGTGGCACATGCAGCACGACGCCGGCAAGCCGCTGGCCGAGATGATCGCCGAACTGTCGGCGGCATATCCCGACGAGCGCGCGCTGATCGAGGCCTATGGCACGCATTGGCTGGAAACCGTGCCGGGCCCGGTGCCGGGCACGCATGCCCTGGTGCGCGCGCTGGCCGATCGCGGTGTGCCGCTCTACGCGATCACCAACTTCGGCGTCGATACCTGGGCGATGTTCCGCCCGACGTTCCCCGTTCTGGACGCGTTCCGCGACATCGTCGTCTCGGGCAGCGAGGCGATGGTCAAGCCGGATCGCGCGATCTTCGACCTCGCCGCCGCGCGATTCGGCCATGCGCCCGAGGCGATGCTGTTCATCGACGACAACCACGCCAACATCGCCGCCGCATCGGCGCTGGGCTGGCAGACGCACTTGTTCGCGCACCATCTGGGTGCCGCAGCTGCGGACCTGCTGGCGGCGGATCTGCGTGGGCGCGGGTTGATCGGCTGAGCCGATTCGGAAGGACAAGGATGCATGCGAGGGGCACGCCCCTCGCGCTCCCATGACTTTGGCGACATTCGCGCGGGCCTGCTGCCACGGGCCATTGTGCGAGGGTTGATTCGGGCCAGACGGCGCCGGCAACGCAGCCTCTCGCCGGGAGACATTTATAGCGGCTTCGCCGCAGGGCATGACGCGGAACCGACCCGCCACGTCGACAAGGCATGGGGGTCCGGGGGTCTAGACCCCGGGACTCACCCTTTACCCCCTTGGCCCCTGCCGCCGATACGACAACGCCTCGGCCACATGCGCCCGGCCCACCGCATCGGCCCCCGCCAGATCGGCGATCGTCCGCGCCACGCGCAAGGTCCGCGCATAGCCCCGCGCCGAGAGCCCCATCGCCCGTGCCGCCCGCGTCAACAGCGCCGCCGCCTCGCCATCGGGGGTGGCACAAGCGGCCAGTTCCGCCTCGCCCATCGTCGCATTGGTCAGCGCGCCGGTGCCAGCCAGCCGTGCCGTTTGCCGCGCCCGCGCCGTTGCCACCCGCGCCGCCACCATCGCCGAGGGTTCGCCATCCGCCGGCCGGCCCAGATCCTCGGCAGCCACCGGCTCCACCTCGACGTGGAGGTCGATGCGATCCATCAGCGGGCCGGACACTTTCGCCTGATAGTCGGCGCCACACTTCGGCGCGCGGCTGCACGCCCGCGCCGCATCGGCCAGATGCCCACAGCGGCACGGGTTCATCGCCGCGATCAGTTGCACCCGCGCCGGCCACACCACATGGGCATTGGCCCGTGCGATCGACACCTCGCCCGACTCCAACGGCTGGCGCAGCGAATCGATCACCTCGCGGCGGAACTCTGGCAGTTCGTCGAGGAACAGCACGCCGTGGTGGGCCAGGCTCACCTCGCCGGGGCGCAGCTTCAGCCCGCCGCCGGTCATCGCCGCCATGCTGGCCGAGTGGTGTGGGCTGCGGAAAGGGCGCTGCCGGCTGATTCGCCCGCCCTCCAGCGTCCCCGCCACCGAGGCGACCATCGACACTTCCAGTGCCTCGACCGGCGTGAGATCGGGCAAAATCCCCGGCAGACACGCCGCCAGCATCGATTTCCCCGCCCCCGCCGGCCCCACCATCAACAGATTGTGCCCACCAGCCGCCGCAATCTCCAAAGCCCGCCGCGCGGTTTCCTGACCCTTCACTAGCGCCAGATCGCGGGCAGGGGCCGCCCCCGCCGCCTCGGCCAGCGCAACGCCCGGCGCGGGAAGCAACTGCGTCCCCCGCAAATGCCCGATCAACCCCGAGAGATCCGCCGCCGCCAGAATCGGGATCGGCCCGGCCCAGCCCGCCTCGGCGCCTTGCTGGGCGGGGCAGATCAGCCCCTTGCCCGCCGCCGCCGCATGGACCGCCGCCACCAGCACCCCCGGCGAGGCCGCCAACCGGCCATCGAGCGCCAATTCGCCGACGGCGACGAAATCGGCCAAAGCCTCGGCATCGACCACGCCCATCGCCGCCAGCAACGCCAGCGCCACCGGGAGGTCGAAGTGCGCCCCCTCCTTGGGCAATCCGGCGGGGGAGAGGTTCACCGTGATCCGTTTTGGCGGCAAAGCCAGGCCCATCGCGGCAAAGGCGGCCTGCACGCGCTGGCGGCTTTCGCCCACCGCCTTGTCGGGCAGGCCGACGATGGCAAACCCCGGCAGGCCGGGCGCGAGCTGGCACTGCACCTCGACATCGCGCGCATCCAGACCCAGATAGGCGACAGTCGCCACCACTGCGCTTACCATCGTCGCCCCCTTGCGATCCCAACCACGCATAAATACCTAGCCCTTCGGCAAGGGCTGTCGAGCGGACATTGCGCCGGAACGGATCCCGCCGAATCCCTTGACTTGCCCCCCCCGAATCCTTAAGGGCGCCGCTTCCGCCGGGGCACTCGCGTGTCTTGGCCGGGCGAAGGGTGCGTTGCGCGCGCCGGGCCCGATGGCAACGATATTCGAGGTTTTTCGAGATGAAGCGCACTTTTCAGCCCAGCCGGCTCGTCCGCAAGCGTCGCCACGGTTTCCGCGCCCGCACCGCCACGGTCGGCGGCCGCAAGGTGCTGGCCAACCGCCGCGCGCGCGGCCGCAAGAAGCTCTCGGCCTGATCGCCGACGCCGCATCGCGTGAAGCCGGGGCCGGTGACGGTTCTGGCATGGGCATGGGCGGCGTGATCGATCATGAGCAGGCGCTGGCGGTTTCGCCGCCGCGCCTCTCGGTCATGAGCAAGCGCGGCGATTTTCTCGCCGCGAACCGGGGCCTGCGCGTGTCGCGCCCCGGTTTTATGCTGTTGGCCCAGCCTAATGGCGATCGTGGCGTGCGTTTCGGCATCACCGTCACCAAGCGAGTCGGCAACGCCGTCGTGCGCAACCGCATGAAGCGGCGCTTCCGCGAACTGCTGCGCGAGCTGCTGCCGACGCATGGCCTGCCTGCGCACGATCACGTGCTGATCGGGCGCGATGGCGGGATCGAGCGCGACTTCGCCGCTTTGCGCAACGAATTGCGCGCCGCGCTGACCCGCGCCGCTGCCGGCAAGGGCGATCCGCCGCGTCCGCGCAACGGTAAAGGCGCGGGCAAGGGTGGCCCCGCCCACCGCACGCGCGGCAAGGGTGGCGGCACCGGCCAACCCGCGAAACCCGGTCAGCCCGTGGCGTGAAGCGCCTGCTCATCCTCGGTGTCCGGCTGTGGCAGATCGGCCCGTCGCACTGGGTGGGGGCCAACTGCCGCTATCTGCCGACGTGTTCCGCCTATGCGATCGAGGCGCTGGAACGGCACGGCGCGATCAGGGGTGGCGGGCTGGCGGTGAAGCGTCTATTGCGCTGCCACCCGTGGGGCGGCACCGGGTACGATCCCGTACCCTGACCCCCACCGGGGCCGCCCAGGCCCCGCCGGACCATATGCGTGAGGGCCCACCAGGACCTGCGCGCCAGAACAGACTGTAAGGGATCGACGCCTCCGTGAGCACCCAGCGTACCCCCGGCCCCAATCAGGGCAACATGATCGTCGCAATGATGCTGGCGGCGGTGCTGCTGTTCGGCTGGCCGATCCTGATGCACAAGCTGTACCCCAACGCGGACAAGCCGCATGCCGCCCCGGCGGCTGCGCCTGCGGGTCATGGCCCGGCGCCCGCCGATCCCACCACGCTGAAGCCCACCCGCGAGGGCGGGCTGGTCAGCGCGCAGGATGCCGGCATCGAGAACAGCGAGCTGAAGCACGACCTTTCCGCGCTGAACCGCGTTCCGGTGGCCGCGCCGGCGTTGACCGGATCGATCGATCTGGCCGGTGGCGTGATCGACGATCTGACGCTCAACCGCCACAAGGCGACGCTGGCCAAGGACAGCGGGCCGATGCGGATGTTCTCGCCGCAGGGGACCGTGGCGCAGCACTTCGCGCAGGCCGGCTGGGTGCCCGCGCCGGGGACCACGCTGCCCGCCGGCGTGCAGTTGCCCAGTGCCAACACCGCGTGGACCGCGCCCGCCGGCGCGAAGCTGACCCCGGCGACGCCGGTGACGCTGAGCTGGAGCAACACCACCGGGCAGACCTTCACGCTGACCTATGCGATCGATCAGGACTATCTGATCACGATCACGCAAGGGGTGGTCAACAAGGGCACCGCGCCGCTGAATCTGGCGCCCTATGCCTTCATCAACCGCACCGATCGCACGGCGGCGCTGCGCACCTATAACGTGCGCACCGGGCCGTTCGGCGCCTTCGACGGATCGGTGACGTTCTCGAACCAGTACAAGGACGTCAACACCGCCGGCCTGATCAACAACGAGGGTCATGCCGATTGGCTGGGCTTTACCGACGTCTACTGGATGTCGGTGCTGGTGCCCGATGCCAATGCCCAGGCGAGCACCGATTTCCGCGCGCTGGGTGGCGGTTTGTACCGCGCCGACCTGATCTACAAGCCCGTCGCCATCGCGCCGGGTGCCAGCGCCCAGACCGTGACGCGGCTGTTCGCCGGTGCCAAGGAAGTTCCCGTCCTCGATCGCTATGAGAAGGCGGGCATCGTCAACTTCTCGAAGTCGCTCGACTGGGGCTGGTTCTGGTTCTTCGAGCAGCCGATCCTGTCGCTGCTGACCTGGATCTTCCACGCCACCGGCAACTTCGGCGTCGCCATCATCCTGCTGACGCTGATCGTGCGCGGGTTGATGTTCCCCGTCGCCCAGCGCCAGTTCGCCAGCATGGCCGCCATGCGCGCCATCCAGCCCAAGGTGAAGGCGCTGCAGGAGCGGTTCAAGGAGGACAAGGCCCAGCTTCAGCAGGAAACCATGAAGCTGTACAAGGAGGAGGGCGTGAACCCGCTCGCCGGCTGCCTGCCGGTGTTCCTCCAGATCCCGGTGTTCTTCGCGCTGTACAAGGTGCTGATGGTCTCGATCGAGATGCGGCAGGCGCCGTTCGTGGCGTGGATCCGCGATCTGTCGGCGCCCGATCCGCTGCACTTCCTCGATCTGTTCGGCCTGATCCATTGGGATATGCCGCCGTTCCTGATGCTGGGGCCGCTGGGCCTGCTGCTGGGTACGACGATGTTCTTCCAGTTCAAGCTCCAGCCCTCGCAGCCCGATCCCAGCCAGCAGCAGGTCATGGCGATCATGCCATGGGTGATGATGTTCGTGATGTCGGGCTTTGCCTCGGGGCTGCTGGTTTACTGGATCACCTCGAACTGCCTGACGATGGGGCAGCAGGCGTTCCTGTACTCGCGCCATCCGGGGTTGAAGGCGCAGGCCAAGACCGCCGTGGTCGAGGCCCCCGCCAACGCAAAGCGCAAGACGTGAGCGAGGAGGACAGCGCAGCCCTCGCCGCTCTGGCCGCAGAGCAGGCCGAAATCGCCCGGCGGCTGTTCGCCGGCCGGGTGGATTTCCTGCTCTCCGCGCCCGCGTTGAAGTTCATCCCCGATCCGGTGGTGCCGGAGATCGCCTTTGCCGGGCGGTCGAACGTCGGCAAATCCAGCCTGGTCAACGCGATCACCGGCAGGAAGTCGCTGGCGCGCGCCTCGGTCACCCCGGGGCGGACGCAGGAGCTGAACTTCTTCGACGTCGCCGCCCAGAGCGAGGGCGGGCTGCCGGTGTTTCGTATCGTCGACATGCCCGGCTATGGCTTCGCCAAGGCGCCGCCCAAGGTGGTGGAAATCTGGAAGCGGCTGGTGCGCGATTATCTGCGCGGGCGGCAGGTGCTGAAACGCTGCCTGTTGCTGGTTGATTCGCGCCATGGCGTGAAGCCGCCCGACATCGAGATGATGGAGATGCTCGATGCCTCGGCGGTGACCTATCGCGTGGTGATGACCAAGGCCGATAAAGTGAAGGCCAGCGAACTGGGCGCCGTGGTGGCCAGCGTCACCGCCGTCGCGCGCTCGCGGATCGCCGCCTATCCCGAGATCGCGGTAACGTCCGCCGAGACCGGCATGGGCATCGCCGAGTTGCGCCGCGCGTTGGCACTGGATGCGGGCGTGATCGTGTGAAGCTGGTCATCGGCAATCGCGCCTATTCCAGCTGGTCGCTGCGGGCGTGGTTGGCGGCGAAGCAATCGGGCCTGCCGTTCGAGACGCGCGTGGTGCCGATGTATGGCCCGGACTGGGACGCGGTGAAGCACGCTGAGCCCGACTTGGCCCCCTCCGCTGGCCGCGTGCCGGTGCTGTGGGACGAGGACGCGGTGGTCTGGGACAGCCTCGCGATCATGGAGTATCTGGCCGACAAAGTGGGGCGCGACCGGTTCTGGCCGCGCGACGATGCGGCCCGCGCCATGGCCCGCGCCATGGTGGCGGAGATGCACGCGGGCTTTTCCGCCCTGCGCAACACCTGCCCGATGAACCTCAAGCGCACGGTGGCCTATACGCCCTGTGTCGCCGTTTCAGCCGATATCGAGCGCATCCTGACACTGTGGGCGCAGGCGCGCGCGCGGTTTGGCGCAGGCGGGCCGTTCCTGTTCGGCGGTTTCGGCGCGGCGGATATCGCCTTTGCGCCGGTGGCGGTGCGATTCGCCATGCATGGCATCGCCTTGCCCGGGTTCGCACGGTGTTATGTCGATGCGCTGCTGGGGCATACGTGGCTTCAGGACTGGACCACGTTGGCCCGCGAGGAGCCGTGGGTGATCGAGGCGTTCGATAAAGTCTGAAGCGTGAAATGCGATGGACGGTTCATCGGCGCCATGGCCTCCTGTCTCCGGCCAGTTCCGAGGCTGATAAAGTCATGGGAGCGCGAGGGTCGTGACCCTCGCATCTAGCCCTTTTTCTCCAGAACCTTCCCCTTGAACGCGCACAGATCCACCACCGGGCACCGCCAGCATTCAGGCGTGCGCGCCTTGCAGATATAGCGCCCATGCAGGATCAGCCAGTGGTGCGCCCCGACGCGAAACGGCCCCGGCACCGCCTTCTCCAGCACCAGTTCCACGGCCAGCGGGGTCTTCCCCTTGGCCAGCCCGGTGCGGTTGCCGACGCGGAAGATATGCGTATCGACGGCAAAGGTCTCGGCCCCGAAGGCGCAGTTCAGCACGACGTTGGCGGTCTTGCGCCCCACGCCGGGCAGGCGGGTCAAGGCGTCACGGTCATTGGGGACTTCGCCGCCATGCTCCTCGACCAGCATCCGCGACAGGGCGATCACATTTTTGGCCTTGGAGTTGAACAGGCCGATGGTCTTGATGTGCTCTTTCAACCCCTCCTCGCCGAGGTCGAGCATCTGCTGCGGCGTTTTGACCAGTTCGAACAGTCGCCGGGTGGCCTTGTTGACGCCCACGTCGGTCGATTGCGCCGAGAGCGTGACCGCCACCAGCAACTGATAGGTATTGCCGAAGGCCAGCTCGGTCTCGGGCGAGGGGTTCGCCTCCGCCAGCCGGCGGAAGAACTCGAAGACGTCGGCCTTTTTCATGCAAAGCCCAATACGTCGCGCATCGCATAGCGCCCCGCCGGCCGGCCCGCCAGCCACGCCGCCGCCACCAGCGCCCCGCGCGCGAAAATCCCCCGGTTCTCGGCCAGGTGCGAGAGCGCGATGCGTTCGCCATCACCCAGGAACAGCACCGAGTGGTCTCCGGCAACGCTGCCCCCGCGCAAGGCGGCAAAGCCGATCGTGCCGCCCGCGCGCGCGCCGGTGATGCCATCGCGCCCGCGCACCGCCGCGTCCTCCAGCCGCACCCCACGCCCCTTGGCCGCCGCCTCGCCCAGCAGCAGCGCCGTGCCCGATGGGGCATCGACCTTCATCCGGTGGTGGGTCTCGGCGATCTCGATATCCCAATCGGGGCCCAGCCGCGCCGCCGCCTGCTCCACCAGCGCCGCCAGCAGGTTCACCCCCAGCGAGGTATTGCCCGTCTGCAGCACCGCGATCCGCGCCGCCGCCTCGTCGATCAACCAGTGGTGCCGCTCCTCAAGGCCGGTGGTCCCCACCACCACGGCGCACCCCGCCGCCACGGCCGCATCCAATGTCGCCTCCAACGCCGCCGGCCCGGAAAAATCGATCAGCACATCGGCCGCCGCCGCCAGCGCCGTCGGATCCTCGCCGCGATTCACCCCGCCGGCCAGCGCAAACGCAGCATCGCCCGCCACCGCCGCCGCGATCGCCTGGCCCATGCGCCCCTGCGCGCCCACAATCCCGATCCGGAGGGAAGTCATCGCCAATTGCCTTTCGAAGATAGGGAGTGCTCAATGCCGCCCATGGACCAAATCCGCAACATCGTCATTCTCACCGGCGCGGGTTGCAGCGCCGAGAGCGGCATCGATACCTTCCGTGACGGCGGCGGGCTGTGGGAACAACACCGCGTCGAGGATGTCGCCACGCCGGAGGCCTTTGCCCGCGATCCCGACCTCGTGCTGCGGTTCTATGACATGCGCCGCGCCGCCATCCAGACCAAGGCGCCCAACGCCGCCCACCATGCCCTCGCGCGGCTGGAGGCGGAATGGCCCGGCGCGGTCACCCTGATCACGCAGAACGTCGATGACCTCCACGACCGCGCCGGCTCGCACAATCTGATCCACATGCATGGCGAGCATCTCTCGGCCTGGTGTACCGCCTGCGACGCCCGCCATCCTTGGCGCGCGCCGCTGATCGATCGCCCGCCGTGTCCATCGTGCGGCGCGCCGGCGCTGCGCCCGGACATCGTCTGGTTCGGCGAGATGCCCTATCGCATGGAGGACATCCACGCGGCCATGCGCGACGCCGATCTGTTCGTTTCGATCGGCACATCGGGCGCGGTCTATCCGGCGGCGGGGCTGGTGCGGATGGCGCGCGAGCTGGGCGCCCGCACGCTCGAACTCAACCTCGAACGCAGCCAGGGATCGCAGTGGTTCCACGAAAGCCGCTTCGGCCCCGCGGGGGCGGTGGTGCCGGCGTGGGTGGACGAAGTGCTGGGCTGAGCCGTTCCGCAGCCCTTCATCGCAACCCCGGTTGAAATTCCCGGCGCGCCCCGCTAACGGCCGCCGCAACGAAAGTTCACTCAACCCAGCAGAGAGCGCAAGATCGTGGCACGCATCGTGATGAAATTCGGCGGCACCTCGATGGCCGGCACCGAGCGCATCCGGCGCGTGGCGGGCATCGTCAAGCGCCAGCAGGAGGCCGGGCACGAAGTCGCGGTGGTCGTCTCGGCGATGGCCGGCGAGACTGACCGCATGGTCGGCTTCTGCCGCGAGGCGAACCCGCTGTACGACCCGGCGGAATACGACGTGGTGGTGGCCAGCGGCGAGCAGGTGACCAGCGGCTTGCTGGCACTGACGCTGCAGGCATTGGGCTGCAAGGCGCGCTCGTGGCTGGGCTGGCAATTGCCGATCCGCACCGATGATGCGCACAGCAAGGCGCGCATCGAGGACATCGACACCGACGCCATCCTCGCCTCCATGGGCGCGGGCGAGATCGCGGTGATCCCGGGCTTCCAGGGCCTCAGCCCCGAAAACCGCATCACCACCCTCGGCCGCGGCGGCTCGGATACCAGCGCGGTGGCGGTGGCGGCGGCTTTGAAGGCCGATCGCTGCGACATCTATACCGATGTCGACGGCGTCTACACCACCGACCCGCGCATCGTCGCCAAGGCGCGCAAGCTCGGCCACGTGACGTATGAGGAAATGCTCGAACTCGCCTCGGTCGGGTCGAAGGTGCTGCAAACGCGTTCGGTCAGCCTCGCCATGAAGGAAGGGGTGCGCGTCCAGGTGCTCTCCAGCTTCATCGACGAAGGCGCCCCCGCCGCCGACACCATCCCCGGCACGATGATCGTCTCCGACGACGAACTCGCCCAGATTCAGGAAGGAACCGACATGGAACGCCAGCTCATCACCGGCATCGCCGCCGACAAGAACGAGGCCAAGGTGATCCTGACCCGCGTGCCCGACCGGCCCGGCGCGGTGGCATCGGTGTTCACGCCGTTGGCCGCCGCCAACATCAACGTCGACATGATTATCCAGAATGTCGGCCGCGAGCATACCGATACCGATGTGACCTTCACCGTGCCCTCGGCCGATCTGCCCCACGCGCAGGCGGTGCTTGAAGGCGCGCGCGAATCGATCGGTTATGAAAAGCTGACCACCGACGGCAAGGTCGCCAAGATCTCGGTCGTGGGTGTGGGCATGCGCAGCCATGCCGGCGTCGCCTCCACCATGTTCAAGGCGCTGGCCGATCGCGGGATCAACATTCAGGCGATCTCGACCAGCGAGATCAAGGTTTCGGTGCTGATCGACGAGGATGAGACCGAGCTGGCGGTGCGTGTGCTGCATACGGCTTACGGGCTGGACGCCAAGTAAAGGGGCCTCCGGCGGGCAAAGGGCGGGGGCCCTTTGCAATCCCATTCCTTTTTGGGGTGGGGCCGGTGAGCCAAGCGCCCCGCAGCGAAGCCGCAATAATAGCCTGCGGCGCGGCGACGTTGCGTAACCCTGTTGGCCAACGCCAACGCTGACAAGTCATGGGAGCGCGAGGGGTGTGCCCCTCGCATTCGCCTCTTACAACTTGCAACCTCCCGCCCCGTTGCCCCCAACCGCCCCGCGCCTTATACGCCCGGCCGAACGCTAGACCGCACGAGGGCAATTTGACCGCACACGACCACACCCGCACCCACGCCCTGATGGCGCGCGGCGCCGCCTTTCTGGGCACCGAGACCGCGATCCTGTGCGGCGCCATGAGCTGGGTGTCGGAGCGCAACCTGGTTTCGGCGATCAGCAATGCCGGCGGGTTCGGGGTGATTGCCTGCGGGGCGATGTCGCCCGATCTGCTGCGGACCGAGATCGCCGCCACCCGCGCGCTGACCGCCAGGCCGTTCGGCGTGAACCTGATCACGATGCACCCGCAGTTGTTCGATCTGATCGCGGTCTGTGCCGAGGCGCAGGTCGGCCATGTCGTGCTGGCCGGCGGCATCCCGCCCAAGGGCAGTGTCGAGGCGCTCAAGGCGTTTGGCGCGCGCGTGATCTGCTTTGCCCCCACGCTGGCGCTCGCCAAAAAACTGCTCCGCTCGGGCGCGGATGCGCTGGTGATCGAGGGCATGGAGGCCGGCGGCCACATCGGCCCCGTCTCCACCAGCGTGCTGGCGCAGGAAATTCTGCCCGAACTGGGGCGCGATCATCTGGTGTTCGTCGCCGGCGGGATCGGGCGCGGCGAGGCCATCGCGGCCTATCTGGAGATGGGCGCGGCGGGGGTGCAATTAGGCACCCGCTTCGCGGCCGCCACCGAGAGCATCGCCCACCCGAACTTCAAGAAGGCGTTCTTCCGTGGCAACGCCCGCGACGCCATCGCCAGCGTGCAGGTCGACCCGCGCCTGCCGGTGATCCCGGTCCGCGCGCTGAAGAACAAGGGCACCGAGGCGTTCTCGGCCAAGCAGATCGAAGTGGCGCAGGCGCTCGACGCCGGCACCATCGAGATGGGCGAGGCGCAGTTGCAGATCGAGCACTTCTGGGCAGGTGCCTTGCGCCGCGCGGTGATCGATGGTGACGTGGAGAACGGATCGGTGATGGCCGGGCAATCGGTCGGCATGGTCAGCCGCGAGGAGCCGGTCGCCGCGATCATCGCCGAACTGTTGCGTGAGAGTGAGACGGCGCTGCGCGCGCGCCACGGCGCCGGGAGCCACGTCGTCGTCTAAGCATTACTGACCCGAGCAGGAGAACGGCGAGATGTGCGACGACCATAGCGTAGCAGACATGCAGGGCCTCAGCCGGCGCGGGTTCGCGCTGGGGGTGGCCGGTTTCGGCGCGGCGTTGGCCGATCCGGTGTGGGCGGCGGTGGGCGGCGACGGCTCGCTGGCCGAGGCGATGGTCTCGGTACCGACCGCTGATGGCCATGCGGATGCGTTCTTCGTCCATCCCGCCAAGGGGCGGCATCCCGGCGTGTTGCTGTGGCCCGATATCGCCGGCCTGCGCGAGACCTACAAGGCGATGGCGCGGCGGCTGGCGGCGCAGGGTTTTGCGGTGCTGGCGGTGAACCATTATTATCGCAATGGCACGGCGCCTTTGCTCAGCGGGTTGGTCGAGTGGATGACGCCTGAGGGGTCGGCCAAGATCAAGCCGGCGCTGGCGGCGCTGATCCCGGCGGCGGCGGTTTCGGATGCGCATGGTTATGTCGCCTGGCTGGATGCGCAGGCGGCGGTCGATCAGGCGCGCGGGCTGGGCACGGTGGGCTATTGCGCGGGCGGGGCCCTGGCGGTGCGCGCGGCGGGGGCCTCGCGGCGGATCCGGGCGGTGGTGAGCTTGCATGGCGCGGCTTTGGTCTCGCCGGCAGCGGATGCGCCCTATCGCGCGATTGCGGGCAGCGATGCGGCGTTCCTCTTTGCCATCGGGCGCAATGACGATGCGCGGTCGCCGGGGGACAAGGATGCCTTGCGGGCGGCTTGCGCGGCGGCGGGGCGGCCGGCGGAGATCGAGGTCTATCCGGCGGATCATGGCTGGTGCACTTTGGATGCGCCGAGCTATGACAAGGTGCAGGCCGACCGGGCTTTCGGGCGCGAAGTGGCGGTTTTGCAGAAGGTTTGAAGGGGGATTTCCCGGGTGTCTAGACCCCCGGACCCCCATACCCTGTCCACGTTGCGTGCCATATCGGCCGGGCCCATGCGGCGAAGCCGCGATTATGTCTCCCGGCGAAATGTAGCGCCGTCGGCGCCGTCACGCCCAGCCTGACCGCCGCGCCATCACCCGCGACGCCGCCGGCCCCAGCCCACATAGACAGGGTGAGGGAGCGCGAGGGACGTGCCCCTCGCATCTTCCCTTTTCTTCAATCCACCCTACCTTGCACCCGAACCAAGGAGCCCCCGCCCATGACCGACGACACCGTCCCCCAGACCGAAGCCGACTGGCGCCGCAAGCTGACCCCGGAGCAGTACCACATCCTGCGCGAGCATGGCACCGAGCGCGCCTTCACCGGCAAGTACGAGCGCAACAAGGCGGCCGGCGCGTATGTTTGCGCCGGCTGTGGCGCGCCCTTGTTCAGCAGCGACACCAAGTACGATTCGGGATCGGGCTGGCCCAGCTATTACGCGCCGCTTGAGGCCGATGCCGTGGCCGAGCACACCGACACCGCGCATGGCATGGTCCGTACGGAAGTGCTGTGCGCGCGGTGCCAAAGCCACCTCGGCCACGTGTTCCCCGATGGGCCGCAGCCGACGGGTCTCAGGTACTGCATCAACAGCGCCTCGCTGGACTTCGTGCCCAAGGAGGATGGCGACGCCGCGTGACCGGCCTAAGCGGCCAGAAATGTCGCGTTCACCATCATTGCCATATCGCGCCCGGCGTGGTCGTGCCATGGCGGCGCGCGCGTGGCCGCCGCAGGGCGGTGGCGATGGATGAAACAGGGGCATTTCGATGGCACGAGGCGCCGGTCGGCAGGCGGGCAATACGGGTGGCGGGCGCAGTCGTGGGGGCCGGGTGATGCGGGCCTTGCTGCTGTGGATCGGGTTGCCGCTGCTGTTCGTGGTGGGGGTGATCGCGATCATCGTCGGGGTGGAGGCGCAGAGCCTGCCCTCCTACGAGGATCTGAAATCCAGCCAGGTCGGCCAGACCATCCTGGTGCGCGCGCGCGACGGCAGCGAACTGGTCAGCCTGGGGCCGAGTTATGGCCACTGGCTGACCTATGAGCAGATCCCCGAGGTGATGAAGCAGGCGATCGTCTCGACCGAGGATCGCCGCTTTCGCGACCATATCGGCATCGATCCGATCGGCATCCTGCGCTCGCTGATGGTGCGTGAGCAGACCGGCCACTGGCGCCAGGGCGGCTCGACGATCACCCAGCAGCTCGCGCGGACGGTGTTCCTGAACAACAACCGCACGTTCAACCGCAAGGGCCGCGAGGCGCTGATCGCGATGGCGCTGGAGTGGCGGTTCAGCAAGGATGAGATCCTCGAACTGTACCTCAACAAGGTCTATTTCGGCGGCGGCGCCTATGGCATCGATGCCGCCAGCCGCAAGTTCTTCGGCCACCCCGCCACCATGCTCAGCCTGCCCGAGGCGGCGGTGATCGCCGGCCTGGTCAAGGCGCCCTCGCACTTCTCGCCCACGGCGGACATGCAGGCCGCGCGCGACCGCGCCAAGACCGTGCTCTCGGTGATGCAGGATGCCGGCGCGATCACCGCCGAGCAGGCCGCCGAGGCCAATGTCGACAAAGTGACGATGGTCAGCGAGGGCAAGCAGAACTCGGTGCGCTACTTCACCGATTGGGCGCTGCCGCAGCTCGATACCTTGGTGCCGGACAACAAGGACCCGATCGAGGTCTGGACCACGCTCGACCCCAAGATGCAGGCCGCCGCCACTGGTGCGATCCAGGCCAATGTGCCGACGGGCGCGCAGGGGGCGTTGGTCAGTCTGGATCGCGATGGCGCGGTGCTGGCGATGGTCGGCGGCACCGATTATGTGACCAGCAACTATAACCGCGCGACCAATGCGGTGCGCCAGCCGGGCTCGGCGTGGAAGCTGTTCGTCTACCTGACCGCGCTCGAAGGCGGGGCGCAGCCGGGCGACCCGGTGATCGACCAGCCGGTGACAGTCGATGGCTGGAGCCCGCGCAACGACGAAGGCCGCTATGCCGGCCAGATCGATATCCGCACCGCCTTCGCCTATTCCAAGAACACCGTTGCCGCCGAACTGGGCCAGAAATACGGCTTCGATGCCATCGCCAGCATGGCGCGACGCTTCGGCATCTCCACGCCGATCGGCACCAACCCCTCGATGGTGCTGGGCACCAACGACGTCCGCCTGATCGAGATGGCCCGCGCCTTCGCCGAAGTTTCGGCGCGCGGCACCTCGGTCGAGCCTTATGGCATCACCAAGGTCGAGACCACCGATGGCCGCGTGCTGTACCAGCATCAGGTGTTGCAGGGGCAGACGCTGGTGGTGCCCGCCGTGGCCGCCGGGATCACCGACCTGTTGCAGACCGCCGTTTCCACCGGCACCGGCACCGCCGCGCAGATCGGCCGCCCGGTCGCGGGCAAGACCGGTACCACGTCCTCGAACAAGGATGGGTGGTTCATGGGCTTTTCCAGCGGGATCACCACCGGCGTGTGGATGGGGCGCGACGATGCGCGGCCGATCCGTGGGCTTTACGGTGGTACGGCGCCGGCGCGCGCTTTCTCGCAATATATGCGCGTGGCGGTGGCCAGCCGGCCGGTCGAGCAATTCGACACGCAGGTGACGCTGCCCGCATGGCAGTTGGAGCCCGACGATATGGGCAACACCGGCGATCCCAACGGCTATTACTATCCCGACGGGCAGGGCAGCCCGCCGGCGCAGGGCGATGGCACCGGCCCCGGCGCGCCGCCGCCGGGCGACAACGGGCAGCAGGAGCTGGACTATGGCAGCCCGCCCGAGCCGCCCCGCCCCGCGCCGCGCCCCGCACCTACGGCGCCGACTGCGGCCAGCCGGTCGTTCCTCGATCAGGCGACCGGGCGGAAAACGCCGCCTTCGGGGCAGCCTAACATTTGAGTTAAGGGGTTTTCCGGGGGGCTCGCCCCCCGGCCCCCCATGCTTTGGCCTCGTTGCGCGAGAGAGCGGCGGCGTGTCTGCGGCGAAGCCGCTATCATGTCTCTCTGCGCGATCGTTGCGCCAACCGTGCGGTCATGCCCCGCCTCTCCGCCTCGCCATTCTGCGCAAGGCAGAGCGCAAGGCGCAACGCTTCCAAGTCATGGGAGCGCGAGGGGTGTGCCCCTCGCATTTCACCCTTGTTCTTCCACGCAAAGAAAAAGCCGGCCCGCACCACCGTGCGGACCGGCTTCTTTTCGGTTGGCGGGGGCCATCGCCCCCGCCCCGCCGAACTCACTTCAACCGGATGCCGATATAGAGCGCCGGCTGCCCGCGCCGCTGGACTTCCAGCAGGACGGCGGGGCGGCTGGCATCCTTGGCACCCTTGATCGCGGCGTTCAGGCCGGCGACGTCGGCGATGGGCTTGTACCCGGCCGAGAGGATGATGTCGCCGCGCTGGAGCCCCTTGGCGGCGGCATCCGACGAGGGATCGACCGCCGAGACCACCACGCCGTGGGTATTTTCGGAAATGCCCAGTTGGTGCGCGCGTTCAACCGTGATGGGCAGCACGTGCAGGCCCAGCGTCGTCCACGGCAGGCTGACGTCGGGCTTGCCGGGGACCTGCTGGCCGCTGTCGTCGCCGTTATCGTCGCCGTTGTCGGGGTTCTGGTCGAAGCTGTCCTGCGCCAGTTGCTCGTCGGTGGGCCGCTTGCCGACCAGCGCCGTCACGGTCTTGTGCTGGCCGTTGCGGATGATCTCCAGCGGGATCTTGGTGCCCGGCGTGGTGTTGGCCACCAGGTACGACAGTGACTTTTCGGGGGTCACGTCGGAGCCGTTGACGCTGATCACCACGTCGCCGGGCATGATGCCGGCGTTGGCCGCGCCCTTGCCGGGCTCGACCGACTGGATGAACTCACCCCGGTGGTGGGCGATGCCGAGCGAATCGGCCATGTCGTCCGACAGCGGTTGAATCCGCACGCCGAGGTAGCCGCGATCGATCGCCTCGCCCTTCATCAGGCGCGCCACGATCGGGGCGGCGGTTTCCGAGGGGATGGCGAAACCGATGCCGATCGACCCGCCGTTGGGCGAGAAGATGGCGTTGTTGATGCCGATCACCTGGCCCTTCATGTCGAACATCGGCCCGCCTGAGTTGCCCCGGTTGATCGCCGCATCGGTCTGGAGGTAGCGGTCGTACGCCCCGCCCGAACCGGTGTTGCGATAGACCGCCGAGATGATGCCGGCGGTGACGGTGCCGCCCAGGCCGAACGGGTTGCCGATGGCGATCACCCAGTCGCCCACGCGCGCATGGGCCGAATCGCCGAACTTGACGAAGGGCAGCGGCTTGGTCGGGGTGATTTTCAGCACGGCCAGATCCGATGCGGCATCATGGCCGATGATCTTGGCGGGATATTCCGTCCCGTCGGGCATCGTCACCGAGACCGATTCGACCTGGCCCTTGCCCTCCGCCGTGATGACGTGGTTGTTGGTCACCAGATAGCCGTCGGCCGAGACGATGAAGCCCGAGCCCAGCGATTGCGCCTCACGCGTCTGCGGTGCCGCGCCGCCGGCGCCGCCCTGCTGCTGGCCGAACAGCCCCTCGAACGGGGTGCCGGCGAAGGGGTTGGCGTTGTCCACCTGAACCCGCTGGCGGGTGGAGATATTGACCACCGCCGGCTGCAACGCGGCGGTGAGATCGGCGAAACTGGAGGGCGCGCCGACGCGCGGGGTGATCGCATCCATGCGCGAGGCGTCGTTCTGCGCCACTTGTGCGCCCGCCGGCAGGCCGCCGGCCAGCGACAGGGCGGCGCCGCCGATCAGCAGGGCGCCGGTCAATCCGTAAGCATATCGCACTGGGCTGATGTCCTCTTCGCTCTTGGGTCTTCGTGGTTTCCGGGGCCTGTGGACAGATCCGGACGGTGCTTGATGCAACGACCAGCGCGGGCGCCGGGTCCCTCGCCACAGGCCCCGTCGCACGCCAAAGCCGTTTGCCCCGGCCCCCAGATGTCTCCTAACAGCGTTTTCGGCCTGAATGGAGATTGAATAGCGGCGGTTGTGGCGAAATTGTCACCGTGGTGGCGGGTTTCCGGTTTCTTCCCCCCCGCGCCAAATCCGGCTAGGGCAGCGGCATGACCTGTTGCTTCATCCCGGCGCCGATCCATGGCGCATGAACCCGATCCCGCCACCGCCGCGCTGAAGGCCGCCTTGCCGGGCGACGTGGCCGCGCGCGTGCTGTCTTTGCGGCTCAGCGCGGAGGGCGTCGCCAGTTGCGTGCTCGATGGCGCGGATCTCGATGCGGGCGCCCGCGCCGCGCTGGAGGCGGCGGCGCAGCGCGCGCTGACCGGCGCGCCGGGCGTGGCGGAAGTGCGCGTGGCCTTGATGGCCGACCGCGCCGAGCCGGCGGCCAAGCGCAGCCCGCGCATCGTCGCCGTGGGATCGGGCAAGGGCGGCGTGGGCAAGTCCACGCTCTCGGCCAATCTGGCGGTGGCGCTGGCGCGGATGGGGCGCCGCGTCGGCTTGGTCGATGCCGACATCTATGGCCCGTCGCAGCCGACGCTGCTGGGGGTGCAGGGGTTGCGGCCCGGCGCCAAGGACAAGCAACTGATCGCCTTGCCGACGCCTTGGGGCGTGTCGATGCTGTCGATGGGCGGGCTGATCGAGCCGGGCAAGGCCATCGCCTGGCGCGGGCCGATGGCGGCGGGCGCGCTGGGGCAACTGGTCGAGGCCGATTGGGGCGATGTCGAGATTCTGGTGGTCGATCTGCCGCCGGGCACCGGCGACGTGCAACTGACCATGGTGCAGAAGCACAAGCCGGTGGGCGCGGTGATCGTCTCCACCCCGCAGGATCTGGCGCTGATCGATGCCACGCGGGCGATCTCGCTGTTCGATACGGCGGGGGTGCCGGTGATCGGCCTCGTCGAGAACATGGCGGGTTACGCCTGCCCGCATTGCGGCGAGATCTCCGATCCGTTCGGGCAGGGCGGGGTCGAGGCGGCGGCCAGGGTAATGGGCCATCCGTTCCTCGGCCGGGTGCCGCTGACCCTCGCCATCCGCACCGCCAGCGACGAGGGCACGCCCCCCGCCGCCGGTGACGGCCCGGCGGCCAGCGCCTTTGCCGCGATCGCGCGCGGGGTGTCCGATTGGCTGGACGCCGCGCCGGGCGGCTCTGGCCGGGCCGAGGCGGCGCAGCGCGCCGGGTGAGCCTGCGCGCCCGTATCATCGCCGCCATGCCGCCCCGGTTGCGGGCCTTGTGGGCCGATGCGGGCGAGGCGGACACCGCCGGCTGGCTGCGCGCGCATCGGCGGGCGGTGTTGGGCGGCGGGGCGGCGCTGGTGGCGCTGTGGGAGGTGTGGCCCCGGCGCGCGGGCCGGCCGGTGCCGCTGGCGGCGGGGCAGGCCGATTTCGGACCCTGGCTGGCGATCGATGGCGCCGGCATGGTGATCCTCAGTGTGCCGCAACTGGAGATGGGGCAGGGCATCGGCACAGTGCTGGCGCGGGTGGCGGCGGCGGAACTGGGCGCGGACATCGCCCGGATCGCGTTGCAGCCCGCCCCGCCGGACGAGGTCTGGCTCAACCTGCCGCTGACGGCGCGCTGGGCGGCGCTGTGGGGCGGTTGGGCGGCGCGGCTGGGGATCGGCGGCACGGCGGGCTGGCAACGGCACTGGGCGGCGCAGGCGCGCTTTGACGCGACCGCCGATGGCACTGGCCTGCTGGCTTACGAGGCGCCGTTGCGGCGCGCGGCGGCGCGGGCGCGGGGGCAACTGGCGATGGCGGCGGCGGCGCGCTGGGGGGTGCCGGCGGGCGATTGCCGGATGGCCGGGGGCGTGGTGCGGCATGGCGCGCGGCAGTTGGGGTTTGGCGCCTTGGCTGCTCAGGCTGCGCGCCTGACGCCGCCCGATCCGCCCCCCTTGGGCACGGCCTTGGCGGCGGATCTGGCGGGGCCGCCTTTGGTGCGGCTGGATGCGCCGGCCAAGGCGGATGGCAGTTTCCAGTTCGCCGGCGATATCCGCCTGCCCGATATGGTGTTTGCCGCGATCCGCCATGCTCCGGCGGGGGATCATGCGGCGTTGGCGGCGTGGGACAAGGCGCGTGCGGCGCGCGTGCCCGGCGCCTTGCAGGTGGTGCCGGGCGAGGGCTGGCTGGCCGCCGTGGGCGAGACATGGTGGGCAGCGGAGCAGGCCTTGGCGGCGATCGCCCCGACCTTCAGCGTGCACCGCCCCGCCGAGACGCTCCATGTCGAGGCGGCGCTGGAGGCGGCCTTGACATCGGGCGCGGCCTATCCGGTGGCCACGCGCGGCAATGCGCCGGGCGATCTGCCGCTGCGCGCGCGTTACGACATCGCCGCCGCCATTCCCGCCGGGATCGAGACGGCCAGCGCCACCGCCCGCTGGCGTCCCGCGCTGATGGGCGGGCGGCTGGACCTCTGGGTGGCGACCCAGGCGCCCGAGCAGACGCGGATCGCGGTGGCGCGGGCCTTGGGGATCGCGGTGGCCGATGTGATCCTGATCCCGGTCGCGGCGGGGGGGAGTTTCGACGCCCGGCTGGAGACGCCCCATGCCATCGAGGCCGCCCAGATCGCCCGCGCGGTGGGCAAGCCGGTGCAGCTCACATGGTCGCGCTGGCAGGAGGCGTTGTGCGCGGTGGCGCGTCCGCCCGTGGCGGCCGAGGTGGCGGCGCGGCTGGATGACGGCGGCAACATCGCCGCGTGGCATTTGCGCGCGGCGACCCCGGCGGCGGCGCGCGCGTTCGGCGCGCGGCTGTTCGACGGGGTTTCGCGCGCGCAGGCCCGCGCCGCCACCGCCACCCTCGCCGATCCGCTGGCGCTGGAGGGGGCGGACGTCGCCTATGCCGTGCCCGACGTGCGGATCGAGCATGTACCCGCCGATGTCGGGCTGACCTGCGGGCGGCTGCGCGGCAATGCCCATGGCTGGACCGCCTTCGTCACCGAGTGCTTCATCGACGAGATCGCTGCCGGGCTGCATCGCGAGCCGCTGTCGTTCCGTATGGGTATGCTGGGCGGCGATCCCCGGCTGGCGGCCTGTTTGCAGCGGGTTTCGGCGCTCTCCGGGTGGAACGGCGGGGCGGATGGATCGGGCAATGGCCTTGCCTGTCACCGCATGGGTGGGGTGGCCGATGGCGGCTGCATCGCGGCGGTGGCGACGGCCCGGCGCGAGGGCAATGTCGTCAAGGTCGACCGCATCTTCGCCGTGGCCGACGTGGGCCGGATCGTCGATGCCGATATCGCCCGCCAGCAGATCGAGGGCGGGCTGATCTTCGGCATCGGCCTCGCGCTGGGCTGTGCGCCGACATGGGCGCGCGGCTTGCCCGCGCCATGGCGCATCGGCGAGCAGGGACTGCCCGCATGGACGGATTGCCCTGAGGTCAGCGTGGCGCTCATGCCATCCGACGCGCCGCCGTTCGACCCGGGCGAGCTGGGCGTGGCGGTGGCGGCGCCGGCGATTGCCAACGCATTGTTTTCGGCCACGGGCGCGCGGTTGCGCCGGTTGCCTCTTTCCGCCGACGAGGAATGACCATGAGCGATCCGATCCGCCCCGCCGGGCACCCCGATGTGCGCCTCGGCAAGATCGGGGTGCTGCTGGTCAACCTCGGCACGCCGGCGGCGGCGACGACCTCGGCGGTGCGGACCTACCTCGCCGAGTTCCTGAGCGACCGGCGGGTGGTGGAGATCCCGCGCGCGCTGTGGCTGCCGATCCTGCACGGGATCATCCTGCGCACGCGGCCGGCCAAAAGCGCGCATGCCTATCAGCAGGTGTGGACCGACGCGGGATCGCCGCTGGCGGCGATCACCGCGCGTCAGGCGGCGGATCTGGCGGGGCGCTTGCCGGCGATCGATGTGCGCTGGGCGATGCGTTATGGCGCGCCGGCGGTGGGCGATGTGCTGGCGCAGATGAAGGCCGATGGTTGCGACCGCATCCTGATCGCGCCCCTTTATCCGCAGTTTTCGGGCGCGACGACGGCCAGCGCGATGGATGCGGTGAGCGGGGTGTTGGCCAGGATGCGCTGGCATCCGGCCATCCGCACTCTGCCGCCCTATTACGACGATCCGCTCTATATCGCGGCGTTGCGCGATGATCTGGCGGGGCAGATCGCCGCCTTGTCGTTCCGGCCCGAGGTGCTGGTACTGTCGTTCCACGGCATGCCGCAGCGGACGCTGGAACTGGGCGATCCCTATCACTGCCATTGCCGCAAGACCGCGCGGCTGCTGGCCGAGGCGCTGGGCGGCGACATGCGCATCGAGGTGGCCTTCCAGAGCCGCTTCGGCCGCGCCAAGTGGCTGGAGCCGGCGACCGACAAGGTGCTGGAGGCCGAGGCCGCGCGCGGGACCAAGGCGCTGGCCATCGCCGCGCCGGGGTTCTCGGCCGACTGTCTGGAGACGATCGAGGAACTGGGCATTCGCGGGCGCGAGTCGTTCATCGGTGGCGGCGGGCGCGATTATGCGACGCTGGCGTGTTTGAACGACGGCGCGGCGGGGATGGCGATGATCGAGGGGGTGGTGCGGCGCGAGTTGGCGGGGTGGATATAAGAACAAGATGAATGCGAGGGGCTAGCCCCTCGCGCTCCCATTCCTTGTCCACGTCATCGCCGGCCAACACTCTGGCGCAACTTTGCCGTGCCGCAGGCTATACAGTGGCTTCGCCACAAGACCCGGGGCCGAAAGCATCCGCAACGCCGACAAGTCATGGGGGTCCGGGGGTCGTGACCCCCGGCCTTCCCCTTTTTAACCCTCAGAAATCGATGGCAATCCCGTTCTTCGTCCAATCGCCATAGCGCGTCGGCGACAGGCCATCCGGGTCCGCCGCGCCATCGCCGGCCGCCGGCAAGGGCGCGGGCTCGTTCGACCAGTACGCGGGCTTCACGAAACCGCCGCGCGCCTCGGGTTGGGGCTCGCTTTCGGGATAGGGCTCGAACGGCGGCGGGGTTTCGATCACGCCGGGGTCGTGCGGGGTGATCCCGGGGCCGATATCCGGCGCGGGGTCGTACGAGGGCTCGGTGACGGGGGGGATTTCGGGTTGTGTGGCCATACCCGGAAAGATGGGGGTGCTGGCGGCGAAAAGCAATTGGCGCTTTGGTGTTGCCGCATCGCTTGATGCCAAAAACCGGTTCCCACTTTTTGGCGCGATGCTTTAGGGGCAGCCCATGGAAGAACCCGCTGGATTGCCCGCCCGCCGCGCCGCGCTGCGCCTGATCGATGCCGTGCTGCGCCGGGGCGAGACCTTGGAGGCCGCCGCGCCTTCCGCCTGCACCGGGCTGGCCGGGCCGGATCGGGCGCTGGCGCGGGCGCTGGCGGCGGAGTCGTTGCGCTGGATGGTCGATCTCGATGCGCTGATCGATTCGGCGACGGCGCAGCCCTTGCCCGCCGATGCCAAGGCCAAGTCGGTGCTGCGGCTGATGCTGGCGGGCTGGCTGCGGCTGGAGACGCCGCCGCATGCGGTGGTGGCCACCGCGCTGCCGTTGCTGATGGGCGGGCCGAAGCGGCTGGCGCATGGGGTGTTTGCCACGCTGACGCGCGCGGGCGCGACATTGCCCGCCGCGCCGACTTTGCCCGAGGCGGTGCGGGCGCGCTGGGGCGACGATGCGATTGCCGCCGCGCTGGCGGTGCCGCCGCCGCTCGATCTGGCGCTGCGCGATGCGGCCGAGACGGCGGTTTGGGCCGAGCGGCTGGGCGGCATTTCGCTGGCGCCGGGGCATGTGCGGTTGGCGCGCGGTGGCGCGGTCGAGGAGCTGGCCGGCTATGCCGAGGGGGCGTGGTGGGTGCAGGATCTGGCGGCCACCTTGCCGGTGCGTTTGTTGGGAACCGGTGCGGGGCGGGCGTTGGATCTCTGCGCGGCGCCGGGGGGCAAGACGATGCAGCTCGCCGCCGCCGGGTGGGCCGTGACGGCGCTGGATCTCTCGGAAAAGCGGTTGGCGCGCGTGGGCGAGAACCTCGCGCGGGTGGGTTTGACCGCGACCTGCGTGGCCGCCGATGCGCGCACGTGGCAGGCCGATGGCCTGTATGACGCGGTGCTGCTGGACGCGCCCTGCACCGCGACCGGCACCTGCCGGCGCCACCCCGATGTACTCCACCGCATTGGTGCCCGCCAGATCGGCGAGATGGCTGCGATCCAGCTTGGCCTTCTGACGCGTGCGGCGGGGTTGGTCGCGCCCGGGGGGCGGCTGGTCTATGCGGTGTGCTCGCTGGAGCGGGCCGAGGGCGAGGATCTGGTCGCCGGGTTCGATGCCGGGGCGCATGGGCTGGTGGCGGAACCAGTGACGGCCGATGAACTGCCCGCCGGGTTGAGGTCCGATGCCGCCGGGTGGCTGCGGACGACGCCGGCGATGCTGGCGGATGCCGGTGGGTTGGATGGGTTCTTTGTGGCGCGGTGGAAGAAGGTTTAAGGGTGAATGCGAGGGGCCAACCGATTTCTCGAGAGAAATCGGTTGGCCCCTCGCGCTCCCATGACTTGTTGACGTTGCGCTATGCCCGCAGCCATGCGCCTTGTGGCGAAGCCACTTTGACAGCCTGCGGCGCTGCGGCGTTACGCAACGGGCCTTCGTCGCGCCACGCCGATAAGGTTGAGGGAGCGCGAGGGACGTGTCCCTCGCACCTGACCCTGCTTCAAACCTTCAGCTTCGCCTGAAACCCCTTGCGCAGCTTGGCCAGCTTCGGCGGGATCACCGCGAGGCAATAGGGATTGCGCTGGCCTTCGCCTTCCCAGTACTCTTGGTGATAGTCCTCGGCGGGCCACCACTGCGCTGGCCCTTCCACAGTCGTCACGATCGGCGCGGTCCGCTCGGCCCCCGCGCGGGCGATGGCGTTGGCGGCCTCGGCGCGCTGGGCGTCGTCCAGGGGGAAGATGGCGCTGCGGTACTGTGTGCCGATGTCGTTGCCCTGTCGGTTCAACTGCGTCGGGTCGTGGGTGGCGAAGAACACGTCGAGCAGGTCGCCATAGGACAGCCGCGCGGGATCGAACGTGATGCGGATGGCTTCGGCATGGCCGGTATCGCCTCCGCAGACCTGCTTGTAGGTCGGGTTCTCGGTGCGGCCGCCAATATAGCCGCTGGTCGCCGCGCTCACGCCATCGAGTTGGCGGAACACCGCCTCGGTGCACCAGAAGCAGCCGCCTGCGAGGATGGCTTCGGCCATGTCGTTGTGTCCTTTCACGTGCCGGGGGATGGCTGCCTAGATAGGGCGCAACGGCCAAACGGCAATGGGGCCCGGTTGGGCGTGGAGGGGTGTGGACAGCGCGCGTGCGTCCCCATATCTGGCCCATGGCCCAGATCCCCGAGTCCCATCGCACCTTGTCCGTCGCCGCGTTGCAGTTGCCGCTGGGCAGCGCCGACGAGGCCGAGAACATTGCCGCCGTTGCCGCCTTGGTGGAGCAGGCGGCGGGGGCGGGCGCGCAAGTGATCCTGCCACCCGAGCTGTTCTCCGGGCCCTACTTCTGCAAGGTCGAGGAGGAGGCGCTGTTCGCGCTGGCCCGCCCGGTGGCCGAGCATCCCAGCGTGATCGCCATGCAGGCTTTGGCGCGTGGCCTTGGCGTGGTGATCCCCACCAGCATCTTCGAGCGCGACGGCCACCATTACTACAACACGCTGGTGATGGTGGGTGCCGATGGCGAGATCCTCGGCACCTACCGCAAGAGCCACATCCCCGATGGGCCGGGGTATGAAGAGAAGTACTATTTCCGCCCCGGCAACACCGGGTTTCGGGTGTGGGATGTCTTTGGTGCGCGGATCGGCGTCGGCGTGTGCTGGGACCAGTGGTATCCCGAGTGCGCGCGGGCGATGGCGCTGATGGGGGCGGAGGTGTTGTTCTATCCCACCGCCATCGGGTCGGAGCCTTATGATTCGTCTTTGGACACCAGCCGGATGTGGCGGCGGGCGATGATTGGCCACGCCGTGTCGAACTGCATGCCGGTGATCGCCGCCAACCGCATCGGCGAGGAGCGCGATCACCTCTCGCCCGCCGAGGCGGACGGGATGGGGCAGGCGTTCTATGGCCACAGCTTCATCAGCGACGAGTGGGGCGATTTTGTCGCGCAGTTCGGCCGCGAGGAATCGGGTGTCCTGACCGCCACGCTGGATCTGACGCGGGCGGCGACGCATCGCGCCGGCATGGGCTTCTTCCGCGATCGCCGGCCCGAGTTGTACGCACGGCTGGCTCAGGACGTGTGAGCGCATATCTGATCGCGCTGGGCTCCAACCAGCGGCACGCGCGGTTCGGCCCGCCGGCGGCGGTGCTGGCGGCGGCTCTGCGCGCGCTGGAAGCGGCCGGGTGTCGGGTGCTGGCGGCGGCGCCGGTGGTGGCCAGCGCGCCTCTTGGGCCATCGCGGCGGCGCTATGCCAACGGCGCGGCGGTGGTTTCGTGTGAGGCCCGGCCCGACGTTCTGCTGGCGCGGATGAAGGCGATCGAGGCCGCGTTCGGCCGGCGGCGCGGACGGCGCTGGGGCACGCGGGTGATCGATCTCGACATCGCGCTGTGGAGCGGCGGGCGCTGGCGATCGGGCCGCCGTTCGGCCCCGATGCGCGCGGTGGACGGGGCGTGGGTGGGGTGGCTGACGGTGCCGCATCCGGCCTTTGCGGCGCGTGCGTTTGTGCTCGGCCCGGCGGTGCGGGTGGCGGCGGGGTGGCGCGATCCGGTCAGCGGGCGGACCGTGCGGCAGTTGAGCAAAAGGGGAAGGCCGGGGGTCTAGGACGTGGTGACGATTTAAGGATTAGGGATTCCCAATCGATCTGAAATCGGATTCAAGGCTGATTTTTGGAGATCGGCGATGGATTGCGACGCGCTTCGGGAAGACCAATGGGAACGGATCAAA
>Ga0302187_10000450_pt1 | contig 38410 bp, 28 predicted proteins | sample II_Bog_E1_3_FD_202120 | JGI IMG/M metagenome (GOLD analysis project Ga0302187, IMG submission 202120) | Peat permafrost microbial communities from Stordalen Mire near Abisko, Sweden - II_Bog_E1_3 | ecosystem: Environmental > Terrestrial > Soil > Wetlands > Peat | place: Sweden: Abisko...
TCGAGAAGAAAACATCGGAACACATGCGCATGCTGCAGAGGAAACCAGCGCGCGTCAGAAAATACTTTGAGAACGAATACATTGCTTATGCGGCTTAGCAGATATTGTCAGTTGCCGGGTTAATAAAGAGAATCTTCGTAAAGATGTTGATGCGTGGATAATGCAGAATCAGGAAATTGCCAAGGTAGCATTTGAGGAATCAGCAGCTACTCTGATAGTGCAGCTTCGGTCAATATTTGGTAATGCTGGATTGTTGTGATTGGCGTGAGCCACGGAGCTAAATAGCTCTGCCATCTCCTGGCAAATATCTGGAAGAACTTGGTATAAAACCTGGCAGAAAGCCCATGCTTTAACTTGCCATGCTTCAGAAACAGGAGCTCCACCTTGCAGGTGGCTGGTTAAAGGGGAAAATTACCCCTCAAGCTCTGTCAGGAAACGGGGTCAAATGCCGGGTTTATGTCAGCTTTTTGCCAGGTTTTGAAACTTGCCGATACCCTGGAATCCTTGCCACTACTGGGGTTCAGCTTTTCACTGCCCGGTTTGCCATCTTTTTTACTAAAAGTTTAAATATTAGAAAAAGAGAAGAGAGAACGTATATATGCTCCAAGGCTATACAGAAAAAGACTTTACTGAAAAAGCTGGCAAACCTGGCAGAGGCTATAATTTTTCCTTTTAACCAGCCGTTGCGTGCGAAGACCGAAACGGCAGGGTGATTCCAGCAGCGTGCAAGAATTCGGGAGATTGAAGGTGCAGGACGACAGGAATAACCAGCGGTCTACCATAATGGCTGCCACAATAGTCACGGCACTTTCAATTTTCCTTTGTCACGCAGATAGAGCCAATGCAGCAGACTACATACGTGAGAACTATGGGTCAAGAAACGCTCCGGCAGCTGGATTCCTTGTCCTGGCTCCAATGCCACTCCTGGCTGGATTCAAGGAAACAAAGCATTTCTACACGCAGGCTGAGTATGATGTTGATATGCAAAAGGATGGGCCTAACGGGGTTGTAGAATTTAGCATATTGGAAAGCAGCACAGCATCAATTTTTATGCCAAAGACCAAGCCATTTAAAACATTTTCCCATGAGGGATTTACTGGCTATGTCTTTTCAAATTGCGTGGACTGTTCGGATTTTGACCTCTATTGGTTGGGAGGAGGAAAACATCGAATCATCATGTCCATTGAGGAGAAGTCGGGTAAGCATTATTCCGCTGACGACCTTATTCAGATTTTGGAAAGCATGAAGGAGTCCGCTGGTGAAGGTTCCGTATTGAGTCCTTACTGAACACAAGCCGTGTTGTGGTAGCCCAAGAACACGCCACCAAGCAGCGGATAACGACTATAGTTGGGGCTTTGAAGCGATGGCGAGATATGTAGCCTTGATATATATCGTCGCCTCTGGTGCTTTGTGGGTGGTTTGGTGGCATTGGTGTACATGGAGTGACGCAGAACTTAATAGCATTTATTTGAGGTAGCTATGGCTAATTTCTCATCGCTTGACGACCTGTTACAAAGGAAAAACCAGCGGTTCATTTGTAAAGGCAATCGTTCGAGGCCAGAGGGCTTTGTGGCCAATATTATGCATGAAGTTACCCCTCCGTTGGACCCCGTAAAGTTGGAGTTGTTAAGGGCTCAAGTTGCCGATGTTCCGCAGTTGGTGGAGTTATACCGGAAATACGGAAGCGTTAGGCTTTACCTTGACACCAAAATGTATGAGCCTTGGGGGCATTCCTGCTCGGCATTCTATATTGCCGATCCCGAAGAGTGGATTGACTTAAAGGACGGTTTTCAGTCGTGGATTGAGGACCTTGGTAAAGAAGAGGCTGAAGAAATTCTTCCATCGTGGATTAACAGCTATGTTGTTATTGGCGAAATTCCAAACTCTGGAAATTATTTCCTGGTTCCAATGACTGGAGATGAGCTTGGTAGCGTTTATGAGTTTGAGCATGATGGCTTTGAATTCATAAAGCATGCAAACAGTATAGTTGATTTTGTTAGCCTGATTTCTACACCTACAGACGAGCTTGTAAGGGCGATATCAGGACATGCCAGGTACTTTGATGGTGTGAGTGATACTCAATGGCTTGCAAGGCACTATGAGTTTGATGAGTAGCGGTTATCGTGGTAGCTTCCACGCTTGGTGCAATAGCACAGATTTTATTATTTTATTGTTTGTCCCGTTGTTGATGGCATTTACTGCTGATGCATCCACGTAGTGAATCTGCACTTTCTGCTCTTTAAAAAGCAGTTACTCCATAGGGTTCAGCGGTGTTTCCATGCTCTGCGCCTGGCGAAAAATTGGATGGGATTACAAAAGTCGGAGGAATAGGGCCTTGGCTGTCAGCGCCGTGGGATTCGGTAGGTGCTTGGCCGCATGCCCATTCAAGGGACACAACAGCGCGCTGATCTGCCCGGCTTGATGCCAAGATAACTGAGCCTGGCTTGCTTTATAATGTTCATAAAAATGGATGAAATTGAAGCTTTCATTATTGATATATATGGCACTGCGATATAAAGTCATTTCCCTTCAACAAAGTTTACGTTTAATTCTTTGGCATCACTGCTAAGGTAGTATTGTCCACGAGGTTGCGAACAATGCAATGCCTGATCACAGGTTTCATCAAACGGAGGCATGCTTGTCCATCCATTTTGGGCAAATGATGGATTCCGGTTTTCTTCCGTCGAAATCCACACCAGAGCGTTATTGGGGGTTTTTGACACGCCTTTGCTAATAACAAAATTTAGAGAGTTGGGAAACCATCCGCAGGTGCCGGGTTCAAATTTGTCGACTGGCACCGTGGCATCATAGGTCGTTTCTGTCTGCTGTACTGTTATAACGGCTCCAAAGCTCTGGTCATGTGCTCCTACAAGGCTGCTCTCCACTACTTGGCATGTCGGACTTGTGGAAGCAACGATGAGGTCTAGCGCCAACGAAAACGACGGACTTTTCTTTCCGTACACATGTAGCAGCTTTTCAGGGTGATTTCGTTCCATCGGAGCATACTTACTGTCGATCTTGTTGTGAATAGCATCGTCACTCGTGTTTCCGCTTGCGGGAGTATCGTTTCCCGTACAAGAAGACATTGCCAGGATGCATCCTATAGCGGTAATAGAAATCAACTTGTTCATGTTCTATCTGCGTTATTTTTCTATTATGGGAAAATGAGTGGGTTGGAGGTGAGAATGCATGTTCATGAATACTCCCTTCAAAGCCAGGCATCAAGAAGCATGTTCCAAATCTACGCGTTCGATAGCCTTGCTCGTAGCTGAGCTTTCTCCTTCCTTCTCCTTCACCCTGTAGTGGGAAGCACCTCCAAGCCAGTTCTCACAATCTGGATGAAACAGCAATATATCCCTGATCTTGGCAAGACGATAGTAGTCCCGGAAATGGAGACGGACTGCCATCAGATGTTTTCTGGTGTTTGGGTGGCTTGAGGGCAGTCGTAGTAGGTCTAGAAAGCCAAGGCCTTGGAGCTGGTTGAGTATCTTGTATGCCGTAGCCTCATGGCATCCCAAGGCTGATGCAAGCTTGTCAGGTATGGTTTGCAGGAAGTAAGGTGATTCCACTATGCCATCAGGTTTGCTGACCTGATACAAGAAGCAAAGCGCTCTACGTTGGTTCCAGTCGAGATACTTAAAAGCAATAAATATGTCGGCTTGCTGTTGAGTAGGATTATTTTGGTCTATCATTTGTCGATTTCCTATTTATTATTATTTTAAGCTAGAAATTCGTTTTTGATTGACTTTTTTTATTAATTAGATTTTTTACTATATTATTGACTCCTTCCCGTTTCGTGCCGCCCCCTCAACGGCTGGTTAAGGGGAAAAATATGGTATTGGCTGCCAGGTTTGCCAGGTTTTTCCGAGATATTATTTTTTCTATATAGCTATCGGTCTACGTTCTATACCTTGCTTCTATTTTTAATATTTAAATATTTAGAAGAAAACCTGGCAAACCTGGCAGAGAAAGAATGAAGCTCAGTATTGGCGAGGCTTCCAGCCGATTGCCTTGCTCCAAGACTGGCAGAAAGCTGGCATAAACTTGGCATTCCGCCTAATTTTCTGGCAGAGATTGTGGGTAATTTTTTCTTTTAACCAGCCTCCATAGGAGGAGGTAGTGGTTCAAGCCATACTATGAGCATGGATTTCTAGCTGGTCTGCCGGGTTTCGTGGATTTCATTGCCAGGATTGTGCCAGCTGCTTGGTAGGCATAGCATTCAGTGGGTTGCATTGCAATGCAACGGGCATGGCAATTGTCTGCGACTAGTCTAGCTTCTCAGCCAATTTACTTGCTCTCGGATGGTAATATCGTTTCAGCATGCTTAAGGTTTTGTGACCTGTTACAGCGGATAGTTCGAGAACATTGTCGAGCTTTTCGCTGATTCTTGTTGTTGCCTCATGTCGTAGATCATGAAAGCGTAGATTCTTAATCCCGGCTCGCTGTACTGCTCTGGAGAACGCCTTTTTGACAGACTCCTCCGAGATCGGGAAGACATACCTTGTGGGTTCACGAGGAAGCGCCGATAGTGTTTGGAAGGCTCGTTTTGATAGCGGGACATCCCTATCTTCGCCATTTTTTGTGTCGAGCAGAGTGACGTACCGTTCAGATAAGAATACGTTGTCCCAGGTCATTGAGAGCAGCTCTCCACGACGCATTGCTGTCTCGATTGCGAGAATCACCAAGGGCTTTATCCATGGATTTTGAATCCCGGTGTATCGTCCGAGCTGATCACGATCAGTGGGCTCCAGTTCAGCAAGCAGCTTCGTTTCTTCGGTTTCGTTCAACCTTCGCTGCCTGGCCTTGTTTTCCTTTGGCCTCCGAATTGATGCAACTGGATTTTGAATCGGGACTCCCCATTCTTTTCTGGCAACATTGAAAACATGAGAGAGGAGATTCAACTCTCGATTGACGGAGGACCCAGTTACTTCTTTCAGTCGCAGGTCACGCCACTGTGAAATTCTTTGGCTGGACAGGTCAAGTAGTTTGGTTTCGGCAAAGGGGGTGCGAAGCATGGCTTGAATACGACTACGCTCCGTAGCGTGGCTTTTCTTTTCTGGGGTGATTTCCTGTACATACCGCCTGAGCAGGTCAGTCAGGGTGATGTCTTTGGAGAGGCGTTGATCTACAAACGTACCGATGGCCATGGTTGCTTCAATGGCATTGGCCCAAGAGACAGCTTCAGGTTTTGAGGGGAAGGTTTGAGACTGTGTGGGCCAGCCCTGTTTACGAACTTGGGCTTCCCAGCGTGAACCGCGCTTCCGCAAAGTGGCCATTTCTTCACCATTTACTGTGGCAGAGTTGTGGCAAACACTGAGGGAAGAAAAGAGGACAGACGATGCGCTGGTGCCATTTCATTAGTCGAATCAATAAGATACGAGTCTAAATCATGGTGGGCGGTACTGGGATCGAACCAGTGACCCCTGCCGTGTGAAGGCAGTGCTCTCCCGCTGAGCTAACCGCCCGGCGCCATTTCGGCAGGCGGCAAATGATACGGATTTATAGCATTTACGCAAGTCGTTTTATGCCTGACCCGCTGCCACTGGCATAACAAAGCCGCCATAATAGGGCCTTACCGTGTAATGGCGCAGGGCGACGGGGAGCAGATGGTGGGTGTATTGATGTCGGGATGGGGCAGGGGAGCTGTGTTGGCGCTGGGCATGCTCTTGCTTGCGCCGGCCTGGGCCGACGAGCAGTTTACGTTCAGCGTGCCCTATGCGGCCAACCTGGACATGGACCCGGCACGGCTGGCGGCGCTGCTGGCGGCGTCTGAGGTGCAGGTGGAGTTGAATTACGAGCCACTGCTGGCGATTCCCGGCTGGACGGGGCGCATGGGCTACTGTGCCCATACCCGCTTTCACGTCTGCATCAAAAAGAACTGGCATTCGGTGGTGCTGGACGGTGCTGCCCTGCAGCGCAGCGGCGACAGCCTGAGCGTGAGCATGCCGAAACACCGTTGGTTTGGCGTTATGCCCTATCGCATCAACCGCACCGTGCGGATCACGCTGCCGCCGGTGTGGCCGGGTGATCTGCCGGGCAATATCGACATTTACGATATTAGCCAGGGGCGCGGCCAGCAGCCGGCGGTGGACATGCACCTGCCCGCACCCTACGTGGCTGTGGGCGTGTACCGGCTTGATGCCAGCCCCGCCGATGCGAGCACCGCCACGCCCTATACCGTGCCCCCTTGCGACGCCACGCTGGAGTTGGGCCCGCAGGGGCGGCCGCAGGTGCACCCGGCGTATCAGGCGGCTGCCAACGAGGAATGGCTGCGCCGGCTCACCGACAGCCCCTGGTGGGCCGCGCAGATTCCCGGCGTGCGTAACGAGACGCTGGCCGGCCTGCCACCCGCACTGGCCAGCAGCGCCCCCGGCAGCCAGGTGCTGCGGGTTGCGCTCAGCCGGGGGGACACCTACACCCACATCCGCGCCCGCCTGCCGGGCCTGCCCGGCGGCAGTTGCCCCGGCACCACGGCCTATGAGTTCAGCTGGCTCAACGGCAGGCTGATGGCCGCCAGCCAGACTGCCAACCCTGACCTCGACGGCCCCGACCAGTGCCCGCTGGGCACGGTCACGCAGGAGGCGCTGTGGTGGCAGGGAAAGCTGGTGAGCTACACCGGCCCGCGCGTAGCGGGTGGCGATGTCACTGAGTGGACACAATGGAAGCTGGACGCGCCGGCCTGCCTGGGCCAGATGGACCCCACAGTGCCGGATGTTTCAGGCCTGGAGCAGGCAGCGAGTCAATGGTGGCAGTACAATCAGCAGGCCGTGGTGGCGCCGGTGGTGGAAAAAAAGTGACTGGAAAGCTGCTCTGCATTGGCAGGGTTTTGTAGGGTGAAACCCGCCACGCTGGTGCAGGTCAAGGCCCCACGGCGGGCTTCACCCGCCCTACGCGGCTAAGCTTTTCCCGCCAACTTCAACAACAACTCCCGCACATAAGCAATCCGCGCCGCCGGCTCTTTAATATCTTCCACAAAGCGCAGCTTGTCGGCCCCTTCCAGCTTGAAGCGTTTTGACTGCTGCTGGATCATCTTCACCAGACGCATGGGGTCGATTTTTGTCTCGGCAGAAAACTCCACGCGGCCGCCGTTGCTGCCAGCATCTATTTTGCGAATGCCCAGCAGCTCAGCATCGAGCTTGATGGAAGTAACAGCAAACAACGTCTTTACCGGCTCGGGCAGCAGGCCGAAGCGGTCGATCATTTCCACCTGCAATTCGTCCAGCTCTTCCTGGTTGCGGGCATTGCTGATGCGCTTGTACAGAATCAGGCGGTTGTGCACATCCGGCAGATAGTCGTCGGGAATCAGCGCCGACAGGTGCAGGTTCACTTCGGAACTGAGTTCCAATGGCTGATCGAGATTGGGCGTCTTGCCCTGCTTGATCGCCTTCACCGCGCGCTCCAGCATTTCCATATAGAGCGTGAAACCCACGGCATTGAGATCGCCGCTCTGCTCTTCACCCAGCAGCTCGCCAGCGCCGCGAATTTCCAGATCGTGGCTCGCCAGCGCAAAGCCAGCGCCGAGTTCGTCGGCGCTGGCGATGGCTTCCAGCCGTTTTTCCGCATCGCCGGTCATGGCTTTTTTATGCGGTGTCAGCAAGTAGGCATAGGCTTGATGGTGCGAGCGGCCCACGCGACCACGCAGTTGGTGTAGCTGCGCCAGACCGAGTTTGTCGGCGCGGTCCATGATGATGGTATTGGCCGAGGGTACGTCGATGCCGGTTTCAATAATGGTGGTGCACACCAGTACATTGAACTGCTTGTGGTAAAACTGCTGCATCACCTGTTCCAGTTCACGCTCGCGCATTTGCCCGTGGGCAATACCGATACGCGCCTCCGGCACCAGCGCCTGCAAATCCAGCGCGCATTTTTCAATGGTGCTGACTTCATTGTGCAGGTAATACACCTGACCACCACGCAACAGCTCGCGCAGGATGGCCTCCTTGATGGCCGCCGGATTGGACTCACGCACAAAGGTCTTGATTGCCAGGCGCTTGGCCGGCGGCGTGGCGATGATCGACAAATCGCGCATACCCGACATGGCCATGTTCAGCGTGCGGGGAATCGGCGTGGCGGTCAGCGTCAGCATGTCTACCTCGGCGCGCAGCTTTTTCAGCTGCTCCTTGTGGCGCACGCCAAAGCGGTGTTCTTCATCGACCACGATAAGGCCGAGATTCCTGAAATGCACATTGTCCTGCAAGAGCTTGTGCGTGCCGATAATGATGTCGATACGGCCATCGGCCATCAATTCCAGTGCGCTGTTCTGCTCGGCATTGCTCTTGAAACGCGACAGCACCTCGATCTTCACCGGCCAGTCGGCAAAGCGGTCCTTGAAACTCTCGTAATGCTGCTGTGCCAGCAGGGTAGTGGGCACCAGCACCGCGACCTGGGTGCCGTCCTGCACTGCCACAAAGGCGGCGCGCATGGCTACTTCGGTCTTGCCAAAACCCACGTCGCCGCATACCAGCCTGTCCATGGGGCGGGGTGAGCGCATATCGGCGATGGTGGCAATAATGGCAGCGCCCTGGTCGGCGGTTTCCTCGAAGGGAAAACCGGCGCTGAACAGCGCGTAATCCGCTTCCGGGAAGCCAAAGGCGTGGCCCTTGCGGGCGGCGCGGCGGGCATAAATATTGAGCAGCTCGGCGGCCACATCCCGCACCTGCTCGGCGGCCTTGCGCTTGGCTTTTTGCCAGTTTTCCGTGCCCAGGCGGTGCAGGGGGGCCATGGCATCGTCGGCGCCGGCATAGCGCGCGATCAGGTGCAGGTTGGCCACCGGCACATAGAGCTTGGCGGTGTCGGCGTATTCCAGCAGCAGGAATTCCTGCGCGGCGCCGTCCATGTCCAGCGTCACGAGACCTTGATAGCGGCCGACGCCATGGTCAAGGTGCACCACCGGAGCGCCCAGCTTCAGCTCGGTGAGGTTCTTGATCACCAGCTCTTCGGACATGTCCTGGCTGCTGGCCTTGCGCCGCCGCCGCTGCATCACGCGCTGACCGAATAGTTGTGATTCGGCAATCAGCGTCAGCGCCGGCTCCGTAAGGCAAAGGCCACGCTCCAGAGGGGCCACGCAGATGTAAAGACCGGGGCCTTTCTGTAAAAATTCCGACCAGTTATTCAGGGTATCGGGCTGCTTGCCATAGCGCGCCAGCAATTCAAGCAGGCTTTCGCGGCGGCCCGCGCTTTCCGCACAGAGCAGCACACTGGCCTGCTTGTTGGCGATCAGGAAATTTTCCAGCGCGAGCAAGGGGCGCTCGGCCTTGGCCTCGATGGGCAGGGCCGGCGGCTCGACAAAGGGCAGGTTCTGCTGGCCGGCCTTGAGTTCCAGCGCCATGCGACTCAGTTGCACACGCGGGAATTTGTTGATGTGTTCGTTCAGCTCATTTTCGCGCAGGAAGAGTTTTTCCGGCGCCAGCAACGGGCGCGCTGTGTCGTAGCGGCGCTCTTCGTAGCGCGACTGGATTTCCGCTTCCATATTGCGGAAGCTGGCGCTTACGCCGGCTTCGCTCAGCACCAGGCTATTGGTGGGCAGGTAGTCAAACAGGCTGCCGGTGTCGTCAAAAAACAGTGGCAGATAATATTCAATGCCCGCGCTGGCCAGACCGACGCTGATATCCTGATACAGCGACACGCGCTTGGGGTCGCCCGAGAAAGTGTCGGCCCAGTTGTCCTTGAAGCGGCGGATACTGGCCTTGTCCATGGGAAATTCGCGCGCCGGCAGCAGCTCAAGCTGCTTGATCGTTTCCAGGGTGCGCTGCGACTCCGGGTCGAACAGGCGCAGGGTGTCGATTTCGTCGTCGAACAACTCGATACGCACCGGCGCTTCCGCCCCCATGGGGAAGAGGTCGACAATGCTGCCACGCACCGCGTATTCGCCGTGCTCGTACACTGTGTCCACCAGCCGGTAGCCGGCGCTGTCGAGGCGCAGACGGGTGTCGTTGATGGTGAATTTTTGCCCCACGCGCAGCTGCACCGACTGCCCGGCCAGCCAGCCATAGGGCGCGATGCGGTGGGCGAGGGTGGTCACCGGCACCAGCAGCAGGCCCTGTTTCAGGGTGGGCAGCAGGGCCAGGGTGCGCAGGCGCGCGGAGATGATGTCCTGATGCGGCGAGAACTGGTCGTAGGGCAGGGTTTCCCAGTCGCTGAAGTGCAGCACCGGCAGGCTGCCGTCGAGGAAAAAGCCCAACTCCTCCTCCAGCCGGCGGGCCGACTCACTGTCGGCGGTAATCACCATCAACACGCCGGGGTGCCGCCGCGCCGCCGTGGCCAGTGCCAGCGCCATGCCCGCACCACAGAGCGCCCCCCAGGCTTTGCGGTCATCGGGCTTGGTGGGCAGGGTCAGCGCCAGTTCAAACGTACTCATGCTACCTCGGTCCGGCCATGGTCGGCCGCTACAAATGACTTCAGACCGAGTCAACGGCCGGGGGCATTGTAGCGCAGCTTGGGAGGATGGCGTAGGGTGCCTGGAGGGTACTTGCGAGGGCAGGAGCGGCACAGCGGGTTCCTGTTATGCAGCTGCCAACTGCCCGGTGTTGGCAGGCTTTACAGGCTTCACCAGCTATCCCTCCACATTCTGCCGCCAGCCCTGGTCATGAATTTCAATATCCACGCTGCGCCGCAAGCCCGGCATCACCGGCATGGCCTGACCTGGTGGGACCTGTATTTGCACATTGGACGGCACCGTGGACAGCTGCCGGATTTTTGCCCGTGACTGGAACAAACAGGACGCTATTTTACTCTCCACCACGGCGCCGGCATAGCGCACATCGGCCTCGGGCTTTCCCTGCAGGTGCTGGTGCAGGTAAAACGTGCGGCGTAGCTGGAAATTGTCTTCGTAGGCCAGCAACAGCCTGTCCATGGCGGCGGTGAGTGTTGCCGAGGCAAATTCCACGCGCTTACCCAGAATGGTTTTGGCTTCGTGGCGGTTGATCATGTGCAGGTGGGAGTGAAAACGGTTGCACAGGGCATCGACAACCTGTGCGGTATTATCGGTTTTGTTGCCGTGCAATTGCAGCAGGCTTACAGCCAGTTGCTCGATCTGCTGCGACACGCGCTGCACATTGCCCAGCGCCAGCGGGTGTACGCGCTCGGTCAGTTTTTCGATAAAGGGGCGCAAATCGCCGGCTTTTACGCTGTCTATCGTCACTGTGTTCAGTTGTTCAAGAATAAACGAACGGTAGGCCCGCACATCGCTCACGCTGATGGACAATTTCTTGCTGGCATTGCCGGGGTCGACCGGGTTGAAGGCGTTACCCGTGCTCGGATCGATAGGGCTCAGCTCCGACAGCGGCCCCAGTACCATACGCTCGGCCCCCAACGTGACGAGGGTGCCGCTGCTATGGCATTTAAAGGGCACCAGCACCTGGAAGTGCCGGTCAAATTCGCGCAGCAGGCTGACGATGGGCCACACGGCGTTGATGTCGCCGCCACGGGTATAAAGGAAAACGTCGAGGCCGCTGCGTTTTTTTGACTGCTTCAGCACGCGGTAGAGCGGCTCTTTGATATCCGCATAAAACTGCGTGCTGATGCCGGAAAGATAGGGCTCGGACAAGCGGTCGAAATTGAAAATAGTGACGAGGGTTCTGCCGCCGCGCAGGTCTTCAATCTGTTGAATCAGCGCTTTTCTGTCGTTATAGGCCATGACACCTACAGTCCGCAATCAGGGCAGCGCGAGACAGGCGCTGTCAGTGATTGCAGTATGGACAGCCGGGGGAGGCTTGACAACCGGCCATCCGGGCTACTCAACCTATTGCGCCATATCCCACTGCGTAATCACATGCGTCGGCCCGAAGTGTTCGTCGAAGCCGAGTATGGTCACGTGTACGCGCCCGCTCTTGAACACGTTCACGTCGGCCCAGGCGTAGCTGCGGTCCACCGGATTGTCGCTTTCCTCGGGCTTGACGCCAAAGGGCGAGCCGCCGGAACCGACGATCACCTGCCAGGAACTGCCGCCCGTGTTCTTGCGCGGCTGCCAGGCGTGGAACACGTGCTCGTGGCCGCAGAAATAGGTGGCGTGGTAAGACTCGATCAAATCCCAGAAGGCGTCACGCACCGGCGGCCGCGTTTCCAGCCCGGTTTCGGAGGTAATCAGGGCTGGGTCGCGCTTGGGCGGCAGGTAGGCGTAGGCCATCTTGTGGCCGAACACGAAGAAGTGGGTGGCGCCACGGGCCTTGGCGGCGGCGAGGTCGCCTTGCAGCCAGTGCACGGGAGCGGAGCCGTCGAAGCCCACCGGGTCGGTGTTGATCACGGCAATGTGTACGGGGCCGGCGTCGAAGGAGTAGCTCAGCTGGCGCTGGTCAGTGGTGATGCCGTCATTGCCGATGGTGGGCGCATTGCCCACATTCCAGCCCACGGCGGGCAGGCCGGTCAGGCTGGCCCAGAGCGGCTCGTTCAGGATAAGGTCGCCCATATTGGCGCGCCAGGCCTGCTCGCTGCTGACGATGGCCACTTTCCGGGTATTGCCCTCGGCGTCCTTGCGCTTGATCTGCATCTCGTGGTTGCCGGGCACTGGCAGCACATAGGTGCCGCCTTCCATGAGCATGGCCATCATGCCGCGCCAGTAGGCGTATTCCTTGTCGAGCGGGGCCTGTTCGCTGGAGTAGCCATAGATCATGTCGCCGTTGAACACAAAGGCCTGGGCATGGCCGGCCTGCACCTCGCGTGTCACCCGTGCCAGCACACGGGTGTCTTGCAGCCAGATGCTGTCCTGCGGGCTCAGGCCGGGGTCGCCGGGGGCCTGGCGGCTGTCGCCCATGGTGTCGAAATGGAAGATCACCGGGTCATCTGCCGCCATGGCCGTGCAGGCCATACCAGCGAACATCAGGGTGCTCAGGGTGGCCAGGACAATATGGCTGAAGGACCGGGACATACGCATATCCTCTCAATTAGAACAGGTGGAAGGTGACCGTTACTTCGTAAGACTTCTGCTTGCCGCGCAGGCTTTCGGGCGGGGTCGGATAGCGTGCGTCGGCCACGGCGGCCATGCCGGCGCGGTCGATGGCGGCGTTGCCGCTGCCGGTGATGATGTGGATATTGCTTACCGCACCATCCAGGAAATCGAAGCCCACGACCGGCTCACCCTGTATGCCCATGGCCTTCGCGGCCATCGGATAGGCAATGGCGGCCTGGATGGCCTGCTTGATTCGCCCGGCAAAGTCGGCCTCGGCCTGTGCTGCCGCTGAAGAAGGCGGTGGCGGGGGAGGCGGTGGCTTGATGGTCTGGGCAAACGGAATCTCGGCCGGCGGCGGGTTCACCAGGGGCTTGACCTCGGGCGGCGTCACTGTGGGTGGCGGCGGGGTAACCGGCTGCACGCGCGGCGGCGGCAGCGGTGCGGCCTTCATCCTGACCTTGGGCTGCGGCTTGGGCTGCTCCCTGGGCTTGGTCAGCACTGGCTCGTCGATGGCCAGCATCACCGGTTCTTTTGTCACGACCCGAGCGGGTGTGTGCATGAGCACCGCTGCGCCTATGCCGAGCAGGATGATTTCCAGCAGCAGCGCCCAGCCCATGCTGCGCAGGAAGGAGGGTGCTTCGACCGTGCGTACCGGCGGCCAGGCCGGCAGACTGGCCTGGATGTGGGGGGCCATGTCACTTGACATTTTGCGTCGCCAATCCAATCTGGGTAATCCCGCTCTGGTGGCAGATATCCATGACCTGGGCCAGTTGCTGCAGGGAAGCCGTGGCCGCCCCGGCAATGGTCACCACGGTCTTGTCGGAAGCCAGCAGGCGCAGCTTGTTGCCCAGCGCCTCCGGCGTCATGGGCACTTCGTCCACCACCAGCCCGTCGGTGTGGATTTCCACCAGCACCTTGGTCTGCGGCAGGGCCTGCGCCGTGGTGCTGGTGGGCAGGTGGCCCACCAGACCGCTGGACGGGATCATGCGCATCGCCACCATGATGAAGAACACCAGCAGGAAGAGCATGATGTCGATCATGGGCACGATTTCGATACGGGGCTTCTTGACCTCGAAATAACGCACTTATTCGCCTCCCGCCCGCGCATAGGCAACGGCCGGACGCAGCGGCACGGCCTCGGGGTTGCGGGCAAAGCGGTTGATGAGCACCTGCTTCAGGGTTTCCAGCTGGTGCACCATCAGGCGCACGCGGTTGTTCAGGCTGTTCAGGAACACCATGCCGACCATGGCGATCATGAGGCCGGTGGCGGTGGCGATCAGGGCTTCGGCCACGCCGCCGGTGACTTGTGTGGGCACGGCGCCGACGGCGCCAAGGCCGGAGAAGGCGTTGAACATGCCGATGATGGTGCCGAACAGGCCCAGCAGCGGGGCGAGTGTCACCACGGTGTCCAGCATCCACATGCCCCGGTCCAGCTTGGGGATTTCATGCATGATGGTTTCTTCGAGGCGGTCGGCCAGCACCTGCCGGTCGTTGACCTCGGCGTGCGAGAGCACCACACCCAGCAGGGCCGCGTGCGGCAGCTGTGCGGCGGCGGCCAGTTCCTTTTGCAGCAGGTCGTCACGCAGGCGGGGCAGGCTGGCCACGCGCTCGTTGACGGCGCGCCCACCCGCCATCAGGCGGAACAGGTACCAGGAACGCTCGACAATGACGGTCAGGGCTACCAGCAACAGCAGGCCCATCAGGTAAAGGGTGCCGCCGGAAGAGGCGGCCAGGTGATTCAGGGTTTGCAGGTTCATCATCTACTCACGTGCCGTGACTGAAAAAGCCCCACACCGTGCTGGCTGTGGGGCTTTGCCTTTTCAACTGCCTTAAATGCTCAGGATGACCGAGGCCATATAGCTGCGCGCCGCCTGGAAGGTGTAGGTGTCGCCAGCATTCACCTGACCGTAGCCAGCCGTACCCGCCGTGGTGTTCGCGGGGGTAATGGTCAGCGGGGACTGGTGGTTTTGCAGGTTGTAGATACCGAACTGCAGCTTCACGGTCTTGACCTTGGCGCCGGGGTTGAAGGTGTAGCCCACGGTCACGTCGGTCGTGCTGTAACCGTCCATCTTGTAGGTGGCGTTCGGCAGCACGTACTGCTCGCCCACTTCCTTGAATACCCAGGAAGCGTTCCAGCCGTTGTGGTTGTAAAGGCCGCCCAGGGCCTCGGTGCTGAGGGGGGCGTTGGCCACTTCCAGGTCGGTGGCGGTGGAGATGGCGTGGTTGACCGAGCCGTTGGCAAATACCGAGAAGCCGGCGGGCAGAGCGTAGGTGGCTTCGGCTTCGACGCCCTTGTAGTCGGCGCTGCCGCCGTTGTAGTACTCGGGCTGGGCATTCGTGCCCGGCACCTGCGACAGCATGTTCTCAAGCTTGATGTAATACACATCGGCATCGAACACCAGGTTGTCAGACTTGCGCACCACACCGGCCTGATAGTTGGTGGAGGTCTGCGGCTCGATGTCGGTGCCGTTGGCACCCGAGCTCTGGTAATAGCTGATGTCCGGCACCACCATGCCCGTGGCGTACTGCGCATAGGTCGACCAGTCGTTGCTGATGCGGTAGTTGGCGGTCAGGTAGGGCAGCTTGGCGGTGAACAGCTTGTCGATGTTCTGGGCCTCGCGCGAGGTCTGGTTGATCTCGGCGTCCAGGTTGACCAGGGTGTTTTCGTACTTGAAGCCCGGCGTAACGGTCAGGTTGTCGGTAGGCGTCCACTTGTATTCGACAAAGGGCTGGTAGTTGTTCCAGGCCGAGTTCTGGTCGTACTTGATGTCGTTGGGCACCGGCGTGGGCGAGGTGGTCGCCTGCACGGTATACATTTCTTCGCCGTTGACGGCGTCATAGGTGGTGCGGGCACGGAAGGTTTCCGCGTGCTCTACCCACAGGCCGGCCAGCAGCTGGCCCGAATCAAACTGCTTGGTGGTCTTGAAAATATCGCCCGAGACCCAGTACTTGTTGATCTTTTCGTAGGCGGGAATGCAGTTCGGGATCTTGTTGCCGTTGATGTCGAGACACTTGGAGCTGGTGATTTCCGGCGCAGCGCCCGGTGAGGCATTGGCGGCGGCAAAGGTGTCGTTCACGTAGTTGTAGTAATACAGCTTGTTGTCGACAGCCCAGCCCGAGCCCAGGTCGCTTTGCAGGCGGGCGTAGTCCATGTCCGTGCTCTTGTCGGCGCGGTTGTAGCCAAAGTAATTGCCCTGGGTGGGGTCGATGCCCAGCGACTGGTTCTTGCCCAGCGCAGCGGCCTGGGCCAGGGTGATGCCGTTGCTGGCGTCGGGGGTGTAGGACTGGTTGGCGTCGTGGTTGAGGTCAACGGTCAGCAGGGTCTTGTCGCCAATCGGCTTTTCGACCTTGAAGGCCAGGTTCTGGTTTTGCACGCCGCTATAGGTCAGGTAGCCATCGCTGGTCAGGTCCTGGTAGGCCACCGAGGCCTTGGCGCCACCGGCATTGTCGAGTACGCCGGTTTCGTAGCGGGCGCCCTTGAGCTGGGTGTCCCAGGAGCCGGCGGAGTAAAAGGGCGTGACCACTTCGGTATTGGAAATATCACGCGAGAACAGGTTCAGCGAGCCGCCGTAGGTGGCCTGGCCGAGGTCGTCGGCATTGCCCGGGCCGCGCTCCACATCGACGCTGCCGATCACCTGGTCAGGGAAATAGGCGGTGGAGTGGTGGGTGGGGCCGTTGGTGTCGCCGAAGGGAATACCGTCCCAAGTGATGTTGTACTGGCCGTCCTGGAAACCACGTATGGTGTTCTTGGTTTCGCCAAGGCCGGGGCCGTTGGCGGTAACACCGCCGGCAACGCTGGGCGAAATGGCAGCGATGGCGGTGTAGTCGGCATCGGCGGGCTTGGCGTCATCCATGAAGGTGCGGCTGATGATCGATTGCGGCTCGGTGGCCTGCAGGGTGGCGCTAGACGGGGCAGCAGCGGCAGCCGTAGAGGTCGGGGCAGCGGAGCCAGACTGGGCTTGCACACCAACACTGCCGAGGTCGGTCACCGTGTCGGCATGGGCGGCATGGATGGACAGGGCAAGAACGGTGATGGCAAAGCCGGCTGGCAGGGCAGAGCGGCGAACGGTACGCAACGCAGAAGCCATAATCAAATTTCCTGAGGCAGGTTATGGGAACCCGCGCATGGTGCTCAGGAAATATTACTGTTCCGTGGAAAAAATATTAAAGTTTCGTGACTGGCCGATATTTTATTGACTTTTGCAGTGAAGACTTACGGCAGAATTACGGCTACAAAATAAATATTTGGGTAAATGTGGAATTGTCCACAATTTTTGCTGTGCCTGCGCTGGGACAGGTTTTTCTGTTTTTGTCAGGGAATATTAAGCTTCTGTGCCGAAAAGCAGGAAACCCTTCGGAAAATATGAAAATTTTCTGGCTGATGAAATTCGTTTACATTGTCACGACGGTCAGGGTGATGATGAAAAAAACATCGCCAACTGAATATAGTCCGAAAATGAATGGCCTCCGCGCTTGCCTGTCCGTCACGATATTGGGAGGGGCGCATAGTATTGATAGTAGGGCCTGGCTGCAATATTTCCGGCTTAATTGGCCGCCGGCTGTAACAATTCATCGACAGGTAATCCATTTGCCGGACCCGAGGGTCGAGGCCTTTTCCTTCATGTCAGGCCAGCTGTAAGGGTGCCCTGCGACACTATGCCACACGCCTTTGCCCCGCCTGACGGGGTAAAGTGCACGCATGAAGTTCAGGGACACAGCTTTCATGCGCAAGACTCTTTATGCCGGCCTGCTGGCCGTCAGTTTGCCCGGCCTGGCCAGCGCGTGCGCCACCTGCGGTTGCACGCTCAGCGCCGATGCCGCCATGGGCTATTCGGCCCTGTCGGGCTGGCAGCTCAATCTGGAATACGATTACATCAACCAGGACCAACTGCGCAGCGGCGCCTCCACAGCTACACCCGCGCAGGTGGTGAATAACCCCTCCGACCCGACCCTGGGTGGCGGTGAAATCGAAAAGCAGACCATCAACCGTTACCTCACCGGCAGCCTGATCTACCGGCCCAATGCCAACTGGAACTTTGACCTGCTGGTGCCGTATGTTGACCGCACCCATAGCACCTACGGCCAGCAGCAGTCGCCCTATGATGCTGCCGATGTTGCGCCCTCCGGCATCAGCAATGCCGACGTATCGGGGCTGGGCGACATCAAGTTCATCACCAGTTATCAGGGTCTGCTGCCCACGCACAACCTCGGCTTGCAACTGGGCCTGAAGCTGCCCACGGGTGCCTATGGTGGCCCCAATGTCTACGGCGGCAATGTCGGCCACCCGGTGTTTTTCGGCACTGCCGGCAACTCCGCAGGGCAGCAGCTCGACACCAGCCTGCAGGCGGGCACCGGCAGCACGGACCTTATTGTCGGCGGCTATTACTATCAGCCGGTCAGCCAGAACTTCGACGTTTTCGTCAACGCCCAGTTCCAGGCGGCGCTGGTCTACGCCATGTACGAACCCGGCGAAAACTACCGCCCCGGTAATACCGCCACCCTGAGCACGGGCCTTCGTTACGAGGCCGACCCCGCCTTTGTGCCACAGTTGCAGTTGAACCTTTCGGACAAGAGCGCCGACCAAGGCGCGCTCGCCGACACGACCGACACCGCCGGCAAGGTCGCCTATCTCAGCCCCGGCATTACCGCGCGCCTGCGCAATGACTTGCATGTGTATGGCTTTGTGCAGTTGCCGATTTACAGTGACTTGAGCGGCTATCAGGTGTTCCCGCGCTGGACAGCGAGTGCCGGGCTGAGCTATGCGTTTTAAGGGCTACACCGCTGCGTGTCTGGCGCTGCTGCTTTGCCTGGCGGCGCCGGCTCGGGCGAATTCACTGCAAGTGGGCAAACCGGCCCCCGGCATAAGCCTGCAAACGCTGGACGGCCAGCAACTCAACACCGCCGACATGCAGGGCCAGGTCGTCATTGTCACCTTCTGGGCGACCTGGTGCAGCCCCTGCCGGCAGGAACTGCCCTTGCTCTCCGCTTATGCCAGCAAACATGCCGGGCAGGGCCTGCGTGTGCTGGCCATCAGCCTGGATACGCCCGATCAACTCGACGAGGTGCGTGCCCTGGCCAAACAATTCAGCTTTCCTGTCGGCCTGCTGGGCGGCGACCGCCTGCCGGGCTACGGGCGCATCTGGCGCCTGCCGGTCAGCTTTACCATCGACCGTAAAGGCAAGCTCGTGGATAACGGCTGGGATGACGCCAACCCGGTATGGACAGCCGAGCGGCTGGAGCAGGTGGTGACGCCGCTGTTGTCGGAGGCGCCTTAAGGAACCTCGCAGGGCAATGCCGCTTCCGAAACCCTGCGTGGCGGTGTGTTTATGGCGGTAGGGCGGCCTGGCCTGTAACAGGCGGCGGGGCAAGGCATGGGTCCGTCCGCGTGCGCACAGCGCACCCTGCTGCCCTTGCATTTTCAGCTTCATCCCCGGCGATTAACGCCGCTTGTCACCCCAGAAGTTCTTCCTCCGCACCCGGTCCGCGTCAATGCCGCGTTCATGCAACAGCACATAGTTCACTGCCGCCACCGTGCGCGCGGCGCCGGCCACGTAGATCGTGGTATTCACCTCCGGCAGGTCCAGCGTGCGGGCAATGCCGATCAGGCGTGAATCCGAGCCCGGTTTGCGCGGCACCGACGTAAACGGCAGCCACAGGGTTTCCAGCAGCGCCTGCACCTTGCCATTGCCCTCGATCACCCCCTCGCAACGACTGCCGGCGGCCGCCGCGATGGCGGCAAAGGGCGCCAGCGTGGTTTCGTCCCCCAGGAACCAGTGGGTGGCTGCCTGTGTGTCGAGGGTGATACGTCCGGTGAAGCCCCGGAACCACACCGAATCCCCCGCCTGCAAGCCGGCCGCCCAATGGCTGCCCGGCCCCTGGCCGTGCAGGTAAACCAGCAACTCGATCTCGCCGCGCTCCGGGTGAAAGCGGAAGACCGAGTATTTGCGCCGTAGCCGTTGGCTTTCACCATCGACATAAACCGCCAGCTCAAGACCGGGCAGGTAGCCCTGCATGGCCGTGATGCACTCGGCCGCCAGCACGATATGGCGCAGGCAGTTCTCCAGCGTTTGCACGTTGCGCACGGTGGCGCAGCGCAGTTCGTCATTGATCAACCATGACTTGATGTTTTCCAGTGTTGTCATTTTCATGTTCCTCAAGCTCGCAGATGGCCGCCGGGACGCCGGGCGGCAGGCACACGGGGTCGCGGCACCATGAGGCAGCGGCACGATGGGAGAAAGGGTCGGCTGGCTATGGCTGGAGTGGCCCGTGGAGACTTATATTATCTTAAGATATAGTTTTAAGATATGTCTTAAGAGATGAAAATGGTGACGGGATGAAGGCTTTTGGGGGAGGGGGAATCAAGCCGTGCGGAGGCCTCAGCAAGAGGACGTAGCAGCAAGGCCTGAAGTTCAAGCGATCCATCGCGTTGTAGCAGCGTACAAGGCGGGCTTGCAGGTCAGATTTTTCGAGGATTTCTGTGGGTGCCTGTCTGGTGCAGGCACCAGATACCGCATCGCCTCGTCAACGCAACCCCGCGCAGGGTTCTTACATGTAGGCCCGCGCCGGTAACAACTCCTTCCGTGCACGCTCAGCGGCTTCCGGGGACTGGGCCTCCAGCAAGGGCAGCAGACGATTGAACAACTTCCGGCAGCGCGCCCGACGTGTCTTCGAGACGTTAGAAAACCAGTTGTTGTTGGCCAGCCTGATCAGCATGAGCTCTGATTGAGCGGGGTATTGACGGGCTTTGGCCTCGAACAGGGCCTCCACCAGGGCGATAGCCTGCTCTGCATCGGGATTCTCATCCGACTCGATAGCGTGGAGCAGGACAGTGAGGACAATGGCTGACGGCTGCTGCTGCAACCAGTCCACCAGGTTCCAAAAGGCGGTTCTTGCGATTTCGCGCAGGGGTTGCTGTGGATCACAGGGTATATGTGCGTTGCGGATGCCGCCGTGCCAGGCATCGTTGTCAACATCCTGGGGGATGTCGGCGAGCAAATTCGCCACATGCAGGAGATGAGGAGAAATTCGCGGTATGGTCTGATAGTCATTGGCGGCGTGGCGAAACGCCTCTATTGCTCTTGCCCGTAAGGGTGAGTAAGCAGGGGCGTTGACAGCTATAACGGCGAATGACCACGCTCCGCTGGCGGCATCCTCCAACTGTGCCAATGCCTGATCGTACCAAGGTGCATCCGTATGTCCCCAGAGAATCAAGTCGTTGAGAATGGTGACGGTACGTGCCCCATCGGCGGCGGGTATTTCGCACTCAAGTGCAAAAAGCTCTGCAGCCGCCTGACGAATTTCCGCCTCGGGCGCGTGCTGCGGCGAGACAGGGTTTGCAGCGATACGGAGATAATTCTGCAAAGCAGACTTCGCGAACTCTGGGTCCAGTCCACGCAGATTGCGTGCTGCGAGCAGCAGCTTGGCGGGGGCGTCGGTAGAAGTGACGAGGATACCATTTGCCCAGCGGCCATAGGGCGCAGGCAAGCGACTCAAGACGAAGGCCCGATCCCGGTTCGATTCGTCAGCCAGCAGGTCTACGAGGGCTGAGTGCAGACCCGGCAATTGATAGTGCGATTCCGGCCATTCGCGCCAAACCACAATACCCATGTCGATACGCTCTTGCGACGGCGCACTGTCCTCTTGCAACCAGTCGCAGACCCGGCGTGCTGCTTCCTGTGCCAACATATGCTGGGGGTTGCAGGCCGCAAATGTGTAAGCGGCGAAGGCGATAGCCGGCAGGGGATTCTCTCGGTGTACGGCATCAAGGCGCTCCAGAAAGGAGCTGGCAGCCGGACTCAGGCTTGACTCCTGGATCTTCTCCGTCGACTGGATGCGCTCCGGCAACTTGCCCAAATCGGCAAGAAGGGGCGTGTAGGTGAAACGAGGAGCAATCTCGGTCAGCTTTTCACGGAGCAGATTGCGACGACCCTCCAGTTCCGGCTTGTACCACGCACACCGGGGCTGCACTGGCGGAATCACCGGCGCGGGTTTCGGGATGGGCCTGGCCTGTTTATGTATATCTGCCGGAGCCGGAGTAGGGGCCGGATTAGGGGCCGGAGCCGGAGCAGGGGTAGGCGCAAATAACCTGCCGAGCCATTCGACGATTGAAAAACGTGTCATCAAATCATTCCGCCTGCCGAAAGCATCCAGCCCTGCCACCCAAGCACACTTACTTCGTACCCGCTCCTGTGGGAGCGGTAGCAGTCGCAACCACCCCATCCTTATGCAGCAGCCCAGCCTGCACCAGATTCGCCAGCAGCACATCGACAATCGAACCATTGCTGCCCGAAGCCCCTCCACCCGCGATGATCTGCGGCACCAGCGGGATACGCGCAGCGGCGAGGGCGCGCACGCCTTCTATGACGCGGTAATTATCCTGGCCCACGGCTTCCGTTTTCAGCTTGATGACGGAGGCTTCGGCCGTACCCACGGCGGTGATCTTTTTGCCCTGTGCGTCGCCGACAACTGTCAATACTTCGGCATCGGCGCGGGCGTTGATCTTCTTGGATTCGGCTTCACCGGAGGCTTTTTTGACCACGGCCTGGGCATTGAAGCTGGCAATTTCCACGGAGCGTTCGGCGGCGACGACGCCGGCCTGGGTTTCGGCCTGGGCGGTGGCCTGTTGCAGTTCCTTGCGGGTGACCTGCGCCAGGCGCTGGGTTTCAAACGTGACCTGTTCCTGTTCGGCGAGCTTGCGGTCGGTGAGGGTTTTCATCAACTCGGGCGGGGGCACGATATCGCCGATCAGGGTTTCCACGGCGCCCACGTCGTAATCCTTCAAGGCCATGCCGATGGCTGTTTTCGCATCGAGCTGCCGTTCGGAGCGCTTTTTCAGGAAGTCGATAACGTCGGAGCTTTGTGCGGCATTGCGGAAGTAATTACCGATGGTGGGTTCCAGCACCTGGGTGACGAGGGCTTCCATGCTGCCGAAGCGGGCGATCACCTTGGGTGCGTCGTTGCGGGGAATATGAATGATCTGGCTGACATCGAGGTCAAAGGTGAAGCCGTCGGCCGAGCGCACTTTGATGGTGGAAAGATTGGCATCGAGTTTGTGCGCTTCCGTCTTGCCCGTGGCCCAGTTGAGCACGACATTCGCGGTGGGCACCACGCGTACCTTGTGGGTGTAGGGGTTAATGGGGTATTTGCCGGGGTCGAGCACGTCAACCCAGACGCCACGCTCGCCTTTCTTGACCATATTGGCGTGCCGGAAGTCGGCGCCGGTAACATCCTGCCCGGCCTTGCCGACAAAGGCCACCACCACGCCAACCGAGGCGATGGGCACCTCGGTCATGTCCACCACTTCTACGCGCGCGAATTTCGGATTGATGAAATAACGCCCGGCGAGCAGCACCTGTTCCTGCAAGCCCTTGCTGCCGCCATTTTTCACGAAGGCCATGGGGTTCTGGTACATATTGTGGCCGGCCACTTCGGGCCCGGCGATATCGCCCGTCAGCAGGGACTGGCCTTCCTTGGTAGTGATGATGCCGACCTTGTTGTCGGGAATATCGGTGACGTCGGCCATTTCCACGCTGAAAAGGCGGGGATTGATGCGGTACTGGCCTTGGGGAATGATGGACATTTGCGGGCCGCGTTCGCCGCCATTATTCATGAAGGCCTGCGCGTCCTGGAAGGAATCGCATTCGACATGCATGCCGATAATGCGGCCGCCGGACAGTGCACGGCCGTCGCGCGCTTCGACAACGCCAATCTTGCCGGGCGTGACCACCGTCATTTCGGAAATGCTGACGGTGAACACGAGGGTATTGATACGCCAGGAGCCGGGCGGAATGATGGCGATTTGTGCGCCACGCTCGCCGGCACCGTCAAGAAAGGCGCGGGCGTCCTGGAAATTGTCGCAGGGTACCTGCTTGCCGAGAATGCGGCCGTCGGGGAGCGACATGCCGTCGCAGGATTCGACCAGGCCGATCTTGCCGGGCGGAATCACGAAGAAGCCCTGGAATTGAACGTCGTACTGCCAGGGCCACAGGCCGATATGCAGGCCCGGCGCGAGGGTATCGACCTGTATCCCGGCTTCGCCATTGAGCGCTACGATCTTGCCGGGGGGCAGTTCGCGGTTGCTGCCGAAAAGGACAAACTTTTTGACGACGAGACCGATCTGGTCATCGGGAACGATATAAACCCCGAGCAGCTGGAATGTCCATTTATAACCGACGATGAACGCCACGATGACCAGTACCCACCAGTGACTGAGAATCATGCTCAACACAGGATCCATATGCCCTCCTTGTTATTGATGTGATCATGCTGGCGGAGCATAGCCTGATTGCCGGTAGGTGCGCCCGTGAATTTGATGCAGTGCGGGGGCAGGGCACCATGGTGTCAAGGTAGTGCTCAACCGCGCGGCCAGGGCGTTTCTGCCACCGGGGTCAGCGGTCCCTTGCCGGCCAGCCACGAGGCCAGGTTGTCCAGCAACAGGTCGCTCATGCGGGCCCGCGTATAGTCGGTGCCCGAGCCAATGTGTGGGGTCAGCACCACGTTGTCCAGCGTCAGCAGGGCGGCGGGGACGTGGGGCTCGCGGGCAAATACATCGAGGCCTGCCGCCTGAATGTGGCCATTGACGAGCGCGTCGACCAGGGCGGTTTCATCCACCACCGAGCCGCGTGCGACATTGATGAGAATGCCCTGCGGGCCGAGTGCGGCCAGCACCGCTGCGTTGATCAAATGCTGTGTGGCGCTGCCGCCGGGTACCACCACGATCAGCACTTCGACCGCCGCTGCCAGCGCCAGCAGGTCGGCGTAATAGGGGTAGGGCACATCGGCCTGTGGCTGGCGACTGTGGTAGGCGAGGGGCAGGTCAAAAGCTGCCAGCCGGCGGGCGATGGCCTTGCCGATACGGCCCATGCCGACGAGGCCGATACGCCGGTCGCGTAGCGAGGGGGCCAGCGGAAATGCGCCCTGTAGCCACTGGCCGCTGCGTATGTAGCGGTCGGCCTGTGGCAGCCGTCGCACCGTGGCCAGCAGCAGGCCCACGGTCAGGTCGGCGACTTCCTCGTTGAGTACATCCGGCGTGTTGGTGACCACGATGCCCCGGCGGGCGGCGGCAACGGCGTCGATGGAGTCATAGCCCACGCCATAGCCGGCAATGATTTCCAGCTGCGGCAGCCGGGCCAGCAGGGCGTCGTCTATCGTAACGCCGCCACGCGTTGCCAGCAGGCGCACCTGGGGCCCTTGCTCATGCAGGGTGTCGGTCAGGGTGTTGCGGTTGGTGGCCAGTACCGTGCAGGAATCGGCAAAGCGTTGGGCTACTTCGGGCAGCTTGCCCAGCACGAGAATTGCGGGTTTTTTGTCTTGGGGCATGGGGTCGGTTCCCTGGGAGGGCGGTGGCGGCTAGGGTAAATGAACTCAGACACGTGGCATGAGTAGTCAGTGGCGAGTCAACTGGTCGCTGAGTCCCGCGCGCCTGTCTGGCGCGGCCTCGTGGGGCTCCGGCTTTTCGGTTAGGCTGCCGGGGTGAAAGTATCGCCTGGAGGAGTTTTTCATGCACAGGATTGCCTTGTTCGCCGGTATCTTCGCGACGCTGGCGTTGCCCTGCCACGCCGACGGTGGGGGCCAGAGCGTCGTCAAGTGTGTCGACAAGCAGGGGCATGTCAGCTTCGCACGGACTTGCGCGTTCGGAGAGCAGAGTCAGGCGGTGGCTGCCAGCGGGGGCAATTTCTACGATCATGCAGATTCGCAGCGTGCCTACGACAACACGCCAGCGTGGCAGCCACCTACGCCGGCCCGGGTGCAATACCAGGCCCCTGAGCCTGACCCCGGCGCCACTGTGGCGGCACCGCCGGGCCCGGATCATTCGGGCTGTGGCAGCGTTATCCATCGCAGTGATCCGAACTTCAACTGTGCTCGCTGACTAGCCCGGCGTGCTCTGCTGGTCTCGGCAAGCCGGGAGATTCTCCAGAGTTGTGCCGGGGAATCTCTGCTGGTCGTCCTGAACCCTTTTTATTTCAATTGCTGTTGCGCTGGCGTTGGTGCGCACTCCGGTTCTTCCACGTCATCCGTGCAGCGGATACGCTTCAGGATACCCAGCATACGCCGGTCGAAATCATCGTTTTTTACCATGTGGGCGAGCAGGCCGCGCATGGCAGTATCCCATTCGACCACTTCGCTGTGCAGGGCGTAAATCCACTGCCGTGAGTCTACGTCGGCTTCGTTGTTGTGAATGATGCCAAGGGCGTGGTTCACCTGCTGGTCGATGTATTCCCGGCTCTGCTGGCCGAACGCCGCCGGGAACTTGTTATGTAGCGTCACCAGTTGCATGGTGAACTCGAACAGTGGCCGACGGATGATGCCACCCTTGCTGCCGATGCCCCGGTTGAGTTCCAGCGGTTTGTACATGACGAGGGGCGCCACGATAAAATCCACCTGGCCCTTGTTGAACAGACTGCCGGATTGCGTCAGCGTGGTGGGCACCGCAACTACATGCATGTCGTCGGCCATGGTTTTCTGGGTTTTGTCCCATTGCATGATCGCGCATTTGTGGCCGGCCGCCATTTCCAGGGAATTGATCTTGCGGTCATTGACGATGGAATAGGCAGCGCCCACCGGCAGTACGCCCACGACCTCGTAGTCGCCCTGTGTCATGTACTTGGCCACTTTCGGTGAGGCCATCAGGTTCATGGCCTCACGCACTTCCGAATAATTCTCCATGACACCGGGCGCGTCGAGGGTGCCGGTGAACAGATTGTATTCACGGGCGCGCATGCCGATCATGCTGGCCATGTCACATTGGCCGGCCTTGAAGGCAGTGGCGAGCGTGTCGTCGTCGGTGTAGGCAACGAGATCAATGTTGACGCCCCAGCGCTTGGCCGCCAGCTGGTAGTCCTTGGCCAGGGAGTAGTAGTCACCCCCGGCGCCCAGCGGGTCGAACACGCAAAAGCTTTGCGCCGATGCCTGTCCGGCTACGGCAATGCCCGCCATCAGCAGCAGGGTTCTGGCACCCTGGCGTGCGCTGGCAAATGCCCGGTTTTCTGTTTTCATGGTGAACCCCGTGCGTTGTTATTCCTGGCCATATCGTCAGTCACTATTCAATATAGCAACAAACGACCGGCTTGGCGTTTTTGGGGAATGGAGTTTGGTAAGTAGTGGGCTGTGGCTGTGCGCGGTAGCGAACAGGATTGCTGAAAGGGGCGGGATTGTTGGCAGAGCCCCGGCGGCCACCGGGATGGGGATTTCCGGCAGGGCAGGGGCATCACTTTCTTTTCGACCTTACTTCTGTGCTTGCTGCCAGGGCCCGCCCAGCGCCTGGAAGAGGGCGACTGTGTCGGTATACCGGCCCGCTTGGGCCTGCACCCGCGTAAGCACCGCCTGCTGGTAGCTTTCCTGCGCGGTAAGCAGGGTCAGGCCGCTGGCAAAGCCCAGCTCGAACTGGCGCTGGGTCAGGTCGAGGGTTCTTTTGGCGGCCTGTTCGGCATTGAGGGCAGCGGTCAGCGCTTTTGCGTCGGCATCGAGCGCGTACAGCGAGTCGGCCACGTTCTGGAAGGCAATGAGCACCACGCCACGGTATTGCGCCTTGGCCGCCTCGAGCGCGGCCTCGGCGGCGCGCTGGCGGTGCCTGAGGGTGCCGAAGTCAAACAGCGTGGCGCCCACATTGCCGGTCAGGCCCCAGAAGGTATTGCCGTCGGCAAACATCTCGCCGAACTGGGTGGCGCTGCCACCATAGACGGCGGCCAGCGAAAATTGCGGAAAACGGTTGGCCAGGGCGATACCAACCTCGGCGCTGGCGGCGTGCACCTGGGCCTCGGCGTTGCGCACATCGGGGCGGTTGCGCACGAGCTGGGAGGGCAGGCCCACGGGAATATTTTGCGGCAATTTCAGCGTGTCGAGATCAAAACCCACAGCGCCCCCCTGCGCTGGCATTTGCCCTGCCAGCACGGCGATCAGGTCACGCGTTTGCTCCAGCTGTTTTTTGAGCGGCGGCAGTGCCTGCTCAGCCTGCGCCAGCGACGATTCCTGTGCAGCCACGTCCAGGCCGGAGGCATAACCCAGTTTCGCTTCCTGATGCAGGGTTTGCACGGCGGCGGTGTTTTCGTCGATAAAGGCCTGGGTGGCCTTTATCTGTGCCTGTAGTGTGGCGTCCTGGATGGCAGCGGCGGTCACGTTGGCGGCCAGCGTCAGGTAGGCGGCGGCCAGCTCATCGTACTGGGCGTCTTCCTGCGCTTGCAGGGACTCCACGGTGCGGTGATTGAGGCCGAACACATCCGGCGCATAGCTCACGCTCAATTGCGCTGTGTGCAGGGTGTAGGGGCTTTGCGGGTTATTCAGTGGCGACGACAGCGTGGCCGAGGTGTTCTGCCGGGTGGGCGAGTAATTGGCCTGGATGACCGGGAAATAGGTGTCGAACTGGGCGGCGGTATTTTCATGCACCTGGCGCAGGGTGGCCTCGGCACTGGTGATGGTGGGGTTTTGCGCGAGGCTGCGCCTGACCAGATCATTGAGTGCCGGCGAGCCAAAGGCGGTCCACCATTCCTGCTGGATTTGCGTTGCGGTATCAAAGTGCTGTTCCGCCGCACCGGTTGTTGACGCGGTGCCGGTGAGTGCATCACGGGTAAAGCCCGGTGCGTTGGCGGGCGCCCCGGGTGACTTGAAGTCGGGGCCGACCGCGCAGCCGCCAGCAGCTGCCGCAAGGGCGACTACGAGTGCTTTTATTGCCAAGCCGTTCTTGCTCATTACGTAACCTTTCAAAAAATGTGGCCTGATCTAAGGCTTGAGCTGGCGCTGCCGGGGCACGCCGGGCTGCCCCACCGAGGCGCCAGCGGGAATCACCGGGAAGCGGGGGCCAGCCTGCACGCCGCCTTCGGGGCCGCCGAGGGTAGCCGTGGCGCCGTGCACCGGCCGGCTCCGGGTTGTGTCCAGCAGACGGTATTGCGGCGCTGCCTGGGCGGCACTGCCGCCGCCCAGGCCGAGCATGAGGAGCAGCAGACCGCCGGCCGTGAGTCTCATCACGAGCACTTTTGCTGCAACAGGGTCGTTATTGCCGCCGGTACGCATCGCTTATTCCGCTTCCTTTGCCACTTTGGCACCGCCCTGCGGCTTGTGGCGCACCAGCAGGGTCATGAGTGCGGGCACTACCACCAGCAGCAGAATGGAGCCGATGGCCATGCCGCCGACCACTACCGTGGCCAGCGGACGCTGCACCTGGCTGCCGATGCCGTGCGAGAAGGCGGCGGGGGCCAAGCCGATACAGGCCGAAAGCGCCGTCATCAGCATGGGCCGCATACGCTGTTCAGCGGCGTGTTTCATGGCCTCCAGCGGCGTGTTGCCTTCGGTCATCAGCTGGTTGAAGTAGGTGATGACCAGAATACCGTTCATGGCCGATACCCCGAACAGCGAGATAAAGCCGATGGCTGCCGAAATACTGAAGGGTAGCCCGGCGATATACAGGGCAATGATGCCGCCGCCAATCGCAAAGGGAATGCCGGCCAGCGCCATCAGGCTGTCGCGCGGCGAGTTGAACAGGCCATAGAGCAGAATGAAAATCAGCAAGAGGCTAATGGGCACGACAATATCGAGACGTTGCTGCGCCAGCTTCAAATCTTCAAATTCACCGGCCCAGATAATGCGATAACCCGGCGGCAATTTCACATTCTGCGCAATGCGCTGCTGGGCTTCGGCGGCGGTGCTGCCGAGGTCGCGGCCGCGCACGCTGAACTTGATGGGAATCAGGCGCTGGGTGCCGTCGTGATAAATATAGGCGGCGCCTTCGTCGAGCGTGATCGTCGCCAGCTCGCGCAGCGGAATATAGGCCGTCGTGCCGCTGGCGGTCTGGTAGCCGACCTTGATATCACCGACCGCATCGACACTGTTGCGGAATTGCGGCGCGAGCCGCACGGTGAGGTTGAACTGGCGGTCGCCTTCGAGAATGGTGCTGGCCACCGCACCACCCATGGCGGCCTGCACGACGCTGGTGACGTCGCCGGTATTCAGGCCGTAGCGGGCGGCCGCGTCACGGTTTACCTTGATGTTCAGGTTGGGCTGGCCCAGCACGCGGAATACGCCGAGGTCGCAGACACCCCTGACCTGTTTCATCTGGTCTTGCACCTGATTCGCCAGGGTCTCCAGCTCCTGCAGATTGGGGCCGACGATTTTTACCGAGTTGGCGCCCTTGACGCCGGAAATGGCCTCTTCGACATTGTCCTGGATATATTGCGAGAAGTTGAAGGTGACGCCGGGCAGGGCGTTGGTAAATTCCTTCTGCAATTCATCGGTCAGCTTTTCCTTGGTCAGGCCCGAGGGCCATTCGTCAAAGGGCTTGAGCGGCACGAACAATTCGACATTGGAGAAGGGTGAGGCATCGCTGCCATTGTCCGGCCGGCCATGCTGGGACACCACGGTAATGACCTCGGAGTGGCGCAGCAGGATTTCGCGCATGGTGTGGGTGGCTTCGGTGCCGGCGTCCAGCGTCATCGTGGGCGGCATGGAGGCGCGTATCCAGTAATTGCCTTCTTCCAGGGCCGGCAGAAACTCGGAGCCCAGCCGCGAGACCAGCAGCCCGCACAGCAGCAGGAAGCCGAGGCCCAGCGCGACCACCACCTTGCGGTTTTTCAGCGCCCAGTCCAGCACGGGGGTGTAGGTCTTGCGCAGGCCGCGCACGAGAAAGGTTTCGACTTCATCCACATGCCGGGGCAGCAGGAACGACGCCAGCACCGGCGTTACCGTAAAGGTGGCCAGCAGGGCGCCGGCGAGGGCGTAGCCATAGCTGCGGGCCATGGGGCCGAAAATCTGGCCTTCCACACCCTGCATGGTAAACAGGGGCACGAAGGCGGCCACCGTGATCACGGAGGAGAAGAGCACGGCCTTGTCCACCTGCAGCGAGCTGAGATAAATCATGCGCAGGCGTTTGCTCCAGGGCTTCTTGGGGCGGCCATGGACGATGCTCTGGTGATCGTCATATGCCTGCATGTCGAGCAGCAGGCTTTGCTCAGCGGGACTTTTCTGGAAATTGCGGAAGACATTTTCGACCAGGATGACCGCCGAATCGACAATGATGCCGAAGTCGATGGCGCCGATGGAGAGCAGGTTGGCATCTTCACCGCGCAAATCGAGAATCATGCAGGCGAACAGCAGGGCGAAGGGAATATTGACGCCGACGATGATGGCCGTGCGCAGATTGCCGAGAAACAGCCACTGGATCAGGAAGACCAGCAGGCAGCCGAAAATCAGGTTGTGGAAGACCGTGTGCGTGGTCACATTGACCAGCGAGCTGCGGTCGTAATAGGGCACGATCTTCACGCCCGGCGGCAGGCTGCCGTCGTGGTTTATCTTGTCCACTTCGGCCTTGATGCGCGGAATCATTACATTGGTGTGTTCGGTGCGGCTCATGACCACGATGGAGGCGGCAATATCGTCGTCGTGGTCACGCCCGGCGATGCCGAGCCGGGGCACGTTGCCGACATACACGCGGGCGACGTCCCTGATGCGTACCGGCACGCCGTTGACCTGGGTGAGTACGACTTTTTCGATATCGTCGATCTTGTAGCCCCTGGTCAGGTCGTCGGTGCCGCCGTCGTCGATCAGGCCTATGCCACGGATATTCACCGATTGCTGGCCGATATTGATTTCGCGCCCGCCGACATTGATATTGGCGTTGCCCAGTGCGGTAATGACCTGCGGAATGGTCAGGCCATAGGCTTGCAGCTTGTTGAGATCGGCTTCGACCTCGAATTCCTTCGTGGTGCCGCCCCAGCTGTTGACCTGCACGACACCGGGTATGGTGGAAAGGCGGCGCAGCACGACCCAGTCCTGCACGGTGCGCAGATTGGTCAGGCCGAAATGCGGCGGGCCCACGACCTGATAGCGATAGACTTCACCCACGAGACTCGACTGCTGGATTTGCGCCACCTGGTTTCCGGGCAGCGTCACGTTCTGTTGCAGGCTTAATGCGGCCTGCGTGTAGGCAAAGAAATAATCAATGCCGTATTTGAAAGTGACGCGGACAAAGCTCAGGCCGTAAAACGAAGTGGAGCGGATATTCGCGATGCCCGGTGTGGAATACAGGCCGATTTCCATGGGCGTGGTGTAATACTTTTCCATTTCCTCGGCCGACAGGCCGGCCGCCTGCGCGGTGATTTCCAGAATCACCGGCGCCGGGTTGGGATAGGCCTCGACGTTGAGGTCGGTGATGGTATACATGCCGGCGCCGATAAACACGGTGAGGCCCAGCAGCAGGATCGTGCGCCGCGTCAGCACGAACGTCAGAATACCCTTCAGCATGATTCAGTCACTTGTCGTTTGGCTAAATGTAAAAATCACTGTGTGGAACAATGGGCCGCCGGGGTGTCGGCGCGGTCATCAGTCATCCGGTGCGGCATTGAGCATATTGCTGAGGAATACGGCGCCCTTGGCGGCTACCTGCTCGCCGGGCTTTACGCCCTGGGTGATTTGCTGGAAGCCGTCCTGCTGGCGGCCAACCTGCACGGTGCGCTGGGTGAAATGATGCCGGTCCGTGGTCACCCATATCGTCTGGGTGCCGTCGGTTTCGCGCACCACACCGTCCTGTGGCACGGCGATGCCGTTGATTGCGTCGCCGGTCTGGATGACATAGGTGGCGAACATGCCGGGGCGCAATTCATGTTTGGGGTCGCTGACCTCGGAGCGCACCACCGTGGTGTGTGTGGCCGGATCAACGGTGGCACCAATTACGCTGATCTTTCCGGAGAAGTCGTGGTCGGGAAAGGCCATGACCTTGACCCGTACATTCTGACCCACGCGGAACAGGGGGCTGTCGGTCTCGGCGACGTCGGCCAGCATCCACATGGTGGAGACATCTGCCACCGAATAGGGTGCCGGGGCGCTGCCGGGCTGCACCAGCAGGCCGGGTTGAGCGGCGCGCGCGGTAATGCGGCCGCTGATGGGGCTGGGCACCATCAGCACCGGGTCGATCCGGCGGCTGCTGACGATGCTGTTGATCTCCGCCTCGGACTTGCCAAACATACGCACGGCGTCATGCGCGGCCTTGAGCGAGGACTCGGCGCCTGTCTCGTCGGAGACTGCCTGCTCATAATCTTTCCGGGCGATGCCCTGGGCGGCCAGCAGGGGCCTGGCGCGATCGAGGGCAGCTTTGTCGAGGTCATAGACGCCAGCGGCGGTGATCAGGGTTGACTCGGCCTGCACCAGGTCGGGGCTGTCGATGGTGTACAGGGGCTGCCCTTTTTTTACATCGTCGCCGATTTCCGTAAAGGCCTTGATGATCTTGCCCTGGTAGGGCGAGAAGACCTGCACGGAAAGATTTTCATTGAAATCGATATTGCCCACGGCCGTGCGCTGCGAGGAAAACACGTGAAGGCTGACCGGGTTGACCTCGATGGTCTTTGCCTGCTCGTCATTCAGGGTGACGCTGCCGGGCACCGGTGTGGCCGGGGTACTTTTGCCGGGAGCGGTCGGACTGGAGTCGGCACTGGCAGAACAGCCGGCGAGGGCGACAACAAGGGCGGCAAGCGCGAAGGCGGCGGCAAGCCGGGTTGATTTACTGTATGGCATGACGGAATCCTGTCGGCGACCTGCATGGCAAAGAAACAAGACGCAGGCTTACCGGTTTGTAAGCTGTGCGTTTTTGTCTGCGTCGGTCTTGAATAAAAGACGGGCAGAGAATATATAAAAACGACTTACCAAGTGCTTACCCTGCCATTTTAATTTTCAGTTGTGCCGCTGCTATGACAGGAAAAATCCTGTTTTTCTGCGCAGCCTTACCATTTTGTAAGCTTGGAGGTTTCTGCAGTCCTGCAAGAAGAGGTCCGGATTTAAATGGCGCCAAGCATATTCCTGATTTTCTTACCGCTTGCTTACGGCGCGATGGCGGAAAAATTTATTTATTCCACGGATTTCACGATCTTTAAACGGTTTAGACTTTGTACCAGCCGTGGAATTCTTCATGGCCTGAAAGGCGGATTCACGACTGAATGGACGGCTGCATGGTGCGTCAAAGAGGAGAAGCAGAGTATGCGAATTCTTTTCGTTGAAGACGACGCGGACCTGGGTTTTGGCGTGCAGTTGGCCTTGCAGAAAATGAGCTACCAGGTGGATCATGTCGATAACGGCATCAAGGCGGATCAGATGCTGCTGGTGCAGCTGTATGATCTGGTCATTCTCGACATAGGCCTGCCGGGAATAAGCGGGCTGGATGTGTTGCGCCGTTTGCGGCTGCGGAAATCAAAAGTGCCTGTGCTGGTATTGACGGCGCGTGACCATGTGGCTGATCGTGTCAGCGGGCTTGATGCCGGGGCCGATGATTATCTGGTGAAGCCTTTTGCCATGACGGAGCTGGAGGCGCGGGCGCGGGCACTGATGCGCCGGGGTGGAGGGGGCTCATCGGTTTTCGAGTATGACATCCTCCGCATCGATACGGTGGCGCGAACGGTTTTTGCCGGCGACACCCTGCTGAAGCTGGCGCCCCGGGAATTCATTCTCCTGGAATTGTTCATGCACAATCAAGGCACGGTCCTGAATAAAAAAGACCTGATCGAGCGCTTTAGCGGCAGTGGAAGCGAGCTGGGTGAAAATGCCATCGAGGTGTCGATATTCCGCCTGCGAAAAAAGCTGGAGCCCCATGGAATCAGGTTGAAGACCGTAAGGAATGCCGGTTACTTGCTAGAGGCGGAGGGTGGTGATTCGCCAGCCATTTAGCACCAAGGGCTTGCTGATCCTGCCTTGCTCAAAGGGAAAACGGTCCAGCGGGTAAATGAAAAGGGTCCAGACAGAGTAGCCAGGGCCCTTGAGAATATGGTGGGTCGTGCGCGACTTGAACGCGCGACCAACGGATTAAAAGTCCGCTGCTCTACCGACTGAGCTAACGACCCACAGTCCTGCGCCGAACGGCGTTTTGGAGCCGCGTATCATACTCATGGGCGCTCATTTAGCAAGCTTTCCGTCACAAATCCCGTAGGGGACGGGCAGCAAAGCCCTGAGCCCGGCTAGCGCGCCTCGCCCAGGGTGAAGTACTGGCCCTTGGGGTCTTCGGCGTTATGCAGGTGCACCTTGATCTCGGCCTGCTCCACCAGATCGCCGAAGGCGGTATTGTCCATGCGCTGCTGGCGCAGGATATCGCGCACACGGGCCTGTATCCAGGGGTGTACGCGTATGTCGAGGTTGAGGCGGGTGGCGCGCTTGCCGCGCTTGTCGAGCCAGCCGCGCAGGGCGGTTTGCAGCTTCTGGAACTGGCGCTTGAAGTCGTCGTGGTCTTCGGCGGAAAACGCGGCCTTCATGTGGTATTGGCGGGCCAGCAGGCTGCCCTTGACGATTTCTTCGGTGGTAAAAAAGGGCTGTGCCGGAGCGGCAGGCTTTTGCTGGGCCGGGGTGTGAAGATGGCCGGTGGTCACCGCGCCCATCATCACCGTGGCGGCCTGCATGGCTGACGGCGGCGGAGCGAAGTTGGGCGTGGGCTTGAGCAGCTGGTCGATGGCGGCCATCAGCTCGGCACCGTTGGCATAACGCTCCTTCGCGTCCTTGGCCAGCAGGCAGTCGAGCAGGGGCTGGTAGCGGCCGAGGTGGGGATTGAGGCGCGGTACCGGGTCCTGGACGTGCTTGATGGCGAGGGTGACGGCGTCGTCGGCCATGAAGGGCAGCTTGCCGGCCAGCATTTCGTAGAGCATGACACCGAGGCTGTAGAGGTCGGCGCGGCCGTCCAGCGCCTGGCCGCGCGCCTGCTCGGGGCTCATGTACTTGGGGGTGCCGACGGTGGAGCCGGTCTGGGTGAGGCGGTCGTGGCCGCTCAGGTTCTTGGCGATACCGAAGTCGGTGAGGATGGCGGCGTTGTTGTGGGCGCGGAAGAGCACGTTGTCGGGCTTGATGTCGCGGTGCACGATGCCGAGGCCGTGGGCAAAGCCGAGCGCGTCGGCGATTTCACGGGTGATGCGCAGGGCTTCGACCGGCTCCAGGCCATGGGCCATGCGCTTGGTCAGGTCGCCGCCGGTGTGGCACTCCATGGCGATGTAGTGCAGGTCCTTGAAGGTGCCCACGTCGTACACGGTGATGATGTTGGGGTGCGAGAGCCGGGCCACCAGCCGCGCTTCCTGCTGGAAACGCTCGGCAAAGTTGGGCTCGCGCGCCAGCTGCGGCACCAGCACCTTGAGGGCGACTTCACGCCCGAACGACTCCTGCTCAGCCAGGTAGACCGCCGCCATGCCGCCCTGGCCGAGCTTGCGCTTCAGCGTGTACCCCGGAATCTTCATAGTCCATGCCTTGCCTCAGTAGGATCAGTTTACACAAAGACCGGGGGTATGCACACGCGGCTGGGGTTGTCGGCGGGAAATTGGGCGGGGGGAGCCGGATTGGGCGGGTGGGGTGGCCGGGGTGGTGATTTGGGGTGGGTTGTCGGCGGTCGGTTGTGCGCAGTGCCCGCTCTTGAGTTGGCTCGGCTACAGAGAGCTGTCCCCTCTCCCTCCGGGAGAGGGGTAGGGGTGAGGGACTGTGCTTCAAATAATCAACGGGGGTGAATTCGGAGAGCGTCGTTGTAGAGATTTTGCCCTTGTTACTGCCAGCGCTCAGCCTGCCTCGGTCCCTCACCCCTGCCCCTCTCCCGGAGGGAGAGGGGACGGTTCAGCTTTCGCGGCCTGAGCCCATCAATTGGCTTCCGGGTTCATCTTTTGTAGGGCGGGTGTAACCCGCAGGACGGGGCATGAATTAGCTGCCGGCCCCTGTCATGTCTATGGGTGCGTTGGGCGGCCTGCCGGCATCTGGCGGGTTGCACCCGCCCTACAAAGGCGGGCCAATCCCCTCATACCTGAATCTTCGGCTTCCTCTCCTCGGCAGCGCTGCTCACCAGCACCGGCTTTTCGCCTATCCTCCGCCCCATCACGCGCCCGGTTTCCAGCTTGTGTATGCAGCTGCGCAGGGTCTGGCTGATGCGGGCGTGGGTTTTGATCTGGGCGATCTTGGGCCAGGTGGCGCGCTCGCCCTGCAGGCGGAACCAGATCCACTTTTCGCGGTTGAGGTTGGAGAGCACGTACTGGTAGTGCTTGCCGGTGTAGCGGCGGGGGGCGATGGTGACGTCGCCATAATAGCGCTGCGAAATAATGGTGGCGGCATGGCCCAGTGCCTGTCTTGAGAACTCGGACTGGGCGCGGTCGCGCAGGAATTCCAGCACGCCGGCGCCCTGGAACTTGAGCTGGGCGCGCAGGGCCTGCAGGGGCCAGGAGGTGAGCTTGCGCTCCATGCGCTTCTGGTCGCTCTCCATGAAGGGCACGATATGCGGGTTGACCTGGCTCACCAGAAAGTAATTCACGTCGTAGAGGTGCGACAGGCGCTGGCGCGGCAGGTCGCTCTTGACCGAGCCGTCCACCCAGCGCTCGGAGGGCAGGTAGGGGCGGTTGGCGCCGTCCACGTCGCGGGCGGTGAGGGTGACCGGGGGGAAGAGCACGGGCACGGCACAGGAGGCCAGCGCGGCGCTCCACATGAGCACATAGGGCGAGGTCAGCTCGTTCATCAGGCGCGATTTCTGGTGCGCGGTGGTGGGCGACACGGTGATGTTGATGTGGCGGCCGGTGCGCTCGTAGGCTTCTTCAAAGGTGTATTCGCCGATATTGCGGCGGGCAAACTGCTCCAGCTGGCGCGGGTCGGCAAAGCCTTCGCCGTTGAGGCCCTTGAAGAGGCCATTGAAGCGCCAGGCGTCCATGTAGAAACCGTCGCCGTCATACAGGTCCACCAGCTCCTTGTCGGTGTGGGTGCCGACCATGGAGGCCATCAGCGAGCCGGCGCTGGAGCCGGAAATCACCTGTGGCAGCAGGCCCTGCTCGTGCAGCGCCTTGCACACGCCGATGTGGAACAGGCCCAGGGTCGCGCCGCCGGAGAGCATCAGCGCCGGCTGGCCGTAGCTTTGCTTGATCTCCTCGAAGAAACGCAGTTTTTTCTGCCAGGGCATACTGTCGATGGGGTTCTCGCAGATATGCAGCAGGCAGGCGCAGACCTGCTCCACGTAGTCTTCGATCAGCTTCTTGGTGCCCACGTAGGCGTTGCAGTAGAGCAGGGGGTTACCCATATTGCCCAGGTCGTGGTACAGGCCCTCGCGCAGGGAGCGCGCCAGGTGGGGCATGTCGTTTTCGGCCATGAAGCGGCGCAGGGAGTTCAAGCGCTCGCGGATGAGGGCGGAATTGTAGTCGTCGGAACCGTCGTCGATCTTCCACAGGTCCTTGCCGTTCAGCCCATCCAGCTCGCTGCCGATCTCGACCCACTCCGCGTAACTGTTGGCGTTGTCGAGTGCTTGCGTGAGTGAACTGATTTTGCTTTTGAGCAGCATGAAAAGACCTCGGAGGGTGCGCGGTACTGACCGGACGGTATCACGAAAATAGGGCATTTACTCTAATGGCAGAGCGCCAAAGCCGCAAACCTGATTTTTGGGGATTGTTGGATAGAGGGGTGGGGGCTTGGGCAGGCTTTAGTATAGAGCACTGAGGTATTAACCCGGCAATTGAGATTATCTGATATACTGCGCGCATGGAAGAAAAAATTGACGCACGCAAACTATCAGCTGAGGTTCTTGAGGAGAAGCGCCGGCAGGCGCACCTGCTACGAAAACGCGGA
>Ga0302187_10000453_pt1 | contig 38373 bp, 38 predicted proteins | sample II_Bog_E1_3_FD_202120 | JGI IMG/M metagenome (GOLD analysis project Ga0302187, IMG submission 202120) | Peat permafrost microbial communities from Stordalen Mire near Abisko, Sweden - II_Bog_E1_3 | ecosystem: Environmental > Terrestrial > Soil > Wetlands > Peat | place: Sweden: Abisko...
CCGGGGTGGGGCCTGAAGCCAGCAGTGTGCGTAAAGCGCCCTCGCGGAAGCTTCCTTGCTCCATCATTTTGAAATGGGGGAACAGTACGCCTTCCTGGTCGATGGAGCGGCTGTGGGGCGGCATGGACCCGGGGCTGATGCCGCCAATGTCGGCATGATGCCCGCGTGAGGCCACGAAGAACAGGATGTGGCTTCCCGCTTCGTCGAACACCGGCGAGATCATGGTCACATCCGGCAGATGGGTGCCGCCGGTATAGGGATCATTATGGGCATAGACGTCGCCGGCCCTCAACTGCGGCCCGTGGGCGGCAATCAGCGACAGGACGCTGTCGCCCATGGAGCCCAGATGCACCGGCACATGGGGGGCATTGGCCACCAACTCGCCTTGGGCATCGAAGATGGCGCAGGAGAAATCCAGGCGTTCCTTGATGTTCACTGAATGGGCGGTGTTCTGCAGCACCGCGCCCATTTGCTCGGCGATGGACATGAACAGATTGTTGAAGACCTCCAGCATCACCGGATCGGCCTTGTCGTCCAGGCTTTCGACGCTGCGGCGGGGCTCCTTGCGGGTCAGGACCAGATGGTCCCGCTCGGTCAGAACCGCCTGCCAGCCCGGCTCGACGATGGTGGTGGCGGTGGCATCCAGCAGGATCGCCGGGCCATCCACGAGATTACCGGGAGACAGAGCCTTGCGGTCGAACACCGGGGCCTGATGGAAGCTGCCTTGGCTCCAAAGCTGCACGCTCTCCTGGGCTTGCGGTGGGATGGCGGTGGCTGGACGCTGCGGGTCTTCCACCGCTTCACCGGCGGCGATGGCTTCCAGCTCCAGGGCCTCGACGATCAGGGCCTTGCCCTCGGGGGCGAAGCCGAAGCGGTCTTGGTGGGCCTTGGCGAAGTCCTCGGCGATGGTCGGGCCAAAGGCAATGACCAGGGCCGTATCCGAACCTTGGACCTTGATCCTCAGGCGGCGCTGGATGGTCACTTCGCCCAGCGGCATGTCTTCGCTGGCCAAGCCCTCGCGGGCCTGGGTTTCCAGTTCGGCGAACATCGCCTCCAGGGGCAGGGCGGGGGACAGTTCCGCCTCGACCGCCTTTTCGCGGATGGCGCGGATGTCGGCCAAGCCCATGCCATAGGCCGAGAGCACGCCGGCCTTGGGGTGGATGAAGATGGTGGGAATGCCCAGACTGTCGGCCACCAAACAGGCATGCTGGCCCCCGGCGCCGCCGAAGCTGGACAGGGCATAGGTGCCCACATCCCGGCCCTGCTGCACGGAAATCTGCTTGATGGCATTGGCCATATTCTCGACGGCGATGCGTAAGTATCCTTCGGCCACTTGCTCGGGGCTGCGCCCATCGCCGATCTGGGCGGCCAGGGCGGCGAATTTGGCTCGCACAATCTCCTGGTCCAGGGGCAGATCGCCGCCGGGGCCGAAGATCTTGGGGAAATGGCCGGGGTGCAGCTTGCCCAGCAGCACATTGGCGTCGGTGACGGTCAGCGGCCCGCCCCGACGATAGGCGGCGGGGCCGGGATCGGCTCCGGCGGAATCCGGCCCGACCTGGAAGCGGCCTTGGGCGTAATGCAGGATCGAACCGCCACCGGCGGCCACCGTATGGACATGCATCATGGGGGCACGGATGCGGACCCCGGCCACCATGGTCTCGAAGGCCCGTTCGTATTCGCCGTCATAGTGACAGACATCGGTGGAGGTGCCGCCCATGTCGAAGCCGATGACCTTGGCGAAACCGCCCATGGCGGCGGTACGCACGCAGCCGACAACGCCGCCTGCCGGTCCCGATAGAATGGAATCCCGGCCTCGGAACCGCTCGGCAGGCGTCAGGCCGCCGTTGGACTGCATGAACATCAAAGGCACGCCCGGCAGTTCCGCCGCCACCTGATCCACATAGCGCTTCAGGATTGGCGAGACATAGGCATCCACCACCGTGGTGTCGCCCCTGGGCACCGCCTTCATCAGCGGGCTGACCTCGTGGCTGACCGAGATTTGCTCAAAGCCCATTTCGGCGGCAATGGCGGCGGCTCGTTGCTCGTGGGCGGGGAAGCGATAGGCATGCAGGAACAGGATGGCGACAGCGGAAATCCCCGCTGCCCAGACCTCGGCCAGCCCGTTTCGCAGAGCCTCTTCGTCCAGAGGCGTCAGAACGGTTCCATGGGCATCGACGCGCTCGGGCACCTCGACGACCCTCTCATAGAGCATGTCGGGCAGGACAATATGGCGGGCGAAGATGTCGGGGCGGCTTTGGGTGCCTATGCGCAAGATGTCGCCAAAGCCCGCCGTGACCACCAGGGCCAACCGCTCGCCTTTGCGCTCCAGCAAGGCGTTGGTGGCCACCGTGGTGCCCATCTTCACCCCCTCGATCTCCGAGACCGGAGCCGGCCCCAGCAGTTCGCGGATGCCCTGGATGGCGGCGTCCTGATAGCGTTCGGGGTTCACTGACAGCAGTTTGTGGCTGACTAACTCGCCGTCGGGCTTACGGGCGACGATGTCTGTAAAAGTGCCGCCACGATCGATCCAGAATTGCCAGCCGCTCATGCGCTTCCCATCTGTCTGCAAAGCAAGGGAAGCGAAGATAGCAGGATCAAGGGATTTGCTCTTCGTCATTTTCCCCGGGGGCATCTGCGGCTAGTCTGCCGCCAGCTTATAATTCAGGACGGCTTCTCACATGATCAGGATCGGCATCGTCACCATCTCGGACCGCGCCTCCAAGGGCATCTATCAGGATGAAGGCGGCCCGGCTATCGAGGCTTGGCTGGGCAAGGTTCTGACCTCGGCCTGGGAGCCGGTGGCCAGGGTCATTCCCGACGAACAGCCGGGCATAGAGGCGACCTTGAAAGAGCTGGCGGATGTGGAGGGCTGTTGCCTGATCGTCACCACCGGCGGCACCGGGCCGGCAGTGCGCGATGTGACGCCGGAAGCCACCGAAGCGGTCTGCGACAAGATGATGCCGGGGTTCGGCGAACTGATGCGTCAGGAAAGCCTGAAGGTGGTTCCCACTGCCATCCTGTCCCGCCAGACGGCGGGTATCCGCGGCAAAAGCCTGATCGTCAATCTGCCGGGCAAGCCCAGCGCCATTGCCGATTGCTTAGTCGCGGTGATGCCCGCTATTCCCTATTGCATCGATCTGATCGAAGGGCCGTTCCTGGAGACCGACGCACAGGTCTGCAAAGCCTTCCGGCCCAAGAAGAAGTGACTTGGGGGCCTTTCGGCCCCCAAAGTCTTAATCCTCGAACTGACCGCGATCGGCGCCCGTATGGCAGGCCTGGCAATTGGCTTTGGACTTGGCGGCGGTGAACTTGCTCTGGCCGACGGAGCGATGCTCGCGCAGCCACCAGGACTGCTCGCTGATGCGCAACAGACCGGCCTGACTGCGTCCGGCGTTCTGGCTGTAATAGGCCTGGATCGTCTGGACTTTCTCGGCGGACAGGGTGGCGTCTTCACCGAAATGGTGGGGCAGATCGCCGGTGATCTTGATCCAGGTCTCGGCGCTCAGAAGCTTGGCGGGGTAGGCCAGATGGCAAGCGCCGCATTCCTTTTTCACCACTGCGTCGGAGACGGGCGGCACATGGTCCAGGCTTCCGGCAATGGCGGGAACGGCCAGCAGGCAGGCGGCGGTCAGACTGATCAGAAAACGCATGGGGCAAGTGATCCTTAGCGAGAGGCGAGGAAGGTGATGTAGTCGCCCTTTTCCAGGGCGGAGCAGTCATGGCCCAGCACTTCGCGGCAATTGCGGCCGAACCATTTTTCCACGTCTTCCATGCTGGTGAAGCGCTTGGGGTTGGCCGAGACGGCCATGGGTTCGATGGTCTTGCCGGTCTTAGCACTTTGGCCGGGCTTGGTCGGGTCATCTCCATGACAAGCGGCGCAGGCCTGGATGTCCGGCTTGGCCTCGGCATGGCGGGTGACATAGACCAGTTTGCCGCGATCAGCGGAAAAGCCTGCGAAAGCCGCGTCGTCACGTTTGGCTTGGGCGGCATAATCGGCCAGCAGGGCGTCGCGGGCCGGATCGCCGGCCATGGCCGGAATGGCCAGCAGACAAAGAACGACGGCGGTGCTGAGAGGACGAAGCTTCATAACGGGGCCTTTGGAATCTTGATGGCTTGCGGTGCGAACAATCCGTCAGCGGCATCGCCATGGCAAGCGGCACAGTTGCTGCGGGTGCGGATGTTTTTCTGGTGGAAGATCGTGTCGTCAATATGGCGATGCCGGCGCTTCCACCAATTATTGCCGGTGATGGGCCGAGACGCGCTGGCATCGGGATAGCGCAAGCGGTTGGCGGCCAGAGTATCCCAGTTTTCCGAGGCATTGGCGGCCAGCCATTCGGCGATAGCGGCGGCTTTGACCTTGTTGGGGATGACGGCGTCTTCGCCGAAATGGTTCAACAGATTGCCGGTGATGGCGGCCCAGGCCTCGGCGGGCAGCAGGCTGGGGTGATAGGCCATGTGGCAAGAGCCGCATTCGTCGGTATAGGCGACGGGAACCTCCAACGGATGCCAGCCACGGGGCGGCAGCTTGGACAGAGCAAAGGCTCCACCCAGCCCTAAGGCCAGCACCAAGCCAGCGGCGGCGAAGGCTTGGCGGTGGCGGGGTTTGGGGGCCATATCGCCTTTGTGCAGGTCCTTGTTGCCGGTGATCATGGTCAGGATCAGGGATTCCCGCTGCAGCCAGCTTTCCACCAGCACGCCAGTCACATGCAGCCCGGCCATGCCAAGCAGCAGATAGGCCAGCAACTCGTGCACTTCCTTGATGGCGGAGGCTCCGTCGAAGCTCAGGGCGAAGGCCAGCGGGCCTTGCTTGAACATACCGCCCAGGGCGCAAAGGCCGGTGACGACCAGGGCGCTCAAAACCAGCAGCAGGCCGAGGATCATCAGTCCACCCGCCGGATTATGCCCCAGGGTTCTGGGCGGATGGCCGCGCAGGACCCCTTTCAGATGGAGGATGACAGCGGCGGGCGAGGGGGTGAATCCCGTCCAGCGGCTATGTTCCGGCCCAAAGACAGCCCAGACCAGACGGAACAGCAGCAATGCGCCCAAAAGGAATCCGGCGATGAAATGCCAGGTCAGCCAGGGAATCGGCAGCAGCAGGCCGGTGACGGCGCACACGCCCACCGCTCCCACCAGCAGCCAGTGAAAGAGTCGTGTCGGCAGGTCCCAAATGGTGACGCGCAATAGGGTATCCAGTCTCGATTGATTGAGTGCGTTATATTAGCAAGCCTGAGCTTACGATCAACCTGAACGCGGCGGAAGCCGGGGGATATACGCCAAGAATCCCAAAGAGTCTCGGGACGGACATAAATTTGTCAATGCAATTTCACCCTTAGACGCTGGCGGGGGCGCTAGGTTTCTCCGTCGTTTCGCAGGCGCACAATGCGCCGCCCCAACAGGGAGCCAGCCCATGGATTACGTGATCAAGGATCAGGGCCAGCAGAGCGAGATCCTTTTAAAGGGCCGCCTGACCTTCGAGGGAAACCAGACCTTCCGCGAGATTTATGACGCCGTCGATGCGGTGCCCGCCCGTGCGGTGACCCTGGATATCGCCGGCGTCGATTTCATCGATTCCGCCGGGCTTGGCATGGTCCTTTTGCTGCGCGATTGCACCAAGGCCAAAGGCGGCAGTCTGTCCTTGCGCAATCCCGCCGGGCAGGTGCGCCGGTTGCTGGATGTCTGCCACATGAATGACCTGTTGCCCATTCTTTCCTGACATAAATAACAAGCCCCCAAGGACGCACAGATGACGGAGACCTCTCAGGCCGCCACCGCTGAACAATTGATGGAAGCGCCGTTTTCTTCATGGGTCGAGCGTCTGCGACATACGGATTGGGCCGAGGCTTGGCGTCATGGAGAGTTCCCGCTGCTGTCCGACCTGAAGGTGGGGATCAGGGTCAATCTGTTGCTGGCGGTCGCTCTGCTGGCCGCTGCCACCTTTGCCGCCGTGTCGTTTTTGGGCGAGCAGAAGATCACTCGGGCCATGGCCGAGCAGGAGTCCTATCAGCGCATGGGCAATCTGACCGGCGACGTGCGCGCCGGTGTCTTGGCCATGCAGACCATCGAGGAAGGCTTCCTGCGCACCCGCGATCCGGCCCTGATCGAGCAACATAGCCAGACCTCTGCCGCCGTTGGTGCCGCTCTGAAGGAACTCTCGTCCCTGCCCACCGCCCAGCCCCTGGCCAAGGATGTCGAGACCCTGCGCCAGGATGTTGCCGCCCTTGAGGAGCAGTTTACCGCCGTCACCTCCATCGAGGAGCATCTGGGCCTGACCGAGGATACGGGCTTGCGCGGCGATCTTCGCAAGTCAGTCAAGACCATCGAGGATGAGCTGAAGGTCTGGCCGAACCAGGACGCCTTGTGGAACAAGATGCTGGGCATGCGTCAGGCGGAAAAGGACTTCATGCTTTATGGCGGCGACGAGCATTTGGGCAAGCATCGCAAATACGCCATGGAGTTCGACCTGAAGATCGACGGCTCTGGCCTGCCGGCCAGCACCGCAGAGGGCTTCCGCAAGATGCTGGGCGATTATACCCAGACCATGGCCGATTTTTCCGAGGCGACTCAGGGTCTGGACGTCCAGGTCACCGATTTGCGTGGCCATATCGACGCCGTCAAGCCCGAGATCGAACGGCTCTTTACCCAATCCCGTGACGGCGCCATGCAGGCCTCGGCTTTTCAGACCGAGACCCGCGCCGCCATTCAGCGCAACAACGGCATGGCCGCCATCTTCGCCCTGACCAGCTTCTTCCTGCTGTCCATGGTGCTGTCGCGCAGCATTGTTTCGCCCCTGCGGCTGATGGAGCGGATCATGGAGCGGATCGTCGCCGGTGAAACCGCCGTCGAGGTTCCCTGCACCATTCGTAAGGACGAAATCGGCGATATGGCTCGTGCCGTCGCCGTCTTCAAGGACAATGCCCTAGCCATGGTCTCGCTGCAGCGGGATCACCAGGATCTGATGCAAAGTGCCGAGGCCGAGCGCCAAGCCGCCATGGAGCGCCTTGCCGATAACTTCGAATCAGCGGTGAAATCGGTGGTCGAGGCGGTCAGCGCCGGGTCCATGTCCATCGCCGAGACGGCCCGCTCCGTGGCCATGAATACCGGCGGAGCCAGCCAGAGCCGTTCGCTGAACGTCGCCGAAGCCGCCGCCAAGGCCCATGATAGTGTCGCCGCCGCCCGCGCCGCCGCCGAGGAGCTCAGCCATTCCATCCATGAGGTGGACCGGCTGGTGCAGGAATCCGAAGGCATCGTCAAATCAGGCGCCGGTGATCTGGGGCAGGCCGATCAGCGGGTCGAGGCCTTAAGCGCCGCCGCCCGCGAGATCGGCGACGTGCTGGGGCTGATCAGCCAGATCGCCCGCCAAACCAATCTTCTGGCCCTGAACGCCACCATCGAGGCGGCCCGCGCCGGTGAGGCCGGCAAGGGCTTCGCCGTGGTGGCCATGGAGGTCAAGCATCTGGCCGACCAGACCGCCCATGCCACCGACCAGATCGCCTCGCAGATTACCTCTATCCAGCAGGCCGCCGGTGATACCACCCAGACCATCACCAGCATCGGCAACACCATCCGCCGGGTGTCCGAGATCACCTTGCAGGTCTCTGACGCCATGCATCGTCAAGCCGCCGCCACCGACAGTATCGTCGCCTCGGTGGATAAGGTTCAGGCCGACAGCGAGATCGTCTCGGAAGGCGTGGTGGACGTCACTCGCCATGCCGCCGCCTATTGCGGCTCGGCCATTCGGGTGCTGTGGGGCGCCAATGATCTGGCCCGTCCGGCCAAGATCCTGAAGGAAGAAGTGGACAACTTCCTGGCCCGCGTGCGGCGATAGTCGGGAGAGCCTTCGAGACGCCGGCTTTGCTCGGCTCCTCAGCCTGAGGGCCAGAGGCCCGTCTCGAAGGCCATCCCTAAATCACTTATCCTCGTTGACCCTTTCGCGCAGATGGCCGTCCTGGGGGATGCCGCTGCGGCAAAGCTCCTTGTGGCTGGTGCAGATGCAGTTGGTGGCCATCAAAACCCGGCGGTCATGGGCGACGGCATCGGGCGCCTTGGTCCGGGCTTCCAGCAGACAGGCGCTGACGTCTGTCTCCACCTTATTGTCGGGAGCAAAGGTTTCTTCGGCCCAGGCGGGGGCTGACAGGCAGCCAAGAAGGGCAAGCAGGGCAGGGATGCGGCGGTTCATCGGGTGATCCTAAATCGGCGTGAGGCTGTCATTCTGCGGGTGAATATGGCGCATTGAAGGCGTCGTTGTTGTCTTTTCGCTAATTTCTTGAAACAATCCTTGGTCTCCTCTCTTTCCTAAGACGCGCGGGAGGGCTATGTTCAGCCCAAGTTTCGCTTTGCGTTGAAGGATAAGGTCATGCCCGAATATCGTTCCCGTACGTCGACCCACGGCCGCAATATGGCCGGTGCCCGCGGCCTGTGGCGTGCGACCGGCATGACGGACGAGGATTTTGGCAAGCCGATTATCGCCATCGTCAATTCCTTTACCCAGTTCGTGCCCGGCCATGTGCACCTTAAGGACCTGGGTCAAATGGTCGCCCGCGAGGTCGAGCGCGCCGGTGGTGTGGCCAAGGAATTCAACACCATCGCCATCGACGACGGCATCGCCATGGGCCATGCCGGCATGCTTTATTCGCTGCCTTCGCGTGAGATCATCGCCGATTCCGTCGAATATATGGTCAATGCCCATTGCGCCGACGCCCTGGTCTGCATCTCCAACTGCGACAAGATCACCCCCGGCATGCTGATGGCCGCCTTGCGCCTCAACATCCCCGCCGTGTTTGTCTCGGGCGGGCCGATGGAGGCCGGCAAGGTCAAGCTGGAAGACGGCAAGATCCACGCCGTCGATCTGATCGACGCCATGATCGCCGCCGCCGACGACAAGGTCAGCGACAGCGACGTGACTTCTTACGAGCGGTCCTCCTGTCCCACCTGCGGCTCTTGCTCGGGCATGTTCACCGCCAATTCCATGAACTGCCTGACCGAGGCCCTGGGCCTGTCGCTGCCGGGCAATGGCTCCTTGGTGGCCACCCATTCCGACCGCAAGGAACTGTTCCTTGAGGCTGGCCGTGTCGCCGTCGAGCTTTGCCGCCGCTATTACGAGCGCGGTGATGAAAGTGCTTTGCCGCGCTCCATCGCCAGCTTCCAGGCCTTCGAGAACGCCATGACCCTGGATATCGCCATGGGCGGCTCCACCAATACCGTGCTGCATCTGCTGGCAGCGGCCAATGAAGGCGGGGTGAGCTTCACCATGGCCGACATCGACCGCCTGAGCCGCCGCGTGCCTAATCTCTGTAAGGTCGCTCCGTCCGTTGCCAACGTGCATATGGAAGACGTCCATCGTGCCGGCGGCATCTTCGGTATTCTGGGCGAGTTGGACCGCGCCGGTCTGATCAACCGCGATGTGCCCACTGTTCATGCCCCCACCTTGGGCGCCGCCATCGCCAAGTGGGATGTCATCCAGGACGGCGATGCGGCGGTGGAAGTGCTTTACCGCGCCGGTCCCGGCGGCGTGCGCACCACCGAAGCCTTCAGCCAGTCGGCCCGTTACGAGTCCTTGGACAAGGACCGTGCTGCGGGTGTGATCCGCAATCTGGAGCATGCCCACAGCAAGGACGGCGGTCTGGCCGTTCTGTTCGGCAATATTGCTCTGGAAGGCTGCATTGTTAAAACCGCCGGCGTCGATGCCGCCAATCTGGTGTTCTCGGGCCCGGTGGTCATCTGCGAAAGTCAGGATGAGGCCGTGGCCAAGATCCTGGGCGGCGAGGTCAAGGCCGGCGACGTGGTCCTGGTGCGCTACGAGGGCCCCAAGGGTGGCCCCGGCATGCAGGAAATGCTCTATCCCACCAGCTATCTGAAGAGCCGTGGATTGGGCAAGGCTTGCGCCCTGATCACCGATGGCCGCTTCTCGGGCGGCACCTCGGGCCTGTCCATCGGCCATGTCTCGCCGGAAGCTGCCGAGGGCGGAGCCATCGGCCTGGTTCAGGCCGGCGACATCATCGACATCGATATTCCCAACCGCAAGATCGCCGTGCGCGTCTCGGATGACGAGTTGGATCGTCGCCGCGCCGCCATGGAGGCCAAGGGCGATGATGCCTGGGTGCCGGTGGGCCGCAACCGCAAGGTTTCGCCGGCTCTGCGCGCCTATGCCGCCATGACCACCAGCGCCGCCAAGGGCGCCGTGCGCGATGTGTCGCAGGTTGAGAAGAAAGGACGCAAGGCCTAGGGGGAAGGCTGCGCGAAGGGATCGGGAGAACATGGCCTATATCGAGTGGCAGGACGTCATGTCCACCGGCATCCCTTTGGTGGATGCCGATCACAAGACCTTGGTGAGTCTGATCAATCAGGTTCACGGCTGCATCGGCGGCCTTGATGAGTATGGGGCGTTGGGCAGCATCCTCAAGGTGCTGGCCGATTACACCGACTATCATTTCCGCCGTGAAGAGGCCTTGATGGAGGAATGCGGCTATCCCGGCTTCATTCCTCACAAGGCCCTGCATGACCGCCTGACCGAACAGGTCAAGGAAGTCATCCGCCGCTTCGAGGCCGCTCCCGGCAGCGTGCGCGCCCAGGACGTCCAGAAGTTTCTGGAAGACTGGCTGGTGGACCATATCCTGCGCCATGACATGCCCTATACCCGCTTTGCCCTGGGCAATCAGGCCGCCTATGACGCCGCCGAGGCCGTCAGCATCTCTAACCTGCGGGACGGCAGCTCTGGCCGCCAGATCGACTGGAGCACCTTCCGCGTGCTGGTGGTGGACGACAACGCCCATTTCCGCATCCTGATGGAGACGGTCTTGAGCGGCGTCGGCGTCGGCATCGTCAAGACCGAGGACAGCGCCGAGAACGGCCTGGCTCTGATGGGGCGTCAGCCCTTTGATCTGGTCATCACCGACTGGTGGATGGAGGGCGTCAATGGCGTCGAATTCGTCGACCGGGTGCGCAATTCCCTCGATCCCATCGTCGCCAATGTGGGCATCATCATGGTGACGGCCCGCTGCACCGACGAAGTTCGGGCTCAGGCCAAGGCCGCCGGGGTTGATGACTTTCTGGAAAAGCCGGTGTCGGCCCGGGATCTTTTGCAATCCGTGCAGCGCGCCATGTCGGCTCGCCGGGCGTAACCTTTCTTAGGACCTTTTCATGAGCAAGAACAAGATCATCGTCTGGCTGGTTGCCGCTCTCATTTTGGGCGGCGTGGTCTGGGAGCTGAACGCCTATTTCGCTTCGACCATGGATTGGCCGCTGGTGGTCCTCAACGCCAAAAACGACGCCTTGCAGTTCAAGGACGAGAATGGCAATTACTCCGAAACCATCATGGGGCAGGATCTGACGGATTATCTGGCCAAGAAGGGCGCTGCCGGGCAGGTTTCCTATGTCAGTGCCAACAATGGCACTGAAGCCGCCGTGGTGGTCACCGGCCTGTCGGCCCGTTCCTGCCATGGGCTGGAGAAGCATCCCGAACTGGTGAAGAACTTCGATCACATCGAGGTGAAGAACGGTCTTTGCACTCAGGATTCGACGGTCAGCTTCTGGTTTAAATGATAAGAGGGGGCTAAGCCCCCTCTTATTCCTTCAGCTCGCACCAGACCGGCGTATGGTCCGAGGCTTTTTCCCAGCCGCGCGGGATTTTGTCGATGCCGGACGCCACCAGCCGATCGGCGGCCTGGGGCGACAGCAGAAGATGGTCGATCCGCAGCCCCAGATTGCGCGGCCAGGAGCCGCCGCGATAATCCCACCAGGAAAACTGCGATGGCTCGGGGTTCAGAGCCCGAAAGGCGTCGGTCAGGCCAAGGTTGAGCAGGCGGCGCAAACGCTTGCGTTCCTCGGGGTGGAACAGTACCTGACCCTCCATGGCCGAGACGTCGAAGACGTCGGCGGCGTCGGGGGCGACGTTATAATCGCCACCCAGGACGAAGGGGACTTCCTGCTCCAGCAGCTCCCAGGCCCGGGCCCGCACGCCGTCGAGGAAGCCCAGCTTGAAGGGGAACTTCTCGGACTCAGTGCTTTGTCCCATTGGCACATAGATGGAGGCGACCCGAAGGCCACCTTCGAGAGTCACCTCGATGTAGCGGGCTTCGCCGCAATCGCCATCCAGCTCCCGCCATTCTTCGATGATGGGCAGGCGCGACAACACGGCGACCCCGTTGTAGGTTTTCTGCCCGCGGACGGCCAGATGCCAGCCCCGGCTTTCCAGCTCCAGGGAAGGGAATTCGGCCTCTATACATTTCAACTCCTGTAATAGCACGACGTCTGGCTTGGCAAGTTCCAGCCAGCTCAATAAATGCTCGAGGCGCGCTTTGACGGAATTGACGTTCCAAGTAGCAATCTTGATCATGGGGCGCATGCTAGCAGCCGAAGGGGCAATACGGAAGTGATGGAACGGATATGGCGAATGCTATTAGACCGTGATGCAGGAAATCTGCATCACGTAAGTCCCTGGCCGGGCGCGGCCTCCGCCGCTTGGCCGCTCGCTCAATGCTCGCCGGCGTGATGCACATGCTGCGCATCACGCTATTAGGGGTGTTGCTGGCGCTGGCGGCATTTCCGGCTCTGGCCGCCGAGCAATGCCCGCGTCCCCCGGGGATACCCGAGCCCAGGCTGGAGTTCTCGGTTACCCAGTCCCAGTTGGTGCTGCATCACGACGTCGATCTCTTGGGGCTTCCCCGCGTCCAGGGCCATGTGGAAACCGTTCCTCCCGGCTGGGCGCTGCAGGGGCTGACCTTCTCCAACGACAAGCTGGAAATCGGCATTTCTTGGCGCATACAACGGTTTTCCAACGGCAATGTCTGCCTGTGGATCGACAAGGTGACGGCCACTTTGGGCCTGCCCGAGCTGCAAGTCTATGTGGCGGCCAATTATCCCGAGGGAAGCTGCGAATATCGAGCCATCCTGGCCCATGAAAACCGCCATGTGGCGATCAACCGCGACACCGTCCAGGCCCATGTCCCAGCCATCCGCCAGTCTCTTCTGGACGGTATTCGCGCCAGCAATCCGCTGTTTTTATCGACGGAGCCCGACAAGCAACTGCTGGCCCGTCGCCTGCAATCTTTCACCAATATGGAGCTCCAGGTCATGCGGGCGGAACTGCGCCAGCGCAACGGCGCCATCGACACACCCGAGGCCTATCGCCAACAGCAAAAGGACTCCGGCTGCCGCAATTGGAAGATGAAGTAGGGGGTGGTTTTAGCGGCGGGCATTTGGCCCGCCGGTATTTAAACCGAAAAGCTGCTGCCGCAGCCGCAGGTCGAGCTGGCGTTGGGGTTCTTAACCTGAAAGGCGCTGCCGACCAGATCCTCGACGAAATCGACGGTGGCTCCGGACAAAAGGTCCAGCGAGGTCTCGTCCACCAGCAGGGTGACGCCATGGGCTTCGAAGCGCTGGTCGTCCTCGTTGATCTTGTCGTCCAGGCCGAAATTATAGGAAAAGCCGGAACAGCCGCCGCCATTGACCGACAGGCGCAGCATCAGCGCCTCGTTGCCTTCCATCTGCTTCAGCTTGTTCACCCGCCGGGCGGCGTTTTCGGTCAGGGTGATGGTGCGGTCGATGGTGGGGACGGCGTCGTCCATCGCGGTCAGACTCCAGAAATCTCAGATAAGGCATCATAGCCGCGTCATATCTGGGGCGGGGAACATAAAAATGGAAGGGGGGAGATTAATTCATTACCGGCGGCAAGGGATCGTCCTCGCCCCAACGGTTGACCATGGCGAGGATGACCAGCATACGCTCCAACTCGGCCAGCGACGGAATCCGTAAGGGCATGGGGATGCTTTTGGCGTCCGGCTGATTGGCCCAAGGCTGCAACAGCGCTTCCTCATCGGAAGGCGGCATCCTTGGCCGGGAATTGGAGATGTCGTCGTCAGCCATGGTCTGGCCCCAGGTCCGTCACGCGTTGGTCATCGTCTTATTCAAAGGTTATACGCCCGAGGTCGTGATCTTGGGCGCTAAGAATCGTTCCTATCGCATAAAATGGCGTGATGAAACGATCGGTGCTACGTTAAGCTTTGAGGGCAAAGGAGTTTTCTTATGCGTATTCCCATCCTGCTCTCTGCCTGTCTGCTGCTTTCCGGATGCGCTGGGACGAACATCACCGAAGAGGGCTCGCAGACCCGCCAGATTTCCTCGCTTTACGGATATGGCGCCGCCGGGCGCGATCTGAAGCTTGAGGTACAGGGCAACGGCTTTTTCGGACAGATGAGCGGCGCCGCCTTTGCCAAGCTGGTGGAAGCCGGGGTTCAGGGGCCCTTGCCCCGGGCGCCGACTCATCCCACCCTGACGCCTGATGCTTCCGCCCGCGACAATTACCGGCTGGTCTTCCTGTTCAATCCGGCGCCGGTCATGGGTGGCCAGGATTTGTGCGACGGCCATGCCGACCAGCAGGCCCCGATTCCCGGCGAGTTGCATCTGGTGGCCGCGTTCTGCGTGGCCGGCCGGGCCGAGACCGAAGCGACCGCCTGGACGCCCATTCATGGCTCTGACGATCCGGCTTTGACCCAGCTGCTGCGTCAGGTGATGCAGGCCCTGTTCCGCCCGGATCATCGGGATTCCACCCATATGCCCTATGGCTCGTCCTAACTCCTTGCAGGCATGCGGGATTAACTTATTTGTAATAACTGTCATGGGATATTATGAACGGGTAATCCCGCCGTCATCGCCCGGCAGGGCTCCGACAGGAGCGCTGGCCGAGAAGCCCAAAAGGCGGCGCGGGGCAGCAAGAGGACACGGACGCTATGGCCGAATACCGCCATGGACTGCGGCTCAAAACCGCCCGCATCAGCATCATCGAGGATTGGCTCTATCGCAATGCCGAGGGAGCCTGGACCCTGAAGCTTGATGGTGTTTCCGAGGACTTGGAAACCAAGAGCTATATGATCTTTTTTGAACTTTCAAACGACCTTGCGGCCTTGAAGTGGTCGCTGTCCTATCGCGGCATGCCGGACCGTCAGGATATTCCCGCCCCCGGCGGCAAGGGTGCGCCGCGCCGCGTTGCTTAAGCTTTACGGAGGCCGGAATTGAGTTAAGCTGACCGGACGTCAGCTTACCCTTCCGTTAAAGGACATGCCCTCCGTGAGCTTCTTTCTTGGCGCCTACGCCACCTCTCCCTGCGGCTCCCACTGGGATCAGGCTGTTGAAGCTGTCTATTGGCAGGGGCTGCGCCGGTTGCCGCATTTGCGCGGGCTGGAATATCCCTTTACCGGTAAGTTGCACCCCCATGACGAAGCCTGGGCCCTGGCCAATCTGGACCCGGCCTGGGACATGGTCCTGACGCTGCTGCCCGGCACCATGGACCGGCTGGAGAAAGACCCGCGCTTCGGTCTGGCTTCGGAGGACGAGGAGGGGCGCCGCGCCGCGCTCGACTTCACCAAACTGGCCGCAGCCACCGTCGCCCGCCTTAACGACGCCGCTGGTCGCCGCCGGGTCGTCGCCGTTGAGCTTCATTCGGCACCGCGCCGGGGCATGCCGCGTATCAATAGTTCCGCCGTCGCCCTGGCTCGCTCCCTGTCCGAAATCGCCGGCTGGGACTGGCAGGATGCCGCTCTGACCCTGGAGCATTGCGATGCTTTCCGCCCCGATCTGCCGCCCATCAAGGGCTTTCTGACCTTCGAGGAAGAGATAGAGGCCCTTCGTCTCAGCGATGCTCCCATCGGCCTTTGCATCAATTGGGGCCGCTCGGCCCTGGAGGCCCGCGACGTCGTCCGCCCATTGCAGCAGATCATCCATGCCCGCGAAGAAGGCCTGTTGACCGGCATCATGTTCTCGGGCTGCTCCGGCGAGGACACCCCCTGGGGCTCTTGGCAGGACAGCCATATGCCCCATGCTCCGGCCCCCGGCCTGGAATTCTCCGCCCCTGGCTCGCTGATGAGTGCCGAAGCCATCATTGCCGCCCTCTCCGCCGCCGCTGACGCCCCACTCTTCATCGGCGGAAAAATCACCGCCCGCCCCGCCGATGCCGGCATCGAACAACGCCTGGGCTTCAACCGCGATCTCTTGACCCTGCTGGCGGCTTGCTCGGCGGGGTGAGGGCGCAGACGAACCATTTTGCGGGCTTGTCTTATGACTTTCCGTATCGCCAGGGCAAAATAGGATCACCAGAAGAGGGTATCCACGAATTGCGGCGATAATGAACGTCACATGGATCACCGGGTCGAGCCCAGTGATGACGGCATTCATCGAGGGTGTGGGAGGCCGAGCCTCCCACGCAGGGTTTCAGGGGCCAGGCCCCTGTTCCTTTACTCCGGCCCCCCACTTACCCTGCCTGACGACCATTTCGCTGGGCCATCTGCACCGGCAGATGCTGGGCCGAGAAGTCCGAGAGGCGGATGCATTGGCCGCCCTGGCCGCAGCCGGTGGCGGCGTTCAGGCCGATATAGGCGAACAGCAATCCCACCATCAGGGCGCCGCAGGCGTTGCTGAGATGTTTGGCGAGGCTATGGGCGTTGGGGAACAGCATGGCTTTCTCCGTCATCATCGGTGCTTGTTGATAGGAACATAACGTGAACAAATCCATTTCGCAAGCAGGAATCATTTCATTGCTGGAAATGCGTCGGCGGTTTTAGACTGCGCTGCATGATCACGCCCCCGACACAGACCCTGTTATGGCTCCAGGCCGCCAGTTGCGGCGGCTGCACCATGTCGGCCTTGGGGGCCGAGCCCGAGGGCTTGGCCGAGGCTTTGCGCCGGGCCGGGATCGAGCTTTTGTGGCATCCCTCCCTGTCGGAAGAGACGGGGGCCGAGGCCCTGGCCATTCTCGAGGATTGCCGGGCCGGGCGACGGCGGCTGGATATTCTTTGCATCGAGGGCGCTATCCTGCAGGGCCCGTCGGGCAGCGGGCGCTTCCAGATTCTGTCGGGCACCGGCCAGCCCATGGCCCGGTGGGTCGAGGCTTTGGCGGAGCGGGCCGGCACGGTGGTGGCGGTGGGCAGTTGTTCCGCCTATGGCGCCATGCCCTCGGCCAATCCGCTGCTGGAGGCGGTGGGGCTGCAGTTTACCGGCGATGACAAGGGCGGCTTGCTGCCCGAGGGCTTTCGCTCCCGCAATGGCCTGCCGGTGATCAATATCGCCGGCTGCGCGCCCCATCCCGGCTGGCTGCTGGAGAGCCTGATGGCCCTGACCAGCGGCCTGATCGAGGCCAGCGGGCTGGACAGCCTGGGGCGGCCGCGCTTCTGGGCCAATCATCTGGCCCATCACGGCTGCGCCCGCAATGAGTACTATGAATTCAAGGCCAGCGCCGCCGAACATTCCCAGCTTGGCTGCCTGATGGAAAATCTCGGCTGCAAGGCCACCCAGGCCCCCGGGGATTGCAATATCCGCGTCTGGAACGGCAGCAGCGGCGGCTGTACCAATGCCGGATACGCTTGCATTGGCTGCACCATGCCGGGCTTCGAGTCTCCGGGCTCGGCCTTCCTCGAAACCCCGAAGATCGCCGGCATTCCCGTCGGTCTGCCGGTGGATATGCCCAAGGCCTGGTTCGTCGCGCTGTCGGCGCTGTCCAAGTCGGCGACTCCGGATCGGGTACGGCGCAATTCACGGGAAGACCGAGTGGTGGTTCCCCCTCGCAGAAGGTCGCCCACATGACCCGCATGATCGTTGGACCCTTCAACCGGGTCGAAGGCGACCTGGAGGTGGCCCTTGAGGTCGTCGATGGCTATGTGGCGGCGGCCCGGGTGACGGCGCCGCTGTTCCGCGGCTTCGAACAAATCCTGGTGGATCGTCCGCCCCTGGATGCCTTGGTGGTGGCTCCGCGCATCTGTGGCATCTGTTCGGTGGCGCAAAGTGCGGCGACGGCTGCGGCCCTTGGCGTCGCCTTGGGCCTGTCGGTGCCTGACAATGGCCGTCGCGTGGCCGAGATGTTGCTGTCGGTGGAAAATGCCGCCGATCATCTGACCCATTTCGCCCTGTTCTTCATGCCCGACTTCGCCCGCGCCGAGTACCAGGGTAAGTCCTGGCATTCCAGCTGCGTCGCCCGTTTTGCCGCCATGAAGGGGACATCCGCCAAAAAGGCCACGGCGGCCCGCGCCCGGCTGCTGCATGTCATCGGCCTGCTGGCGGGCAAATGGCCCCACAGCCTGGCCCTGCAGCCCGGCGGCGTCGCCAAGTCGGTGGACATGGGCGAGAGGATGCGGCTGCTGTCGATCCTGGCCGATTTCCGCGCCTATCTGGAGGACGAGATGTTCGCCGCGCCCTTGGAAGAGGTGGCGGCCCTTGATGGCCCGGCCTCTCTGGATCGTTTCGTCGAGGGCCATGAAGACGGCGACTTCGCCTTCTTCCTGCGCATCGCCCGCGATCTTGGGCTGGAGAAACTGGGGGCTGGACCCGGTCGCTTCCTGGCCCATGGCGGGCCTTTGGGGCAGGGGGGCATCTGGCGCGACGGCAATCTGTTGCCGCTGGATCTCAGCGGTTTGCGCGAAGATTTGACCTCGTCTTGGATGCGCGGCGGCAATTTGCATCCCTCCAAGGGCGTTACCATGGCGGATGCCGACAAGGATGGTGCTTACAGCTGGTCCAAGGCCCCGCGCCTGGACGGCATGAGCATGGAAGTGGGGGCTTTGGCCCGCCAAAGGATCATCGGCCATCCCCTGATCACTGGATTGCTGGAGCAGGGCGGCGGAGCCGGTTCGGTCCGCGACCGGGTGGTGGCTCGCCTGCTGGAATTGGCCCTGCTGGTGCCGGTTCTCGAGGCCTTGGTGCGCGGCTTGACGCCGGATGGGGCCTTCTGTAGCTCCGGCCCGGTTCCCGAACGATCGTTCGGCTGCGGTCTGGTCGAGGCGGCACGCGGTTCCTTGGGCCATTGGCTGACCATCGAGCGGGGAGTCATCGCCTCCTATCAGATCGTCGCCCCCACCAGCTGGAATTTCTCGCCTCGCGACGCCGCCGGTAACCCCGGTCCCCTGGAGCAGGCCCTGGCCGGAACTCCGGTGGCTGCTGGCGAGGCGGTGCCACTGGCGGTTCAGCATGTGGTGCGCAGCTTCGACCCTTGTATGAGCTGCACGGTGCATTGATGAGACATTGACCGGGGGCTGGGCCCTATGGTTCTCTGTCCTGGGGTGTTTGATATGCTATCGACACTCCACGTCTGGATCGTCGAAGCCGACCGAGGCTTTTTATGGTTCCCAAGACGACGACCTCTCTTTTAGCTGCCGTGATCTTCAGCCTTCCCTCCTTGGCCCTGGCCAAGGATGCCGCCTCCGCGACGCCTCCGGTCAGCGACTGGAAATTTTCGGTCGGGGCGGGGGTGTTGGTGGCGCCAACCTACGAAGGCTCGGAGCATTATCATCTGGCTCCCATGCCGGTTGCAGAAGTCTCTTGGCGCGATGCGATTTCCCTGGGTATCCGCGATGGTCTGAAGGTGGTTCTGCGTCCTTTGACGGACAAAGGCTTCACCGTTACCACCGGGATCGGCTATTGGGGCGGGCGCAGGCAAGGGGCCGATAAGGACCATGGCGACGACTTGCGCGGCTTGGGTGATATTTCCGGCGGAGCCATCGCCCGGCTTGGGGTCGGTTATGACTTCAAGGCGGCCAATGTCGGCTTGGATTTCGCCCGCGACCTGAGCGGAGACCGCGATGGCGCGACGGTGACCCTGAAGGGCGGCTATAAGCTTTATCGATCGGCGAAATTCCGGGTTTCCGCCAATCTTTCCACCACCTGGGCCGATGATCAGTACATGACCTCCATGTTCGGCATCACCCCGACCCAGTCCAGTGCTTCGGTCAAACAATATCCGGTCTATTCGGCTTCCGCCGGGATCAAGGATGTGAAGTTTGGCTTCAAGGCCGATTACAGCCTGACCCATTCGGTCAATCTGTTCGGACTGCTTGAAATGGCACGCCTGACCGGCGATGCCGCCGATAGCCCTATCGTTAAAACCGTTGGCGATCCCAATCAATATTCCGCCGGCTTGGGGCTGATGTATCACTTCTAAGAGCCGGAACAGCTCCGGTCGGCATTTCTCCCCGCGTTCCCGATGATCAATACGCGCCGGCCTGGACCGGCTGTTTCTTGATGATCGTGAGGGGGACGGGACATGTGTATCGACTTTTTGCTGGGTGCTGCCGAGGATGGGGCCATCGTCAGTGGCCGAGACCTGGAGTTCGGCCATCCGCTGCTTTCGGGCGGCATCGTGCGCGGCAAGAACAGCAAGCTGCATTCCTATGCGCCCGGCTTTAAGCGGGGCCTGGAGTGGCAGACCAAATACAGCTATGTGGGCATCGACGCCTTTGGCGGCCTGCTCAGCAGCATCCCGGCCCTGCAAAGCCTGGTGACCTGCATCGACGGGCTGAACAGCGAGGGCCTGAGCTGCGGCAGCCTTTGGCTGCCGGGGGCAACCAAATACTACGAGACCACTCCAACCGATGCCGATAAGTCATTGATTGTGGTGCAATTCACCGAATGGGTCTTGGGCATGTGCAAGGAGGTTGCCGATGTGCGTCATGCCTTGGAGAGCGGCGTCGTCAAGGTCTGGGGCAATGGTTTCTTGCAGCAGCAGATGCCGTTGCATTTCCCCATTCACGATCGCGCTGGTAAAAGCATCGTCGTCGAATTCACCGGCAGCCAGGACAAGCCTTTCAATATCTACGAGGACCCGGTGGGGGTTTGCACTAACTTCCCCGAGTTTCCCTGGCATCTGACCAATATCTCCAACTTCCTGGGGGTGGAGAGCGTCAATCCTCCGGCCATGGATTTCGGCGGCTATAAGGTTGAGCCGCCCGGCCAGGGTCTGGGCACCGAGCTGGTGCCCGGCGGCCATTCGCCGGCCTCTCGCTTCATCCGCGCCCTGATGTTCAAGCATTACGCCAGCCGCCCGAAAAATGCCGCCGAGGCGCGGAATCTGGCCGTCGAGTTGCTCAACACCATCTATGTCATCAAGGGGACGGCGGTCAGTGCTCACGAGAGCGACTATACCCAGGTCAGCTCCATTCGTGACGCCACCAATCTGATCTATCTGGTGCGGACCGGTGACAATCAGCTGATCCGGGGTGTGGACTTGAAGGATGTGAAGATCGCCGACGGCGAATCGCGGACCTTCAGCCTGGGCTTGAAGGAGCAGTTCATCAACATCACCGAAGCCGCCCGCAACGGCAAGGTGATCTCCTAGGGGCCTGCAGCCAGGACCTGTGGGATGGGCTTTGGCGCATCACACGGGTCCTGGTCATGCTGCACTGCGGGATATGTCGGAAATTGGATGGAAACTTTGCAGTCAGTGGAAAGTTTCCATCCGTTCAATGCTTTTCATTCCTAAGAATTTAGATTCATATAAAACAATAATTTATTGATATTGTTCACTATGTGCATATGGTCATAGAAGTGGCACAAATCTTGCCATTCATCTGGGAATAAGGAAGGGGCAACAACCTTATCCAGGCTTCCCGGAGGGACGTTTGCAGATCTGTCTCGCTTCGAGCGCGCCGCCTGACATGGGTGGGCGAACCCGTTTTCTGCGCCAGCAGGACTCTGCGGCTGTGGCCGCCGGGGGCCATTCCTTTGCCCTGACTTTCGGGGCCTTCCATTTCATCGATAATCATTCCAACACCGTCGCTCCCCGCGTCGGTGGCGGACCTGTTTCCGCGTAAGAGAGAGGTTGGGGACATGAACGACGACATCTTGACCGCGATTGAAACCAAGCTGGGGCTGTCGCGGCGTACCTTTATGCAGTTCTGTACGGCCATGGCGGCCACCATGGGCCTGCCCAAGGGCGCCGAGGCCCAGATCGCCGAGGCGGTGGCTTCGGCCCAGCGTCCGCCGGTGATCTGGCTGCATTTCCAGGAATGCACCGGCTGCACGGAATCGCTGCTGCGCTCCGACCATCCGGCCATCGACAAGCTAATCCTCGAGATCATCTCGCTGGATTACCACGAGACCCTGTTCGCCGCCGCCGGTCATCAGGCCGAGGCCGCCCGCAAGGCCTCCATGGAGGCCAACAAGGGCAAATATGTCCTGGTGGTCGAAGGCGCCATCCCCATGAAGGATGGCGGCGTCTATTGTAAGGTCGGCGGCCAGACGGCCTATGACATGGTCATGGAATGCGCCAAGGATGCCGCGGCGGTGATCGCCATCGGTTCCTGCGCCTCTTGGGGCGGCATGCCCTCGACCTCGCCGAACCCCACGGGGGCTACGGGCACCCCTGAGATCATCAAGGACAAGCCGGTCGTCACCATTCCGGGCTGTCCCCCCAATCCCTATAACTTCATCTCGACGGTGGTACATTACCTGACCTTCGGCAAGCTGCCCGACCTTGACGACAAGGGCCGTCCGAAATTCGCCTATTCGCGCCTGATCCACGAGAACTGCGAGCGTCGCGCTCACTTCGACGCCGGTCGCTTCGCTCAGGAATTCGGCGACGATGGCCATCGCAAGGGCTATTGCCTCTATAAGCTGGGCTGCAAGGGCCCCGAGACCTATGGCAATTGCCCCTCGATCTTGTTCGGCGATGTTGGCTCGGGCAGCTGGCCGGTCGGCACTGGTCATCCCTGCATCGGCTGCACCGAAAAGGGCATCGGCTTCCAAAAGCCCATTCATGCCCTGGCCGAGCCGAAATACATCGTTCCGCCGGTGGGCTATCCGCGCATCGTCGAGGAGCAGGGAATTGGGGCTGGCTTTGGCTCTGCCGCTTTGGTGGCCGGCATTGCCGGTCTTGCCGCTGGTGCCGGTGCCGTGATGGCCCGCAACCTGGGCAAGAACAAGAAGCCCGACGACACCGACTTCGGCAAGGAGTAGCCTGCCATGTCGATCAATCGACGCGATTTTCTTAAGGGAGCGGCCGCCGGCGGCGCTGCGGTGGCCACTTGCGCCGCCGTCGCCACCAGCCCAGCCGAAGCCCGCGAGAACAAGGAGCTGCCGCCCAAAGCGGTTGGTCTCCTTTATGACTCGACCCTGTGCATTGGCTGCAAATCCTGCGTGGTGGCTTGCCGCCAGGCCAATGACACCCATCCCGAGTTCAACACGGCGGACCCGCTGTGGGACACGCCGTTGGATCTGTCGGGCTACACCCTGAACGTCATCAAGCTCTATGCCGAAGGAACGGCGGATCATAAGGACCAGGAAGAGAACGGCTTCGCCTTTATCAAGAAGTCGTGCATGCACTGTGTCGATCCGTCCTGCGTCTCGGTCTGCCCGGTCACGGCCATGCAGAAAGACCCCGAGACCGGCATCGTCAGCCATGATCCCAGCGCCTGCATCGGTTGTCGTTACTGTGTGGCTTCCTGCCCGTTCGGGGTGCCGCGCTTCCAGTACGACACGCCGACCCCGCGCATCCAGAAATGCCAGATGTGCAAGCATCGTCAGGCGGTTGGACAAATCCCGGCCTGCGCCGAGGTCTGCCCCACCGGTGCGACCCTGTTCGGTCCCGTCACCGCCCTGCGGGAAGAGACCGAGCGGCGTCATGCCCTGACCCCCGGCCAGCCCAATCTGTTCCCCCGCAAAACGGTGGACAATCTGGCCGACGGTCACGAAAAGCCTGCCGCCCACTATCAGCCCAGCACCTATGGTCTGACCGAAATGGGCGGGACGCAGATGATGCTGCTGTCGGGTGTGTCCTACCAGAAGCTGGGTTATCCCGTTCTGGGGCCGGATTCCAACGCCAGTGCGTCCGAGAGCATTCAGCATACCCTGTATAAGGGCATGGTGGCGCCGGTCGCCGTGCTGGCTGGGCTGATGTACGCCGCTCATAAGCATACCAAGCATGACGGCCGGGACGAGGATTAAGCCATGAGCAAACACGCTCCTATCGGAGGGCCCCTGGTCACCCGCACGACGGTCATTGCCGCCGTTCTGGTCGCGATCTCGGTCGTTCTTCTCGGCGTCCGCTTCCTTTATGGTCTGGGAGCGGTGGCCAACATCAACAATGGCTACCCCTGGGGTATCTGGGTGGTCTATGACGTGGTGATCAGCACCGGTCTGGCCTGCGGCGGTTACGCCATGGCCTTGCTGGTCTACATCCTGAACAAGGGCAAGTACCACCCGCTGGTGCGCCCGGCCTTGCTGGCCAGCATGTTCGGTTATTCCCTGGGCGGTTTCTCGGTCATCTTCGACCTGGGCCGTTACTGGAATTTCTGGCACATCATGACCCCCGGCTTCGCCAACCCCAATTCGGTGATGTTCGAAGTCGCCTTGTGCGTGGCCTGCTATTGCATGGTGCTTTGGATCGAATTCAGCCCGGCCTTTGCCGAAAAGTGGGCGGGACCTGAGCTGAAGCAGAAGCTGAACAAGGTCTTGTTCGTCTTCATCGCCCTGGGCTGCCTTTTGCCGACCATGCATCAAAGCTCGCTGGGCTCGCTGCTGATCGTCTTCGGCCAGCTGATCCATCCCTTGTGGCAGACCAAGATGCTGCCGCTTTTGTTCCTGCTGTCGGCTCTGGCGATGGGCTTTTCCATCGTCATCTTCGAGGCGACCCTGGTCACCTCGGCCTACAAGCGTCCTTCCGAAGCGAAGATCCTGGGCTTCGTCACCCGCTATATCGTGGTGCTGATGTCGGCCTATCTGGTGATCCGCTGGGGCGACATCATCATCGAAGGCAAGCTGCCTCTGGTCTTCTCCTCGGGTGGCCTGAGCTTCATGTTTCTGCTGGAGACGGCGCTGTTCGCCCTGCCCATCATCCTGATGGGGCCGAAGGCCAACCGTAACAACGAGCGCCTGCAGTTCATCGCCGCCCTGGCCATGCTGGTGGGCGGTGGGCTTTACCGCATCGACGCCTATCTGGTGTCCTACGGCCGCGCCGGCTGGCACTACTTCCCGTCGGTGGGCGAGTTGTTGATGACCCTTGGCATCATCGCGGTCGAGATCCTGGCCTATATCGTCTTCGTCAAGAAGCTTCCCGTTCTTCACCCCGTCTCCAAGATGGGCGAACCCCGAATCGTCGAGCGCGCTACGGCCGCTGCGACCACTAAGTAGCAAGGAGAGTTGCCGTGGCGACGAGAATCACCATTGATCCCATTACCCGCATCGAAGGCCATCTGCGCATCGACGTCGAAGTAGAGAACGGGAAAGTCAACAAGTCCTGGTCCTCGGGCCAGATGTGGCGCGGCGTCGAGCAGATTTTGCTGGGTCGCGATCCCCGCGACGCTTGGGCGATCACCCAGCGCATCTGCGGCGTCTGCACTACCGTCCATGCCATCACCTCGGTCCGCTCGATCGAGAACGCGCTGGACCTGGAAGTTCCGCTGAACGCCCAGTACATCCGCAATATGATCATGACCGCCCATGCGCTCCATGATCACATCGTGCATTTCTATCACCTGTCGGCTCTGGACTGGGTGGATGTGGTCTCGGCTCTGAAGGCCGATCCGGCCAAGACCGCCCAGCTGGCCGAAAGCCTGTCGGACTGGGACGGCAACAGTCGCCATGTCTTCGAAGACGTGCAAACGCGTCTGAAGACCTTTGTCGGCTCGGGCCAGCTTGGTCCCTTCGCCAACGGCTATTGGGGCCATCCGGCCATGAAGCTGACCCCTGAGGTCAATCTTCTGGCGGTGTCCCACTATCTGCAGGCCCTGGAAGTTCAGCGTTACTGCTCAAAGATCGTCGCCACTCTGGGCTCGAAGTCGCCGCACATCCAGAACATGGCCGTCGGCGGCGTCTCCAACCCCATCGCCACCGACAGCCAGTCGGTCCTGACCGTCGAGCGTCTGCTGCTGGTCAAGGAGATGATCGATAAGCTGGGCTCTTTCATCCGCAACTGCTATCTGGTGGACGTCTCGGCCATTGGCGCTTTCTATGCGGATTGGACCGCTTATGGTCAGGGCATCACCGACTATCTGTCGATCCCCGACGTGCCCATGGACACCAAGAATACTCAGTTCATGATGCCCGGCGGCTATATCAAGGGCGGCGATCTGGCCACCTATAAGCCTATCGCCGGTGGTCACGATCCTTATTTCCGCGAAGGCGTGGCCGAATCGGTCAAGCATTCCTGGTACAATTATTCCAATGGCGCTGGGGCTTTGCATCCCTGGAAGGGCGAGACCACCCCCAACTACACCGACTTCCAGGACGATGGAAAGTACAGCTGGGTCAAGTCGCCGACCTTCTATGGCAAGCCGGCTCAGGTCGGTCCTCTGGCCAATGTGCTTTGCGGTGTCGCTTCCGGCCATCAGCCGACCATCAAATATCTGACCACCGTGGTTGATACGGTCAGCCAGCTGGCCGGAACCAAGATCCCGCTGACCGCGCTTCATTCCACCATCGGCCGTCATGCCGCCCGCGCCGTGCGTTCGGGCGTCATCTACGAAAACCTGCAGGGCAACTGGCAGGCTCTGATGGAGAATATCGCCAAGGGTGACACCAAGACCTTTAACCGTCCGACCTTCCCGAAGGGCGAGATCATGGGTGTCGGTGTCCACGAGGCTCCTCGCGGCGTGTTGTCCCACTGGTCGGTGATCAAGGACGGCAAGATAGCCAACTATCAGTGCGTCGTGCCCACCACCTGGAACGCCGCTCCCCGCAACGAGGACGATCAGATCGGCCCCTACGAGGCGGCTTTGCTGGGCACGCCGGTGGCCGACCCCGAGCGTCCGCTCGAGGTTTTGCGTACCGTTCACTCCTTCGACCCCTGCCTGGCTTGCGCCGTGCATCTGACCGACGTCGAGACCAAGACGGTGGTGCAGGTCAAGGCTCTGTAAACCAGGGTTGGGTTTGAGGTAAGCTGTACAGGCCCGCGTCTGCTTTTTGCGGCGCGGGCCGTTCTTTTGTCGGGTGGAGACGTCATGCGCGTGGTGGTTCTGGGCATCGGTAACACCTTGATGTCCGACGAGGGCTTCGGGGTTCACGCCATCGAGGCGTTGGAGAAGCGTTACGAGATGGCCGAAGGTGTCGAGGTCGTCGATGGCGGCACCACCGGCATGGAGCTGTTCCCGGAACTGCAGGGGGCCGACCATCTTGTGGTGGTGGACGCTGTCCGCGCCGGCCAGCCCGAAGGCGGCATTGTGCGCCTGACCGGCGATGATGTTCCGGCCTTCTTCAAGACCAAGCTTTCCCCCCATCAAATTGGTCTGTCCGACATCCTGGCGGCTCTGCGCTTCGCTGGATCTTCGCCTCAGAGCATCGTGCTGATCGGCGTCAAGCCGGTGTCGCTCGACCTTTGCATGGAGCTGACTCCGCAAGTGGCGGCCTGCATCGATCCGGTGGTGGTTATGGTGGCCGATGAGCTGACGGCCCTGGGCGTTGCGCCCCGTTTGCGGGCTTAAAATCTATGTGCATGGCCATTCCGTCCCGCGTGGTCTCCATGGAAGGTGACTTCGCCACCGTCGAATGCTTTGGCGTCGAGCGGGTGGTTAGCCTGATGCTGATGACCGAGCCGGTGGTGGTGGGGGATTATCTGGTCATCCAATCCGGCAGCTTCGCCATGGAAAAGGTCGAAGAGGCCGAGGCCCTAGAGTCTCTGGCCTATCTGGAAACCGTGCTCGCCGAAGGGACGGCGTGAGCGCCCCGGCGCTCGCCGTCGAAGGCTCGCTGGAGCTGTCCATCCGGGTGGAGGACGGGCTCTTTTCCGCCGTATCCGTCATCAACCGCCGTCCTTTGTCCATCGCCTCGGCCTTCACCGGCCAGAGTGCCGAAGCCGCCGTGGGTCTTTGCGCCCGATTGTTCTCCATTTGCCGCAGGGCTCAGGGGCTGGCTTCGGCTCAGGCGGTCGAAAAAGCCACGGGCTTGACTGCTCCCAAAGCCCAGATCCATGCCCGCGAGCTGTTGCTGCTGGCCGAAACGGTGCTGGAACATGCGGGCCGCAGCCTGCTGGTCTGGCCGGACTATGTCGGCCAGCCGGTGCGCCTGATGGAGCTGAAGGCCCTGCGTGGGGCATTGGCTGACTTCCATCTGGCGCTTTATCCCGATGGCGACTGGATGCGCCCCGGCGGCGGCAGGCTGGCTCCCGATCATCCGCAACTGACCCGCCGGCTGGCCCAGGCCGCCCAGTTGGTGCGCGACCATGTCTTCGGCGGCGATGTGCCCCAGGACTTGTCGGCCTGGGATGCCTGGACTTACCGCGACGGCCTGACCGGAGCCCTGTTGGCCCGTAGTATCGAGGAGATGGGCCTCTGTAATTTCGGCGCCTGCGCCATCGAAGCCCTGCCGGTGATTCCCGATGACGTTCTGAACGACCGCATTGCCGACGACGACGGTAGTTTCATCGCCGCTCCTACCTGGGAGGGCTCACCCCGCATCACTGGCCCCTTCGCCCGTCATGCCGGTCATCCCTTGGTGGCGGCGCTGGGGCAGGGGCTGTCGGCCCGTCTGGCGGCAAGGCTGCTGGAGTTGTCGCTGTCCCTGCGGCGGATGCAGGAGCTGGTCCATGGCATCGAAGCCGATCCGGGCTCGCACCTGCCCCCGGCGAGCGGTACCGGACTGGCGGTGGTCGAAGCCGCCCGCGGTCGTCTGGCCCATCGGCTGGAGTTGGAAAATGGCCAAGTGACCCGCTATCAGATCCTCGCCCCCACCGAATGGAACTTCCATCCCCAAGGGGCGCTGCCTCAAGGGCTGCTGGGCCAACCGGCAGGCGACAACGCCCTGCTGCGAGCCCGCCACCTGATCGCCGCCCTCGACCCCTGTGTCGCCTGTAAGATCGAGGTGGTGTGATGGGGCGGCTTGTGATTCTGGCACTCATGCTTTTGGTGCTGACCTCGGGGCAGGCAAGAGCCGAGCCGGCATGGATTAAAACCCAGCCGGATGACTGTTCTGTTTTGCAATCTTTCAACATCTGGCGCGGGAAGATTATTGAGTCCGCTTGGAATGGCGCTTGCCTCGATGGCAAGGCTGAGGGCGAGGGGGTGCTGACCCTAAAGCTGGAATATCGGATGGAGGATGATTACTTCCATTTTCTGCCGCCCGATCGCCATTTTATGCTCATTCAGCATGGCCGCTTCGCCAAAGGCATGGCCGAGGGGATGGTGCTGGGGGAATATTCTACTGGTAAGTCGGTGGTGGCCGAGTTCCACGAGGGCATTCCTGGCTCGAAGGTCTTGTCTGGCGTTCTGTACGAGGGGCAGGGAAGCTGGCATGACACGACCATGGACAGGCTTCCTGAGGATACTCTAGGTGACCGGGGGGCTTTGGATGGGGGCGCTGCCCAGCAGGTGTTTCAGCGAGGCTTTGCGGGGTACCCGCCGGAGAACGCCAAACGCCTAATGTTACCGGACCTGACAGCCTTTGATGATGCCAGTGAAGCCCAGGCTAAAGTGCTGGAACTGTTCCCTTTGGGACAAAATGCCATGGGTTTGATGGCACAAATCTATCGTTTCTGGTCCTACGATCTTATTTTAACCTATCGTGGGGAGCCCGTCCGCAGCTTCTGCCGCCATGTCATCGGTATATTGACAGCACCTGAAATGGCCTGGACTTGCCTTTACAGCGTCACGAAAACCACTGGGACGTATCAGAATGATCAGTGGCTTTTGATGGCTGTGCTTTCGAATGATTTCAGTTTGCGGCACCTTGAAGTGCATCACTTCTTCCATGACCAGGATTTTGTGGCCCGGCAGCGCCCGCTGAAGGTTGAGAACTTCGCCTCCAACAAGGAGTTCATGGCTGCGGCTGGTCAAGTTCTTGGCCCCTCTCCAACACGCGTGCAAGTAAGCGACGTGATGCAAGCCGCCGGTTTAACGCAGCTAAGTGCCGATGAACTGAAAGCCAGAGGAAATGATCCATCGGACCTGAATTTCTCGAAACCGGGAAATCCCTATTATCTGATGATGACCGGCTGTCCTGATGTGGATTTTGGCGGCACATGGCGTTTTGATCCTGACAGCGGCAAGGTTCGCGATGTGTTGGCCTCCTCTTGGGGCGGCTGCCCATGACCGGAGCCTGCCCCCATGCATGAAATGTCCCTTACCGAAGGCATCATCCGGGTGCTGGAAGAGCAGGCGGTGTCCCAGGGCTTTGCCAAGGTCAAGACCGTTTGGGTCGAGATCGGTGATCTGTCCACGGTGGATGCCGATGCTTTGGCCTTCTGCTTCGAAGCAGTCCGCAATGGCAGTCCGGTGGCCGCCGGGGCTAGGATGGAAATCATCCGTTTGCCGGGACAAGCTTGGTGCATGGATTGCTCTAAGCCGGTTACAGTGAAACAGCGCATCGACGCTTGCCCCTTGTGCGGCGGCGAAAGCCTTCAGGTCACCGGGGGTGACGAGATGCGGATTAAAGAATTGGAGGTGGAGTGATGTGCACGGTTTGCGGCTGCGGCGAGGGTCACGTCCATACCCATGATGATCACGACCATCATCACGATCATGTCCATCCGCCGGGTCACGACCATGGGCCGTTCCATGACCATGATCACGACCATGAACATGAAGCCGGTGCCCTGCATTATGGCAAAGGCCCGGCGGGCGCTCATGTCCCCGGCCTGTCCCAGGCCCGCATGGTCAAGATCGAGCAGGATATCCTCGGCTACAACAATCGCTATGCCGACCAGAACCGCGCCGCCTTCGCCGCCAAGGCTCTGTTGGTCCTGAATTTGGTCTCCAGCCCTGGCTCAGGCAAGACCACCCTCCTGTGCCGCACCGCTACGGACCTGAAAGAGCGCCTGCCGGTGGCCGTCATCGAGGGCGATCAGCAGACCAGCTTCGACGCCGACCGCATCCGCGCCACCGGGGTTCCCGCCCTGCAGGTCAATACCGGAAAGGGCTGCCATCTCGACGCCCATATGATCGGTCATGCCATGGAAAGCCTGGAACTGGCCGACGAGGGCGTGCTGTTCATCGAGAACGTCGGCAATCTGGTCTGTCCCGCCGGTTTCGACCTGGGCGAGGCGGCTAAGGTGGTCATCCTGTCCGTCACCGAGGGCGAGGATAAGCCCCTCAAATATCCCGATATGTTCGCCGCCGCCCGGCTGATGATCCTCAACAAGGTCGATTTGCTGCCGCACCTGTCCTTCGATGTCGAGCGCTGTGTCGCCTTTGCCCGCAAGGTCAATCCCGCCATCGAGCTGATCAAGCTGTCGGCCACCTCGGGCGAAGGTCTGGAGGACTGGTACAACTGGATCGACGCCCGCCGCCAGGACGCCCTGAAATCCCGCGTCGCCGCCCTGGAAGCCCAGTTGGCCGCCGCCCGCAAGAGCCTGGAGGACTAAGGCATGTGTCTCGCCCTGCCGGCCCTGGTGAAGGAACTGCTGCCCGAGGATATGGCCCTGGTGGTCCTGGGCGGCGTTTCCAAGGAAATCTCGGTGGCCCTGGTCGAAGGCGTTCAGCCCGGCGATTATGTCATCGTCCATGTGGGTTATGCCCTGTCCCGCGTCGATCCCGAGGAAGCCGAAAAGACCCTAGCCCTCTTCGCCGAGATGTCGGAAACGGCGGCGGAATGACCTTGGCGGTTGAAATGCGGGCTGCCGCCCGGACCTGCTTGGGGCTATTAGCCCCAAACCCCGTTCGCTTTTCCTTCGCTCGGCACGCGCAATTATCTCACTTTCAGCAGCAATGTGGTTCATGGGCTGTTATTGGCTGCGCCGCTAAAAAGCAAATGCGGTCCAGGGCCGCTGGCCCTGGTGGGGTGTGGGGCAAAGCCCCGTATCACGGTCCTGTGCTATGAAATACATCGACGAATATCGCGACGGCGCCCTGGCCAAGAAGATCGCCGCCTCTATCAAGGCAGAGGCTGATCCGGGGCGGGACTATGCCCTGATGGAGTTCTGTGGCGGCCATACCCATGCCATCTCGCGCTATGGCATCGAGGACTTGCTGCCCGCCAATGTGCGGATGATCCATGGGCCGGGCTGTCCGGTCTGTGTGCTGCCGATCGGCCGGGTGGACAATGCCATCGAGCTGGCGCGGCGGCCCGAGGTTGTGCTTTGCACCTATGGCGACCTGTTGCGGGTGCCGGGCTCGAAGCGGTCCAGCTTGCTGAAAGTGAAGGCCGAGGGTGCGGATGTGCGGATGGTCTATTCCGCCGCCGACAGCTTGAAGGTTGCGGCGGAACATCCTGATAAACAAGTGGTTTTTTTCGCTATTGGCTTCGAGACCACTACTCCGCCGACGGCGCTGGTGCTGAAGCAGGCAAAGGCGTTAAATCTTTGCAATTTCAGTGTCTTCTGCAATCATGTTCTGACGCCGTCTGCGGTGCGCACCATCCTGGAAAGCCCCGAGGTGCGGGAATTGGGAACGGTGCCGTTGGATGGCTTCATCGGCCCGGCCCATGTCTCGACGGTGATCGGCAGTCGGCCCTATGAGTATTTCGCCGAGGAATATCAAAAGCCGGTGGTGATCGCCGGATTTGAGCCGTTGGACGTGCTTCAGGCCATCCTGATGCTGGTGCGTCAGCTCAACGAAGGCCGCTATGAGGTTGAAAACGAATTTTCTCGCGCCGTGACGCCCGAGGGCAACCGCAAGGCCCAGGCCGTGGTGGCCGAGGTCTTCGAACTGCGCCGCCTGTTCGAATGGCGTGGCTTGGGGATGGTTCCCTACAGCGCCTTGCGCATCAAGGAACCCTTTGCTCAATGGGACGCTGAGCGGCGCTTCGACATCCAGCCGCTGTCGGTTCCCGATGTGAAGGCCTGCGAATGCGGGGCTATCCTGCGCGGCCTGAAGAAGCCCGCCGACTGCCGGCTGTTCGGTAAGGCCTGCACCCCGGAAAGCCCCATGGGCTCTTGCATGGTCTCGGCCGAGGGGGCTTGCGCCGCCTTCTGGACTTACGGAAGATTCCGTCAATATCAACAGGATAAGCGATGACTCTCACCCGCAAAGGCCCCGCCATCGACTTCACCAACGGCCGCGTTGATATGACTCACGGCGGCGGCGGGCGGGCCATGGCGCAGTTGGTTGAGGAGTTGTTCGTCGCCGCCTTCGACAACGACATGCTGCGCCAGCGCAATGATCAGGCCAGCTTCACGGTCGAGGCCGGGCGGATGGTGATGACCACCGACGGCTATGTCATCTCGCCCATGTTCTTCCCTGGCGGCGATATCGGCTCGCTGGCGGTGCATGGCACGGTCAACGACGTGGCCATGGCCGGAGCCGTGCCCATCGCCCTGTCGGCCTCCTTCATCATCGAGGAAGGCCTGCCGCTGGCCGACCTGAAGCGCATCGTCCAGTCCATGGCGGCGGCCAGCAAGGAAGCCGGCGTGCCCATCGTCACCGGCGACACCAAGGTGGTGGAAAAGGGCAAGGGCGACGGCCTGTTCATCTCTACCACCGGCATTGGCCGGGTCCCTGTGGGCCTGGATATCTCGGGCGATAAGGCGCGGGCCGGGGACGCCATTCTGGTGTCCGGCACTATGGGCGACCATGGCGTGGCGGTGATGAGCCAGCGGGAAAGCCTAGGATTCGAGACCACCTTGAAGTCGGATTCGGCGGCCCTGCATCGGCTGGTGGCCGAGATGGTGGCGGCTGTGCCCTCCATCCATTGCCTGCGCGACCCGACCCGAGGCGGTCTGGCCGCCACCCTCAACGAGATGGCCACCCAGTCCGGCGTCGGCATGATGATCTATGAGGCCAAAATCCCCGTCCGTCCCGAGGTGCATGGCGCTTGCGAGTTGCTGGGTTTGGACCCCCTTTATGTCGCCAACGAGGGCAAGCTGATCGCCATCTGCCCCGCCGATCAGGCCGAGGCGCTGCTGGCGGTCATGCGCGCTCATCCCCTGGGGGCTGACGCCGCCATCATCGGCGAGGTCATCCCCGATGATCATCAGTTCGTGCAGATGGAAACCGCCTTTGGCGGCAAGCGTGTGGTGGATTGGCTGGCCGGTGAGCAGTTGCCGCGGATTTGCTAAAGGACGTGGGCTTTGCCCACACCCACCAAGGCCTGGAGGCCTTGGAACCCGTTTGATGAATAGCTAAATTTTTCAAAGGCCAATGGCCTTTGGCGGGTCCAGGGCAGAGCCCTGGAAAGGACTTCGGGGAACGAATGCGTATTCTGCTTTTAACCCATGCTTTCAATAGCTTGACGCAGCGTTTGCATGTAGAGCTTCGCCAGTTGGGCCATGAGGTCTCGGTGGAGTTCGACATCAAGGACTCGGTGACCGTCGAGGCGGTGGCTTTGTTCCGGCCTGACTTGATCGTGGCTCCCTTTCTGAAGCGGGCAATCCCCGAGGCGGTCTGGTCGCAGCATGTTTGCCTGGTGGTCCATCCCGGCCCTGAGGGCGACCGTGGACCGTCGGCTTTGGATTGGGCGATCCTGGAGGGTAAGGAGACTTGGGGTGTGACTGTGCTTCAGGCCAATGCCGAGATGGATGGCGGGCCGGTATGGGAAAGCCGGAGCTTCCCCATGCGCGCCGCCACTAAGGGCTCGATCTATCGCAACGAGGTGACGGAAGCGGCGGTGGAGGCGGTGCTGGCCTGCGTTGCTCGTTTCCCTGATGCCAAGTCCCATCCGGCTTTGGCGGGGGTGTGGAAGCCCGCCATGAAGCAGGCTGATCGGGCCATCGATTGGGTGGCGGATGACACTCAGACGGTACTGCGCAAGGTCCGTTGCGGTGATGGCGTGCCGGGGGTGCTGGCGACAGTGGCGGGGCAGGAGGTCTTCCTTCATGACGCCCATGAGGCCTCGGGCCTGTCCGGCGCACCAGGGGCGTTGCTGGCCCAAGGCAATGGCGCGGTGGCGGTGGCTTGCCGTGGCGGGGCGGTCTGGATCGGCCACGTCCGTCAGCGCGGCGGTATCAAGCTTCCGGCGGGGCGTCTATTAGGGCAGGGACTACCCGACGCCCTCGGCCCGCAAGACATCACCTACGAGGAGCGCGGTGACGTCGGCATCCTGCACTTCTCTTTTTTAAATGGCGCCATGGGGACCGAGCAATGCCGCCGCCTGCTGGCGGCCTATGACGAGGCCTGCCGCCGTCCGACCAAGGTGATCGTCCTGACCGGCGGGCCGGATTTCTGGTCCAACGGCATTCATTTGAACCTGATCGAGGAAGCCGCCAGCCCCGCCGATGAATCCTGGGCCAATATCAACGCCATGGATGATCTTTGCCGGGCCATCATCACCACCACCAGCCATGTCACTATCGCCGCCCTTCGCGGCAATGCCGGGGCTGGGGGTGTTTTTCTGGCCCTGGCGGCGGATTACGTCTGGGCTCGGACCGGCGTGGTGCTCAACCCTCACTATAAGGGCATGGGCAATCTTTATGGCTCGGAGTACTGGACTTACCTGCTGCCAAAGCGTGCAGGCGAAGCAGCGGCGAAGCGCGTGACCGAGGCGCGATTGCCCATGGGCACTCTCGAAGCGAAGGAATTGGGGCTGATCGACGACTATTTCGCGAGTAATCCCTATGACTTCCTGGATAATGTTCTCATCCGTGCAGAACAGACTGCGCACGAAAGCGGATTCCCCGAACGCTTGGTCGGGAAAAGAACGGTTCTTGAACAAGACGGGAATCTGAAGCCTTTGGAGTCCTTCCGTACCGCCGAGCTGGACCGGATGACACTCAACTTTTACGGTTTCGATCCGTCCTATCACGTGGCGCGGCATGATTTCGTCTTCAAGATAGCGAAGTCGCACACGCCGTTGAGCCTTGCGATCCATCGAAGAAAAGCGGCGAAAAACCCGCTATGATGCCCGCATGACCGATCTGCCCATCATCCTTATTATCGACGACGAGCGCCGCTCACAAGAAGCCTTGCGCCGCGTCTTGTCCGAAGAGTTCGAGGTGCTCTGCGCCTCCGATACCGCCGAGGCTGAGACCTTGCTGGAATCCGAGATGGTTCATGCCATCCTTTGTGATCAGCGCATGCCCGGCGGTAATGGCGTTGATTTCCTGAAAACCGTGCGGGCCCGCTGGCCGGACCCGGTGCGGATGATTATCTCGGGCTTTACGGATTCCGAAGACATCATCGCCGGGGTCAATGAGGCCGGAATCTATCAGTATATCACCAAGCCCTGGGAGCCCGATCAGCTGCTGGCGACGGTGAAGGGGGCGATCCAGCTCTATCAGCTGCAGCAGGAAAATCAGACCGCCAATCTGGAGATGCGGGTCGCCGCCTCGCAGCTGGAACAGGTGGTGGCCGGCAAGCGCAAGGTGCTGCAAGGCCGCTATGGCTTTGACAATATCGTCCATGCCGGCGACAGCCCCATGGCCGAGGCCATCGATCTGGCCCGACGCATTGCCGGCTACGATATCTCGGTGCTGGTCACCGGCGAATCCGGCACCGGCAAGGAGCTGATGGCTCGGGCCATCCATTACAACTCCCACCGGGCAGACAAGGCCTTTGTGGTAGAGAACTGCGGCGCTCTGCCCGATCAGCTGCTGGAATCCGAACTGTTCGGCTGCAAAAAGGGCGCCTTCACCGGCGCTTACGAGGACCGCATCGGCCTGTTCGAGCAAGCCAACGGCGGCACCATCTTCCTGGACGAAATCGGCGAGACCTCGCCGGCCTTTCAGGTCAAGCTGCTGCGCGTGCTGCAGGAAGGCGAAATCCGCCCGCTGGGGGCTCGCCTGACCCGCAGGGTCGATGTCCGCGTTATCGCCGCCACCAACCGTAACCTTGAGGAGGAAGTGGCAGCCAAACGCTTTCGCCGCGATCTTTACTACCGTTTGGCCGCCTTTCGCCTGCATCTGACGCCGCTGCGGGAACGGCCCATGGATATTCCGCTGCTGTCGCAGCTTTTGCTGGGCGAGACCATGAAGGCCTTCGCCAAGCCGATCCAGGGCTTCTCCGACGAGGTTCTGGCCCGCTTGCGCCACCACGATTGGCCGGGCAATGTGCGCGAGTTGCAGAACGAGATCCAGCGCATGGTCGCCCTGTCGGACTCCGAGACCCTGGGGACCGAGGTGCTGTCCGACGCCATCCGCCCGCCCAAGCGCCCCCGCGCCGATGCCCCTTGCGCCGCCGAAATGGTGGGGGGAACCCTCCGCGAACGGGTGGAAAGCCTGGAAGAACAATTGATCCGCGAGGCCATGAATCGCCACCGCTGGAACATTAGCCGGGTGGCCGACGAACTGGGGCTGTCGCGGGTAGGCTTGCGGGCCAAGCTGCAACGCTACGGGCTGGAACGGATGAACTGACATGACCCGCTCCAGGCCCGATTCGCTGATCGACGTGATCGCCTCCGAGGCGGGGCAGGGCTTGAGCGGTTTGCAGGAAGCCGCCTGGATCGAGGTCATCCGCAAGATGGACGAGGTCTATTCCGGCCTTATCCAGTACGAGATCGATCTGGAGCAGAAGAACGCCGCCCTGGAGCAGGCCCAGCAGTTCATCGCCAGTATCATCGCCTCCATGTCCGACATCCTGGTGGTCTGCGACCATAAGGGCGTGATCCAGGAGATCAATCCGGCCCTGCTGTCCCTGACCGGCTTTGCCGCCGAAGAAGTCTTGGGCCAGCCGCTGACGGCGCTGCTGTCGGCTGCCGACGCCCATCATCTGCGGGCCTCAGGGGCTTTGCGGGAATTCGAGGTGCGCCTTAACGACAAATCGGGCGGCTTCACCGAATTGGTGGCGCTGAGCAGCTCGGTCCGTCTGGAGCGTCGCCGCCATCTGCCGGGGCTGGTGCTGGTGGGCCGTCCGGTGGGGGCGCTGCGTCATGCCTACCACGAATTGAACGCCGCCCATGACGATCTGAAAAAGGCCCAGCAGCAATTGATCCAGGCCGAGAAGATGGCTTCGCTGGGGCGTCTGGTGGCTGGAGTGGCTCACGAGTTGAACAATCCCATCAGCTTTGTCTATGGCAATGCCCATACTCTGTCCCGCTATGCCGGGCGGCTGGAGCAGTACCTTCAGGCCGTCCATGACGGAACGCCCGAGGGTGAGCGCGAGGATTTGCGCAAGAGCCTTAAGATCGACCGCCTGATGGCTGATCTCGGCAGCCTGATCGACGGCACTCTGGAGGGAGCCCAGCGGGTGGCCGAGATCGTCAAGAACCTGCGCCGCCTGTCTTTCGCCAATCCGACCGAACGCCGCCAAGTCAATCTGGCCGAGGTGGTACGCAACGCCTGTCAGTGGGTGCTGCGTGCCGACAAGCGGGCCGTGACCTTCGAGGATGATCTGCCCGAGGACTTGCCGGTGGAAGGGCTGGAGGGGCCGCTGCATCAGGTCTTCGTCAATCTGGCCCAGAACGCCATGGACGCCACCGAGGACATGGCCCATCCGGTGCTGTCCATCTCGGGCCGCTGTCATGGCGATCAGCTGGTGCTGGTGGTCCGTGATAACGGCCCCGGCATCAGGAACGAGGATATCTTGAAGGTCTTCGATCCCTTCTTCACCACCAAGCCGGTGGGCAAGGGGACCGGCCTGGGGTTGTGGGTCAGCTGGAGCATCATCCGCGACCACGGCGGCGCTATGGAGGTGGCCAACAGCCCCGACGGCGGCGCCGCCTTCACCATTGTCTTACCGGCTTTGACCAACGCAGAATAAGCAGGCCCGCATCCAGAAGGGCGAGGATAGTCAGCCTTTATCAGCCAGCCTGCGAGGCGTGGACATCGGCGTGATGCATCCGCTTTTGGGCATACATGCGCTGGTCGGCGGTTTGGATCAAGGTACCGAT
>Ga0302187_10000457_pt1 | contig 38082 bp, 33 predicted proteins | sample II_Bog_E1_3_FD_202120 | JGI IMG/M metagenome (GOLD analysis project Ga0302187, IMG submission 202120) | Peat permafrost microbial communities from Stordalen Mire near Abisko, Sweden - II_Bog_E1_3 | ecosystem: Environmental > Terrestrial > Soil > Wetlands > Peat | place: Sweden: Abisko...
CAACCGACCCGCTGTTGGTCAGGGTCGCGGCGGCCGTGCCACCCGCGGTCCCAGCGGTCACATCGATCAACGCCTGCGCCGAGGCATAGGCGTCGAGAAAATAGCCGGCTTGCACGGTGGCATTAGCCGAAATCGCGATCGTTCCGGAATTGTCGAGAGTCGCGGCGGCATCGCCGCCATTGGCATAAGCGCCATCAGCAATGCCGCCAAGCGCCGTGGCATAAGCAAAATTGCTGCCACTGAACACATAGCCCGGTCCGCTGCTGGTCAGGGTGGCATTGGCGCTCATCGTGATCGCGCCGGTGTTGGTCAGCGTGGCCGAAGCGGCGCCGCTGTCCGCCGTGGCGTTCTGCACCAGGCCGACGTTCAGGTAGGCATCGGCGAACAGGCTGGACGTGCCGTTCGCGCTGGCATTCACCGCCACGTTCAGGGTGCCGGCATTGCTCAGGCTGACTGTCGCCGGCCCGGTCGTGGCAAAGGCGTTCTGCGAGATCCCCTGCGCCACTTCGGCCACACTGCTGCTGTACGCCTGCCCCCCGGAGGCCGCCGCAGTGGCGGTGACGGCGACCGTGCCGCCGCTCGCATTGGTCAGTGCGGCGGACGCGCCGGTGCCACCATTTGCAGCCTGATAAATGCCAAAGCCCACCTCGTCCTTGGCCCATGCGCCGGGAGACACTGCGGCCGCCTGCACGCCCACGGTCAGGGTGCCACTGTTCGAGAGCGTCACCGCCGCCACCGTCGGCGCGGTACCGAACTGGGCAATGCCGGTCGCCACGCTGGCCAGGGCGGTGGCAAAACCAAACGACGACCGCGACGCCTGCGCCAGCGCCTGAACGCCCAGGGTTCCTGCATTGGTCATGCCCAGCGTTGCGCTGGCACTGGTCGCCACGCCGTTCTGGGAGATCGCGCCACTGGGCACATCGGTCACCGCCGACTTCGCAAAGCCCGGCGCCGTCGTCGAGACGCCCAGGCCCACCACATCGCCGATGTTGCTGATCGTCAGCGTGCTGTTGACCACCGGCGCCGAAATGGCCGAACCGATCCCGGTTGCCGTGGCGGCACAGGCGGGGCTGGCCAGCCCCATCGTCCAGACGGAAGCACTCAGCGCCAGATTGCGGCGGACATTGCGCACGATAAAATCCCCCCTTGCCCCCGCGAGGGGGTTGAGAACCGCCGGCCCCGGTTGCGGCCGGTTTGTACATTCGCGCCCGTTTGTCTGTTATGTGCCGCCCGGTGCCCTCGCACGACCATTTGGGGACTCGCCGTCCCGGATCCGCAGAAATGCATCGCATCTCCGCGTTCTGTATCAGGAGATTTACACGGATTAACTGCCTCCGCAAGCCACCTTCAACCGCATGCATGCGCCACGCCGGCCAATCGCGGCATCACCCCCCGCGACCGGCCAGCCCGCGCGTCAGCGATGCGTGGGCGCAGGGGCGAGCGCGGGGGCGGCGGCGCGTTCCTCGGCGGGGCTCAACACGCCGTCATGATTGGTATCGGCCCGGTCGAATTTGCCCAGGATCGCCGCGCGGTATTCTTCACGGCTGATCTTGCCATCGTGGTTGCTATCCAATTGGCCCACCAGCGAATCGACATTGATCTGCGGCGCGTTGCCCACCAGATGGCCGAATTCCTCGCGGCTCAGCACGCCGTCATGGTTCTGGTCGAGTTGGTCGAAGATCGCCTTGTTGCGCGCTACTGCTGCCGCCAGTATCCGAGCACGCTCGAACGTCTCGATCTCGGTCTTGGTCAGCACGCCGTCATGGTTGGCATCGATCTGCTGGAACTGGCCATCGGCATTGCCCAGCACCGCCACGCGGGTCAACGGCGCAGAGCTGGCAGACGGGGCGGGATTGGCGGCCTGGGCCGTGGCGGCGGTGGCCAGCATCAGTGCGCCGGCGGCCGCGCCGATACGGATCGCGCGAAAGGTGGGGGCCATGTCGAAACGTCTCCTTATGCCCGGCCGCGAAGGCGCGGCCGCGATGCCCGATCCCTAGGGGCGCGGGTGCCGCCGGGCAAGCGCGCGCCACATGCACCACATCTGCATCATCGTGTCGCGCGTTGACACGGTTGGCAAAACGCCGTCTTATTACCGACGACAGCGGGGGACGCGGCACACGCTGCCGCGCGATCGCGGCACCCGGGATCCGGGGCCGGATTGGAACGGGCGGTGTTGCCCGATCGAACCCGCACTGTGAATGTGCTGATGGTCGCGCCATAATCCTGTTGACGCCCGCCATGCGAAAATCCGCATTGCGTCCCGCGCCAATCCTTGCCGCATCAACTGCGCGGGCCCGCCGGGCCCCGCCCGTTCCTATGAAATGCCGAAGGGGGAAACCGATGACGATGAGAGCTTCGTTGCGCATGGCCATGGCGATGCTGGCGGCACTGGCCGGGGGATCGGCCGCCCACGCGCGCGATCCCGTGGTGCGCGAGATGTTCAATGGCGGCGTGTTCTATCACCAGTCAGTTTGCGATCACGCGCTCTCGGCGGGCACGGCGCGGTGCCATTCGCAGATCCGCACCGATGCCGGCGGCACCCCGCTGCAACACGCCGCCGCCGCCGCGGTGCTGACCGCCGCCGCGCGCGGGCAGGCCGCCCCGGCCAAGGCCGCCGCCGCCGCCACGCCCTCTGGCTATGGCCCGGCCGATCTGCACAGCGCCTATAACATCCCCACGTCTGCGACGGGCTCTTCGGCCACCACGGTGGCGATCGTCGATGCCTATGGCTATCCCAACGCCGAGGCGGATCTGGCGGTCTATCGCGCACAATATGGGCTGGCGGCCTGCACCACCGCCAACGGCTGCTTCAAGAAGGTGAACCAGCGCGGCACCGCCACCTACCCGGCCTATAACGCCGGCTGGGCGCAGGAAAGCGCGCTCGATCTCGATATGGTCAGCGCCATGTGCCCCAACTGCAAGATCGTTCTGGTGGAGGCGACCACCGCCAACAACAGCGACCTCGCCACCGCCGTGAACGAGGCGGTGGCGCTGGGCGCCAAGGTGGTATCCAACTCCTATGGCGGCAGCGACGGCGGCTTCGATGCCGGCTATGCCAGCGCCTATAACCACCCCGGCGTCGCCATCACCGCGAGCGCCGGCGATTCGGACTATGGCGCACAGTTCCCCGCCACTGCGCCGGGCACGATCGCCGTCGGCGGCACTGCCCTCGTGCGCGCCAGCAACGCCCGCGGCTGGAGCGAAACGGTGTGGTACACCAGCAGCACCGAAGGCACCGGCAGCGGCTGCTCCAGCTACTTCGCCAAGCCTTCGTGGCAGACCGACACCGGCTGCGGCCGCCGGATGGAGGCGGACATCTCGGCGGTGGCCGATCCGGCGACGGGCGTTGCGGTCTATGGCCCCACCGGTGCCGGCTCGGCCTCGGCCTGGCTGGTGTTCGGCGGCACCAGCGTTGCGGCGCCGCTGATCGGCGGGCTCTATGGCGTCAACGGCGGCGCGGCCAACGCCGCCCAGCCGATCTGGGCCAACCACGGCGCCAACACCTGGGATGTGACCAGCGGCTACAACGGCACGTGCGCCCCGGCCTACTTCTGCACCGCAGAGGTCGGCTATGACGGCCCCACCGGCTGGGGAACGCCCAACGGCCTCACTGTCCTCCACTGATCCATCCTGCTTGCGCGGCCGCGCGGGTGCCCATGCCGGGCGCCCGCGCGGTTGTGCATGGGGCCCCGTTCACCATCGCGTCATCGCCCGGGCCTAACGTGGGCACCACAACAGAAACATGCCGAAAAGACCCTCTGCGACATGACCGAAGAAGAACAACAGCGCCTTTCCAACCACCGCTTCTACCACGCCGACCAGGAAGCCGATTTCGCCGACGCGCACCACGCAGACACCGCCCAGACGCGCAGCGGCACCTACAAGCTGGCCTTCCGCGACACCGATTTCCTGCTGCGCGACGAACTCCGCCCGGTCCGCTTCCAGCTTGAACTGATGAAGCCCGAACTGATGCTGGAGGAGGCCGGCATCGGCTCGACGCTGGTGTGCTATGGCTCGGCGCGCATCCCCGCGCCCGACAAGGCCGAGGCCCTCGTCGCCAACGCCACCCCGGAGAACCGCGCCACGGCCGAACGGCTGGCCGCGCTGGCGTGCTACTATGACGAGGCGCGCAAGCTGGCCCGCATCGCCGGCGCGGCGGGCATCGTGGAAAAAGGCATGCGCCAGTTCGTGGTCTGCTCGGGCGGCGGCCCCTCGATCATGGAGGCCGCCAACCGCGGCGCCGCCGAAGTCGGCGCCGAAACCATCGGCCTCAACATCCTGCTGCCGCACGAGCAGGCGCCCAACCGCTATGTCACCCCGCGCCTGTCGTTCCTGTTCCACTACTTCGCGCTGCGCAAGATGCACTTCCTGATGCGCGCGCGGGCGGTGGCGGTGTTCCCCGGCGGCTTCGGCACGCTCGACGAGATGCTGGAACTGCTGACCCTGATCCAGACCGGCAAGATGAAGCCGATCCCGGTGCTGCTGTTCGGCGGCGATTTCTGGCGGCGCGTCATCAACTTCGAGGCGCTGGCCGAGGAAGGCGTGATCTCGCAAAACGACCTGTCGCTGTTCACCCGCGTGGATACGGCCGAGGAGGCATGGGAGGTGATCACCCGGTTCTATGGGCTGGATGGGGAAGGTTGAAGAAGAAGGGATGAAAGCGAGGGACACGTCCCTCGCGCTCCCTCAACCTGTCCACCTCAGAGCGAACCGACCATCATCCGCAACGCCGCTGCGCCGCAGGCTTATGAAGGCGGCTTCGCCGCATGGCGCCTCATCGCAGGCCCACTCCAACGTGGACAGGTCATGGGGGTCCGGGGGTGTAACACCCCCGGCCTTCCCCTTTTACAATCTCACCGCCTGATGCCCCAACGGCCCATGCCCCGCGCCAAACCCCGGCGCCGCGCGCAAGGCCGCCTGCACAAACGCAATCCCGCGCGCCACGGCCTCCGCCAAGGCCAGCCCCTGCCCCAGCCCGCAAGCAATCGCGCTGGCCAGCGTGCAGCCGGTGCCATGGCTATGCCGTGTGTCGAGACGTGGGTGGGTCCACACCTGTTCGTCCCCACCGACGATCAACCGGTCCACCAAGGCATCGCCATCGCCATGCCCGCCCTTCAACAACACCGCCCGACACCGCGCCACCAAGGCCGCCTCGCCGCCCAGCGCCGCCACTTCGGGCCCATTCGGTGTCACCAGCGTCGCCCGCGCCATCAGCCGCGCCATCGCCGCCACGGTCTCGCCATCGGCCAACACCCCGCCGCTGGTCGCCACCATCACCGGATCGAGCACCACCGGCACATCCACAAGCGCCAGCGCATCGGCCACCGCATGCGCAACCGCCGCGCTGCCCAACATGCCGATCTTCACCGCATCGACGCCGATGTCATCCACGCAAGCCGCGATCTGCCCCGCCACCAACTCCGGCGACAGCACCTCGATCGCGCGCACCCCCAGCGTGTTCTGCACCGTGATCGCGGTCACCGCGCTCATGCCATAGCCGCCCAGCATGGCTATGGTCTTGAGATCCGCCTGCAACCCCGCCCCGCCCGAGCAATCCGACCCGGCGATCGTCAGCACCCGCGCGGGCGCATGGCTCATCCCTTGAAGTGCCGCTCGGTCGATGGCGGGCTCTTGGCGTGGAGGTGGCGCGCCCGCGTCGGCCGATCGACCAGTTCGCCGCCACAATTGGGGCAGTGATCGTCCAACGCCTCGGCGCATTCGGCGCAGAAGGTGCATTCAAAGCTGCAGATGAAGGCGCCGGCCTCCTGGGCCGGCAGGTCGCCACCACAACGCTCGCAATCAGGGCGCATTTCAAGCACGCCTGTCTCCTCGTTTGCCCGTACCCGTACTTACCCTGCCACTAGGCCGCCGCCTCTGCAACCGCGGTGCAGATCGCTTCGACGACTTGGCGAACCTCGCCCTCGTCATCCCCCTCGGCCATCACGCGGATGACGGGCTCGGTCCCCGAGGGCCGGATCACCAAACGCCCCCGCCCCGCCAGCAAGGCCTCGGCCTCGGCGATGGTCGTCTTCACGCTCTCGGCCTCCAACGGCTTGCCGCCGGAAAAGCGCACGTTCTTCAGCAGTTGCGGCACCGGATCGAACACATGCAGCAACTCGCTGGCCCGCCGCCCCGTGGTCACCAGCGCCGACAACACCTGCAACGCCGCGATCGTGCCATCGCCGGTGGTGGCATGATCGAGCAGGATCATATGCCCCGACTGCTCGCCGCCGACGTTATACCCGCCCGCCTTCATCGCCTCCAGCACATGGCGGTCGCCCACCTTGGTGCGGATCAGGTCGATCGAATTGCCGTTGAGATAACGCTCCAACCCCAGATTCGACATGACGGTGGCAACCACCCCCTGCCCCCGCAACCGCCCTTGCAGCGCCAGCCGCGTGCCGATCAGGCCCATGATCTGGTCGCCATCGACCGTCTCGCCCTGCTCGTCGACCACGATCAACCGATCCGCGTCGCCATCCAGCGCGATGCCGATATCGGCGCCGCTGGCCACCACGGTTTCCTTGATCAGGTCCAGATGGGTCGATCCGCAGCGATCGTTGATGTTCTTGCCGTTGGGATTGACCCCGACCGCGATCACCTCGCCGCCCAGTTCCCACACCGCCGAGGGCGCCACCTGATAGGCCGCGCCATTGGCGCAATCGACCACGACCTTCAGGCCATCCAGACGCACGTTATCGGGAATCGCCCGCTTCACCGCGTGGATATAGCGCCCGCGCGCGTCATCGATGCGCCGCGCCCGGCCAATATCGGGCGCCGGCGCCAAAGGCTGCGCCGCCTCCAGCATCGCCTCGATCGCCAGCTCGTCCTCGTCCGACAGCTTGAAACCGTCCGGCCCGAACAGCTTGATGCCATTATCCTCATAAGGATTGTGGCTGGCCGAGATCATCACGCCCACATCCGCGCGCAACTCGCGGGTCAACAAAGCCACCGCCGGCGTCGGCAGCGGGCCCAGCAGCACCACGTCCATCCCCACGCTGGTAAACCCCGCCACCATCGCGTTTTCCAGCATATAGCCCGACAGCCGCGTGTCCTTGCCGATCACCACCCGGTGCCGGTGCGCCCCGCGCAGAAACCGCGTGCCCGCCGCCTGGCCCACCTTCATCGCGATCTCGGCGGTCATCACGCCGGCATTGGTGCGCCCGCGAATACCGTCGGTGCCGAAATATTGCCTACTCATGTGTTGCTGCCCTCATGACTGGCGGTGCGCCGGTTCTATCGGTCGCGGAAGGTGAATGCCACGTTGATTTGGGAAAGAAAAAGGTGTTTCCCGGGGGTCTAGACCCCCGGACCCCCATGACTGCATCTGCTGCGCCATCACTGCGGCCTTGCGCGCCCATGGCAAAGTCCAATGCCACGCCCGCCACCATAACGCCTGCGGCGAAGCCGCCATAAGCCTGCGGCGCGGCACCCTGGCGCAAGGCGGCCATGGCACACAACGTGGACAGGGAATGGGAGCGCGAGGGGCTAGCCCCTCGCATAACCCTCTTCAAACCTGCTCACAACGCCTTGTCGTAAATCACATATTCCTTGTTCACATGCGAATGGATCTCGCGCGCGATGGAATTCATCCCCTGGTTGTCGTCCAGGATCCACCCGATCTCCCCGCGCGAGGCACCGTACTTCGTCACCGAGGCGCGGCGGATGTATTCAATCATCATGAACGCCAGTTGCGATGCCATCCGGCTCGATTGCAACCGCTTGCGCACGCCCATCAACGGCACGCGCATCGTCCGCACGCGGGTTTTCACAAACAGCCACCACACCAGCTTGATCCACCCGGCGATCGAAGGCTTGCCCTTCGTCCCGTTGGCGCGCTTCTGCACCTCGTTGAGATCGGGCAGCGTCATCATGAAGGCCACCGGCTCGCCGTCGTATTCGGCGAAAAGCACCAGATCGGCCTTCACCAGCGGCTTCAGCTTCTTGGCGGTGTAGGCGATTTCCTTCTCGGTGAACGGCACGAAGCCCCAGTTGTCCGCCCAGGCATCGTTCAGGATCTCGCACAGGATCGCGCAATCGCGGGGAAAGTTCTTAAGATCGGCATGGCGGATGCGGATGCGCGGGTTCTTCTCGCCGCTGGCGACGATCCGCTGGATCAGCGGCGGAAATTCCTTTGAGATATCCAGCTCATAGGTCAGCAACGACTTCACTGGCTGGTACCCGGCCGCCTCGATCCACGGCTGGAACTTCGGCCCCTGATGGCCCATCATCACGGTCGGCGGATGGTCGTGACCCTTGACCAGCAGGCCCGGCTCTTCCCAGATCGACAGAGTCATCGGCGCCACCGCGCGGGTCATCCCCTGCGCGCGCAGCCAGTCCTCGGCCTTGGCGATCAACGCATTGGCGATACCCTGGTTCTCGGCCTCCAGCGCGCCCCAGTTGCCGGTACCGGCACCAAGGCCCTGCTCGATCGGCTGGGCCAGCGCCAGTTCATCGATATGCGCGCTGATCCGGCCGACGATCTTGCCCGCCGCATCGCGCGCCAGGAACAGTTGCGCGCGCGCGTGATCGAAGAACGGGTTCCCGCCGGGGGTGTACTTCTCGATCTCCTCGTCGCGCAATTGCGGCACGAACGCGGGATCCGCCGCATTGGCCACATAAACGTAATCGACGAAAGCGGCGCGATCCGCCTTGCTCGCCACTGGTGCGATCGTGAAGCCCGCCATTCATCGTCCCCTTGCGCAATGTAGACCGGCGCTTGCCATGCCGGAGAACGGCCCGCAACCCGCCGCGTTTACTCCGCCGGCGTCGCCTCGCGCCCGCGCCGGCGGGGATGGCCGCTGGCGATCCCGCCCGACAACTCCTTCACCCAAGGGTAACGCACCGCCACGTCCTCGGTGTAGCCCAGGTTGAACACCGTCGGGCTGCGCTTGGGGCGATCTTTCTTCTCGTAATAGGTGCCCAGCAACCGGTCCCACGCATAGTTGGTGATGCCGTAGTTGCCGTCCTCGTCGAAGTAGTGATGCTCGTTGTGGCGCTGCTTCATGTGCTGCACCCACTTCCAGCGCGGCTTGAACGCCAGATGCTGGATGCAGTGCATGAACTCGTAGTAGCAGGTCGTCAGGATGCCGGCGGCAAAGCCGATCGCCGCGCCGCCCAGCCGATGCCCCTCGCCCCCGATCAACGCCCCGACCGATGCCGTGGCGATAAAGATCGTCGGCAACGTGGTGTGCAGCGCGCCGAACAGCACCTCGAGGTGGTTCGGATCCTGATGGTGGTCATAGTGGATGCGCTTCCACGTCGTCGCCAGCGGCTTGAACCGCCACAGCCAGCGCCCATGCAGCACATACTGATGCAACAGATGCCACACCAGCGGATAGACCGCCGAGGCCACCACCACGATCAGCCCCGCGCGCCACCACACGGTCGGCTCCACCGCGAATACCGCCAGACACACCACCGACAGCGAAAGATAGGCCACGATCGTGTAATGCTGAAAATAGGCGGCGACCAACTGGCCCAAAGTCATGCGATCGAGGTAATGTGATCGCTTCCAGAACGGCAACTGGGCGGTATCGGGGTTGGTCTGGGCCACGGGGGGTGCTTCCTGTCTGACTCGGCGCGCCCCATCTAGGCATACGGGGCCGGCGCCGCAATGGCGGCCACCCGCGCGAGGTCGCTCTCGCCCAAGGGGGCATAGGGGCGGCTTAACCATGCGAATGCGGCCAGATTGCGGCATCGCCCCCCGCCCCACCCGCGATTGACCCGCGTCGGCAAGGCTGTACGCTGGCTCTTTCACCCACCCTGCGCGCAGGTCCCTCCGGTCTGGAGCCTCGATGCCCGTCGACCCCGCTGTTGCCCCCACCGATGCCCCGCCGCCGCGCCTCGTCTGGCTGATGGGGCTGACCAATCTGGCCTATGGCTTTGCCTATGCGGCGATCCTGCTGACCGTGCCCCAAATGCTGCGCGAGCGCGGGCTGGACCTGCCGGCGATCAACGGCATCGTCTCGCTGGCGCTGTTCACCTCGCTGTTCGCGTTCGTGCTGGCGCCGCTGCTCGATACGCTGGTCAGCCGGCGGACATGGGCGCTGGGCTTCCTGATGACGGCGGCGGTGGGCTTGTTCGTGCTGTTCAACCTGCCGGCGCGCAGCACGATGATCGGCGTGCTGTTGCCGGTGCTGGCGCTGTGCGTCTCGCTGTTCAACACGTCGATGGGCGGCTGGCTCGGCGCCAGCCTGCCCAAGAGCGCCGACAAGACCATCGCCACCTGGTTCAACATCGGCAACGGATCGGGCTTCGGCATCGGCGCACTGGTACAGTTTCCGCTGATGCACACACTGCCCGCACCGTTCGGGGCGCTGACCATCGCCGGGCTGGTGCTGCTGCCGCTGGTGCTGTTCACGATCATGCCGCCGCCCGATGCCGGGCGCAGCCGCATCCACGAAAGCTTTGGCCGGCTGGGCGGCGATATCGCCCAACTGGTGCGGCAAAAGGCGGTGCTGCGCATCCTGGCGCTGTTCCTGCTGCCCTGCGCCTCGTTCGCGCTGACCAACACCGTCGGCGGCCTGGGATCGGATTTCCACACATCTCCCGGCGTGGTCGATTTCGCCAATGGCATCGGCACCTGGGCGATGGCGGTCGCCGCCAGCCTGGTCATGCAACAAGTGCTCAAGCGCGTGTCGCCGCTCGCCGGCTATGTCGGCACCGGGGTGGTGGGCGCGCTGTTCACCATGGCGATCGTGATGATGCCGCACGTGGCGATCGTCTACGTGCTCGCCGCGCTGGGGGAAAACTTCGCCCAGAGCGCCGCCTTCACCGCGCAGAACAACATCATCTTCGCCTCGATCCCCGAGGGCAGCCCCTTGAGCGCCACCCAGTTCGGCCTGCTGCAACAGGCCGCCTCCGTGCCGCTGACCTACATGGAGTACCTCGATGGGCTGGGTTATGACCTGCCCGGGGCGTTCCACGGGGTGATGGGCACGTTCTTCACCGATGCCGGGATCAGCCTGCTGGCCTGCCTCGCGGTGGCGCCGCTGGTGCGGCGGTGGGGGCACGGGCACGCGCTGGAGGTGGCGCGGTTGAAGTTGGAAGAAGCAGAGATGAATGCGAGGGGCGTTTGATGTGCCGATTTCCCGAGGGAAATCGGTTGGCCCCTCGCGCTCCCATGCCTTGTCGAGGTCATTGAGACGCGGCGGCGTTGCGCGAGGTTGCCGCGCCGCAGGCGATAAAGGCGGCTTCGCCGCATGGCGCCACGGGGCCGGTCTACCGCAACGCGGACAGGAATAGGGGTCCGGGGGTCGTGACCCCCGGCCGCCGGAGGCCAACCTACTCTTCAGTCCTGATCAACACCGTCTCGCCAATCAGCAGGAACAGCAAAAACGGCCCCCAGGCGGCGATCAGCGGCGGATACCCACCAAAATTCCCGATCGCCAGCGCGGTGTTATCCACGACGAAATAGGCAAACCCCATCGCCATCCCCGCCACCGCGCGCAGCAGCAACTGCCCCGATCGCGCCAACCCGAACGCCGCCAACCCCGCCAGCAAGGGCATCAACACCGCCGACATCGGCTTGGAAATCTTGTGCCACCACTTGCCTTCCAGCTCGGCGGTGCGGCGGCCATTGGCGTGGAGCATGTCGATCGCGCGGGCGAGGTCGATGATGTTCAACCGGTCGGCATCGACATTGCTGATCTCGATCTCGCGCGGGTGGATGCCGCCACCAACGATCATCACCGGCACCGCGCGCTGGCTGGTGGTGCGCACATCGAACAGCACCGGGCTCTCCAGCCGCCAGCCGGTCTTGACCCACTGCGCGCGCGGACTGGTCACTTGCGCGGTGATCGTGCCCAGCGGATCGCGCGCATACCACGTCACGCCCCGCATCGTCGGCGCGGCGGGGTCGCCGGTCACGGTATCGGCATGCAGGATGTTGCGCCCGTCGGTCATGTAGACGTTGCCGCGCATGCCGGTATCGGGCGGCACCGGGCCATATTGCACCGCTTGCCAGTCCTTCAGCCGCCCGCTGGTTTTGGTGACGACCAGTTCGTTGAAGGCAAAGCTGACCCCGGCAATCGCCACCGCCGCCGCCAGCAGGGGCGCGAGAATCTGGTGCGCCGAAAGGCCGGCGGCTCGCATCGCGATCGTCTCTGAATTCTGGTTGAGCGGGAAAAACGTGAACAGCGCCGCCAGCAGCACTGAATAGGGCAGAAACTGCTGCACCAGTTGCGGACAGCGCAACAGCACATAGAGCCACACATCGCGCTCGCCATTGCCGTGGTAAGCGAGGATCTTGCCCGATTCGCCGAGCAGATCGAGCATCTGCAGCACCAGCACCAGCATCGCCAGCACGCTGAAAATCCGCCCGACGAACATCCGCGCCAGATAGAGCGTCAACGTGCGCGAGGGGAACCACTGGCTCATCATGCCGCACCGCCATGCGCGGGGCGCCGCACCACCAGCCGCTTGAGCCAGGCGCCGGTCTTGCCCGCCACCCGCTCCAGCGCGCCGATCGGCTGCCCGCCCGGTACATAGGCGATCCGCCAGTACATCCAGCCGATGATGCAGGCAAACACCGCGAACGGCACCCACAGCGCCACGAACGGCCCCACCCGCCCCAGCGAGGCGACCGACTGCCCGTATTCATTGACCTTATGATAGGCCACCACCATCACCACCGAAACGAACACCCCCAGCGACGAGGTCGACCGCTTGGGCGGCACCGCCAAGGCCACCGCCAGCAGCGGCAGCATCAGAATCATCAACACCTCGGCCAGCCGATAGCTGAGACTGGCGCGCACCACCGCGCGGGTCTGCTGATCGGTGCCCGGGGCCCAGCCCATGCGCAGCAGCTCGGGCAGGAAATATTCGCGCTCCACCCCGCCGCGCTGGCGGAATTTCTCGATGGCGGGCAGATCGATCGGCAAATCGTGGCTGGAGAACGCCAGCACCCGCGGGGTCAGCCCCGGCTGCTGTTGCACGATCTGGCCATCGGTCAGGCGCAGGATCACAGTGTCCGGGTTCTCGCGTAGCGCCAGGAACCGGCCCTTCTGCGCGGTGATCGACAGCCGGTCGCCATTGCCGCTGGCGATCCGCGCAAAGATGCCCAGCAACATGCGGCCATCGTCACGGCTCTGATCGATGCGCAGCGCAGTGCGGTCCTGCAACGTATTGAATTCGCCCACCTTGATCGAGGCCCCCAGCGCGCCCGAGCGCAACTGGAACTCCATCCTCTGATAGTAATACTGGCTCAGCGGCTGAACATAGCTGACGATGGCCAGGTTCAGCACCATCAGCACCAGCGCCATCATGTAAGGCACCCGCAACAGCCGCGTGTACCCCATCCCCAATGAGCGCAGCGCATCCAGCTCGCTCGAAACCGCCAGCCGCCGGAACGCCAGCAACACCCCCAGCATCAGCCCCAGCGGAATCGCCAGACTGGCATATTCGGGCAGCATGTCAGCCAGCATGCGGAACACCACCGAGACGGGGCCGCCCTCGGTCGCCACAAAATCCAGCAGACGCAGCATCTTGTCGAGGATCAGCAGCGATGCCGCCAGCGCAAACACCGCCAGCATCGGCATCAGCACCAGTCGGAAGATGTAGCGGTCAATCGCGTTGATGGGGGGGGTCAGGCGCAAGGACAGTCCGGATCACTCAGGGGGCGGCATCGGCCGCAGGTGCGGCGCGCCTTGGCAGCGGACCCTAGGCGTTTCACCCTGCCCCGGCAAGTCGCGCCATGCCCCCATTGTCCATCGGGGCTGCGGCCGGTCGCGGCTCAGGCCTTTTCCAGCGTGCACTGCAACGGGTGCTGGTTCTGCCGGGCACAGTCCATCACCTGATTCACCTTGGTTTCGGCGATCTCATAAGGGAAAATCCCGCAGACCCCGACGCCGCGCTGATGCACATGCAGCATCACCTGCGTCGCCTGATCCATATCCATGTTGAAGAACCGCTTCAGCACCATCACCACGAATTCCATCGGGGTGTAGTCGTCGTTCAGCATCAAGACCTTGAACTGGCTTGGCTTTTTCGGCTTGGCGCGCGTGCGTGTGGCCAGCCCCACCTGCCCGTTGCCGGCGCCATCGCCGCCATGGCCATTGCCGTCCTCGCCCTCATCGCCGGCGGTCGCACGGCCCATCGCGACGATAAGCGGCATTGCCGCCGCAGCGGAGTCCGGGTGTCTGATCTGTCCCATCCGCGCAATATACCTCAGGAACGCGCCACCCGACAAGACCCGCAACATCAACGGGCGCCCCGTCGTGAGACGAAGCGCCCGCGTGATGCGAAAACCTTGGGGCTGGCGCGCAGGGCGCCGCCCGATCAGGCGGCCTTCTGGAGCTTTTCCATGGCCAGCGACACGCGCGCGGTCAGCGGCGCGGTCACTTCCGAGGTGAGCTTGATCAGCTTCTCGCTCTGCTTCGAGCTATAGGCCACGGCGTTGTCGAAGTGCTTCAGGGTCAGCTCGCTGTGCAGCTTGAAGAAGTCGACGGGCGACTTGGTGCTGGCGAGTTCCTTGGCCTCGGCCGAGAACGTCTCGAACGCGGCCTTCGATTCGGCGATGAACGTGCCGGTCAGTTCCTGCACGGTGGCGGCGGCGAGCTTCGACGATTCGACCACGGCTTCAAGGTTGCCCTTGGCGAATTCGTTGGCTTCGGCGAGCAGGGCCTGGCTCTTTTCGAGGCCGGCCTTGGCTTTCGCCTGCAGGTCATGGAAAGCGTTCTTGGCGGTCGACAGATCGATGGTCTCGGACATCGGGATTTCCTTCGCGGTGGGTTGCGGGGTGGGTTCGGCCGGGGGGACGGCGGGCTCGCTGGCGGTCGGCGCGATGGCTTCGGCCACGGGAACTGGGATTTCGGCCTCGACCGGCGCGGCTTCCACCGGCACTTCGGGCGCGACCTGAGGTGCCGGCTCGGCCGGAGCCGGCTCGACAACCTCAACCGGCGGCGCCGCGATCACGGCTTCCACCGCCGCCGCTTCGGCGCTGACTTTCGGGGCTTTGACGGGCGGGGTCTTGGCCGGGGCACGGGCAGGCTTCGCAGGCTTGATCTCGACCGGGGCGGCGACCTCGGCCGGGGCCGGCTTGCTGCGCAAACGCGGCGACGATGCAGTAGGCTTCGACATGAGACCTCGACTATCCTCGCCCGCTAAGGCGTGCGGCAGGGGCTTTTGCTGCACCGCACAATAGCTTTTCCGCCTCGCCTGTCAAGGAAATTTCGCACCGCACCAAGCAGTTGACCGCAGATGCGGCACGCTCTGTTGGGGCCCCGGCGGCCGATCGTCAGCATCGGCCGCCACCACTCATTGTTACCGCACTGCAACATAGAGAAGTGGCGCAATTCCGCCAGTTCTCTATTCATAACCGGCTTCAGTTCATCCGCACATAACGCCCCGGCGCATCTTCAATCGCCTTGTCGCCACGCCCACCGGGCACGCGCTTGCCTTTGGCCGGCACCGTATCGGGATCGATTCCGCGCAACCATTCGATCCAGTTTGGCCACCAGCTTCCGGCCGTTTCGGTTGCACCTGCGATAAACGCGTCCAGCGAGTCGGCGCCGCGGTCCGGATTCGTCCAATACTGATACTTGCTGGCCGACGGCGGGTTGACCACCCCGGCGATATGCCCCGATCCCGCCAGCACGAACCGCCAGTCGCCCGAGAGCACCCGCGTCAGCTTCCACACACTGGCCGGCGGCGCGATATGGTCCTCGCGCCCCGCCTGAATATAGCACGGCGTGGAAATGTACCGCAGGTCGATCGGCACCCCCAGCACCGACAGCGAATCGGGCGTCGCCAGCCGGTTGTCGCGATAAAGGTCGGTCAGATAGGCGCAGTGCCACTTGGCCGGCAGGTTGGTGGTGTCGCCATTCCAGTACAGCAGGTCGAACGGGCGATGCTCCTCGCCCATCAGGTAATTGCTGATCACATAGTTCCAGATCAGGTCCTGCCCGCGCAGCAGGTTGAACGTCGCCGCCATATAGCGCCCGTCGAGATAGCCCTTGCCCGACAATTGCCGCAAAGCCGCGATCTGGGTATCGTCGACAAAGTGCTTCAGATCGCCGGCATCGGCAAAGTCCACCTGCGCGGTGAAGAACGTCGCGCTCTTGACCTTGCCGGCCGCGCCGCAACGCCCCATCACCGCCAGAGTCGCCGCCAGCGTCGTGCCCGCCACGCAGTATCCGATGACATGCGCCGCCTCGGCCTTGCACCGCTCGCGCGCGACATCGATGGCATCGATCTGCGCCGCCACATAGTCGTCCATGACCACCTCGGCCATGCTGCCATCGGCCGACTTCCACGAGACCATGAACACGCTGATCCCCTGCTCCACCGCCCATTTGACGAAGCTTTTCTTGGGGTTGAGGTCCAGGATGTAGAACCGGTTGATCCACGGCGGAAAAATCACCAGCGGGCTGGCCATCACCGTCGCGGTCACCGGCGTGTACTGGATCAACTGGTACAGCGCGGTCTCGTGCACCACCTTGCCCGGGGTGACGGCGATGTTCTCGCCCACGGTAAAGGCGCCCGGATCGGAATGGGTCAGTTGCCCCCGGCGCAAGTCGGCGATCAGGTTCTGCATCCCCCGGATCAGACTTTCGCCGCGCGTGGCGATGGCGCGCTCGATCACCACCGGGTTGGTCATCGGGAAGTGATCGGGGCTCATCGCCTCGACCAGCAACCGCACCGCGAACTTCAGTTGCTCGCGCCGCGCCGGGTCGATGCCGTCGATATCGTCGGTGATCGCGGCCATGCGCTCGGCCATCGCCAGATAGGCCTTGTGCAGGAAGGCAAACGCCGGCTGCTCGTGCCACAAGGCGGCGGCAAAGCGCTTGTCGTCATCCCCCGGCGCCCGCGCCAGCGCATCCAGCGGCGTCTCGTGCGCCTTCACCACTTGCGCGGCCATGCCCTGCCACAGGGCGGCGGCATCCTCCCAAGCGCGCGCCTGCGTCTCGGGCAAGGTGCCGGGCAGCGACTTCATCATCGCCCCCATCCGCTCCAGCCACTGCGCCGGCGCCACCGGGGTAGTGGCCAGCTTCACCGCCTGCTCGGTCTGGAAATCCAGCCACAGCCCCTGCAACCGCATGGCCACGCCGGCCCAGTGCGCGGCCTCCTCGGGCGATGTCACCAGTTGCGCAGCGCTCTCGTGGCTGGCGGTGGCGGCGCCGGTCAGGCCGGGGACCATCTGGCCCATCATCGCGCCCAGCAGGCCCAGCGGTGCCGCCATCGCCTCGGCCATCGATGCGGCCAGCGTGGATGCGACATCGAAGCGGTCGCCTGCGGGAGTCTTGGTGTCGTCAGCCATGAAAGCCATATCCCCTCCCCGGCGCGGGTCGTCGCACCGGTTCCCTTGGCGCCGCTTGTGCCCCAGCGCGAGGGGATTTGCCAGAGCCGCCCAACGCGCCTAGAGACCATCATGGACGCAATCGGCCGCCGGCCGCATGCGTTACCGCCGCAACCGGGCCGCATCGCGCCCGGCCGCAACACCCCCAGGCGCAGGGCGAAGGAGACCCCGCGCCGCATCGGATCAGAGGTCATGGAAGACGAGTTCTACCGCATCAAGCGCCTGCCGCCCTACGTCATCGCCGAAGTCAACGGCATGCGGGCCGCAGCCCGTGCGGCCGGACGCGACATCATCGACCTCGGCATGGGCAACCCCGATCTGCCGCCACCCGCGCACGTGATCGAAAAGCTGTGCGAAGTGGCGATGAAGCCCGACGCGCACGGCTATTCCGCATCCAAGGGCATCCCCGGCGTGCGCAAGGCCCAGGCCAATTACTATGCCCGCCGCTTCGGCGTCGATCTCGATCCCGAGACCGAGGTGGTGATGACCATGGGCTCGAAAGAGGGTCTGGCCAGCATGGCCACGGCGATGACCGCGCCGGGCGATGTCGTGCTCGCGCCGAATCCGTCCTATCCGATCCACACCTTCGGCTTCATCATCGCCGGCGCGGCGATCCGCTCGGTGCCGACCACGCCCGATGACGCCTATTGGGAATCGCTCGACCGGGCGATGCGCTATTCGGTGCCGCGCCCGTCGATTCTGATCGTCAACTACCCGTCGAACCCCACCGCCGAATCGGTCGATCTGGCGTTCTACGAGCGGCTGGTGGCCTGGGCGAAGGAGCATAAGGTCTGGATCCTCTCCGACCTCGCCTACTCCGAGCTGTATTACGACGGGGTCCCCACCCCCTCGATCCTGCAGGTGCCCGGCGCCAAGGACGTGGCGGTGGAGTTCACCTCCATGTCCAAGACCTTCTCGATGGCCGGCTGGCGCGTCGGCTTTGCCGTGGGCAATCAAAAGCTGATCGCCGCGCTGACCCGCGTGAAGTCCTACCTCGATTACGGCGCCTTCACGCCGATTCAGGCCGCCACCTGCGCCGCCCTGAACGGCCCGCAGGATATCGTCGAAAAGAACCGTCAGCTCTACCAAAAGCGCCGGGATGTGATGGTCGAAAGCTTCGGCCGCGCCGGCTGGGAAATCCCGCCGCCGCGCGCCTCGATGTTCGCCTGGGCCCCACTGCCCCCGGCGCTGAAGGAGATGGGCAGCCTCGAGTTCTCCAAGCAGCTCCTGACCCATGCCGAAGTCGCGGTCGCCCCCGGCGTCGGCTATGGCGAGGATGGCGAGGGTTATGTCCGCATCGCCATGGTCGAGAACGAACAGCGCCTGCGTCAGGCAGCGCGCAACATCAAACGTTACCTCACCAGCATGGGCGTTAACGCCCCCACCACCGAAGCCGCGCGCCGGGTCTGACCGCGCCGGTTGACGTTTACGCGCGCCGACTCAAGGGGATGTCCCGGTCCCCCGGTCGGCGCGCATTAACCATGCCTCCACACCCTGATGACTAACCGCTCGCACACCCCGGCGTCGCTAACGTGCGCCGTCCGGGGCAATGGTGGGGTTAACAGTGGAAACAGCCATGCGCCGCTTCTGGTGGTGTGGAGACGGATGGCTCGACCCGTCGCTTGACCTGCGCCCGATGGGCTGGCGCTATCTCGGCGCCGGCCCGCCTGCGGGCACCGCGCCCGATTGCCTGGTCCTGGCCGATCGCGATCACGCGCTGGAGGCGATCGATCCCCCCGCCCCGCCCGAAGGCTTCCAGTGGTTCATCGCCACCGGCGTCGCCAGCCCCGCCGAACGCGCGCTCCTGCTCGCCGCCGGCGTGGGCGAGGCGGTCGGCCGCGATCTCACGTTGGACGAACTGCACACCCGCGCCGCCCGCGTCGTCACCAGCGCGCGCGCCGAACCGCAAGTGCGCCGCCTCGGCCGCCTGCGCCTCGAACTCCTCCCGCGCGAGGGCTTCGTCGGCGACACTGCGCTCGGCCTCCACCCGCGCGAGTTCCTGCTGCTCTGGCGCCTGATGCAAAGCCCCGGGCAATTGGTCACCAAAGCAGTGCTGCTGCGCGACGTCTGGCGCATCGACTACGCGCCCGAGACCAACAGCGTCGCCGTCCACGCCAGCCGCCTGCGCGCTAAACTGGCGCTGGCCGGGCTCGGCGGGGTGCTGGTCAGCGGCGAGGACGGCGGATACCGCCTGCGCCTGCCCGCCGGCGGCGATTCGACCGATCCGTCGAACGATCTCCATGGGCGGATGCGGCGGCGGCGGTGAACGGGGTTCAGAAGAAAAGGCCAATGCGAGGGACACGTCCCTCGCGCTCCCTCAGCCTTGTCGGCGTGGGGTGCCTGGGCAGCGTGGCGGAATGTCGCACCGCCGGAGGCTATATGAAAGCGGCTTCGCCGCATGGCGCTCGGACGAGATCCTGGCTCCACATGGACAGGAATGGGGAGCGCTCGCATCTATCCTTGTTCTTATCCCCCGACCTGCGCCGTCCAATCGGCCAGATTGTAATAGACACTGACCCGCGCGATCCGCCCGCCGGCCACATCGAAAAACGCCCCCGCCGGCAGCACATACGTCTGCCCGTCGGCCTCGGGCAGCCCCTCGTCGGTGGCGAGATATTCGCCATGCACCACGAACTCCGCCGCCGCCCGCGTGCCATCATCGCTGGCCATCACCACGATGCCCTCAAGCCGCTCGCGATAGCACCGGTCCATATGCGCCAGGAACGCGCGGAACGCGTCCTTGCCCACCTGCCGCGCGCCCTGGTTGATGTCATGGGCCACATCGTCGGCAAGGCACGTCAGCATGCCCTCGTTGTCGCCGGCATTGAACGCGGCATAGTAGCGGTCGAGCAGCGCCAGCGTCGCCGCCCGCGGAGTGGTGTCGGTCATCGTCGGTTCCTTGGTGGCAGAAAATCTCAGCCCGCGTCGCTGCCGGCATCGGCCGCGGTGGCGCGGGTCTGGTGCGCCGGCGCGTGATCGGCCAGCGCCGCGATCGCCCGCGCCGCGATCGGCGAGAGCCCCGCCCGGTCGGCCAGAATCGCCCCACGCATCCGCGGCTCCCAGAACGTGGCGATGTGGTCGGCGGTGGCCAGCGCCGCCTTCTCCTCGCCCATCGCCGCCAGGTTGCGGGCGATGTCGTTGGCCATCCGCACCAGCGTGGCCTGCGTATTGCTCATTCCGCTGCCTCCCCGGCCACCAGCGGCCCATCGATCCGCCGGCTCTTTTCCGACCACGAGGCATAGGTTTCCTGCCACTCGGTCGGCCCGTTGGAGGGCACCACCTGCACCGCCGTCACTTTGTATTCCGGGCAATTGGTCGCCCAGTCGGAGAAGTCGGTGGTCACGACATTGGCCTGCGTCGCCGGGTGGTGGAAGGTGGTGTAGACCACCCCCGGTGCCACCCGCTCGGTGACGGTGGCGCGCAAGGTGGTCTCGCCCACCCGGCTCGCCAGCCGCACCCAGTCGCCGGTTTTCACGCCGCGATTCTCGGCATCGGTCGGGTGGATCTCCAGCATGTCCTCGGGGTGCCAGACGGTGTTCTCGGTCCGCCGGGTCTGCGCACCGACATTGTACTGGCTGAGGATGCGCCCGGTCGTCAGCAACAGCGGATAGCGCGGCCCGGTGCGTTCATCCGTGGGGATGTACTCGGTCACCACGAACTTGCCCTTGCCGTTGGCAAAGCTGTCCACATGCATGATCGGCGCACCATCGGGATTGGCCGCGTTGACCGGCCACTGCAACGACCCGTCGGCATCCAGCCGCGCATGCGACACCCCGGCAAACGAGGGCGTCAACCGGGCGATCTCGTCCATGATCTCGCTGGCATGCGTATAGGACCACCCCAGCCCCAGCGCCTGCGCCAGCAACTGAGTGACCTGCCAGTCCTCATAGCCGCCATTGGCCGGGTCCATCACCCGCCGCACCATCTGGATGCGCCGCTCGGCATTGGTGAAGGTGCCGGTCTTCTCCAGGAACGTGCTGCCCGGCAGGAACACATGCGCGTAATTGGCCGTCTCGTTCAAAAACAGGTCATGGACGATCACGCAGTCCATCGCCCGCAGCCCCGCCGCCACATGGTGCGTGTTGGGATCGGACTGGAGGATATCCTCGCCCTGCACATAGAGCGCGCGGAACGTGCCATCGACCGCCGCATCGAGCATGTTGGGAATACGCAGGCCCGGCTCGGGATCGATCGCCACGCCCCACTCGGCCTCGAACAGCGCCCGCGCCGCACCATCGCTGACATGGCGATAGCCCGATAGCTCATGCGGGAACGAGCCCATGTCGCAGGCGCCCTGCACGTTGTTCTGCCCGCGCAGGGGGTTCACCCCCACCCCGCGCCGCCCGACATTGCCCGTGACCATCGCCAGATTGGCAATCGCCATGACGGTCGACGACCCCTGCGAGTGCTCGGTCACCCCCAGCCCGTAATAGATCGCCCCGTTTGGCCTGTTCCGCTGGGCTGACGCCCAACCGAGCCCGCCGGTGGCATACAACCGCGCCGCCGCGCGCAAGTCCGCCGCCGGCACCCGCGTCACCGCCGCCAGCGTCTCGGGCGAATGCCGCTCATCGCTGACGAAGTGCGCCCAGTCCTCGTACGCGTCCCAATCGCAGCGCGCGCGGATGTCATCGAGATCGGCCAACCCCTCGGTCACGATCACATGCGCCATCGCGGTCAGCACCGCCACGTTGGTCCCCGGCTGCAACGCCAGATGGTGCGATGCCTCGACATGCGGGCTCTTGACCAGATCGGTGCGCCGCGGATCGATGACGATCAGCTTGGCGCCCTGCCGCAGCCGCTGCTTCATCCGGCTGGCGAACACCGGGTGGCCATCGGTGGGATTGGCGCCGATCACCAGGATCACGTCCGAATCCATCACGCTGTCGAAGTCCTGCGTCCCGGCGCTGGTCCCGAAGGTGGTCTTCAGCCCATAGCCCGTCGGCGAGTGGCACACCCGCGCGCAAGTATCGACATTGTTCGAGCCAAACCCCCCGCGCACCAGTTTCTGGACGAGGAACGCCTCCTCGTTCGTGCAGCGCGACGAGGTGATGCCGCCCAGCGCCCGCGCGCCATGTTCGGCCTTGATCCGCGTCAGCCGGTCGGCGGTAAACCCGATGGCCTCCCCCCACGAGACTTCGCGCCATGGGAGGTCAATCGATTCGCGGATCATCGGTTGGCGCACGCGGTCCTGATGCTGGGCATAGCCCCAGGCGAAGCGGCCCTTGACGCAGGAGTGTCCGTGGTTGGCCTTGCCATCCTTCCACGGGACCATGCGGACCAGTTGCTCGCCGCGCATCTCCGCGCGGAAGGTGCAGCCGACGCCGCAATAGGCACAGGTCGTCACCACCGCGCGCTCGGGCTTGCCGATGGTTTTGACCGCTTTCTCATTCAATGTGGCGGTGGGGCAGGCCTGCACGCAGGCGCCGCAGGACACGCATTCGGAGCCGAGGAAGTTGTCCGCCGTCTGCCCGGCGGAGACCTTTGACCCGAACCCGCGCCCGTCGATGGTCAGCGCGAAAGTGCCCTGCACCTCCTCGCACGCGCGCACGCAGCGCGAGCAGACGATGCACTTCGACGGATCGAAATCGAAATAGGGATTGCTGGCGTCGGTCGCCAACCCCAGGTGATTGTCCCCCTGATACCCATAGCGCACATCGCGCAAGCCGACTTGCGCCGCCGCATCCTGCAACTCGCAATCGTTGTTGGCGCTGCACGTCAGGCAATCCAGCGGGTGATCGGAGATATACAACTCCATCACCCCCTTGCGCAGCTTGTCCAGCCGCGGGGTCTGTGTGCGCACGACCATGCCGGGCGCCACCGGCGTGGTGCAACTGGCCGGCGTGCCGCGCATGCCATCCACCTCGACCAGACACAGCCGGCACGATCCGAACGCCTTCACATTATCGGTAGCGCAGAGCTTGGGGATCTGGCCGCCGTTCTCAGCCGCCGCGCGCATCACGCTGGTGCCGGCGGGCACCGTCACCGCCCGGCCGTCGATGGTCAGGGTAACCGGCGCGACACCGGGCTGCTTGGGCGCCTCGGGCGTGCCGAAGTCAGGCTGAGGCTCATAGCCCATCGGGCATCTCCATCCGGGCCAGCGCCGCAAGATCGGCGGGCGTGTTGATATTAGCAGGTTCGGTGGTGAGTTGCACGGCGCGCGCGGCCACCGCATCGGCCAGCGCGCGCATCGAATGCCGCCCCTCGCCCGCCAGAATGCCCTCGACCGCCGGCAAGGCGTCAACCGGCCACAACCCGATCACCGGCTGCCCCGCCGCATAGGCCGGCCCCGGCGCCAGTTGCGCGGCGAGATCGCGCGGCAACCCCACGGCATCGACCGAGACCGTCAGCACCTCGGCAAACCCCTGTTCAGCCGCATGGCGCAAGGCCCCCGCGACACCGCCCAAAGGCCCCATCCCGGCGCGCGGCCAATCGGCCACGCCCCCATCACGGCCGACCGCCACCACCGCATCGCACTGCCCGGCGAGCACCGCCAAGGCGCGGGCCAGCAACGTCTCGCCATGGAGCATGGCCAGCGCCTTGTCAGTGCCGAACCGAGAGGATTGCCCCCCGGCAAGGACGGCGCCAAGGCGGGTCAAAGGAAGTTGCATGCGAGGGTCACGACCCTCGCGCTCCCATAACCTGTCCGCGCCGCACCTGCCTGCGGCCAAGCGCTATCCCGCGAAGCGGCATGAAAATGATGGCCTGCGGCGCAGAACCGCCCTGCCCAGCCCACCCCCCAAAAAAGGAACGGGGTGAAGGGGGTCCCCCCTTCCCGCCGGAGGCCCCTTGTCACTGAAAATCCCCCGGCCAATGCCGCAAGGCCGACAACACCGGATAAGGCGTAAACCCACCCAGAGCACACAAAGACCCGAACTTCATCGTCTCGCAGAGATCCTCCAGCAGCGCGATATCCTCGCCCACCGAGCGCACCGCCTTCGCCGCATTATGCATCTGCGGTAGCGCCCCCACCGGGTCCAAAGCCTTGGCCGGCGCGGTGATCCGGTCGATCAGCTCCACACCACGCGTCGATCCGATCCGGCACGGCGTACACTTGCCGCAGCTTTCCGCCGCGCAGAACTGCATGGCAAAGCGCGCCATCGCCCGCATGTCGACGGTATCGTCGAACCCCACCACGCCGCCATGCCCGATCAGCGCATCTTCGGCGGCATAGGCCTCATAAGCAAACGGCAGGTGGAACTGCGCGGGCGGCAAATAGGCGCCCAACGGCCCGCCGACCTGCACCGCCTTGATCGGCCGACCGCTGCGCGTGCCCCCGCCGATCCCGTTGACCAGTTCGTCCAGCGTGATCCCGAACGCCACCTCGTACAGCCCGCCAAAGCGGATGTTGCCGGCGAGCTGGATCGGCATCGTCCCCTTGGAGCGGTCCACCCCCAGCGCCGCATAGATCGCCGCGCCATCGGCCCGCAGGATATGCGGCACGGCGACCAGCGTCAGCACGTTGTTGACCACCGTCGGGCAACCGAACAGGCCCTCCAGCGCCGGCAACGGCGGCTTGGCCCGCACCTCGCCGCGCTTGCCCTCCAGCGAGTTCAGCAGCGACGTCTCCTCGCCGCAGACATAAGCCCCGGCACCGGCGCGCACCTCGATCACAAACGGCGCCACGATCCCGGCGGACAGGGCAATCGCCGCCTCCAGCTTGGCGATGGCGTGCGGATACTCACTGCGCACGTAGATATAGCCAAGCTCGGCGCCCACGGCATGGGCGGCAATCGCCATGCCCTCGATCAACTGAAAGGGGTCGCCTTCCATGATCATCCGGTCGGCGAAGGTGCCGCTATCGCCCTCGTCGGCATTGCACACGACATAGCGGCGCGGCGCCCGCGCGCTCAACGGCGCCGCCGCCACGGTGCGCCATTTGATCCCGGCCGGAAACCCCGCCCCACCGCGCCCGCGCAGGCCACTCTCCAGCACCTCGGCGATCACGTCCTCGCCAGACATCGCCCGGGCCCGCTCCAGCCCGGCCCAGCCGCCGGTCGCGCGATAATCCTCAAGGCTCAGCGGCCGCGTGCGCCCCGCGCGCGCAAACGTCAGCCGCGTCTGCCCGGCAATGAAGGGATGGTCCTCGATCCGCCCGATCGCCTTGGGCGAGGTGCCGGCGAGGATCGCGGCGACATCGGCGGGGGTGGCCGGACCAAAGCCGTTGCCATCGATCTCGACCAATGGCTCCAGCCAGTGCATGCCCCACGAGGACACCCGCTCGACAGTCGCGCCCGCCGCGGCAAACGCCGCCGCCACCGCATCGGCCCCGCAAGCCAGCGCCAAGGCATCGTCCGAGACGCGCACCACGACCATCACGCGTTCTCCACCAGCGCCACCAGCGCCGCCGCATCCAGCCGCGCGTACAGGTCATCCCCCACCCGCGCTGCCGGCCCGACGCTGCACAGCCCCAGGCAATAGACCGTCTGCACCCGCACCCGCGTGCCCGCCGCCTGCTCCGCCACCGGCACCAGCGCCTCGACGCCATTCGCCTGGCACGCCTCGGCGCGGCACAACTGCACGCAAGGGCGCGGATCGGCCACCTCGGTGAAATCGTGATAGAACGACACCACCCCATGCACCTCGGCGCGTGAGAGGTTCAGCGCGGCGGCAATCGCCCGCTCGGCCTCCGCCGAGACGCAGCCGAACGCCGCCTGCACATCGTGCAACAACGGCAGCAACGGCCCCTCGCGCCCGACATGCGCGGCGATGATCGCCGCCAAGGGGGCGTCGGCGATGATCGCCTGAGGGCTCTCCCCCGCCGCCCCGCCGCCCATCAGAACACCACGACCGAGCGGATCGACGTGCCGGCGTGCATGAGATCGAAGGCGGTGTTGATCTCCTCCAGACCCATCACATGCGTGATCATCGGGTCGATCTCGATCTTGCCCTGCATATACATGTCGACGATCTTGGGGACGTCGGTGCGGCCCTTTGCGCCCCCGAACGCCGTGCCGCGCCAGTTGCGCCCCGTCACCAACTGGAACGGGCGGGTGCTGATTTCCTTGCCCGCCTCGGCCACGCCGATGATGATGCTGGTGCCCCAGCCGCGGTGGCAGGCTTCCAAGGCGGTGCGCATCACCTCGGTGTTGCCGGTGGCGTCAAACGTGTAATCCGCGCCACCATCGGTCAGTTGCACGATCGCGGCCACGGTCTCCTCGCGGCTCAGGCCCTTCGAGTTGAGGAAATCGGTCATGCCGAACTTGCGGCCCCATTCCTCGCGATCAGGATTGATATCGACGCCGATGATCTTGTTCGCGCCCGCCAGCCGCGCGCCCTGAATGACGTTCAGCCCGATCCCGCCGAGCCCGAAGATCACGACATTGTCGCCGACCTGCACCTTGGCGGTGTTGATCACCGCGCCGACGCCCGTGGTCACCCCGCAACCGATGTAGCACGACGACTGGAACGGCGCGTCCTCGCGGATTTTCGCGACGGCGATCTCGGGCAGCACGGTGAAGTTCGAGAACGTCGAGCAGCCCATATAGTGGAAGATCGGCTGGCCCTTGTACGAGAACCGCGTGGTGCCATCGGGCATCAGGCCCTTGCCTTGGGTCGCGCGGATCGCGGTGCAGAGGTTGGTCTTGCCCGAAAGGCACGATTTGCACTGGCGGCACTCGGGCGTGTAAAGTGGGATCACGTGATCCCCCGGCTTCACATACGTCACGCCGGGGCCGACTTCGCGCACGATCCCGGCGCCCTCATGGCCGAGGATCGAGGGGAAGATGCCCTCGCTGTCGAACCCGTCGAGCGTGTAGGCGTCGGTATGGCAGATGCCCGTGGCCATGATCTCGACCAGCACTTCCCCCGCCTTCGGCCCCTCCAGATCGACTTCGACGATCTCCAGCGGCTTCTTGGCTTCGAACGCGACAGCGGCGCGGGTCTTCATGGGCATTCCTCTCGGTCACTGGGTCGCCCAGGCGCTGGCGGGCGCCCGGCGGATCGGGCGCCTTTCTTGCCGAGCCCCCATGGGTTGGCAAGGCGGGCAGGCGCCCCGTGACCGATCTTATATTATGCCATTCCAAAAACTAATAGCATGCCGCCTCAGACGGTGAAGCTCTCGCCGCAACCGCACATGCCCTTGGCATTGGGGTTCTCGAACCGGAAGCCGGCGGTGAAATCGTCCTCGACCCAGTCCATCGTGCTGCCCACCAGATAGAGCACGCTCGCCCCATCGATGAACAACGGCCCGGCTGGGGTGTCGATGCGCTCGTCCAATGGCGAGGCGGCGCCGACATAATCGACCGAATAGGCGAGACCCGAACACCCGCGCCGGGGGGTGGACAACTTCACCCCCAGGGTGCCCTCTGGCGCATCGGCCATCAACGCGGCGATCCGCCCCTCGGCCGAGGGGGTCAGCACCACCGGCGCCGGGCGCGGGCGGCGAATACGGGTCTCGACGTCTGCCATCACAACATCCCCAGTTCGAGACGAGCCTCATCGCTCATCTTGGCCGGATCCCATGGCGGATCCCACACCAGCGTCACTTCGGCATCGCGGATCCCCGGCACCGCGGCGACGCGCATCTCGACCTCGCCGGGCATCGATTCGGCCACCGGGCAATGCGGCGTGGTCAGCGTCATGCTGATCGCCGCAGCGCCCTCGGCGGTCAGTTCGACGCCGTAGATCAGGCCGAGATCATAAATGTTCACCGGGATCTCGGGATCGAAGATATCACGCAACGCCGCGATCACCGCATCGTAAAGCGCACCACCCGGCTCATGCCCGGCGACTTCGGCCGGCGCGGCGGCGAGAAAGCCCTCCAGATAGTCGCGCTTGCGATCCAGCTTGTCGGCGGCGCTTTCCAGGGGGGCGTCCTCCACGCGCGCGCGCGGCGGCGGGGTGGCGGCCGAAACCTCTTCCACCGTGAAACGCGGTTGGCCCTCGGTGTCCTGGCTCATCCGAAAATCCTCTTCGTCCGTTCGATGCCGCGGATCAGCGCGGCAATGTCGCTTTCATCGCTGTAAATGCCAAAACTGGCGCGGGCGGTGGCGGGCACCCCCAGATGCGCCATCAACGGCTGGGCGCAGTGATGGCCCGCGCGGATGGCCACGCCCTCCTCGTCCAAAATAGTGCCGAGGTCGTGCGGATGCACCCCCTCCAGCGCGAACGAAACGACGCCCACGCCATCGTCCGGCCCAAACACCCGCACGGAATTCATCCGCGCCAGTTCGCCGCGCAATTGCGCCGCCAAGGCCCGCTCATGCTGCGCGATCGCCGCGCGGCCATGCGCCTCGACATAGTCCACCGCCGCCGAGAGGCCGATCCCCTCGACAATCGCCGGCGTCCCCGCCTCGAAGCGCTGCGGCGGCGGGGCCCAGGTAGTGCGGGCAAAGGTCACGCGATCGATCATCGATCCGCCACCCTGCCACGGCGGCATGGCGTCCAGAATTTCGGCCCGCGCCCACAGCGCCCCGATCCCGGTCGGCCCATAGAGCTTGTGCGCGGAGAACACATAGAAGTCGCAGCCCAGCGCCGCGACATCCACCGGCAAACGCGGCACCGCCTGGCACCCGTCGATCAGGATCTTGGCGCCAACCGATTGGGCGATCGCCACCGCCCGTGCGACATCCAGCACAGAGCCCAGCACATTCGACACATGCGCCAAGGCCACCAGCCGATGCGCCGGGGTGATCATCGCCGCCGCCGCGTCCAGATCGATCCGGCCATCCCCGGTCAACGGCACGACATCGATCTCAGCGCCAACCCGCTCGGCCAGCATCTGCCATGGCACGATGTTCGAGTGATGCTCCAGTTGCGAGAGCAGGATGCGGTCGCCGGCCTTCAGATTGCCCGGCCCCCACGCCTGCGCGACGAGGTTGATCGCCTCGGTCGCCCCGCGCACAAACACCAGCTCCTCGGCCTTCCCGCCGATGAACCGCGCCACATTGGCCCGCGCCGCCTCATAGGCCAGCGTCATCTCCGCCGAGCGCGCATAGACCCCGCGATGCACGGTGGCATAATCCACCCCCATCGCCCGGCTGCACGCATCGATCACCGCCTGCGGCTTCTGCGCCGTGGCCCCCGAATCGAGGTAATGCCACGGCCGGCCATCGGCCAGCCACAGCCCCGGAAAGTCCGCCCGGATCGCCGCCGTGTCCAACGCCAAAGTCGCCGTCTCGCTCATGCCGCCGCCTCCGTCAAAGCCGCCAGTTGCCCGGCCACCCGTGCGGCCAATGCCTCATCCGCACCGTCCAATGCCTCGGCGACAAAGGCCTGCAACATCAACGCCTGCGCCTGCGCCGGCGGCAACCCGCGTTGCGCCAGATAGAACAACGCCTGCCGATCGAGCTCGCCCACGGCACAGCCATGCGCGCACTTCACATCGTCGGCATAGATCTCCAGCTCGGGCCGCGCATTGGCCTGCGCCGTGGGCGAAAGCAGCATCGCCCGCACCGATTGCGCGCCATCGGTGCCATCGGCGCCCACGTCCACACGCACCCGGCCCAGATAGGTCACTTGCCCGGAACCGCCAGCCACCTGCCGGATCACCTGCCGGCTGAACGCATCCGGCCCGGCATGAGTCACCTCGGTGACGATCTCGACCTGCGCCGAACCGCCCGCCAGCGCCACCGCGCCAATCGTCAACCGCGCCTTCGCCGCCAACCGCGCCTCGACGCAGATCCGCGCATAACGCGCACCCGCCGCCACATTCACCAGCGTCAGGCTGAACTCCGCGCCCTCGCCCAGATCGAGCGCCAGATGCCGCGCCTCATCACCCGCGCCATCCTCCAGCACGATGTCGAGCGCACCCTCGGCCCCGGCGGGGACGACGATCTCCTCGGCCTCGATCGGCCACAGCGCCTCGACCGCCGCCTTGGGCGCATAACGCCACCCTTCCGAGGCGTGCGTCGCCGGGAGCGTGACGGTGGTCATGCGCCCGTCTCCTCCAGCGCCCCGTAGCCGTGCGCTTCAAGTTCGCGCGCCAGTTCAGGCCCGCCGCTGCGCACGATCCGGCCACCGGCCAGCACATGCACGAAATCGGGCTGAACGTAATCGAGCAACCGCTGATAATGCGTGATCAGCAGCACCGCCTTGTCCGGCCGGCGCATGATCGCGTTGATCCCCTCGCCGCAGATGCGCAGCGCGTCGATATCCAGCCCGCTGTCCGTCTCGTCGAGGATCGCCAGTTTCGGGTCGAGGATGCCCATCTGCACCATCTCGGCGCGCTTCTTCTCGCCGCCGGAAAAGCCGACGTTCACCGGGCGCTTCAGCATCTCCATGTCCATCTGGAGCAAGGCCGCCTTCTCGCGCGCCAGCTTCAGGAACTGGCCGCCGTTGAGCGGTTCCTCGCCGCGTCCCTTGCGCTGGGCATTCAACGCCTCGCGCAGGAACTGCAGGTTGGAGACGCCCGGAATCTCCACCGGATACTGGAACCCCAGGAACAGGCCCGCCGCCGCGCGCTCATGCGGCGCCAGCGCGAACAGATCCTCGCCGTTGAACGTCGCAGTGCCGCCGGTCACCTCGTACCCCGGCCGCCCGCCGAGCGTATAGCCCAGCGTCGACTTGCCCGCGCCGTTGGGGCCCATGATCGCATGGACCTCGCCGGGGTTGATGGTCAGCGACAGGCCCTTGAGGATCGCCTTGTCGGCAACGGTCGCGTGGAGGTCGGTGATCGTCAGCATGGTCATCACGAGTATCCCTGGCCCCGGCCATTGCGGCCGCCGGCGTCGCGGTTGGAGGCGGGGCCACGGCTGTTCGGCCGGGCGCGTTGTTCATGCCAGCGCGCCTTCAGCGCGGCGACAATGGCGGCGACCACGGCATCGCGATCGGCCAGCACATCGGCCTCGGCAAAGCGCAGCACCTTGATGCCGACGGTGGCGAGGTTGCGATCGGCGCGCTGGGCGATCACCGGATCGACGCCGGGCCGATCGAGCATCACGACCACCTTCAGCGGCTGGCAGGCGAAATCGACGATCGCCGAGCCGATCACCACGGTGCGCTTGAGCTTGTACTTGCCCAGCTCCGCCGCGGTCAGCCCCTCGGCGAGCGCGGTCTCGGCCTCGGACGGATTGCGCCGCATCTCGCGCGCCGCCTCGTGCAGCGTATCGAGCCGCGATTCGGCAATGTTCCAGCCGCGGCCCTTCTTCTGGATGGCCGGCGCAGCGGTGCTGTCCGAGATCGGGCGCAGGGTCAGGGTGGGTTTTTCGGTCATGCGATTTAAGCCTGCCTCTTGTGAGCAACGGCGCTATTAATTGGTAACATCATTTTATCTTAATTTCCCTACGAGCAATGCCGCCGCCTCTAAGCTTTCATCCAACATTGGGCGCAAACCAGAAAATGTCGAACGCGATTGCTTATGTTGGCCACCGCTTTTCGCATTATGACAAACGTGTACAGTCGCCGCGCCATTCACAGGCGGGTCGATCCACAACTGAACACTCTCTCCATGACCGAGTGGCCAAAAGATAGTTCGCACGTCCCACCCTTTGGATTCGCGAACCCAACTCACACCTTTGCCCGCAGCCCACTCATTAAGCAGGTCATCAATTTCGGAGAAATCGGCGGTTGAATATTTCACCCCACGCTCCCCTCCAACGAGATCCCCAGCAGCTTCTGCGCCTCCACCGCGAACTCCATCGGCAGTTGCTGCAGCACCTCCTTGGCAAACCCGTTGACGATCAACGCCACCGCATCCTCCTGCGCCAGTCCGCGCTGCATCGCGTAGAACAACTGGTCGTCGGAGATCTTCGAGGTGGTCGCCTCGTGCTCGATCTGCGCCGAGGGATTGCGCACCTCGATATAGGGCACGGTATGCGCGCCGCACTCCTTGCTCAGCAGCAGCGAGTCACACTGGGTGAAGTTGCGCACGCCGTCGGCCGACGCACCCACGCGCACCAGCCCGCGATAGGTGTTGTGCGAACGCCCCGCGCTGATCCCCTTGGAGACGATGGTGCTGCGCGATCCCTTGCCGTTGTGGATCATCTTGGTGCCGGTGTCGGCCTGCTGGTAATTGTTGGTCACCGCCACCGAGTAGAACTCGCCAACTGAATCCTCGCCGTTGAGCACGCACGACGGATACTTCCACGTGATCGCCGAGCCGGTTTCCACCTGCGTCCACGACACCTTGCTGCGCTTGCCCTGACACAACGCCCGCTTGGTGACGAAGTTGTAGATCCCGCCCTTGCCGTTGGCGTCGCCCGGATACCAGTTCTGCACGGTCGAGTACTTGATCTCGGCATCGTCGAGCGCGACCAGTTCCACCACGGCAGCGTGCAACTGGTTCTCGTCGCGCATCGGCGCGGTGCAGCCTTCGAGGTACGAGACATACGCGCCCTTGTCGGCGACGATCAGCGTGCGCTCGAACTGGCCGGTGTTCTCGGCGTTGATGCGGAAATAGGTGCTCAGCTCCATCGGGCAGCGCACGCCCTCGGGGATGTAGACAAACGTCCCGTCCGAAAAGACCGCGCAGTTCAGCGTGGCGAAGAAGTTGTCGTGCATCGGCACGACCTTGCCCAGCCACTTGCGCACCATCTCCGGGTACTCGCGGATCGCCTCGGAGATCGAGCGGAAGATCACCCCCGCCTGCTCCAGCTCCTTGCGGAAGGTGGTGGCCACCGACACCGAATCGAACACCGCGTCCACCGCGATCTTGCGCACGCCCTCGACGCCGGCCAGCACCGCCTGCTCGGCCAACGGAATGCCCAGCTTTTCGTAGACGCGCAGGATCTCGGGATCGACCTCGTCCAGCGACTTCGGGCCGTCCTTGGTCTTGGGCGCGGCCCAGTAATAGGCGTTCTGGTAATCGATCGGCGGCACGTTCAGCTTGGCCCAATCGGGCATCGGCATCGTCAGCCAGTGGCGATAGGCCTTCAGCCGCCATTCCAGCATCCATTCGGGCTCGTTCTTCTTGCCCGAGATATAGCGCACCGTGTCCTCGGACAGGCCCTTCGGCCCATACTCCTGCTCGATGTCGGAGGACCAGCCGTGTTCGTACTCGGCCACGCGGCCCGCCGCGTCTCGCGCGGCTTGATCACGAACGCCGGCATCACGCGCCGCCTGATCCCGCACTTCGGTCTCTGCGCTCTCGGTCATAGTCCAGCCCTCACTTCGGCAATCTCCATAGCGGCCTGCGCCACCAACCGGCTCAACGGCACCCCCGCCAGCGTATCGCGGAACGTGGCGTTGATATCCGCCCAATGCGGACGCACGGCGCACGCCTCTTCCATGGCGCAATCGTGGCGCCCTTGCTCCACACAGGCGGTCAGCGCAATCGGGCCTTCAACGGCCTCGACGATCTGGGCCAACGAAATCTCCGCCGCCGGCCGCACCAGCGCCAATCCGCCGCCCGCCCCGCGCTGCGATGTCAGCAATCCCGCCGCCACCAGCCGGCTGACCAGTTTCTGCACCGTGGGCAGCGGCAAGCGCGCGTCCTCCGCCAGCACCCCGGCGTTGACCGGCGCATCACCACCCCGGGCGCAACGGCGCGCGGCGGCCACCATCGTCACCACGGCATAATCGGCCATGCTGGACAGGCGCATTGCGCGGTGACTCCCTGAGTTGGCCCCAACCGGAGGGCGCGGCGGCAAATCGGACCGATTCAATCCGATTTGCCGCAGATAGGCGCGACCACCGCCACTTGCAACCACTTGCCGCGCAAGCCGTCCTGACGGGCGCCTCATGCAATCGATCAACGGCGGCGGCGGACAAAAAAAGCGGCCCCGCCGAAGACGGGGCCGCCTAGGTATCGAGGGCCCGCGACGGTTGTCGCAAAGCCCTTCGGGTCGCATGAGGGTCTTACCGGGGCGCCGGCTTTCAAAATTGTACGGATTCGCCATCATGACGTGACATTTGTTTTCTTTAGGGTGTCCGCAGCGCAATTCCGCGCCGTTTTGCGGGATTTTTACGCAGCCATCGACAGCGCCCGCGCATCTTGCCAAAAGCTGGGACCATGATCGACCTCCTGCCTTACGCGCTGCTGCGCCCCGCGCTCTTCCGCCTCGATGCCGAACGGGCCCACGGCCTCGCACTGGCCGCCCTGCGCCGTGCGAAAGTGCGCCCGCTGCCCAAGCCCGATCCGGCGCTGGCCAGCACCATCGCCGGCATCGCCTTTGCCAATCCGCTGGGCCTTGCCGCCGGGTTCGACAAGGACGCCGAAGTCCCCGACGCGATCCTCGCCCTTGGCTTCGGCTTTGCCGAGGTCGGCTCCATCACCCCCCTGCCGCAAGCGGGCAACCCGCTCCCCCGCCTGTTCCGCCTGATCGAGGACCGCGCGGTGATCAACCGCATGGGCTTCAACAACGGCGGCGGCGCGGCGGCGGCGGCACGGCTGGCGCTGCGCGTGGGCCGGCCCGGCGTGGTCGGCGTCAACATCGGCGCCAACAAGGACTCCACCGACCGCATCGCCGATTATGCCCACATGACGCGGCTGATGGCCCCGCTGGCGACCTATCTGGCGGTCAACGTCTCCAGCCCCAACACCCCCGGCCTGCGCGCGCTGCAAGATGAAGGCGCGCTGGCGGCCTTGCTCGATGGCGTGATCGCCGCGCGCAACGAGGCCATGGCCACCCACGCCCCCAGCCGGCCGCTGCCCCCGGTGTTCCTGAAGGTCGCCCCAGATCTCGAACCCGCCGACATCGACGCCATCGCCGGCATCGCCGCCGACAAGGCACTCGGCGCGCTGATCGTCACCAACACCACGATCAGCCGCCCCCCGCTGCGCAGCCCCCATGCGGGCGAATCGGGCGGCCTCTCGGGCGCGCCCCTGCACGGCCTGGCGATGCAACGCCTCCGCGATTTCCGCAGCGCCACCGGCGGCGCGGTGCCGCTGATCGGCGTGGGCGGCATCGCCACGGCAGAGGACGCCTTCGCCCGCATCCGCGCCGGCGCCAGCCTGGTGCAATTCTACAGCGCGATGGTGTTCGAAGGGCCGGGCATTGCGCGGCGGATCGCCAGCGGGCTGAAGGCGCTGATGGCGCGCGAGGGGTTCGCGCGGATCGAGGATGCGGTGGGGACCGAATAGCAAAAAGGAGAAGGCCAGGGGTCTAGACCCCTGGACCCCGTTCCTGTCCACGTCGCGCCCAGCGCGCGGCGGGAAAGCCGCCTTGACAGCCTGCGGCGCGTCAACCTTGCGCAACGCCGTCGGGCTCACGCAACGGTGACAGGAACCGGGAGCGCGAGGCCAACCGGTTTCTCTGGAGAAACCGGCACGTCAACGTGACCCTCGCATGTCACCTTTTTTCTTCCACCTGTTCTGACACCGCCCTAGGAACCACACCGGGGACGCGGCCGGCAAAGCCGCCAGGGAAGGACCGACCGTGAACATCGCCGATTTCGACGCCAGCTCCAATCTCGTCGCGCTGTTTCTGGCGCGCGCCGATGCGCTGGGCGACCGCCCGTTCCTCTATGCCAAGCGCGCCGGCACGTGGCAGCCGACCAGTTGGCGCGAAGCGGCGCGGCAGGTGTGCCTGCTGGCCGAGGGGTTGCGCGGGCTGGGCATCGCCGATGGGGATCGGGTCATGCTGGTTTCGGAAAACCGGCCGGAGTGGGCGATTGCCGATCTGGCGATCATGGCCGCGGGCGCGATCACCGTGCCGGCCTACACCACCAACACCGAGCGCGATCACCTGCACGTGCTGGACAATTCGGGCGCGCGCGCGGTGATCGTCGCCGGGCCGAAACTGGCCAAGCCGCTGATGCCGGCGGTCTACCGCTCCGGCACCGCCAGCCACATCATCGGCATCGAGCCGCTGGGCCACCGCCAGCAGGGCGAGGTCGAGTTCCCCGACTGGGCCGCCCTCACCAGTGGCGACGCGCAGGCCGCCCGAGCGGCAGTGAACGCCCGCATCGCCGGCATCACCCGCGCCGACACCGCCTGCATCATCTACACCAGCGGCACCGGCGGCGCCCCGCGCGGCGTGATGCAGCACCACGGCGCGATCCTGGCCAACTGCGACGGCGCCGCGCGCGTGCTGATCGAGGATTTCGGCTGGGACAGCACCGGCGCCAAGCCCGAGGTGTTCCTCTCGTTCCTGCCGCTCAGCCACGCCTATGAACACACCGCCGGGCTTTACCTGCCGATCGGCATGGGCGCGCAGATCTGGTACGCCGAGGGGCTCGACAAGCTGGCCGCCAACATCGAGGAAACGCGCCCCACGGTGATGATCGTGGTGCCGCGCCTGTTCGAGGTGCTGCGCGCCCGCATCATCAAGCAGATCGAAAAACAGGGCGGCCTCGCCGTCCGCCTGATGCACGCGGCGGTGGCGCTCTACCAACGCCGCATCGCCGGCAAGCGCCGCATCGGCGACCGCGCGATCGATTTCGTGCTGGAACGCACGCTGCGCCCGAAAATCCGCGCGCGCTTCGGCGGCCGGATCAAGGCGCTGGTCTCGGGCGGGGCGCCACTGAATCCTGAGGTCGGCGCGTTCTTCCAGGCGGTGGGCCTGACCCTCCTCCAGGGCTATGGCCAGACCGAGAGCGGACCGGTCGCGGCGGTCAACCGGCCGGCGGCGGGCATCCGCATGGATACCGTCGGGCCGCCGATGCGCAACGTGCAGGTCCGCATCGCCGCCGATGGCGAGATCTGCCTCGCCGGCGAGCTGGTGATGCAGGGCTATTGGCGCAACGATCCCGAAACCGCGCGCGTGCTGGTCGACGGCTGGCTGCTGACCGGCGACATCGGCCATATCGACACCGCCGGCCGCATCGTCATCACCGACCGCAAGAAAGACATGATCGTCAACGACAAGGGCGACAACATCTCGCCCCAAAAGGTCGAGGGCATGCTCACGCTCCAGCCCGAGATCGCCCAGGCCATGGTCATGGGCGATCGCCGGCCTTACGTCGTCGGCCTGATCGTGCCCGATGCCGAATGGGCGCTGTCCTGGGCGCAAGATCAGGGCGAGCGGCTAGACATCTGCGCGCTGCAGCAACTCCCCGCGTTCCGCAGCGCCATGCGCGCAGCGCTGGACCGGGTGAACGCCGACCTGTCGGTGATCGAAAAGGTGCGCCAGTTCGCCTTCGCCGACGAGCCGTTCTCGATCGAGAACGAGGAAATGACGCCCAGCATGAAGATCCGCCGGCACAAGCTGAAAGAGCGTTACGGGGCGCGGTTGGATGGGTTGTACAAGGGGTGAGAAGGGGTGGATGCAAGGGGCAAACCCCTCGCGCTCCCATAACTTGTCCACGTTGCCGATGATCTGCGGCGGGGTGCATGAGTGCAAAGCGGCTTGCGGCGAAGCCGCTATAATTCCCATCGGGCGGTTTAGGCGCGAAAGGGTCGAAAGCCTGCGGCGCTTCAACTCTCGCGCAAGGACACAATGCCGCACCAACGCCGACAACAAATGGGAGCGCGAGGGGCGTGCCCCTCGCATTCACCTTTTACCCTGCAAACGTGAAATATACCGGCAACTCGGCCAGCAACGGCTGCACCTTATCCTTCGCCGACAACGTCTCGGCATCGGCCACCGCAGGCCATTCGATCCCGATCGCCGGATCGTCCCAGCGCAGGCCGGCATCGTTGGGATGGCTGTAATAGTTGGTGACTTTATAGCTCACCAGACAATCGGGCACCAAAGTGCAGAACGCGTGGCCAAACCCGGCGGGGATCCACAACTGGTTGTTGCTCTCCGAGGTCAGCTCGACCCCGACCCACTTGCCGAACGTCGGCGAGCCATGGCGCAAGTCCACCGCCACGTCCAGAATGCGGCCCGAAACGCACCGCACCAGCTTGCCCTGCGCAAAGGGATCGGTCTGGAAATGGATGCCGCGAATGGTGCCCTGCGCCACCGACAGCGACTGATTTTCCTGCACGAAATGCACTGGCCCGGCGGCCTCGGCGAAGCGGT